>JAAHTH010000151.1_pt1 | contig 64034 bp, 80 predicted proteins | sample 6116091 | NCBI WGS metagenome assembly JAAHTH01 (sample SAMN13939990, study PRJNA603662) | sponge metagenome | isolation source: marine sponge | host: Mycale hentscheli | place: New Zealand | collected 2006 | reverse complement strand
ACAACGTAATTCACCACTCTGCTACAGTGTCCGGTCAGGACATGATGAGCTTCACCAAGTACGGAGACTGCCACGTGCAGGTATTCGAAGGTGACATCATCAAGTTTGACTATGATGTGCAGATTGTAGGAAACGAGATCCAGATAACCCCTCCTGCCGGGAAAGATGGAACGGGCATCACTGTCCGTGTGATGAACTTGGTTTAATTATTTTTTGGGGGAGGGGGCTTTCTCCCTCCTCCTTTGGGGGATTTAATGGATAAACATCTGGAAAGGCTGAGGGCATTTATGATTCGAAGTAGCTCAAAGGAGCCTTCTTCAGAAACGATTGGATTGGCTAAATCTACCGATGACAAGGTTTATGCTTATTCAGAATTTGATTTTGATATATGGTTCAAGATTGGCGACCAATGGATCAAGGCATCAACCGACTCTCAAGTAGGGGGCGTGAAGATGAATTGGCCAGAAGGAAGCACAGAGGTTTTTTTTCAACATACCCGTCCAAATCAGCTGATTTTGGGTTTCAAAGACCTGAGCTTAGAATTTGAAGAGGGCGGAGTATGGTAATCACAAGACCGGAGTCAGAGCGGCTGAACTTTGTCTGGTTTCTTGGTCTTAATTTAATGTTTTTCTGTTTTCCCACGAGCCGTTGGGATTTGGAGGTTTCTTAGGGGTTATCGATGCGTCGATTTATGTGTTTGGTTTTGTCTTTTGTTTGTTTCTCCTGCCTTGGTCCACCACCAAAGCCATCCGATGATATCGGCGTATCGATCCCCTTCTTCTGCACATATGCTGGATTTCTAGTGCTTGAGGGATGGATAACAGTGCCAGTAGAGAAGGTCGATCAGATTGAAAAGTTCGGCATAGACATCTATGATTACGCACTAGACTGCGAAAGCGCACTCTATCATCAGATGAAATGTGGTGCTGGACACGGTAAGCCTGATCAGCAGGATTGGGAATCCGATGGAAGAGACAGCTAGTTGAAATCATGAGTTTGACAGATTTAAGCATATCTGTCAGGCTCAAATCCTAGTCTAAGGAGTCAGGAATGAGTAAGAAAAACGAAGTGTTAGGAAAGATCCCATGGGGAGAAGTTTTAGACTTGGCAGATGAGATGATCGAAGGAGGAACTCCTAAAAAGGAAGCCTTAGATCAACTGGCTGAAAGTCTAGACGATATGATTGATTTCGGTGCCCTTGGTGGCGTTGGTAAAGTTGTCGAAGCAGTAGACCGGCAGCTATTCCGTGCTGCGATTGGCGTTGTGGTTTCACTTGCGGGAGATCCAGAGCGTAGAGCTGAACGACGAGAACGTCGTCAGAAGAGGCGTGAAGAAAGGAAGTCTCGTCGCGCAGCAAGAAAGGAGAGTCGCTCAGACGACTAGCCTTTAAGGGGTGTGCCTTGCCAATTACAAATGATCAACTTATCCAGAATTCTCAGAGGATAGCCATGATTGAGTCAGAGTTAAATCAAGTGAAACTGGACTGCGGAAAGCTAATGGTTACTGTCGAACACGAGAGTAAATCTCAGACCGAACGGTATCAAAACATCTCGACCCAGACTCTTGAGTTGAAGGAACTGATAGCAGAAAGAGCCAAGCGTGACGAGGAGCGCGATCGTGAAGCTCGAGATTATCGAGAAGAGCGAGAGAGGATTGAGAGAGAAGCGCAGTTACAACGCCAGAAATACTTCCAGTCGGTTTTCACGCCACAGACAATAATCATTTTACTTGCTATGATTCTCTCTTTGTTTGGCCTTCGGATGGCTGACATTTCCGGAATAACCGGGCTGGTTTCTGATCCAAAAACAGGAACTCTTGAATCTAGCCCATAGGAGAAGTCGTGGAAAATTCAGAAGTTAATGATATAGAATCGTCTGAGGCTGTAGTTGTGGACTCTGGTCTTGATCGGGAATTTGAGCTGGATGGGGCTGATCCTCTCGTAATAGTTATTACTTGGGCATTGACTTTAGCCGCTGGAAAAGCGATGATCAGGACTGGTGCAGAGAACTTACGAAAGGCTCTCCCGATGGTATCTGTTCTGATAGCTGTAGCACTTAGGGCAGGGTTTGACTCGGTTCAAGGGTCCGAGCTTAACGAGCAGGTTCTTCTTCATGGTTTGAGTGCTGCTGCCATTGCCGTACTGGGACACTCTCAAGTTAGAGAGTTGATAAAAGCTCGTCAGTCTAAGTGATTTTGATGAGTTAAGACCGCCGATCGTATTCCATCATTAGAGTTTCGAACTCCCTTTGATGGATTTCTTTATCAATACATATTGAAAAGAACTCAATAATGTCGTTTCTTTTCATTCCTTTTTTGAACCGAAGAAGGTCGGAAACCCTGCCGAGGGCCATGACGCTTTCGTCTTGATACCTTGTCTCCCAGTGATCTTTTATGATCTCAGTTACTGACCTCTTTCTGGAAAATGGGATTACATTATGACTCATGATGCCTCCTAGTAACTATCCCTCCCCTTTTTCTATTAGGGGAGGGTGATGGTAATTACTTGCTCTCTGTGAGAGTCAGCATCATCTCATTGGCTTGAGATTTTAGACTATCGAGTCCCTCGTACAGTCCCTCGAACTTGAAGTTCAGAGCGTTTTCATATTGAGATACTCGAGCCTCCATCTTCTTGATGGCTGTCAGTCTTTTATGGAGAGTGCTGGGTCGCACAGTCTTATCTGACTTAGAGAATGTTTGAATTTCCTCTTCCAAGGTTAGAAGGCTCTGCGTCAGACTATTTTTAGCTGCGTCTTGAAGGTTCTCTTTTGTGGACTCGCTACTCGCGTCAATTTTGATGCGATACAATCGGCTGTTTTGGAGTGCCTTTACAGCGAATCCGTTAAAAAGGTTCTCTACATCCGGAATCATGTCCGGAGTTACCAAAAAGCTGCTCGACCTTTCGGGTACCAATCGTGCCGCTCCGATTTGGTTTTCGAGATACCTTACAATCAAAACTCGAAGGTCGTGGTGACTTTTAAAGGCCATCTTCTTTTCGATGTACTCTTTAAAAAACTGACATGCTGCTGCAACATCGTCCTCGTTGCTGTCATTCTTTACTGACAGTGTATCATTTGCCTTCTCGTATACTAGCGATGCTCTCTGCTTCCGCCCAGCCTTCTGTTTTCCGACTTTTTCTAGTTTGCAGATCCCAATCACCATGTATTGGTCGTCCTCAAAGGCCAAGGCTCCCTCGAAGCTGGCTCCGTTGCTTTTCCATCGGTGGTTTGCCCATCTTGATATCGCAGCCTCAGGCTTGATATCTTGAAACTTGAATGGAAGGTTAGCATCGGATGCTAACTCTCTGGCTTTCTCCGGTGTTACTAAGCCGGAAAGTTTGAAGTCTACAATCTCGCAATTTTCAGTGATGTCGTTCATTATTTTCTCCTTACGCTGCCTTCTTGCTTCGCGTGACTCTGTTATACTACGTCACACAGTATATGGGAAGAATTAATATCATTTAATTGAATCATGCACGATTCTGCTCCTGCATAAGATCCCCTTTTTGTCTACCCTGTAAGCGGGTGCTCTCATGTTTCTTCCGCAGGAGTGTGCAGACTTGTCTGGAGACCCTCCGGAAAATCCGCATCCCCTAGCCGCCATGAGAGCCGCATTGTCTATCCGATCAATCTCCAGAGACTCTCGTTTCATCCAGTTTGACCTAACCTGCTCTGGAGATGACAGTTCAAAAAGTATCTGGAGCCCGTAAGAAGATGTCTGAATTACGATGCATCCATTATTAAGCATCGGTGAGTTCTTGGCCACATTGTCCATCGCAGACCCTAGACCCGATTTGACATTTCCAATAGGAGATTGACTAAAGCCGTCCAAATCAACCAGAAGGTACCGGCTGAGTTCAGGTTTCCATTGATCGGGAATGTACCTGTCTCCGGATTTGGTTCGGACTTTCCGGTAATTCTTGGGGATCATGCTGTCGACAGTCAGATACCTGTCTTCTATCTCTCCAGATTCTTTGAGCTGGGTTACCGCAGCAGACCAAGACGACTCCCGTTTGGATGTTCGATCCATAACCCTTAAAGAATCGACCAGATCCTTTTTTATGATCCTCTTTCTTCCGCCCTTGCTGCCCACTTTGAAAAGGATCGTCTGGTTTGTTCTCACTGGATTGATTGTCAAAGGTTCATTTTCTTTTAGTTCTGAATGAATGTCTGGTTCTATATTCCACCACTTCTTGAATAAGGAGGAACCAACAGGGGTATTGAGCGACAGAGAAACCTTCGTTCTTCCAGATTCCTTTACCCAAAAGGCTGAACGCTGACATCCGAAACAATATGCTGATCCAGAACTTTTAGTATCGTGCCCGTTAAGAACCATGGATGGATCTTGGTCGTTATGGAATGGGCATTTCGTCATGACCCTTCCCCTTAGGGCAAGAGGCTTAACTTGCTCCCATTCCCTGTCCTGACATCTGTTTCTTATCCCAAGGGCACCACAGGCCGATGAGAGCCTCCTAATGCATAGTTCATGCATTAGTATATGCTGACCCCACCTTCCGTTCGTTTTTCGGTCTCTTATTTTTAAATCCATGGATCTAATCACATCAATGTGCACGCTTAGAAATCCGATCCGGCTCTTTAGCCAGTGCCATGCCTTTCTCGCAGTTTCAAATCCGAATTCTGAGTGATTAGATATAAAACCAACGCTGACCTCGCAGTACCGAAACTGTCCATCGTCCTGTCTGGACGCATGCAGGACTCTCATCAGTTTAAGGACGGCGTTTTGGAACTTTTGAGGTAACCTTGAGATCTCTTCGGCAAGGTCAGACCTTGGCTCTACCCATACACGTGGGTGCAAGCATTGAGTTGTGCACGCGTCGTAATTCAAAAGTACCTCGACCCTGATTAATGGTGGAGGCGAGGGCTGAATCCCACCTCCACCGAGGTACAGCACAATCAGGGCTTGGACGCAAGTTAGCACATGATGATGTAACTTTCAAGATACCAAGTGGATTAACGGTCTCACAGAATATGAAAAAAGAGATCCTGTTCTTGATTTATACCAATTAGAATAGTATAACTAAGGTGTAAGAAGGAGATAGAGATGAAAGAAGAAATTTTAGGAAGAGTGAACGCGGTAATCGAATCTTTGAACAACGTATTCGAGGAGCGAAAGACAGAGGTCAACCTGATGACGCTGGGGCTTGTAGCCAACGAGCATGTTTGCTTGCTCGGACCTCCGGGAGTAGGGAAAACCGCCCTTGCTGAGCAGTTCAGCACAGCATTCGGACTTAAGAGCTGGAGCTACCTGCTGACTAAAATGACCTCGGATTCCGAGGTATTTGGACCAATCAATGTGAAGGCGATGGCTGACGACGGAGAATTGAAGCGAATCACAACTGCAAAGATGCCTGAGGCGGAGATTGCTGTATTAGACGAGATCTTCAAGGCCAACTCAGCGATTCTCAACTCGCTACTTCGAATCTTGAACGAGAAAGTATACGACAATCCAACTCCTCAAAAGGTGCCCCTAAAGATGGCCATTGGGCTTTCAAACGAGATGCCAGAAGGTCAGGGTGAGCTTGATGCATTATTTGATAGATTCATCCTTCGGACATGGGTCCAGCCGGTATCAACAAGAGCGTCAAAGCGAAAGCTGATGCGAATGACCGGTGCTCCGAAAATAACAGCCAGAAGCACGATTTCTGACATTGAGTATTTGAGAGGAGCCTTGGAAAGCGTCTTAATTACGACCGATCTTGAGGATATTATCTTGAACCTGATCGAAAAGATCACCGACGATAAGATATACGTCTCTGACCGGAGACTTCGAAAGGCGATCAAGGTGATCAAGGCTAACGCTGTCCTCTCTGGAAGGGCCGAGGCGCAGACTGAAGATCTCTGGCCTCTTTCTTACCTACTCTGGAGCGACCCGGAGGACATGACAACTATCGACAAGATGGTCACGGACGCGGTGGACCCGGACCTATCCTACGCACGGACTCAGCTGGGATTCTGCATCAAGCTGTACCGAGAAGCAGAGGACATGGTCAAAGGATCATCCAGCCTAAACCCACAGGAGGCAAACGCCAAATTTGGACCAAACCTTCTGGCTAAGTACGCAGAGATCAAACAGGCAGCGATTGAGATAGCACTCCTCAACAAGAGTCCAAAGGTAATCGAGTGCCTTCAAAGGGCAGAGGACATGGCTCAAAAGGTGAGAGATCATCACGGTCGAATGATGGACCGAGCCTATACCATCTGATTCCTAAGACGGGAATCTCACCGCGATCGTTAATACTAACATGAGTTGAATTATTCTAATTAACTTGGTACTGTCTAAGAGTAAGGAGGACAATATGGAGCAGGATGATCATCAATTTAAGCCGAGGATCCATTTTACCGATGGAGGGCGAGAAGCTTCCGGATTCAAAGGTCAAACGGGGGACTGTGTTGTTAGGGCCATCGCGATAGCAACAGAGAAAAACTACAGAGATGTGTATAACGACCTCGCTCGCCTAAATAAAAAGTCAGGTGGAAAACGATCATGCAGAAATGGAGTCAGTAAGGATGTGTACGGTAAATACTTAAACAGTCTGGGATGGGCTTTTTATCCAACCATGAGGTTTGGAGAGGGATGCACCGTACATCTAAGGGAAGATGAACTCCCCAAGGGAAGGATCATCGTCGGTCTAAGCAAACACCTCTGTGCTGTTATCGGAGGCGTAATTCATGACATGTACGACCCAAGCCGTCGCGGGACACGGTGTGTCTACGGATATTGGTACAAAGTAAGACCCCCAAAAGGGATCAAGTAAGATCTATATACTACGTCAGTCTTGACTTGTACCAATTTACATAGTATGTTCTTTATGTAAGAAGGAGCTAGTATGAAGTTACATTATGAAATAGAGGATGCAGAGAATTCTGTATATCGAACCGGCACCTCGGTAGAGGCGAGCTTCACTCGCGCAAAGAGAAACTGCTCATCTTTTGGGTTAGCTAAAGATGACCTTGAGACGCGAGCGGAGAATCTGCAAATGGATCCCGGTAGATTTGCGACTGAGCTTTTTGGTCGTATTTATGCAGGAACTGAAAAATTGGATCATCCCAAGAATGGATGGGAGCTTGGTTGTCATGACACCCTATCAGATGACAGTGGGTTTCAGTCCATAAGACGCAGCTTTATAAGGGACGAGTCAATGGCGGCTCTAGCCACTGCGACCTTCATGAACTCCTTGGACCTTTCTGATTTTAAATGTGATGAGTCAGAAGATTCTCAACTGATGAGATCAGTAGCAATGCAGAAGGCCGCATCCTCGATGGAGGAGGTACTGAAGGCCAAGACTGCACTGGACTCTATGGGACTTGGTCCGGGGGATACGGAGGGAGAGTACGAGAGATCGAGAGTCAATCTGGCGGAGAAACTAATGCTTCAAAAGGGACTCAGGGACTTGGTGGACATGGCCGGAAGAATGCAGCGAGCTAACTCAAAGTCAAAGAAGAAGACTCGAGGGGGTAACTGCATCACAGACATAGAGGTAGGGGGAGACATCACCAAGGTACTCCCATCGGAACTCGCCTTAATGGGCAATGAACATCTGAGGCTTTGGAAGATGTCTCAAATACTAGAGGGTCGAGCCTTACAATACAAGGCTGAGGACGCTCAGGAAAAAAACAAGGGTCCGATTTGGATGCTGAGGGACGTGTCATCAAGCATGCGGCACTTTGGTAGAAACCAAAAGGCAGCGACCATTGCCTTTTATGCGGCGATGGAGGGTATAAAGCAGAAGCGTCCGGTTAAGATATCGAGCTACAGCTACTCTTTGGTCAAAGAGTTACTGATAGACAAGCCAGATCCAGAAAAGATGATGAGAATAATGGATCAGAATTGCTCTGGGGGGACTTCGCTTGAGGCCGTACTTCGCCAGATATCTTCACAGGATTTGACCTATCTTAACAAGGCAGACCTGATCATTGTCACAGACGGGTATGACAAGATCGAAGATATAGAGACTGTCGAAAAGATAAAGAAAACAGGAGCCAGAGTGATTCTGGTAGCTATCGGAAGCGATGGTGGATTTGACGATTCAATAAAGGGAATCGCTGACACCTTTATCCAGCTGACGGATGAAGGAGACTTCATAGACGCGTGTGGAGGGATAAAGCTATGAGAGACGATTTGCTTCTATCATTCATGGTTTTTAAGGAGATGCAGGATTTACTTTCTGGCCTAAGGCAGATGAGAGAGGTTTCTATTTTCGCTGAAAACCTAAGGGGTGCGGCGTATGGTTCATCTGGAATCACTCAGGCAGAAATAGATAAGTACAGATTGTGGAATCAAAACTGGGCTTCTTTATCTTGGAGGCTCAAGGCTTTCTATTCCAAAAACTGTGCGGAATACAGCACCGCAATTTGTCTGCGGCTGATCCTAAATGGTCAAACTAACTGGATTACGGATTCGATGAAGTCAGATGTTCTTAGAACCTATCAAAGACAGAATGGATGCGCTTGTCCAGATCACCTTTTCCCAATCACCAAAAGTAAGAAGGAGCAATAATGGAAGGAGACGTTCAACAGCCAACAAGAGCACCTTGGGGGTGGGCGGCGAGAGTCGCTCAAAATGCGAGGCAGAATTTCAATGGAGGGAGCAAGCCTTATGAGTTCGCTGTCTCTTGTGTCGAGATGGTTTGGGGTCAGCATGAGTTGCTGATTGAATCCATGGTGCCTTGTTCATCTGAGGAGTTTGCTAAAATGTGCGACTACCATGCGCTCTCTGTTTCTCTTGGATATGAGGAGCATTTTGATCTGCTGGATGACCGACACGTTCAAACTTATATCGGGAAAATTGGAGACGAGAACTTCTACGCGGTTTCACAATCGAGAATCGAATACTTTTTCAAAAGGAAAGAAAATGGCGACAACGTATAAACAAAACATCAATCTTAACGAGGTTTTCTCTTTTCTTCGTGAACGATATCAGAAAAAAACCGGAGCGACATCAGTTAGTCTGGCAAAGACTATCGAAGAAAGGCCACAGTGTGTTTCTAGTTGGTCGACTGGCTATAAAAGCAGAAAGCCGCCATTGCGACTAATTATATGGCTGGCACATCAGTCAGATACCGAACTAAGAATAGGTCCAAACGGTATCACAGCACACGATGAGTCTGGTAATTTGATCAGGTCATTTGACCTCGACTGATCGTTTGGCTTGATTATTTGAGTGTTTGAAGTTAACATCTGGTTGTGAGTAATGCTCACATCCTTCTTACGCTGGACTCAAGAGATTCTCTCTCTTGAGTCCTTTGCGTTTAGGGTCGATCTTACAGGCCAAAAACTGTCCCCAATGCAGATCATGTCCTTGTAATTGACCTCGATGTCAGGTTATGATCTAACCGTAAGAAGGAGCCAATATGGATAAGTTGAGAGTCGGCAAGATATATGTGCCGCGTTATGAAAACGTGATCGGTCTTCCTAATAGGGCCATCACAACGACAAATTCTGAGAGGCAGAGCTTGGGATGCTTGAACAAGTATCGCTTTGCACACTTGGAGACCCTTCGAACGACTGGGAAAAGCTACAGTCTCGCATTTGGGAGTGCTTGGCATGCGCTGTTAGAAAGGCATCACGAGTATTACATCAAAGGGGGGACTGATGCATTTCATCAAAATGTAGATCTGATGGACGTAATATACGCAGAGACAACTTCCATCTTTGAGTCAGAAGGAATCGGTCAGGAATTATCGGAATTCACTCTGTTTGAGTTTGTCGAGAAGCTGTATCATCTCTACATGGCTTGGTATGAGGTGCAGGGACAAAAGCTCCTCCAGAGGTTTGAGCCTATAGCAACAGAGATCGCAGTGGCGGTGCCGGTTCTAGACCTCGACGGCAGTGTATTCAAGCCGGTGACTTATATTTCCGAGGACGAGGACAGAAGGTTTTATCGATTAGCGCAGAAGGGAGATACTCGCGTAAAGAAGGTCCGATGGCCCTATTACAACCTCTTCACCTTGGATGGATTGTATAGAGAGCGATCGTCTGGTTGGCTTTATGTGTTCGAAGCAAAGACGGCTGCATCTCCTAAGCAGAGGGTTTCAAGTGCAACAATAGACCCACAGTTAAACAGCTACATTTACTGCGTAAATCAGGCCATTCAAATGGGCATGGTACCGAATACAAAAGCCGAAGACAGATGTGTTGGGTTTGTATTTGACGCGGTATGTAATGCGGATCAGAGTCCACCTAAAATAAACAAAAATGGCACCATGTCTAAGTCCGTTAAGCCGACTTCATACGCAATGAAAAGATGGATCAATGAAAACGGGAAAGATAAAGAGAAATATTTCGATGCTATTATCGACTGTCAGCTAGAGGGCGACACGAGGTTCTTTCAGCAAGTAATAGGACATGTGCCGATCGAGCAGCAAAGAAGGGTTGGTCACGAACTCGCTGGGGTGTGTCAGAAGATGGCTGAGCTAAGGCTTAAGCACTTCCAATGTAAGAGCGAGTCTGAGGTCAACAAGGTGTTCTTTAGAACTCCGATTTGTCAGAGAGGCAATTTCTGTCAGTTCAAAAGCATCTGCTTGGAAGATGGCGGTATCAGTCGAGTTTATAATTTCGAAGTCGGAAATAGAGTCCGATGGGATAACCTGAATAACAATAAAGAGGAGAGTGTAAGATGGTAAGTTTCCAGAGGGCAGGCGATATGTCTGCTGATGAAATATATGTTAAGGGTTTACTTTTTGGTGATCCGGGAAGTGGTAAGACTTGGGCAGCAGTAACTGCTCCGAGTTGCTTGGTCTTACTAACCGAGCAGAACGGGATGACCTCCGTTAGAGGGAGCAATCCTGACGCACTTGTAGTCCACTGCTCTGACATTGGCGAGGTTCGAAAGTACCTGACAATGGCTGTAAAGGACGAGCTTAAGTCTCACGGCATTAAGACCATTGTAATAGACAGCCTGACCGAAGTGCAGCGTCTTTTTAAGGACGAGATTTTCGCTCAAAAGGGAGGGAGAGATAATTTATTCACTCAGGCAGACTGGGGGAGTTTAACAGAGAAAATGCGGCAGTTTATGAGAACTCTTCGAGTCCTTAAATACAATGTGGTTTGCACCGCGCTAGCCCAATCCACAGTTGAGGAGAGCACTGGGATCAGGTATGTCCTGCCTTCATTTGAGGGCAAACGCCTCCCAGCAGAAGTTTCGCAATACTTCAACTTTGTCGGCTATATGGCCAAAAAAGAGACGACAGATGAGGCTGGGAAAAACCAGACTCTTCATCGCGCACTCCTCAGCGGGGGAGAGAGGTACATGACGAAGCCATGCCATCCTTTAAGCGGAGTTTCAGAAGTGAACCTGAGTGACTGGTTTTCCAGTATCATTGGCGCAGTCAGTGAAAAAACATCAAAAACATCAAAAAAGGCAACAGGAGATAAGAAATGAAAATCACACCAATTCCACCTCAGATAGATCCCTCTGCGGGAAAAAAGATCGCATATGCTGTGGGTCACAATAGCTTTCCGGGAGTAAACGGACCGGTTGTGTCCATCGCCTTCACCGTGGTACACAGTAAGGAAGGCGACGTTGGCGCACTTCATGTCGAGCGTTTTCAAGTAACGGAAAAATCAATCTGGAGACTGGCGGCATTAGCTGGGGCAGTCGGATACAGCGAGGCTTTTGACCCGACTGTGGATGAAGACCTTGAGGCAGTATTTGCCACTGGACCCTTAGTAATTGACCTTCAGGAGAATACTTACAACGGACGCACCAGACTAGAGATCAAGAACTTCTCGGCTTGGAGAGGAGACAAGTCTGAAAAATGGCAAGGGATCGTTACAGGAGGAGAGGCCAGATGGGACTCTATCCTAACAAAGATAAAGGCAAGGTTGACTCAAAGCGGCGGTGCTGGTACGACTATGTCAAATGTCACAACTAATACAGACGACATCCCATTCTAACAATTGGTCCTTTGGTGTAGACGGAGGAAGGACTGGTGCAGCTGTGCTCATTAGTCCCTCCTCTGAAATGCGCCTTGTATTTGAGTGGAAGTACAGAGTAAGGAAGTCGGGAAAGATCTATGTGGTATCAACCAGCAACTCGAGAACAATCCATGAAGTCAAACACCCGTGGCAGATTGGAAGGCTTATGCGGGAGTCTCTCGTGATATCCGCAGTGTCTGCGATTTCTTCCCAGACGCTCATCATTGCGTCGGAGGACATCTATGTCGGGAAGAACGCAAAGACATCGGTTGGCTTGGCAAAGTTCTGTGCCTCTATTGTGAGCCATATAGACGATCTCGACAAATCGGGAATGGCTGTGTGGGTACGAGCCGAGCAATGGAGAAGAGAGCTTCTCAACATGCGAAGTTTTACCAAAAGAGCTGAAGCGAAAAAAGCGTCAGTTGAGCTGGTTCCAAAGATCGTAAGAAAACTGGATGAATATATTGATAAAAGAAAGGATGTGGACCACATTACCGATGCTGCCGGTATAGCAGCATGGGCGCAGAGGTGCGCCAATTTATAGCGTAAGAAGGAGAAGAAATGGCAAGACAATCAATGGACCAAGTGAGGTCCGTTTTTGAGAAGTGGAAAAGTTACCAGTCGCGTCCAGATATATGTAGGCTGACTGATTCGAGAAAGAAGTTAATCAAAGCGAGACTCAAAGACTATACGTCAGATGAGCTTTGTATGATGATCGATTACATATTCCTTTCACAAGACTTTGGATGCAGGTTTTTGAGGGGAGAGAATCCGGATCGGAAGAAATACTTGGATCTGACAAACTTACTCAGAGTCACAAAGGTTCCTCAAAGAATAGAGAGGGCTTTTGAGTGGCACGACTCCAAGAACAGCAAGCCAGCACCATCAGTTTCGGACGGTCTGGATCTTGGATTTATGGGGAGACTCAGGGGAGGTTCAAGATGAGGTCACAATGGATTACTGTAGTTAAGACGCTTCCTGTTGACAGGCTAATGAACCAAACTGGCCAAGAGTCTGGAAGACTGAGGTCTTTCGGACCCTGTCTCGCATGCGGCGAAAGGAGCAGGGGAAGTTCTGACACAAGGTACGCTTGTGGTTTGAACAAGAACATGATGGGCTGGAAATGCTTCAGATGCGGCGTGACCGGAGACGGAGTTGATCTTCTTTGCTGGAGTGTGGCGGGGAAGCCATCGAGAAACTGCTCAGCGGAGGATTTTGAGAGGGTCAAATCATTCTGTGTTGATAAAGGGATCGTTTCCGGACTAGATGTGAGCAAAGCCCCTCCAGTCAGAAGCCTCAGTCAGGTCGTGAAGGTTAAGCCGTCTGTGCCTGAACCATCCTCATCACCGCAGCCTAAAAATGTGCCCGGAATGAACTGGAGCGAATCTCTGATGGATGAGTGCAGGAATAGGCTCTGGGAGACAGAGGTCGGAGAGGGTGTCCTCAAGTATCTTAGAGAAGGTCGTGGATTTAGCGACGACTCTATTAACGAGTTTGATTTGGGCTGCACGATTGTGCGTGGAGAGCCTTGGTTGGCCATACCGCTTAAAGACGGCAGCGAAAGGTGTGTGAATATGAGATTCAGGAGCCTTCCTCCGGCGAAGAAAACATTTAGGGTTTGTGGTGGAAGGCCGCTGCCACTATTCGGTGCCGACAGGCTTAAAAGCAGCGTGAAAGATCCGGTCGTGGTTGTGGAAGGCGAGTGCGATGTGATTGCTCTCTGGCAGTACGGCTTTAAGGACAACGTCGTAAGTGGAACAGCTGGTGCTTCTACTTGGAAGGACGAGTGGCTGGATGAGTTGGAGGATTACAGTTCATTTATACTTTGCTATGATGATGACGATGCTGGTAGAGCTGGAGCGCAGAACTTTGCCGACAAGATGGGTGCGGATCGATGTTCAATGGCGGTCTTTCCCCGAAAAGACGCGGGACAGTGCTTGGTCGAAAACGTCAGCAAGGATTCCATGCACAGGATAGTCGAAAGGGCGCAGCCGGTACACGGTCCTGAGTTTAAGCGAGTCGATGCGTATGAGAGCGACATCGAGCGTCTTATAAACAATCCTCAGGAGCTTATGGGCAGGTCTACCGGGTCTGAGAAGCTGGATAAGTGTCTCGGAGGTCTGCGTCCCGGCTTGATGGTTGTTTCTGGCGACACGGGACATGGCAAGACCACATTTGCGACTTGGCTTTTGTGGATGCAAGCAATGGAGGGCGTGCCTGTAATGGTTACTTCTTTTGAGCAGCGTCCAGTGGGGACAGTTCAGAAGCTGTTAAGGATGCAGATGGGCGGAGATTTCACGTCTTATAGCTCTGATGAAAGAGCCAAGAGTCTCTTGGAGCTTGGAGACCTTCCTATTCATATGCTCGACCATTACGGACACTTGAGCCCAGAGGATTTGATGCAAAGCATGAAGTATGCTTATCGGAGACTTGGAATCAAAGTGGTTCTTGTGGATCACTTGGGGTTTCTATTAGATGCCAAATCTCAAGACAAGGTCAGCCAAATAGAGTCCGTCATTCGAAATCTTGCGATAACTGGGTATTCTTTAGGGATAACGATCATTCTTGTTTGCCATCCGAAGGGTACTCCGCCCGGTCATGAGAGGATAACGGTCAACGATCTGAAGGGATCTTCTGCAATCAAACAGGATGCGAGTGAGGTTGTGATAGTGGTTCGAGACCCTCCGGCTCTGCACGCAAACCCTCCGCGACATTGGCCAGCATCATGGATCCACTTTGATAAAGTCAGGAGTGAGTTCGGTGTGCCCGGTTCAAAAGCACAGCTGGCATTTGGCCCAGTAAGCTGCATATATTCAGACAGTTGGCTGGACACTCCCGAGGGCAGCAAGGGCGTGTTTATAGATGATGATCTTTTATAGGAGTTAGTTATGAATAGAAGGAAGTTAAGAGGCATTAGTTTTTCAGAAGCAATTGAGAGCAATTCTCGTCTTGAAAGAGGAGAGGGAGGATCTTGGCTTTGTAATGGAGTGCCCATACTATTTGATGGAACAAAGAACACCAGAGCTATGGTGGACCAGCTGATTAAGAAGCTCAAGGAGCAGCAACATGCAGGAGCTTGATTCTTTTAAGGTCACAGATTTCACTAATGAGGGCTTCTTATTCGGTTCTTTGACCAAGTTGACTCCAAAGCTGCAAGAGGAGGCTGGAGAGCGTTTCTTCAGCTGGCAGGTGGAGTTTACTACCGAGGTCGATACGAGTTGGGTTAATGAGCTTGAGAACTCAATACCGAGTGCGAAGAGATACCACACAAAGGCTGTCAATGAGAAGGCTTTCACTACAATAACAGTGAAGCCGATCGATTCTCTAGTTAAGATCAAGTTTCGAGACGCTGCTACAAATGCAGTGTTTTTTGAAAATGGCGCGACTGTGATAAACATAAAGTTGAACATGAACGACAAGTCACAGGCTTTTGTAGCAAAACTAAGAATGGATCATATTGGACTCTCTGAATCCTTGGACCTCTTGGATTGCCTTGGCCGCAACATAGTCTTGGAGTCTTCTCCAGCGCAGCAGACTCTTAGCATGTTCAACAATACTGTGAAAGTTGGCCAGCTTGTTTCAAGCAAGGTTGGCAGCAAGTTTGTATATGGAATCGTTGTGAAGTCAGACGGAGGCACTTTTACTATTGATGACTTTGGGGTAATTTATGAGTGTCGAGAGGCGTTAGCAGCTCTTGATGTGGAAGTAGACGAAAACGAGATCGCAAGGTATACGGGTGTGTGCAGTAATTTGGGCGCATCCCCATCTTGGCAGATGATGGTCACTGCAATAGCAACTCAAGATACCATCGGATCAAATCCGGTCGTGGGGCGGTCTACTATAGACACTGCCATAGATATACAGTTTGGAGGATCCAATGCCTGATAAGTGCACAATTCACAGTCTTGACCTCTATAGGCTTAAGGATGAAGTCGAAAGTCCGGCATTGGCTAGTCTCGTCAGAGACGGCTGGTGCCCCTTGGGGACTGTTGTGTTGGATGATGGTCAAAAGCCGGTCCTTCACATTATCTTCGGACCTCCTGAGAAAGAAGCGAAAAACAAAGCAGGACTGATCATCGGGATCTGCCTGATTGTCGAATTGGCAATCATTGCTTTTTTAATCGGCTCGATTTGATTTCGTATTAATTCATACCTATGCTATACTAAGTAAGTTAGTAGAGGTCAATGTGCTCTTATATCATGGCACGAGTTATTCTCGAATTAGAGGAATCCTTAGAAACGGAATTCAGCCACGTTCTTTAACTTCAATGATGAAGAACACTTCTGATTTTCCATCAATGCGTGAGGCTGTCTATCTTACAGATGGTCATGCGCTTCATTACGCTTGTAATGCCTCTCAAATGCATGAGCGTTGGGTCATCATTGAGATAGACACGGAAAAGGTGCCTCCAGATAATCTTTGGCTTGTTCCTGATGAACTTTTCTTAGAGCAGGTGACGAGAGGTTCGGACTTGTCCGGAATGGATGGTTTCGAGGCTGAGCAAACTGTCCCCCAAAGGGTCCACTCCTTTCAAAACCAGATTCATAACTTCTCTCACCTTTGGATGAGTAGTCTCGAGGGCATTGGTTCCTGTGCCAATCTTGGAACGATTCCATTTTCAGCTATGACGAGAGTGGTTGTAGTAGATCCAAGTTATCACCCATTTATGTGTGGTCTTGGGATGAATCCTGACATCACAGTGTCTGGTTATGCCGTTTCTAGTCATAGGCATAAAGAGCTAACCAGATGGGCTTCTGGATACAGAGCCAAGGCTAGCGAGATCAACGATGGTCTTAAACAGCCGGTCGTATGGATACACGATGACAGAAACGACATCGCAGTTAAGGAATGGCAGGATCGCCAGCGCATGATCCTAGACGGCATGATGAACCGGATCGGTTTCGAGTTCATTCTTGGAGATCCAGAGGATGGAGTATAAGTATCCCAAGCTGGACTTATCCTAAGAAAGTCGGTATGTTTGAGCCGTAAGTAAGAAGGAGCGACAACATGACTGGTGAAAGAAACCTGACGTTTTGGTGTAAATTTAAAAGATCCAAACCCATGTCAAAAGCGTCCGCAGGTAATATCTGAAGCGGTTCAAAAAGTAAGAAATCTGCATGCAAACTAGACCAACTGCTATAATCGGTCGAGTTTATGGATAATGAAATGGATGTGCTAACCAGCAGCGGCTGGATAAGAGTAAAGAACATCGGGGTGATTATAAGGGTCATGAGCCCTAATCCCTCTTTGCTTAATCAAATTGTATGCGCTGCCGACAAGGACGCAAAAACCAAGAGCGTGGTTCTTTACGGGCATCGATTCTTCAGTGCCGAGATGGATGCGTGCCTTCTAAGCACAGTCCTGTTGGAGGTAATTAAATTAAACACTCTGACAAACGACAGAAGAATAGAGGCCGCTTATGCAGACGTGCGGCAGACTTTGCTTGATGCCTTCTCTTATCCGGCAGAGCCGAGCCGAGGAATTGTGAACGAGCAAGAGATCGCAGCTCAGGCCATGGCGATCAAAGATGTCAACAGTTGGTTGTGTGAATGCGGGAGAACCGTACCAGATGATGGTCTTCCGTGCATTTGTGGTAAAGACAAGCGTTAGAAAGGAGGAGTGATGAACGATACAATTGATGAAAACCCGAATTCCATGGAACAGGCCAAAATCGAACTGGCGAGGACTCTTATGGGAAAAAACATCGATGACCTTAATGATGTAAACTCAGATGAGTTTCCCATATTAATTTATGAGATTGAGCACGACATAAGTGTCTTGGGTAGAGCGGGCGGAAGCATAATGTTCGATCTCTTCACCCAGAAGATTCCGGATAGGCTTTGGGGGACCATAATCGTACTCTTCTCCGGATACGCGGATACGACTAAGGAGCTTTTCGAAATAGAGAATTGTAGAGAATTCATGAGGGGTTTTATATTTGGGATGAACCACAATCCATGCAGAGCACAGGCGAGAAAGGCACTCTTGATGATGTGTGACGAAAACAAGATGGGTCAGATTGGAAGCCAGTTAACTGGATTAAACTACGCCATCAGCTTGGCGTTTGGCGGTCATGCATATGTTCGAGATCATACATCCGAGTCTGGATGGAGTCGAAACGTAGAGCTGGTTAACTTGATTCGCAATTATATCCTTTCAGATGATAGTGATGATCCGATCCTGCTCAATTTGTTGATGACCCAATGACATCTTTTGGACTTACTGTATTAAGATGGGTGCGCTCTTCCGAGCACTTGTGTGTGGATTCTGGATTTGTCATTTTACAACTCAGGGATCGATTTCCGGATGCATGCGCCAGAAAAGTAAACTCAACCGTCCAAGGTTGTATTGTTGCGGGCTACTTAAACTCAGCCAGAAAAGAAAACGGTGATGTTGTATACTGGATGGGTGAAGATACCGTTTCGGAATACGATGATCTTGTAATTTGAGGTGAGTTTTGTCTATTAGAGCGATGGCAGGAAGAGTAATCAGCGTGTATAGAAGGACGGCTTTCGTCATCGATTCTGTAGTCGCCACATCGGTCATGACTCTGGATAGGAGCTTGGAGTCAGATTCAATACTATCCATCAAGGGAACGCCATCGGTTGATAGCACTGTACTCGTTACCGGCTCGTTAAACGGTAATCCTAAAACAGAGACAGTAGAATTCCCATCATCTGCGTCTGAGACAACTAGAAGAACAGTTGGTCTTTTTGACGAAGTTTCTCAGATTGAAGTTTCCGCTGGCATGGTTGGATCGACAATAAATGTTCGGTCTGTTGGGGAAGATGGAAGCACGCTGTACCAGAACTTCATGATAATTTCCGGAATTAGAGCCCATCTTAATCATGGAGTTAGTTACTGGAGGAATCTCGAGGCTGGGACATCCGAGCTTCAAGATGTGTGGTTTGGGATCGACTACAGCACTGATTGGGCACCTAGAGAAGGGGACATCTTTGTAGATGTAAATGAACAAAGTCAGTGGTATGTCACTGGGACTCCGGAGTACCTTGGTCACGTTAGGCCAAGTCACTGGGAGGTTCGAGCAAAAAGGCGTGAAGGCAGTCTCCCAACGTAGAAGATAAATCCTCAACCTGTTATTAGGGGGGCGGGGGTCACTTGTTTTATCAGAAAACTCCCAATTTTCAAAATCGGGATTCATAATTATCGCGATATAGACTGATAATCCAAACTTAAAAATAACCGCCTCGAATCATTGACTTGTACTGCATTATGTAGCATAACTGTTCAAGTAAGGAGGATCGGTGATGATGAATAAAGACGCGAGTTTCGTAGCAAATAAGATTGTAAGTAATCTTGAGGATCTGGTGGATAAGGCTGGCATGAAGCCATTGGATTTCCGGTGGATATCCGAGGTCGTTCTTTATAGCTGGTCCCTCACCGAGTCTAATCACCCAATCCTCAAAACACCAGAAGTCTTGATAGATACTAGTGCGGTGAAATCTACCCCCAAGACTGGATTTGAAGGACTGGAGGACTTGCTAGCGGAAGCCTACAGACTCAAAGACATAAAGATGAACCCATATCAGTTTTGTGTCATATGGGCTGATGGTTCAGAGATGATCACTAAGCTGGTCTTGGATTCCAAGGGTGAAATTGCCATGTCTCAGCTATACAATGTCGGTCAATACGCTCCGATTTTAGAGCTTAAGAATCTACAAGGACTCGAAAAAAACAATCAAAAATGGGCGGAGATTTGGCTGCAACTTCAAAAAAACAATATCGTGAAAAGCGAATTACAAAGAGCACATCTATAAATAAAAGCGTCAAACTTTCCCCATTTCAAAATCGAAAATCACTATTTTAGAAAAATGAGGTCGATTTTGCCCAGATTAGCAGATCCGGCCATAATCGGCATTGATCCCCCATTATCGGCGAATCGGCAGTTTTGGGATTATTCAATTATTCGCTGATGGAAATTGATGGCGTTGAAGCCCCATTATCCGGGACTCGCGAGACATCCCCGATGGACCTCGGATCGGAGGTCTGGATATCTAGATCTGATCACCATGATTGCTAGTCTAGAAAATCACTTAAATCAAGTTATTTGATAATAAGATCCCCCTTATCCAAGGGGATCTTCTCAGCCAATATTCACGACCAGAAACTTGACTTATTTCCAATGTAGAGATCTCGATCGTGAAAATCTACGAGGGATCTTTTGATCCACCATTCGAGTCTTTTGGCTTGACTTATTCAGCTACAAATAGCACATGCGCGTGCGTCTCACTACATATATGCCGGATCTCAAAGGGGGATCTTCTGATCCCTTTTCATATCAATAACTTGATGGATACTAAATAGAATAGTATAACTAGGGTGTAAGAAGGAGAACGACATGAATTCAGAAAACCAGAAAACAAGCCCAGCATTAGTAGCCATTCCGGTCTTTCGTAAGGCCGACATTGCAGTCATCTTGCCCGGTACAGTATCGATAAATGAGCGATCTGGATTTAAAAAACTGCGGGATCATGAGATCGACTCTGCTTACGCGGGGACTCACAGCAGGATTAAAATAAATGACTTCTCTGGATACTTTACCATTGAGACTTACGCTGGCTTGACATACTACAAATATAGCATTGATGCATACCTATCAAATATGGGATCTGGCGGAGAATTTTGCCATCGCGTGAAATTCCAAACGAATGAGATCGGTGAGCTACTCACCCAATTGGCCAAATTCAACGCAGTAATATTGAAATGGGTCGCATCCTAGAAGGCATCTCGGGGATCCTATAGGGATCCCCATTCCGATCTTTCCGTATCAATTAGGACTAATAATTGGAAATCTACCGCATTACATAGTATAACTAAGGTGTAAGAAGGAGAACGACATGATCAACCAAAATCAAAACCCCACACACTTTCCCAAAACCCTCAGCGAGGTATTTCCTAACGGTGAAAGGCCACGTGTAACGGGGCTACGCTTGGCAAACCAAGTCGAAGTTGACGGTGTAACGCTCGCGCCGACCGTCAAAGATATGAATTGGGCGAAGAAGAACCCTAACAAGCTGATCCCGATCACAAACTTGGACCGCCGAGTATCTTGGATGAAAGAGTACAATGCGGCTCAGAAGTACCGGTTTGAACGCTTCGAAAGATTCTGCAAAGAGGATGGAATTGACCCCAAGGGGGGCACCCATGCCCCTGACATGGACGGGTATCCGGTAAGGGTAAACTAAAATCGGAAGGGGATCTTCTGATCCCTTTTCATACAAATAACTTGCTGGGTACTAATTAGGATAGTATAACAGTGGTGTAGGAAGGAGGCCGAGATGGAAGATGCAAACCTGCCGGAAAATGATGAAATAAGAATCATAATAAAAGACCATTGGGCATCGGTAATTGAAAAATACAACCTCAAAAAGGTGTGGGAAAAGGTGTCGGAGTGCAAGAACCACACCCCATATGTGAGGTATAAGTCCGGTGAATTCTTTATTGAGATCGGCATCTATCCAGTATGCACTCTCACGGGTTGGTATAATAGGGAGACCGAGTGGATGGAGTGGCCCTATTGGGAGCAGATCGAAAAGTTTAAGGGCTGGGAAAAACAGGTGCCCGGAGTGATCGCATTCATCCAAGAGTACCAAAAAGAAACAGGGATCTTATGATCCCTTTTCATACGAATAACTTGCTGGGTACTAATTAGAATAGTATAACAGTGGTGTGAGAAGGAGAACCCAAATGGAAGCACAACTAAATTGGTACGAATTCACGGTCGTCGCGTTTTTCTGCGTAACTTGGACCCTAGCCCTTAGACGGGCGACAGGCATGCACGTTGAAGGGGGTAGCTAATGGACAGCGTATACAAGCAGACGGGATCGGAGACCTATTTCCGAGCGTTTAACAACGCCGGATCTCAACTCCTAGCGTTTCGAGAAATCCTCAACCATCAAGACGGATGGTCGGTAGGGAAGGAGCGGAACAGCGAAAGGGTAGGGATGGCCTTTTTCGAAACCCGAAGGGAGGCTGAGGCGTATGCCTCGAATATGATCGGGAATGGGTATCGGTTAGACGCACGGCTAGAGCCAGAGCGTCTGCCGGGATTGATCGAGGTCATCGAGCACCCTGAGGCGAGGGCTATGTACCTACAGATCGAGGACTGTTTGGCGAGCTACGAGGGGCGGGATCGGTACTCAGAGCTTATTGATGGCTTGGTCGAGGAGATCTACGAATTAACCGGATCCCAGCTGAGATTTTAGCGGGGATCTTTTGATCCCTTTTCTCACGAATAACTTGATGGGTACTAAATAGAATAGTATAACTAAGGTGTAAGAAGGAGAACGCAAATGTCAAACAGCACACCAACACCACTCAGCCTTTCAGAGGCCCACAAGATCATTGACTCAAAGTGCGATCGCGCTGATGCCTTGGTAAAGGATTCATTGGCATGGATGACCGGATCAGAAATACCGAGAACATGTTCGGACTACAATGGCCGAGTTGAGGCTCAGACTGTATGGAATAAGGCCAAAAACTGGGTCAAAAACATCGAGGGAATCCCGAGCGAAGATAGGCGAGCAGAGTGGCTTTCCCTAGCAAAAGAGAGCGTCCTCAAAGATGCGTTTTTTGAGCTGACTCAGCTAAGGGTATCCGACCACGCGCACAGGATTGCGGTAGCAGATGTCGCACGCCTTTTCATGAGAATTGAGTCCGCCTAGGGAGATCCCTAGCGCGGGATCTTTTGATCCCTTTTCTCACTAATAACTTGGCTCATACCAATAATCATAGTATAACTATGGTGTAAGAAGGAGAACGCAAATGACCCAAACTACAAAGACTGAATCCTACATCAAGATCCCAAATCAGAATGGCGACGGTGAGCTATTGGCAGCCCTACCCGGTGTCCTAGACTGGGGCACGGTACGGGAGGACCGATATAGTTACCGGACTAGCGGGACTCAGGGATCGGTAGAATATAAGATCGCGATACAGGCTAGGATCGAAAGTTCGAACGAGTGGTCGTATGATATCACTTGCGCGATAGAGTCCAAGGGGGCGTTGATAGATGTTGGCGGATCTAATACGCGGGATCCGGGTAAGCTACTCACCGAGATCGCTAAGGTGCGGCATACGATCCAGCTGAACGCGGCGGGTACCTACTAGGATCATCCCCCGATCCTAGGGGGGGATCTTCTGATCCTAATTGGTACTCATTAACTTGATTGGTACCAATAATGATAGTATAACTATGTTGTAAGAAGGAGATAGGCTATGAAAAATAAACGCATCGAAAGCGAGAAGTACCACTGCCCGTATGTGGGGGGTTCATACCTCTATACTATAGAGATCAGGCGCATCCTGCCCGATCGGTACGATCTCTCTTTTACCGTCGATCTTGAGTACCCTAGCGGCGGCAGGGATCTACTAGAATTACATGAAAAGACCTTCCTATCTCTGCCGGACTTATTAGTCGCAACGGCGAGGGCGGCGGCTGAGGGCGAGAAAGAGATCGATACTCGGCTACAGATAGGGCGAGAGCTAGCGGCTTAGGGGATCCCCTAGGGGGATCTTCTGATCCCTTTTATGACTAATAACTTGGCTCCTACCAATAATCATAGTATAACTATGATGTAAGAAGGAGCACGACATGAAAGACCTTAAACTGATCAGCAAAAGATACCCCTGCCCACACTCAAAGGGTAATTATTTCTACAGCCTAGATTCCGAGAGTCTGGGAGAAGATGGGTACCTACTAGACTGTGCAATCTTCCTCCGATATGAGGAGGCGCATGCGTGCGATGACCTTCAACGGTATCGATATTATGCAGACACCCCTGAAGAACTTGTAGATCTGGTCCGGGAGGCTACTGAGTTCGCGGTAGAGTCAATTCACGGCATGCTCAAGGATGCGGCTGACGAAAAGGCTGACGACGCGGCCAATGACGCGGACTGGGCGATCAAATTCTACACTACCGGATGATCCGGTAGGGATCTTATGATCCTAATTGGTACTCATTAACTTGATTGATACCAATAATAATAGTATAACTGTGGTGTAAGAAGGGAGAACGATGATGACTAAAATAACGCGAGACGAGCACCTGAGCGTATCCGGAACCTCTAGGGTCGGAGAGGTAGAAATACCCCCTGCGGCCCTAAGGTCGGTATGGGGCGACCCAATTGAGGGTGACGGTTACAAGGTAACCGGCGAGTATACCTTCTCCTTGGCCGGGCTCACTTATACCGTCTATGACTTCAAATGTACGAAGTCATACTCGGACAGGGCCGAGCTTGAGAGCGACGACTTTTGGAACGAAACCGAGCCACAGAGGTTCAGTATTGGGGGCCGTAGTAGATCACGGTTTTCTGTCGGTAATTTCAAAGAAGAGCTGCTGGCTTCAGTGAGCCGGTACTATCGGCAATAGGATCCCAGACCGATCTTCTGATCCTAATTGCTACGAATAACTTGATTGGTACTAATTAGGATAGTATAACTAAGGTGTAAGAAGGAGCTAGACATGATTTCGGGACTACCAAGCATCACAGAAATTACTAACCTCGAACCAACGGACGCGGCTCGGCCATTGAGCTTCATTTGCGAGCTTTTTGAAAGGGAGATCGATTATTTGAACAATCAGATCAAACGAGAGATTGAATACGTATCCGGAGAAGAGAGCGGCGGATACAAACCCTCAAACAAGCTCAACGGGATTATCAACGGCAAAAGGCATCTTGAGAAGGGAATGAAAGCGATCCGATTTATCAAGGAGGGAGAGGACGATCGAGAAAAGAGCGATCGCCTTAAGCTGGCGAAGCTCAACTTCATGGCCGACATTTTTGCGGCGGTAGATAGGCCAGACACCATTTGCCGGGAGAGCGGATCGTACCTATCCGCAACAGCGAGGCTCATCCTAGCGATCGGAGAGATCGACTAGAAATACCAAATCGGGATCTTCTGATGATAATCATGACGAATATCCTTGATATATACTAACCGGAATAGTATGTTCTTAGTGTAAGAAGGAGGAACGATGTATAGCGAAACAACCATCAATCTAGCGAAGGTCGCATTTGAAGAGATTCTTTCCATTCAGAAGCACAGAAAGAAAGAAAGCACGATCGCTGAAATGTTACACGATCGGTATTGGGATGCCCCAACGACACCCGAAAAGAAGCGATGTGAGATCTTGCTCGGGTATCTTTACGGGTACACGCGAAAAGAGAATGGAATGGAGGTCTTGAACTTCTATACGAACCCCTTACATACGATTAAAGCCATTATGCTAGGGGCCGAGGATTATAGCGGCATGCCGTATTCTCGATCGAACCTAGAGAAGATCAAACTGGGGCGAGAAGCGGTTGAGGCAATGGCTTCAGATCGAGGAGCCGGATTGAATTGGGATCGGTGATCTTTGGTCTACGAAATACCCCAATGGGCCATCGCTATCTGGTAAGCTATGGCTCTGTGGAGGAGCTATGGGCCATCGGTTTGTCAGTGAAATTCGATCCGTACGCTTGGCGCGAGGGCCGGTAGAGATCGAGGTCGTACTATCTAGGGTAGACGATCGATTCGATTGGGTGCTCGTACGGAGCAGAGACGCGAATACCGGATCGCACGTTTGGCTTTCAGATCTAGAGCTAAAGTCGGCCCTGTCTCGCGCATCCCTCGACGAATAGGGGGGCGGGGGTCGTTTGTAAAACCGAAAAGGTGCCAATTTTCAAAATCGGGATTTGGTTTTTGGGATCGACCGAGCAGGGATCTTCTCATATAAAGACGGATGAATAACTGGACCCGTACGGCATAAAACGGTATAACTGTAGTGTAAGAAGGAGGGCTGATATGAGCAGAAACTTTGAAAAATGGCAGCGAGAAGTAGAAACCGGAAACCTTGAGCAGGTCGCCGACTTGCAGGACTGGGCGGTACGGACGATCAGGTCTGAGGGTATCCGCATGGGCGGCATAAACTCAATGGATATGACTAAGGTGTACGCTTACGAGCTACCGCGTATCGAGAGCTGCGTAAACTTGGTCGCATATATAAAGGTACGCCGATCCGGAGCCCGGTACCTAATGTCCCGTAAATTGAGAAAGGCGTTCTGGACACTTTGGGCCGCAAATAAGAGGCTCCGACACCTAGGATTCAACCTATAGCCGGTCGGCACCCCTTCTCAAAAAAGGGTGCCAAATGGCCCGACTTGGCTGGCTAACAAACAAAAATCGCACCGCCCATAAAAGGGCAAAACTGCCATCGCGAAACCCCAAAAATAAAAGGGCGAGGCGACCCATATAAATAAATATGCCACACAGCGGATAGACGAAAGAAAGTCAAACGTCCTCTTTGTATATATAGAAAAGACCTCAAAACATTCGGCATTTCAAAATCGAAATCCACATGTTGGCCAAAATGGGGGTCAAATTCCAGATTTTGCCCGATCTGGGCTGATCGGCCCATAATCGGCCTCATTCCTAGGATACCGGCGAGTCGGTAATTCGGGTATTTTTGCCGCTTCTCATAATCGGCTTTCATCCTAGGTTTTCGGCGGATCCCTAGTGATCTGAGATTTCACCTCGGATCGAGGGTATTCCACGAATTACCGTAGTCGATCGCCGCCTATAGATCAAGTGAATTCGTACTAGGTAATCCCCCTAGGGGTAGGATCTTTTCGGTCTTTTTTCTACCCTAGAAACTTGACTTTTCTATAGGGATCTTTTCGGTCTTTTTTCTACCCTAGAAACTTGACTTTTCTATAGGGATCTTTTCGGTCTTTTTTCTACCCTAGAAACTTGACTTTTCTACAAAATACCATCCGATCCTAGGGGGGGATCTTTTCGGTCTTTTTATGCGGTAGAAGCTGGACTTTTTAGTACTGATCGACTATCCGCGCGCGTCTCACTATATATATACCGGTGATCCTACCGGCGATCCTAGGGGGGATCCTACCGCGATCTTTTTCGTACTACTTTATATGAATAACTTTACGCCTACCCTACTATACGCTATAGTATAGGTGTAAGAAGGAGCTATACCATGCATATAAATACTACCCCTACCGATACCCCTACCGATACCCCTACCGAGTCATTTTTGCGGCTACCTAACCGCCTAGTGGGTACGGGTAGCGTACTAGCCTCCGTACCGGGCGAGCTACTAGAAAAAGAATTAGAAAAAGAGGGTACCCGGTACATCCTAGCGGCTAGGCCGGGAAAATTTGAGTTTTTCGTACAAGTAGCGGCTATCAGAAAACACGGCACCGCTAGCTACTATACGTATGAGCTATACTATAGCCTACATGAATTCGTAGGTACTGAGCGGGTAGTAGTAGATGAGGGAGCGGCGGATTACCTAGAACTCGATCATCTACTACGCGGTATAGCTACCGTACGCTACGAACTATACGCAGAAATGGGCTACCTACTATAGGATCCCCCTAGGGGATCTTTTCGTACTATTTTATATGAATAACTTTACGGCTAGCGTACTATAGGCTATAGTATGTATGTAAGAAGGAGATAGAGATGGATGACCTAGAATACCTAAAAATTAGCGAGACGCCGGTACTACTTAAGGGCGATGAATTCGCTGAAGTAGTAGTAGTACCGGGAAAAAAGATCGGTACTATACCGGGCGGATATAGATTTTCCGTATCTACGGCTTCGGGCGATCTAGGCTGGATCGAGGTAGCGGTAGTACCCGCCAAGCGACCGGGTATAGAGTCGGGGGACTTTGCGATCAGCCTAGCGTACGATGTAGCTACGGACTCTCCTAGCTACCGGGCTAGCCAGATAGCCCTACGGTACTTCCGTATGATCGACTTTTTTGAAGATCTAGGGCGGATCCGTACCCATATCTACGCTATGGCGGATGGTAGGGTATAGGATCCCTAGGGGATCTTTTTCGTACTATTTTATATGAATAACTTTACGGATACGGGTATACGCGCTATACTAGTAGGGTAAGAAGGAGTTATTGAATGCCTAAAAAAACCGAGTACCTACTACCTACCCCTGAATTTTTCCCCCTAACTTTTCGGGATCTTTTCCCTACCGGACTACCGGCGTACGCCCATAGGTACGCTAGGCGGGTATGTGAAAATTCGGCCCTGTATAGGGGTACCGTATGGATCGTACCTACGGAAAAAGATATGGAATGGGCCGCGAAAAATCCGGATAGTAGGATCCCTACGGCTAGGGCTATAAAAAACCTAGGATGGATCGACCCTAGCTAGGGGGATCTTTTTCGTACTATTTTATATGAATTAGTTTACGTATAGCGTACTATAGGCTATAGTATGTGTGTAAGAAGGAGAATTACTATGAACGCCGAAAAAACCGCCGCCGAAAAAAGACTAGCCCTATACCAAAAAATAGAGGACGGCCTAGTAGATGAGCTGATCGCGTACGATTGGGAAATTGAGGAAGCTACCCGCGTAGGGTACCGTACGGCGGATACTAGGGATGCCCTACGAAAAAGACCGGGCGTATTAAGCGAACTCGAAAAAGTGACCGCTAGTATTCTACGCCTAGAAAAAAGAATATTGATCGAGATCGAGTAGCCCGCCTAGGGGGGATCTTTTTAGTACTATTCTATATGAATTACTTTACGTATAGGCTACTATACGCTATAGTATGTGTGTAAGAAGGAGATAGGCCATGGGTATAGAAATCGGAAAAGACGTAGTAGTAGGAAGCCGAAAAGCTCAGGTAGTAGCGGTATGGGCGGATGGATTCGCCTACCGCGATCAGGCGGAATTCGCGCGGTATATCGGTAGCGTACGCCCTAGCATGAAGGTAGCCGTACGGTACTACCTACCGGGCGGATTTAGCCAAGCTGACTTTGTACCGGCTAGCCGGGTACGTACGGCCTAGGATCCCTAGGGGGATCTTTTTCGTACTATTTTATATGAATAACTTTACGTATAGGCTACTATACGCTATGGTATGTATGTAAGAAGGAGAATTGCTATGGAAAAAAGCGAAGCTATACGGGCGATAGAGATCGCCGCCGCTACCCTACCTAAAAAGCCTATGATCGAGGTATCTGAGGCATACGTACGTATACGGGCTACCTACGAATGGATCGACCCGGATGGATCGAGTTGGACCGCTACCCTAGATCTACGGCTAGCCCCTAGCGGATCGGGTAGGGTAGGCGTATATCTAGAAGATCGTACCCTATACCGTATAGGCGGGGTCGACCTATGGATCGCGGATGGATCCGTACCCCTAGGGTCGATCACGCCGGTAGATCTAGCGCGGTGGATAGGACCGGCTGGATCTACGGAGCTATCGGATCACGCCGCCTATACGGGTACTTTAGAAACGCGGTACCCCTAGCCCTATATACCTACAGCCTATAGTATACGGATCGGGTACGCCCGGTCCTTTTTTGGTTCTAGGCGCGAAAAAAAGCCACCGGCTTCGCCGGATCGTATACGGCCAAAAAGTCAAGTTTTCCGGTAGAAAAAAGATCCAAAAGATCCCTTCGTAGAAGTCAAGTCTAGCGGCTAAAAATACGCGGTGAAGATCCCCTACCAAAAAGTCAAATTTCTAGGGTAGAAAAAAGACCCAAAAGATCCATCCGTAGAAGTCAAGTTTCGGGGTAGAAAAAAGATCCAAAAAGATCCCCCTAGAAAAGTCAAGCCTAGCCGCTAAAAATAGCCCCAAAAGATCGCCTTCGAAAAAGTCAAATCTACGGCGGAAAAATACGCGGGAAAGATCCCCCTACAAAAAGTCAAGCCTAGCGGGTACGAAAAAGGATCAAAAGATCCCCCTAGAAAAGTCAAGTTTGTACGGTAGAAAAAAGACCAAAAAGATCCCCCTACGCGGCTACTACGCGGGTACGCGCCTAGGGGCTAGGGCTACGCGATCGATACGCGGGTGTGCGTACTATAGGAAAGTCAAGTTTTTTCCTACTATATAGGCGGTGATCCTATACGGGGTAGCCGTAGTACGGGATCCTATATATACTGAAATCTGAAACTAGCCGCCCGGTAGGGTATATCTTTTTCGGCTAGGCGGAGGGTAGTATGGCTATAGCGGGGTCTGAGGTCGATGGATCGAGTACGGGTACGGGTACGGGTATAGAGCGGCGTACGGGCGAACGTAGGGCGCATCATAGGGCTTTGCTACTATACGGAATTCAGGATCCTAGCCGCCGGTCGATCCGGGCGGTAGCTAGGGCCGTAGGAAAAAGCGAGGGGGCGATACGGGCTTGGCGGGATCGGGGTGAATGGATCCAGCGGCTAGCTAGCGTAGGGGCCGGTAGCGATCAGGCCGCGCTAGATTTATACCGCGCTAGCTATATGACCGACTACGGTAGTACGGAGCTACCGCTAGTAGCGGATCGGGTAGCCGTACCGATCGGCGGTACTACCCTAGCGGATCCTACGGCTAGGGCGATCCATGAAGCCGCCGTAGCTAGCCGTACGGTAGTAGCCGGATCCGTAGTAGCCGCTGAGCAAGCCGCTGCTACCGCTATAGCGGATAGGCGTAGATCCGTAAGAGATGATGCAGATAGGCATATACGCCTACTAGACGCGAGTTTGGGGCTCATAGCGCGAAAATTACGGGCGGATGAGGTACGGGTAGGTGTGCGGGATATACCGGTACTACTAGAATGCAGGGACCGGCTAGTAGGGATCGCCGCCGGTACGCTAGGGGCCGGAGCCGCTAGTACGCCGGAGTCGGTACGGGTGAAGGCCGCCCGAGCCGCCGGTACGGATCTAGTAGCCGCCCTACTAGAAGATTCTGAGGAGCTAGTAGTAATTCTACGCGCTCTAGCGGCCTCACACGGGCTCCTAGCTGAAGAAGGCTCTGAGAGCCGCCTACCCCTAGAAGGCTAGCACGTGCCGCCCGGTAGGTAGGCTAGGGGGGGCGATCGAGGCGCGGGGCAGGGGTCCAGAATCGGGCGATTTGAAGAATTTCCGTCGTCTATCCCCGACAAATTTTTCATTTCCTACCCGACTACGCACCATCAGTATTTTATTTTTTCCGGACTTTTTCTACTACGCACCACAGGAGATCGAATGATCAAGGACGACTTAATCTCAGTTAATACAAACCCCTTGCAGCCGGGAAATGGCAACACCCTGTTAAAGACCGTTACTGTCGCTGGTCCTAATAAGGAGGGTGACCGCCGGTTCTATCTAGATAAGAAAACCCTGCTCCAACTTGCCGAAATAGCATCCAGCAGCATTCTCCAGAGAGTTCAGATAAACAGAGCAGGAATACAGGTCCAGCTATACCAGTCTAAGAACGGACACACATACGAAGTATGGAAAATCGTAGGTCTGGAGCCCGTACCGGAGAGTTCGATGGACGGACTGTTGTCCAACCTGTCCAACTCGTGATACCTTTCCGGCTGAGAGGTTAGGATGAGCCTGTTAGTGTCAGAATTTATGCCTTCAGTGCAAAGTACGGGCAGCATGGCTGGATCACCAGCGGTACTTTTGACCCTTTCCGGCTGTAATATGTGGTCTGGAAAAGAGGATGAGAGGGAGCTTGGTCTAGGGGAGTGCGCCAGTTGGTGTGACGCTCGGTTTGCCGACTCGCAGAAGTGCAACATATACGACCTGTGTCACAACATAGTGTCTCTAACGGATACTTGGGAAACTCCGATGGTCGTATTTACAGGAGGAGAGCCTCTGTTGCAGTTTATGACTCCCGGTTCAGAAGAAATCTTAAGGATCCTCAGGGCAAACGGGGTGTTTTTGGCTCTTGAGACTAACGGGACGCTAATATGCGACGCTCTTAAGTACTTCGACCACATAACAGTCTCACCTAAGCGTAAGGTAAACAATCCCGACTCAATGAAGCACATCGTTCTTCGGACTGGAACCGACCTCAAGGTAGTGGCTCCGCAGTGGGAACTATCCCAGCTCAAAGAAATGGACGACTGGGACTTCGACTACAGGTACGTTCTGCCATGTGATCCCGGTGATCCCGGAGGAATGTACGAAAGCACTGTCCGGGGTATAGCACTGGCTCAAACCCTTGGATGGCGAGTATCGATTCAGACAAACAAGTTAATTGGACTACCCTAGGAGGAACAATGCCGAACTCACACATCATAGATTCGCTTAAACCATTAGAGATCTCAATCGAGATACTTAACTTCGACCCCAAGAACACCAGAACACACGATGAGAGAAACCTTCAATCAATCAAGGCCAGCTTGACCAAGTTTGGCCAGCGTCTTCCTCTCGTGGTTCAGAAGGACGGCATGATCGTTCGCGCAGGTAACGGTCGCTTAGAAGCGATGCGGGAAATGGGATGGGAAAAGTGCGCTGCGGTTATCGTCGACGAGGACGATGTGGACGCAGTTGCCTTTGCTATTGCAGACAACCGATCAGCCGAACTAGCAGAATGGGACTTCACCGAACTAGGAGATGCCCTAAATATGCTGGTCGAGCTAGATCCCGGTCTTGATTTGGATGCACTTGGCTGGAGTGAAAGTGAAGTGGACAGCCTTACGAACCAGTTTGAGGACTTTGAGCCAGAGGAAGACGATGTACCGGACATCCAGACTACAGTCCACTCTGTACCCGGTGATGTCTACCAACTGGGGCCGCATCGGTTGGTTTGCGGGGACTCGACCGCCGAATCTTCATGGAAGAAACTGATGAATGGGGAACAGGCCGATGTGGTTTGGACCGACCCTCCGTACGGGGTAAGTTACGTCGGTAAGACAGCGGACGCTTTGACCATTGAGAACGACTCTTTAGACGAGGAGGGTCTGGAGAAGCTGCTAATGGGGTCACTCTCTATGGCGTACGCGCATGTCAGAGCGGGATCTGCGTTTTACGTCGCCTCACCAGCAGGAGCATTGTTTCATGTCTTTGGCACTGTCCTTCTGAGTTTGGGAGTATGGCGACACACCCTCATTTGGGTAAAGAACAGCATGGTACTGAGCCGTTGTGACTACCACTATCAGCACGAGCCAATCTTCTATGGTTGGAAAGAGGGCACTCATCGATGGTATGGGGACCGAAAGAAGACATCTTTACTAGAGGTGGACCGCCCGAGTCGTTCTAAGGAACATCCGACTATGAAGCCAATTGAACTTATCGTGAGGTGCTTATCTAACTCCGCAAAGAAGACCCACACGGTAATTGATCCGTTTGGAGGGTCTGGATCTACCCTGATGGCTGCGGCACAGCTTGGTATGAGTTCGAGATTAATTGAGCTTTCTCCGCAGTATTGTGATGTTATCCGGCGACGTTGGACCAAGTATGCCAAGGAAAACAACCTAAATCCGGGCACTGGTGCGCTTGACTAGGGGGAGAGATGTTCGACAAGGTTAGATCGACAATAGGAACTCTCCATGGGATGCATCCCTTGCTTGGAATGGCCATCTGTACTCACAAAAACACTCGTGGGTTACCGTTATCATTCAGAGATATGCCGTATCTTGTGGAGATGTACAGAGACTTTCCCTTGTTGGACGACATCTGCGTAAGAAAGGCCGTCCAGACAGGGGTAAGTGAGTTGTGCATACAACTTGCTCTCAATAAAAGCGGCTGGCAAAACCGCATCGTCGCATACTGCTTACCTACGTACAGCATCAGGGACCGATTCGTGAAAAACCGCATTGATCCTATACTATTGTCCGTTCCAGAGTATAGGGAGAAGTGTCCCGGATCTATGAAAAGGGATGGCCGGTCCTCTCGGAGCGGAAACTTGAAGATGAAGAAGTTCGGTGAGGGCCGGATCATGTTCTTGGGAAGTAACACCACAGGGGACTTCGTAGAATTCAGTGCCGACACCCTAATCATCGACGAGTTTGACCAGTGCGACCCTGCGAATCTTGCGAAGGCCAAGGACCGTCTTAGAGCAAGCCCTTATCCACAGGAGGTCCGTCTTGGTAACCCGACTCTCCCTAGGATTGGCATCAGTCGGTTATATGAAGAGAGCGACCAGCGAAGGTATTGTTTCAAGTGCGACCACTGTGGGCACTTGCAGCCGATTGATTGGTTTAAGAATGTCGTGATGCAAGACAATGATGGCAACTGGGTGCCTAGAGACGCTGTAAATGGTAATGCGCTGCACGCAAATAAAAACAAGCGTGCTGATCGCGCAAATGACATCCGTCCGGTTTGCAGCAACTGTAAGAAGTTCTTCTCGCGTCGTTCTAATGGCTCCAGATGGGTCGCTGGCTATCCTGACAGGCAATCTAGAGGCTACACCCTAAGTCGAACAGACGTGCTGTCAGATGACCTCTGGATGCTTTATATGGAATGGCTCCGTGTGCAGGGTGATAGCGAGAGTCTTTCATCTTTCTACACTTCGGTTTTGGGTGTGCCTTTCGAGTTCAGTGGTGCAAAGGTTACGCATGCAATGTTGGGTGATGCCGCGACTGGAAACCCTCTGGATTATCAAGGTGGAGAGTTCTACCGAGAGAGGGTCGTTACCGCTGGAGTCGACGTTGGTTCGGTCATCAACATTACCATTTCGACAAATGAGGAGATCAACGGCAAAGTGGTCAGGGTGTGTCGTTGGGTAGGAGCCGTCCGAAGTTTCGAGGCGGTATCTGAGATCTTCCGGAGGTATCATGTCAAGGTGGCTGTGGTTGATGCGGCACCAGAGATGAGAAAGGCGCAGGAGTTAAGGGACGAGTTTATCGACAGTGGTGGCTGCGTGGTTTACCTGTGCAGATTTTACCCTACACAGAGAGTTGGAACTCAGAAGTATGGTCTCAAGATGGATTACCAGACTCAGGTTGTAACGGTAGATCGGACTGCTGTTTTTGATGCGACCTTTGACGATCTCGCTGAGCAGAGACGTGTATTCCCTGAGGATGTCTTTACAGTTCTCGGCTGGTCTGATCAGATGAGAAGCCCGACCCGAGTCCTAGACGAGGGGAGGGGCAGGATCGTCTGGGAGAATACTGGACCGGACCACTATCGATTATCCGACATTTACGATAGAGTCGCATTCGACCTTATCGAAATGGGCGGAAGTTACAACGTGATCTAAGGAGATTGATATGAGCAAACCCTCACTGAAAGTAGGCGACAAAGGTAACGATGTCATCCACTGCCAAAACAGACTGAACGCCCATGGGCATGGCGTTTCAGTCGACGGAATCTTCGGGAAGAACACCTCAGAGCACGTGATGTCTTTCCAAAGAGAAGAAGGCTTACAGGCTGATGGCATTGTCGGACCCAATACTTGGGACGCCCTTGAGAGACCTGTTAAGGGATGGGACAGGGGCGAGATGCTTGACTGGTGGCAAGTTGCCGAGTTGTTGAGCAATTTCAAAACTCAAAAGTATCGATTATCTAAGGCTGAGTGCCCTTCAAACCCTCCGGGTGTGTCACTAAAACGGATCGGAACGGAGTGGACAAATTGTGTGCTTTTCACTTCGTGGCTTTTAAGCATGGCTTTCGACGGTGTGAAGTTTGATAGTAGACAATGGAAGCTGTGGATGGTTTCTGGCGACTTCGTCGGGAATCCCCCAGTGGTGCCGAATTGGGGACCGCGTGTCGCTATTGAATGGGGAGTGGGGACACAGAGTCCGGGGAAAGGGGCGCATCTTGTGCAGTACTTTACTGAGAGTGGCGGTCACAGCCTTATCGTGGTCGATCATTGTTCTGAATCGGACAAGATCCTCACGCTGGAGGCTGTCGGTAAGCATGATGGAGCTTGTTGGTATCAAATAGGCCACATAAGGGATTGCCCGAATCCGGGATTGGATTGGAAATCAAAAGTGACGCAGACATGGGCATCAAGACTTGGCACTAAACAAGCAGTTCACGTTTGCAGACTGATGATCGATCCCGATAGTATAACCGAGTGGCTTTCAGAGAAGTAGGAGCAAGCGTAAGATGCCGAAGACATTAACTACAGAGGAAAAGAACAAGGAAGCGATTTCAAAAAGGATCGCTTTTATAAATCAAATCGACAGCATGTGGAGAGCCGTTAGCAACAAGAGCAGCCATCCCGGTAGATCGGAGATTTCGGATATGCTGGACATATGTACTTGTGTGAGAGCCAATAGATTCAGGTTTATAGATGGACCCAGAAAATCCGACAAGGGAATGGGTAGTCTATTATTTCAAAGGCTAAGGATTCACGGAGCAATCAAAACCAAACACAGAGTCAGCTCAATCAAGGGGTCTTGGGGAGTAGACAGGGAAACATACAGAAAGCTGGATACTCTTGCTGTCCTGATCTCTGTTTCTCAGGGAAACATAAATTCAGAATGGGGAAGACTGCTGGGGATGCATGCCAAGAAGTAATGAGACATATGTTAATGAGTTTTGCACAGGCTGCGGATATCTTTCATCGCTAAACTACTGCAATGAATGTGAGGCATCGATCATTCGATTCGCATTAGAAAGCGACTGGTGGCTAAGAACAAGGGGAACCTGTCCATCAGGCCAGAAAGGTAAGACTCTGGCTGAGGAGTTCAGGGATCGTCTAAGTGTTCTGGAGCCTAGTTATTCAAACCAAGAATAGCGAAACTTGTGAATGAAGCGACGATGCTTCCATAAACGGTCCCAATAAGGACACCGATCGAGAAAGCAGAAGCCTTCTGAAAGAAATTAAACATGGCATATACCTCAATCTTAATTCTACACCGTAAGAACTTGTTGAGGGCTTTTATCTTCTGCGAAATCTTCTGTTATGTTCCATTTGCTTGACGCAATCGTAAGTTAAAAGAGCGATTTGTTGCTCCAGACCATCGTTAATTTTAGGCTTAAGGAGCACGCATGCGCTTCGGATCTGCTCCAAGTATGCATTAATACACCACTCCTTGAACTCCCTCGATAGTGGATTGGGGCTCTTTTTATCTTCTGGCAGCTGGTTGTAATAATTGACAACTGCTCTCTTGAGAAGTTTATTAGTAGAGGCTTGAGACCTGTTTTTGGGTGTATGCCCTTGCAGGATCATTTTGGCTGAAAACACAAAGCACTCAACCTCGAGATTATTGTCTCGGACTCTCTTGAAAATATCGAGTCTCTTGACGGGTTTCTTTTTATGGGTGTGTGGGTAAGTCATGGGATATTCGACTATTGGTCTCATGTGAGAAGTTTGATACTATAGGACACAATAAAGAGGGTGAAATGTCTGAGGATCCCAGAATTAAAGCGTACCAAAGCAATGTTATCACCTTATCCAAGCCGGATCCAGAGTTTGGTAGCTGGTTATCGGTGGCTCAAAAGAAAGGGATCGGCGCGATGGAGGAGCGAGACCGTGTTGGGAAGCAAGCCGCATCTGCTCTATTCGGTGCCTCCGGTGTATCTGCTGATCAGTATTCCAAATACGGACGAGTTTTAAATTCAGAACAACTCTGGCTTTGTTATCAGCGAGTTCCAGACGTACGAGCATGTGTAGACGCTATCGTTCGAAGAGTCGCAACATGGGACTGGGTGATACAGCCGACCATTAGTCCGAAAGACCCAGATTATATGCGATTAATGGATGAGGCTTCAAAGGCTGATTCTTTCCTTCGCGCACCAAATACTGACGGAGAGACTTGGCAGGAGGTATGGACAAAAGCAATCACCGACCTCTTGGTTTTTGATGCCGGTGTCTTGGAGAATGTTTTCGGAGGAGAATGGGATGATGAGGGGGTCTTCCATGCAGAAGGGAGCCTCCAAGAGATTGTCGCTTTGAGGGGCTGTACTATATATCCAATTGCAGATGCCTATGGAAAGATCGAGGGGTATAAGCAGTCGTATACAGGAATCGATGCTAACAACCTGTTCTTTTCGAAGGAGTCGGCTACTGAAGACGGTGAGATTAAGCAGGGGCGTTTCAGTCCAAAACAGATTGTTTACATGCGACTTTTTCCGAACACTCAGTCCCCCTTGGGAACTCCGATAATTGAGAGCATTGTGAATGAAGTAATCACCATGCTGCGTCAGTCCGAACACACCATGTTAGCGATGGATGCTAACGAGATCCCTCCGGGGATCTTGGTTCTCACAGGTATCGCAGGAAAGGCTGCCCAAGCAGCAATGGCTGACCTTCAGAACATGCGCGGTAAAGACCACAAGATTCGTGTAATCACTACTCCAGACCCAAAGGGGAGCGGAGCAAATTGGGTGGAGCTTAGACACAAGGCTAAAGACGTTGACTTCGTAAATGTAGTCCAGAACGTCCGTCAGACCATTTGGCGTGTATTTGGCGTTATGCCGGTCGAGATGGGTATGACATCAGACATGCCTCGATCCGTTGGTCAGGTTCAACTTGATGTTTCGACGAGTCACTTGATCAATCCGATCCTTGAGCTTATTGAGGCAAAGATCAACGCCAGAATGCTCCCCTTAGTCATTGAAAACAAAGACTCGGTTGGGAAGCTGAAGTTCTTATTTGATAGAGAAGCAAAGCTAAGCCCAGAGGAGCAAAGAGAGAAAGCCCTCAGCCTTAATACACTTATAGGTCAGGGTGTTATGACCAGAAATGAGGCTCGTCAAGAACTCGGACTGACACCAGTTGAACATGGCGATGTGATGACCATCACAACTGGGCAGGGAACATTCTCACTAGAGCAAATCGTCAGCATTTCCAATTCTCAACCTCAGGAAGCACCCGAGGAATCCAGTCCGGGCACTGTCTCAGATCTGCCGGACGATCCTCCTGAGCTGTATTCGGAAGATTGCCGGATCAAATTTAGCGATCTCCCAGAAAAGATCCAAAAGGCACTGAGAAAGAAGTCAGAGGATCACAATGAAGAAGTTGGAGATGATGATAGGAAAAGGACAACTCCGGGCACACTCGGTGATGTGTACGACCGAGGAGTTGGCGCGTACTACAACAATCCAGAAAGCGTGCGTCCGACTGTCAAAAGCCCAGAACAGTGGGGCTTGGCTCGAGTGAACAGCTTTTTATACTGTCTCAAGAACTTAGAGTTTAAAGGCGGGAAGCACGACACCGATCTACTTCCAGAATCTCATCCCCTACACTCAGGTGAGGACAGAAGCGAGTATGAGGGGGCTGTCGGGGATGTCGATCCGACAAATTTTCCCAAGGGCGGAGATGACTTGAAGGTAAGTCTCCGCAACAGCAACTTCAGAGTTTTTGATAAATCGTATGCAGAAGACCTTAAGGAAAACTACCCTGAGATCTGGGACAAGGGCGGAAACATAAAAGGAAACGATCAATTCCGAGACCTAACACCAGTAGTAGACCGGTCTGGTGTTGTAGAAAACGAAACTGAAGAAGCCGCTGTAAGACTTAGAGAGGCTTGGTCTGCCAGACACTTCAAAGACTTCAGGTTGGCTGGAGTCGTTGCCCAGATTAAGTGGTACACGATCGGAACATTGGGTGAGTCCGGCATGAAGGAACTTATCAATGAGCAAAAAAAGAAGATTGATGCAAAAAGGAACACGGATGGCGGCTCGAATGGGGGTGAGGGCAGCGGTGGGGTTGTCAGTGCTCACTTTCATGACGGTCATCCCTGCACTGATTCCGGATGTCAGAATACGCGTGCGTCCGACTTCCTAGGAAACCCTCTGCTCCCAAGCGACTGGCAGAGTCCCGGTAGATTCAGTGGTTTCCGAACGCTTAATTTAGTTGGTCTGCACGATGTTGTTGTCGACTATGAAAAGAGCGTCCGTCCACTATACAACAAGATGCAAGCAAACGTCGCTGCTGACGTGGCTGCATACTACAGGCCAAACGAATTAACAGATGAAGCAGCAGTGTCTCTAATAGAGAGAGTCTCTGGTCACATCGCCAGACTTGAGACGGAGTGGGGGCTTGTTACTCGACGAATGTACCTTAATGCTGGTGATATAGGCACTTCAGCAGCGAGAAAGTATACCGGGGTGCCGGTCGGAGAGAACGCGCAAGCCCTCAACTCCCTCTATGCAGAACAAGCGATGACATGGCTCAACACTCCGGGCGGAATACTTAACGACCTCAAAGTTGAGCTGACTATGATGATAGCCGCAATGACTGTCGAAAGCAGCTCGGCTGTTAATGTCCGGGCTATCTACGATGTTGATGAGAATGTAGATGCATCAATGAGCATCGAGGTTGCAGTAGCTACTGCCTCAAAAACTGTCGAACGCCAAAAGTTCAGAATCAAAAACTGGTCAGGAAAGCTGGTCGATCTTTGCAATAAGCGAATGTTAGAAGGAGTTCTCCAAGCCAACTCGGTCGTATCTGAAGACCCAGATCAACCTGCGATTGTATCCACAGAGTGGTGGGCGGAGTGGGTAAGTGTTGGAGATACGAGGTCCTGCCCGGTTTGCACAGTTGAGGGAACTCTAGGATTTCGACAAGTATCTGCTATAACAAGAACACCCGGTGGTGATACTCCATGTGGAGCAAAATGCCGGTGCGTGATTGTACTTTGGACCAAACAGGAAGTCCAAAGTGGCGAGGCGGTTTCACTCTCTAATACTAACAACGGTTAAATGTTTGACTTTATCATCTCAAAAGCGATAATCTTCAACGGGACACCCGTGAGGTGCGCTTTAACAGTCGGAGGATTTCATGGGTTCCATTGATATAACAGCAATTCCACAGATCAACTGGTCAGAGCCAGACCACGTAAGCGAAAACGGCACCAAGACCTACAGCGTCAGGTGTCGAGTTCCTTTCTCAGATCTTCAACCATCAATCGTCAAATGCGCCACTACAGTCCGTCGTAGGGATGATGCTTTGGACTTAATTGATACTGCAAAAGATATGGGATTAGAACTTCCAGAATTGCGAGTAATTTCCGACGACGGCGAAGGGATCCTTCTTCCGGAGGACGCTACCGGAGACACGGGAAGTGACGACGAGGTTAACTGGGGTGATCTTCCCCTTATGAATGGAGTCGCCAGCTCTACTTCTGTGGACTTTTACGGGACAGAGATGAGCCTAGCCGCTCTGAAGCAAATGGCAGTTCAAATGATGACAAACGATGGAATCCCCTATCTGCCTCGACACAATAACGGTTCAATGGGCGCAGTTGAGTGGGATGAGGTTATTGGACGCACGGTCCATGCCGAAGTAGTGCCCGTCGACAGTGTCAGAGCGAGTTTTTCTGATTCAGAGCAACAGTACCTTTTAGATGTATCCATCAGAATGTACCCAGACGAAGACTTGACCGTTAACCTTATGCGTCGAGTGCAGCGCGGAGAAATGATCGGACAGTCTATTGGTGGATGGTTCACAGAACTTCAGGTTGTCCAAAATGATGACGGTGAGGTTGAACGGGTAATCGTTGAGGGCGTGGAGTTAGACCACCTCGCAATTACCAGATCTCCAGCAAATCCAGACAGCGTCGGAATCGTCAATGTTAGAAACAAGCTGCAAGAACTAGCCTCGGATCACTTAGGCAGCAAGATTGAATCTGATGTCGATTCCGTAACAGTGGAAAGCCACATTGGTCAGGGAATCGTTGAATCCATGAACGAGCGTCACATCGAGGCTTGGCAGGACAACGGAGATGGAACGATGACCATCGTTTTCGCTTTGGTCCACGATAAAGTCGATGAAGAAGTCGTTGATGAGGAAATGGAAGAAGAGTCTTATAAGAAGGACAAAAAGAAGCGCGACAGTGTTTTCACTGACCTTCCAATGGCTCCAGAAGGGATGTCTTGGAGCTTCACCAGCGAAGAGGCACTCGAGGTTCTTTATCTAAACAGAGGAGAGGAAGACCCAGACTGGGACAGGTACAAAGCTGCGCATGCATACTTTGACTCCTCAAATGATGATCACGAGAGCGGATACAAACTGCCAATCGCAAAAATGGTCGATGGTGAGCTGCATGTTGTTTGGCGAGGAGTCGCAGCAGCTATGGCCGCACTAAATGGGGCACGGGGTGGAGTAAATATCCCGGAAACGGAAAGAGAGAAAGTGTACACGACTCTTATTTCATATTATGAAAAGTTTGAAAAGGATCCGCCAGAACTCGCTGAATACAGCAGTCTTGACACAGACGAAAATTCAGAGCACCATAGTATCGAAGCCGACGCTGGAACAAGTGCTCCTGAAGATAAAGATTTATTAACCAAAGCTGGGTCAACCAGCGAAATGTCAGAGGAGCATGCTATGACTGAAGAGCAGCTGAAAGAAGTGCTTCGGACATTGCTTGCAGACTCTTTGGCTCCGCTTGTTGAGCGAGTCGGGAATCTGGAAGCGAAGTCTGAAAACAACAATGAAGACCGTCTTGTTGAGGTGGAACGAACCACTGAAGAGGCGATCAAACGAGCTGAGGAGGCAGAGCGAAAGTTAGAAGAACTCGCAGCCAAGCCAGTCCGAAAGGGTGTCGCAATCACAAACAAAGCGACAACTAATGATGATCGTGGAGTACAGTTACAAAACGCTCCAACTTTGTCTAAGTCCATTAACAAGATGAACACTATCTTAGATAAGTGTGAAGATAATGGCTCACGCGTTAACCGTAATCAGCTTCAGAAAGGCTTGGCCAATATTTTTGACTCAGCTGCTGAAGATGGAATTTTTCACAACACCAACCTTTCTGCATGGAAATAGGGAGACCTTATGTCTGGAACTAACTGGTTAGGTACGTCTGATCCGTCTCGTCGTGAGGCTTTCGAACGTGCTCTTGATGTAGCTACAACAGGTACTACACTTCTACAAACTCAAATCAACAAGACTGTTCAGCAGCTTCACCTTCGTGAATTAGGCGCAGCAGCAGTTCTGCCTCGTCAAGCAGGTGTCGGTAACGCTGAATACATAAATGTTCGTGCTCCCGGAGCTGATGCTGAATGGCTTCCAGATGTCGGAAACCCAGCAGACCTTTCTGGTTCTTACAATCAGGCCACATTCCCATACAAGACCCTTGTTACTCGTGGATCTGTGACTCGTAAGCTCCAAGCTACTGGTCGCTCTTACGGTGACATCTTGGCTGGTGAAATGGCCGGTCGTGTTGGTGACTTCACGAACACATTTGAGAAGTGCTTGATCTTCGGTGATACCGGTATCGATCCTCTACAGTTCGATGGTTTGATCACCTTGACTCAAGCTACATCTTCTCAGATCGTCGCTCAGTCAACAGCTGCTCCCGGTGGTGCCTTGACTCTCGACAAGCTTGATGAAGCTATCGACGCTGTTAAGGGATCTGCTTCTCGCAGTGACCTTGTCATCTTGGCTTCTCACAAAGGTCGTCGTGCTCTTAATGCTGCACTTCAGATCCAGCAGCAGTTCAATGACATGGTTGACATCGGTGCCGGATTCCGCGTCCGAACATACGATGGAATTCCTATGGTCACATCATCTGCAATCCCAGACACTCTTACTTGGAGTGGATCTGCTGTAACCGCTTACAGCGGTGCTGCTACAACAGCAATCATGGTCGTAAATACGCGTCACTGCTACATCAGCGAGTTGACTCCAATGACTGCCATGCCTCTTGCTAAGTTCTCCAGCCAGTTCGATTCTTTCGACATCTTCTGGGACGGATCACTTGTACTGGCAAACCCACTCGGAGCGTCAATCCTAGGTGGTATCGACGCGAGCTAAACGCACCACTTGTTTAGCTTGAGCCTCGACATCCTTAGGGTGTCGGGGCTTTTTGTTGGAAGAATATAGGAATCCCTGATACAATCAGCGCACTGGCAGGAGGATCAAATGAATGATGGTGAAATTATAAACAATGGCCAAGCTTATGGGCGCGTCTTAAGAAGATATGATTGCTCCCCCAAACTCGCGATGCGGTATTGTGGTTATGACGTAAACCTAAAAAGCGCAGCACATGAACTTGATGGCAAGGTTGCACTGACTCTATTCTTCCCTCCGGGAAAGGAAAATGCAGCCGTCCGAGCACGTAAACTTGGATGGATTGACGAAACAGATGCATGGAATCTTCAGTACAAAAGCAGCACAACTCACTGGTCAAATTTTGGCTGGAATGAGTTCAGGAAGTATGCCGGTAATTTAGGCATCGACTTAGCTGGAACACGTGAGGATATTGAGAAGCGACTAATCGAATTTGAAGGCGAGCAGTAGAGTGAGTTTCTGTACGCTATCAGATGTCAAAGCGACATTAAAGATCCCAGCAAGTGATACATCTCAGGATGTATTGATTCAGGACATTGTTGATGCAGCCAATGGCGAGATGCTTGGTCTATTTGGCCTCACTTCAACAGCACCGACAGTGTACGTCAACACCTACGATGTTATCGATGCCTACAGCCGGGGGATCTACTTGGTCCAATATCCGGTTCTCGATATCGTTTCAGTAACAGAAGATGGAGCCGTAATTGACCCCAGCCTTTACTATCTGAAGCGTCCAGAGAGCTTTGGTTTGATCGCTGGAACACGTGGAGAATGGATGCAGGGTAAGCAGAAGATCCAGATAGAGCATATCGCTGGATTTGACCCCGTTCCTCCCGCATTAAAGCGTGGGTGCATTGTGCTCGCAATTAGTATGTACAACCTAGAGTCAAAGACTGGCTTCCGTTCTGAGAAGATAGGGCAGTATTCTTACTCGCTGGGTAGTCCGGCTGGTGGTTTTGATGGGGCTACAGTCGGTGACCTTCCCTCACAAACCAAACGAGCACTTAATCAATTTCTGCGTCCCTTTGCAGAGGGATACTAGGAGGCTCCATGAAGCTAAAGTTAAAAAAGAAGCTACACATCTCGGACAAGAGTCGCAAGAAGATATATACTCCAGTGGAGTGCCTCGTTCCTACTGTGGAGGGTGGTTTTGTCGTGGTCTATCCAAAGAAAGAGTCCAGCGTTCGTGCTCTACAGAGAAAGGGTTTTGAAGTAGTCAAGAATCCGGTCGAGGTCAAAAAAGAGACCAAGAAGGTCGGACCAAAGCCAAACGAATCCATCAAGATTAAAGATAAGACTGAAAAAGTTCTCCTTACAAGGGATGCACTGAAAGACCTCACAGTTAAAGAGCTTCTTAGCATCGCCAAGTCGCTTAAAGTTATTGGTCGACATAAGATGAAGGAAGATGAACTTATTAAGGCGATTATGATCGCGAGGAGCGAATCAGAATGAGCAGCTTACGTTATAGAATCGGTGTTGTTAAGGAAGCCAATGCCAAGTCGCTGGCTAATTTCCACAAGAGCGTGCTTGTTATTGCTTCGAAAGAGGTCAAGTTTAAGAAGTACGGTTTGAGCATGATTGCATCCGTAGCAGATGAATTTGGATTTCATAAGCTGTATCGAATCGGAGCATACGTTTTCTGGGGAAAGGATCAAAAGAAGATCTTTTCTGAGATTAAAGAGAACAAGCCAGCCTTCTCGATTGTGTTTCTTCCACAGGCAGCAGCAGAAGAACACAAAGCGTTCCTGAAGTCCTACAAGGGCAAGGTTCATGTAGAGGTGGTGTCAGACGGGATGAAGGCCGTCGATGTCGGTCTTGGCAAGTGGGTCCGGAGCGTTGAAGATGTGGAGTCCCCACTGTACGACAACCACATCCGCACAGCCTCCAAATCCACAAGTCACCCGAGTCCCAAGAAGGATGAGGCTGATGTTAAGATCGTGGCTAAGGAGTCTGCTAAGCCGAGGCACACAAAACCCGGAGATGACAAGGCAAAGCCTAGCAAGGCTGCCCCATCAGAAAAGTCTGGATCAGAGCCTCATAAGAAGTAGTCAAGTGTTGGACCCCAAGTCAGGGGTGTGATACGATTTGCCGACGCTCGAAGAAGCGGAGGGCTTATGACTAAGATTGTGGTGACAATTGGTACTGCACTGGGCTTGCAGACATTGATGAACAACTTCACGACATACATCGGATCTACGGTGTATGTCGTTCTTTATTCAGATGCAGCACTTTCTGGTGTGGAAGACGATCTCTCTCAGAGGCTTCGTTCTCTTGAGGAAAGCACATCAATAAAAAGCAAGGTGATCGTCTTAAAGGATAAAAACAGAATCAATGTTATCAATTCCGTTCTGGTAGATGAGAATCTGCTCAGCGGAGACCATCCGACAATAATCATTGATGAGTTCGTAGAGGTTCGGTGCCCATTTATAAATGAGCTGTCTCAATCAGAGAGACCTCCTAAGTTGATGGCATCTGATAGTGATGTTCTAACCGGTGGAGTTGAGATCGGTGTGTGTGGAGTGTGTTTGAACAACACGGACAATCCAGACCAGCTCGTGGTGCTCAGTGATGCGGAGTTGTCGGTTCCAATAGGTGAATACGCTGGCAGGAGACTGACATGGTTTACAGGAACCTTTGTGACTGTTCCATACGTGGATGGAAGCCTAGTTTGCATGTGGCCATCAGTCCGAAGAATACTCTCTAAGAAGAAGGTGCTAAACCCGGACTTGGGGGATTACGCTTGGCAAGACCTCTCGGCTCGACTTATGGCAGAGGGGATTTCCACGGTCGCAAGCCAGTCAGTCTTTGCTACTGTTACAAAAGAAAGACCAATGAAGCCACAGCACGTCGGCAGTGTCCAAGACCGTCTCCGGTACTATGCTCAACATCAGAAGGATGGGAATAAAACCCTATGCGTAATCTACCGAGCGTCACTTCATTCAGTTCACGACCTCGCAATTATGAAGAGAAGCATTATCAAATCATCTGATATTTGCGATTACATGGTGATCGTCCTTAAGAGTAATCCGTTAGAGATACAGAGTCATCCAGAGTACAAGGCATCAAAGTCGACACTGTCGGTGTCTGAAAAAAGGCTGTTTGAGGGTTGTGACAACGCAGACAAGGTCAAGGTAGAGAAGGAGTTCGTAGCTTGGGTCCATAGGACAATAAACACAAAAAAGAACTCAATGACCAAGATAGCGGTAACGATTCCTCTAACCACTAGCCAGACAGATGACATAAATGAAGGCATTAAGATGGCTGACATGATGGGTCCAGACGCTGCTTTGTTCCTAGAAAGCGACGAGATGATAGACCATCAGTTGACCAAGAGTCGAATCATTCAATTAATAAATCATCCAGACCCCTTAAAGACCGCATTTGACTTTGAGGTCAACTATCACTGGGACAGTCCGAGCCTCATAAGAACGGGACCACCTTTTGGACGAGACTCCAACTACAATAACGCTCCACACAGAGTTAGGCTTTTTAGGAAGTCTGGAAAGAAGCTGCCTCGGTGCGCTCCAGCAAAAGGTCCAATTCAGAACATGCCTGTTCCTAACGTCCCAGAAGGGTGCGTGGCGGTCTCGGGTTATAGGATTCAGGCATTCTCTCTCTTGCGTCCAGCAGATCGCGCCAGAATGGGCTTGAGATCGTCAGAGGAGCACTTCTCTGTGAGTAGCTACATCAAGGACACAAGTCTTGGGTTTCACTTTCTTTGCTACGAGAACGAAAGTCCTGATGATGTCGCTCGATGGCTGTCGGAGGTCATGCCTATTGCCGAGTCCATGGTGATGGTCTGGACCGGATTTTGGAATGATGATGATATGGTTTGGTTATCAGACGAGTCGGCACTTAAGTCGGAAGATTGGCCCGAGACTGGTCCAAGCAGAGAGCTTGCAGTCGTTTGTCGTATTTTTGGATGCGATATTGTATACCGTCCACTGAACGATAATATCGCTGAAGCAAGAAACGCCGGAATCGACACGTTGTCTAATAAAACAAGAGTCAAGTGGGCGATGTTTGTGGACCCTGACGAGTGGCTTAGATCTCCACAGCGAGACCTGAGATGTATTAGGTCAATGACTGCGAGCGAAAGACTCGGGTATATATTCAAGGTCGCAAACTATCGGTCAGATGAGTCAGGACCAACGATTTCTGACTCAGTAAGGATATCTCGTGCAGACAAGTCCCTAGGAATGAGGATGTCTGGAAGGGTTCACGAGTCATTCGACAAAAGCATCAAAGTCCTTCAATCCAATGGCACAGAGCCAAGGCTCTGTTATGCGCCATTCACCATGTCTCACAGGGGACTCGCTTCTGATTCAGGGATAATGGATAAGAAGCTCGACAAATACGAGCGGCTGTTAAGGCTAGACTTAGCAGAAGACAATCAAAATCCGGGTGCTTGGGTCTCTCTAGGATGGCACTACCTCAATGAGGGGTATGACCCTGAAGCAGAGAAGTGCTTTAAGAACGCTCTGGACTGTGCAGGAGACAGTTATTTGCCATTTAAGGAGATGGCGTTTTTAAGGTTGAGAGAAAGCAGGACGATGATCGAGCAGTGCTTGCAGAGGATTACACCAGCACACCAGTTTCATGATATATGCAAAGAAATGGATAAGTGGCTCCACGCATTTGCTCCACCACACCCTATCATAGATAGAGGACGATCAGTCGAAGCGCAGCCTGTGCCAAAATATAAACTCGAACATCAGGCTGATAACGAGTAAGATATTTTCATGCCTAAGTATATCGTCAATCCCTCATTCCGCGTCCATGAGCAAGATGGAGAAATGGTTCGTGCACTTCGTGGACGGATGGTCCCCGGTAAGGTTTCAAAGTACGCGGTGGACTTCAACCTAAACAAAGCCCGTCATGCTAAATACGTGATTCAAGGGACTAAGGTCATGCTTGGCCGAGATGTTCTCTGGTCGACTGCAAAAGCAAAAGGAACCAGAGTTGCGATAATGAAAGAAATTATTAAAACTCTTGGTCCGGTCATGAGAACTCAGCCAGTCATAAGGTTTGAGACCAAAGGCGGACAGGTTACCCCCATCATAATGAACATGAACAAGACCGGCTATGAAATGAAACTCGCTGTCGACATTGCTGTTGAGAATGCCGGTGAAGTACTGAAGAAGATCGTGCTTTCCAACATCTCTCTCGATACGTATAGCCTCTCAGATCTAGCGAGAATGGATCACCCATATGCCAGAAGGCATGGGACCATTAAGATTTATAAGAAATAGGTGGTGAGTGATGAGTGTTGTAAAGAGCGTCAAGACCAGACATGTTCTGCGAGAATTTATACTTAGGTCTCCAGAAATGAGTGCTCTAGTTGGAGAGAGAGTTTTTTCGAGTCACCTTTCCGATGCTGACGGGGGAACAGTTCTCAAGGGTGGGCCGCTTATTGTCTTTAATTTCGACGGCGGTGATTTGAGATGGCACGGTGCAGTTCAGGTTCAGTTCATGCACATATATGTTTACAGCAAGAATTCTCTAATAGAAGCGGCGAAGGTTTATGATGCGCTCTGCGAATTGATCCAACATGAAAGGATCGCTGTAGAAGGAATCGATGCCACTCTGGTAACAAGGGAAAATGAACGGCCTATCGACGGATACAACAAGCACGTTGAGGGCTGGTTTGTTCGTGGTCGTTGGATAATAGAAGGTTTGTGATTTGATGGAGAACTATCATAAAATCAGTCAGATTGATGGTCACAAGATGTTCACAGGCATATTATGCAGGTGCGGTGGCCGATTCAAAAGTGATTCAGCTACAGATCACCCTCAGAAAAAAACTAAGGGCTTTCAGGTTTTCACCTCTTCACAAGGAGTATGTGTGTCATGCGGAGAAAAGTTTATGATTCCAAATCTCCAGATTCGGTAAAGAGGGACTCCTCTGAAGACAGGAGTATAAAAAAGCTCAACGTGAGGATTTCAGAAATAGAGAACGACCTCAGAGTTATTAGCTCAGCGTTACAGCCACCATCTAAAGAAGAAGGCTCTGACTCTGGAGTTGTTAACAGAGATGTTAGATGGCACTGCAAGAAGTGCGGATACCTTCTCGCATTTTACGACAAAGACCATGACGTTATGAGAACAAGGTACAAAGAGCACATCGTCTACATGAGGGCTGGTGTCGGTGGTTTCATACAAATCGTGTGCAGAGGGTGCAGCGAAGTAAACACCCAAGAATATGTGGGCGTAGAAGATTGATTTTTGATTTTAATTATAAAAGTGATACTCTAGCCAGAGTCACCACGTCCTAAGGACGATAAATTGATATCGGGCAGTGTTGCTCTCTTTAGAAATGACTGGATTCATGCCTAACAATCTTCAGTTTGTTCTTTTTCTGAATTCATATCTTTCTAGTATTTGCACACTTCACGTGCTAATCTGGTGCTAAGTACGCCCAGCGGAGGCGCACCGAGAATTTGAACTTTTAAACTTGGAGCGCATTATGCCATTCAATCTTCCCACAGTTAATACTGATGACATTTCTTTTGGACCCGCACGGCTATTTATTGGTGAGACCGGGGTAGAGCCAACTGTAGATGTCGGAGCTATCACAGAAGACGGGGTTTCTGTAGAATTTCAATCTGAAATGAGAGACATCGTTCAAGGTAATCCCAAACTTCCAGAATTGACCTTTATCCAGAGTCAAAACGTAATGATCAAAGTCACCTCAATCGAGTGGGACTACGACAACCTCGTTTATGCGCTTGGAGCAGGTGTTACGTCTTCTGGAGTTTCGAGCGTCAGCTTCGCATTTGGCGGTGAGCCTTGTGTCGAAGAAGTCGCCATTAAAATCCAACACGTAATGTGCAAGACCGGTGACACTATCACCGTGAACGTGTGGCGAGCAGTTGGTGAAGGAAACACAACACTTCCTTTCACTCATGACGAGCATCAGTTTGAATACAACTTTAAGGCTCTCCGAGCTAGTCAGGACTGGAACTCATCTGTTCTGCCTTCTAACGAACAGTTGATTTCCATCGTTCGAGAGACCTGATCCATTTGGGACAAATCTAACCCCGGAGGGTCTTTGGCTCTCCGGGGTTTTTTATTTTTGTGCATTCAGACCATGCCTTGTAAACTTTGGTCGAGGGACAAAAATGAGCTGGATTAATGAATTCTATAACAAGTACGGTCAGGAAATTCACACGAATGGCATGGGTCGAAGGACTGTGCAGAAGCTCACTGGTCTTGGTGATAACAGGGCGAGGAGGCTGATAAAAATGGTCAGAGATTCTGGCCCTCCTGAAATGAATCAAGAAACGCCACAGGTAACTGAGGAATTTCCTGTCTCTGATGATGATACAGAAGACGTTAAGTGGGTCCACGATTCTCGATATTTCTACGCTAAGGACTCGGACACATATGTAACATTCCTGAGCAGGTCTAAGCAGCCATTAGTCGTACCCGGCGAAGTACACAGATCAATGAAAAGGGCTTATTCTAACTGGGACGGCAATCCGCAGTCCGTCAACCAGATATGTAGAGAGTTCAGCATCCCTCGGAGCTGGTTTACAGAGTACAAAACCATCCATGGATGGACACATGACTCTGAGCCATTTTCCGCAGAGGAGTTAGTGGAAAGAGACCCCAAGGATCTGGTTGCCGATGCATTGCAGCAAAGAAGAAGGGTTGTAACTAAGAAATATGAAGTTGAGCGGTGGAAGGAGATCCAAGACCACGCCAACAAGTGGATGCGGTTTGAGGTTGAGGTTCTAGATAAGCTCGTCAAGACGATCCAAGATCACGCTCCATCATACACTGTGCCTAAGATTAGATTGGCAAGAAGTGAGATGAGGTTCTCGGTCGTCACATGCGCCACGGACTTTCATTGGGGAATGTACGGATGGGGAAGAGAGACGGGCGATAGTTACAACAGAGAAATTGCAGAAAGTAGACTCAGGTCTACTACAGAAGACCTGATGGCTAGACTTCCCGGACAGCCAGAGGAGATAATCCTTGCAGTGGGATCTGACTGGTTTCATATCGACGGAGATACTCACTCCACAACTAAGGGAACACCTCAAGACACTGATGGGTCTCCGGCAGAGATTCTTGTAACTGGGTGTGAGTTAGCAAGGGACCACGTAAACCTTCTCCGTCAGATTGCTCCAGTGAAGATCGTGCTTATGGCTGGAAATCACGACAGAAGTAACGCTCTGGCACTTCTTCTCTTCTTGGCGGCTTGGTTTAAAGACAGTGACGACGTAGATGTGGTCCACAACTTTCAGCCTCGCGTTTACATCACATACGGGAATACACTCATGGGATTTCATCATGGAGACGGTACAAAGACAGCCAAGCTCGGGAATTGTATGGCAAATGAGGCCAGACACCAGTGGGGCATCACAAAGTATCATGTGTTCTTTGGCGGACATTACCACCATGAAGTAGTCCGAGAGGTTGGAGGCATAAAGCACTATCAGATGCCAAGCCTAGCAGGTAATGATAGATATCATGCAAGAGCTGGTTACGTAGACAGCACTCCGGGACTCGCTGCATATGTAGTAGACAGGCGAAAAGGAGTGATTGCAACTCTGTTCTCTCCGGTAGATCCAGAAACCGAATAAGTCGAAACTTTCTTATACAAGTTCTCCTTAATTGCTTGATTATACTAATAATCATGGTACTATATGTGTGTAACAAGGAGAACATCATGGGCCAGCCAAAAACGAACAACACCACTTCAGACCGCAGCATTTTTACCTTGGTGCATGTTTTCAGCCAGAAACATACAGACCAAACCGGAGAGGTCGGGAAGGTAGAGATCGCATCTAAAGGCTGGGAGGCCACTTTTAAGGACGCTTACGAGATGATCGATTTCGTAGAGGGGATCGAGCCAAATTTCGACTGGGGCGGACTTTGGGCTTGATCCCAGTACAACCGCTCGCGCAATTAGGCACTCTGCAAGGATCAAAGAAAAATGGGTATTTCAAGATGTTAAATAAAAGACGAAAAGCTGACTGGCACTTTAAAGTCGTCGATGTGGTTCAGCAGGATAGAGATAAATCTCTCATCTGTTACTATCACTCTGAAGGCAAAGTGACCCATTGGGTCCAAACGAGTGAACTGATCATGTGGGAATCGGATGGGACTCAAGATATCAACCGAGGAGTCAGATGAGATCATCAGGCTGGCCTTTTCATGGTGGGTAGAGGCCGCAGAAAGGTTGGTATGGAAGTGTCTGGAGTACAAGACTAGAATACCGATCAGGGTGAAACTGGGGCAGCAATCAACAATGCTTGTCAAGAAGGCATCCGTTGTAATTCTTGGTGATTTAAGGTCAAGCCAGCTCACAAAGCCCCAAATCGATCGTCTGCGGGATGATCTGGAGCTTCATGGTCGTAGATCTATGGAAGCATTCTTAAAAATGAAAGAACCATGGGTGGTTAGCCTTGCGAGGCTTCTCAAAAATGCAAAGTGAGTGAGTATTTGATCTCTCTTGGTACTCAAGATGGCATTAGAAAAACTACTGTGATACTCTTACCCTGCCTAGATTACGCCCAAGGAGGCAGGTATGGCTGAAGAAACACAGAAAGATAATGAAGAGGTTCCAGAATCCTCTCCGCAAGAAGCGGTCTCTCAACTGAGGGAGCTTTTTTCCACATTGGTACCACCAGAAACTCTAGAAATAAGAGATGCATTTGGAAACACTCATCTGGTCCGGTCTGCTATTCCTGCAAGGTCTCAGATCAAGGTCATGCAGCAGCTTGACGCTATTTGGGGGATTGACACCTCAGATATAACCATGACAGAGGGAATTGGCGGGATTGGTGGAATCAGTAATCTGATCATCAAGCTTTGCTCAAATGAAGTTCTCTTTGAGAGTATTTGTGGTGCTTTTGAGTACGCGCATCCGAGAGCGTTCAAGGACGCACAGAAGAGTGCAATTGCATGCGGAATCGAAGAGGAAGATGCCGATCATGTTGCAGACCTTTTCCCCGTGGAGGAGATTGTGGCTGGACTTGTCCCTTTCTTCATCCGGCTGGCGAGCAGAGCGGTAAACCTGATGAATCAGGTGACCAGTCAGCCGGAGCAGGTGGCGACAACGTAAGTCACCGAACAACGGCAGAGGACATCGAATGGACACTTGGTATCTTAATCAACGCTGGGCACGATCCGGACGAGTTACTGAACAAGTACTCTCTGAGTCAGATTGCATTGTTTGCAAAGTGCAGCATAGGACATCAGGTGAAAATGCTGGAGATGATCCTCTCGCCGGTATTAGCCGCGTCAGGAGTGGACTACAAACCCGGAAAGGTCAATGAGAAGAGATCTAGATCAAGCCGAACCGATGAAGAAAAAGACAGAGATTTATTAAGACAACTAAGCAGGGCACCAATCGGTGTCAGAGTCGTCAATAGCCAGAAAACGCACGCAGATGCAAAGGGCAAGGGGTAAGACAAACGAAGGAGCGTGAGTGATGGCAGAAAAGAATCTCGGAGCATTGGTCGTTGAGCTGCTGCTTAAGGACGCAGAGTTTAAATCGGACTTGTCAAAAGCAGCCAGTGACTTTGATGTTACTGGTCGTCGAATGCAGAAAACCGCAATGAAGCTGCAAAGCACAGCGACTTTTGCGTTCAAGGCGATTGCTGGAAGTATTGCGGCGTTTGGCGTTACAGCGACAATTGTTGGCAGCAAGTTTGAACAGCAAATGGCCATGGTTGGTGCTATTTCTGGCATAAGTCAAGCAGATGAGGCTTTTGTTATGCTTGAGAAGCATGCTCGAAAGCTCGGCTCAACGACAGAATTTACAGCGACTCAAGCTGCTCAGGCTCTGGAAGAACTCGCTCGTGGCAACATAAGTGCTGCTGACTCTCTTGAATACAGTGCGCAGGCACTCGCATTAGCCGGTACAAGTGGTGCCGGTCTCGCTGAATCCACAAAGCTGCTCATCGCGGTTCAGAATACTTTCGGGTTAGAAAATACCGAAGTGGCTCATACAACTGACGTTCTTTCAATGGCAATGCGAAAGTCGCTGTTTGATTTTGCTTCTCTTCGTGAGGCCATGAAATATGGTGGTATTGCTGGTGAGACCTTCGGGTATACGCTCGAGGAAACTGTCGCCGTAATGATGAAGTTCAAGGATCTGGGCCTAGAAGGGAGCATGGCCGGGACTCAATTTAGAGCTGCATTGACAATGGCTGGAGCCCAGACTCGAAAGCAGGAAAAGATCCTCCAGAAGTATAACCTCACACTTCAGGACATAAATCCTAACTTACATAAGATGAAAGACATCTTAAAGACTGTCGGAGAGGCTGGGATCTCCTCTACAGATGTTATGAAAATATTCGGCAGGATTGCCGGTGGTAGTGTTGGGATTCTGGCCCAAAAAGCAGCTGTGGCTAACGATGGAATTCAGGAGAACATCGAGCTTCTTCAAGAGTCATCAGGTGCCGGAAAGAGTGTCCAGTCGATGTACGAGACGATTCAAGAGACTGTCTCCTTCCAAGCAAAGGTCGCATTAAGTGCGTTGCAGGAGCTTTTTCTAAGTACTTTTGATCTATTTAGAGGGCCGCTCAAGGATCTCCTTAAGGCAATCCCAGAGGTTCTCAATGAGATGTCGAGAACTATACAGGCGCATTCAAGCTCTCTCAAGGCGAGGTTCACTCAGATCTTTGGCGAGATGGAGATATTTGCAAACAAAAATTCAAAAATGATTGCGGATAGGTTCGTCGGCATACTCTATACCGCTCTCGAACTGGGAAAAGGTATCAAGCATCTCATTGATCTTTTCGGATTTCTAATCAACAATGCTCAGGTTCTTGCTGCCCTTATTCCGACAGTCTTCGCTGTTGGCCTAGCCTTAAAAACAGCAAGCGCGGTTCAAGCGATGGCGGTTGCATTCGGTGCAGCCAACGTGTCATTGCAGTTATTTCGAACGACTGTGATTATTACCACAGGCGGACTTTATGCAATCGTTACCGCTATCGGTGCGGTTGTTGCTGGGCTCGCTTCTTACTTCCTGTTCTTTAACAATGCGACAGAAGCGACGGATGCTCTCAGAGGCGCGACCGAAAATCTGGCAAAGGCAAGAGATGATGCGAGAGAAACGCTTGTTCAGTCTTTAGATGCTGAGCTAAAGAATGCACAGGCTCTTGCCAGAGTTCGCCTTGCTCAAAGTAACGTGACAGCAGAGGAGCGAGAGAGGCTTGAGAACCTGTTGCAGCTCAACGCTGCCACTGCAATGTCAGGCATTGAAAATGGGGAGCTTGTAACGGTTGGAAAGGAGCTGATCAGCGTAAAAGACCTGATCAATAAAAACGAGAAAGCCGGTGTCAAGATCGTCGACGAATCGATAAAGGCTACAAGGAAGGATATAAGTGGTCTCAAGGTGAGAGAGGCGACCATAAGGCGGCAGTTTGATAGCTACCAGAGGACAACTGCTGCCGGAAGCAACTCTGCCGCAGCGTTGATGGGATTGAACGCTCAGCTGAAAGGCGTTCTCGGTACAGAAGCCGAGAATATCCATCAAGTCGAAGCCGCAATGAACGCACTTGTTGGAGAACAAGAGGCCTTAACTCAGAAAGCCATAGGTTTAGAGCAAAATAAGGCCAACACAATATCGGCAATTAGAAAGAAGGAAATGACAGCGCAGAAGCAGAGTTTAGCTCAGCAACAACAGGTGCAAACACAAGCAAATCAAAAGAGGTCCAAAGAGTTAGAGAAGCTGCTTAATCAAGCGGCGAAGTTGGAGGAAAAGGCAAATCTCGACTTTCAGAAGTCGACAATGTCCAAGGAAGAATTTGCTGCCCACCAATACATGAAGCAGATCGAAGATGCACAGGCGTTATTTGATGAACTTGCCAGAATGTACAGAAATGACGAGGCGAAGAGGAAAGCCATAGTTGCTCGAGGCAATGCAACAATCAACACCATGCAAGACACCTTTAATCAGGAGCAAGCAAAGAAAAACGAGCAAACTGAAAAGGAGAATGCTCAGAAAAAGCTGGAGATTCAAAAGAAAGCAAACGAGATGCTTTCTTCGATGACCATGACAGAGTCTCAGAAGTTAGAGAAAGAACTATCTAATATCCTTCTTGAGCTTGAGGATGCGTCTTTAGATACTAAAGATGGAATTAAGGACGCTTATGCCGAACTTATAGACCAAGCGAGAGTGGCCGAGGGTCTTCCGCCCAAGTTTGCTCGCGGATTTAAGGGAGCGATCCTAAAGGTCAAAGCTGCTCTGAACAAGATGTTCAGCAAGCCTCTGGAACACATCAAAAAGATGATCAAGACCTTCAGTAAAATCAAGGCTGTGGTCAAAGATCTGACTGGTAAGGTCACTGGTGTATTCGGGAAACTAACCGGTGGGTTTAAGATTGATCCTCTAGGGATGGCTGAAGACATCCAGAAGGCTCGTGAGGAGGCCGAGAAGGAGGGCTTGGAGTTTGACTTAGAGGCGACGACCAGACAGATGGTGACGACTGCTGTAGAGTCTGCTTCACAGTTCCTGATGACTCTGGTCGAATCTCTGCCCGTCTTGATTGAGGAGTTTGTCGCTCAGCTTCCTATTTTGATTACAAAAGTGGCAGAGCAGCTTCCAGTTTTGGTCCAGACTTTGGTCCAGAATATTCCAATTATTGTCGATGCTCTTATCGGTTCAATTCCAAGATTTCTGGGTGAATTGATAGTAGGTGTGATTCATCTTGCGACAGCTTTAATTGCCGAGATTCCAAGAATAGTGACCGCTCTTGTTCTAACGGTTTTGTCAGAGCTGCCTAACATTATAACGGCTCTGGTCGCAGCCATTCCTCAGATTGCGATAGCAATAATCAAAGAGATTCCAACTATAGTCTTAGCTTTAATTAGCATGATTCCAGTTATAGCGGTCAGCCTTGTTAAGGCTATTTTCACTGAGCTTATCATGAAGTTGCCGGTCCTGATTATGGCCGTGCTTAAAGGGCTCGTCACTGCTCTAATAGAAGGGCTGATGGCAATCGGCCAAGCAATTGGAGACATATTCCGAAGTAAGAAAGGAAAAGAAAGAGCGAAAAAACGCAGAGCGGACAGGACGGCAGACAATGAGGCCAAGAGCGCAGCCGAACTTGAATCGATGCTCGGTGAATCTTTCGGAGAGTCCAGTGCTTTCTCTGGAATGAGCTATGTGCCAGCCACCATGAGAATGACCGTTCACAAGGGAGAGGCTATCGTTCCTGCAGATCGTGCGGCTCAGATGAGAAAAGGCGGTCCTGCTGCGGCTGGTCTGGAGCAGAATCAGAACATGTCAGGTTCGGGAGGATCTTCCCCAATTGAAATCAGCGTCATTGCTGAGGGGCGACTGTTGGAAGCAGTGCAGTTCAAAGCAGAGGGCCGGGGACATGCAGACAAAATGTCAAAAGCAATCAGAAGAGCGTCTGGAGCCGTCATCGGATTTCAGCGTGGAAAGTTCAACGCGTGGACTTCGTAGGAGTTAAGGATGAGTGGTGCTGATAAACCGAGTCAAAGTTTAATTATTCCAGACACACTAATATCTGGAAGAGAGGACGTGGTTCAATTTCCGATGGAAAAGGGAGCTGTTCCAAGTGTATCTGTCGCAAGTGAAAGCAATCTGGGTCGGTCTGTACCCTTGCAGAGCGGGACGCTTGAGTCCGGTACTCGAGACTTTGAGTATAAAATCACAAAAGCAGGTGGGCTGTACTCTGGAGAGTTTGTTTTTAGACCGGAAGACGGGCCATGGAGGGGCACTTACGACCCTCGGAGATTCTGGGGGTATCAAACCCCAGATCCTGCTTCTCCCGGATCTGACAACTGTTCAATCTGTTATTCTTCAGAGTTTAGGAGCATCGTTCTGAGCAAGGTCGAAGATACAACATCTACTTGGAGTAGATTCATCAGAATAAAGAGCGAGTTTCCCAGCGTATATGGACCTTGGGTTCCTATGCCTCCACAGATACTGAACAATCAAATCGCATCTGGACATCATTCACTTGCGACATCAACTCTTTCAGATGGAAGGCTGATCGCAGTTGTTAGAACTGAAGACACTGCTGGCACGATTGACTTTGATGTGTATCACTCTGTCGATGGTGGATTCAATTTCACTCTAGTTTCAGAAAAGATTGTCGAGCACTTCACACAAGATGGGTTGTTTTCGACGCATAGGCTGAACAATCAAATCAGACTCGCTGTTAGCGGGGAACACGTCAACCTATCATTCGTGAACACAAATGGAAGATTGATCACTTGGTTATCGAGAGACAGGGGGATTACTTGGCAGAGGATCACTCCCGATGTTGTAGCTGGAGACTTCCAATTGCAGTCCAGCCTAGACGTTGATGATCCTTATGCTTTTGACTTGTGCTCCGTGGATGATGCTGGGACTTTTTTCTTAACCTACATTGTAGATGGGTCTCCGACAGAAACCGAGAGCAGGTCTAGAGCATCTGATGGACCTTGGGGCGTTTCTAATACCTTCAGCGTGACGACTCATCCTGAGCCAGTCCGATCTATCACGATGGTCAGAACTCCTGATTACATTTGGATTTTCTCATTCTACTCTGATGCAGCAGTTGGAACGAACTCTGGATGGAAGTTTTGTCGATCAAAGACAACGAACTGGAACAATTTTGTCTCCATCTTTCCAGCATTTCCGGGATGGGAAAAGCTGGAATCTCCACAAAACCTTTCAGTAGTGGATCGATATCCATCAAGGTGCTCTGCGGTCTGGGTTGGAGAGTCGATTAATTTCTACAGCGCACTCAAAGATGCATCAACTAGGACAGACTTAAACTTTTCGACATTTTGGATTCATGGAGGATGGGATGAGCGAAGTGTCGGTCGAGTAGGGCCATCAACGAGGCTTGATCAAGTTTCGACGAACAGCCTCCAGCTGGTAACTTGGAATTCAATCGTTGGTCAATTTAACGCTTTTCCAGCAAGTTACTGGGAACCGGTTGTTACTGGAACAGGGGTCATAGGACAACCAGTTGAATTCACCAGATTCGAAACAGGAGGAGGAGGGGGTCCAGACACGGCCAAGGGAAGAACAAAGCTAACACCAACACCAATCCCAAATCCTGACGAGTTCGGTACCTCTGGGAACGGGATGATGTGGGGATTCACGGCTAAGATAGATCCCGGAAGTGGAAACCCCTTACCTGCACCCCTTACGCTAACGGAAGACGGCGTGGGAGCAAGACTGACAAGCTTCACTTCTAGTGGAGGTGGTGGAGCATATGTTTCAACAGTCAGAATCAGCACCGATACAATACAACATGTCTGTCACGGCCCAGTTCCTTCTGATTCGGTCATTTTCGGAGTCGATTTTACCACTTGGTTTGAGGTTAGGGTCTCAGTCCAGCAGAATCCAACAACTGGGCTCCTTGAAGAGCAAGTTGCAGTTTACAACTATCAATTCGGAGCTTGGGTTGTAGGTGCAGCACTTACGCGAAGCCTTGATCCAGCATTTGTAGGCTGGCCAAATTATCAAATCGGTGTTCTTGAGCATGTAATAACTGGAGTTCCACAGGGGTTCGAAATTAGAGATGCGTGGATAATTAACGCAATCCCAGACGACATAAGAATTGTGGATCCAGTTTATCCAGAAGATCTATTTGGGATGCCCTTGAGTCCTAACAGGCATGAACTCGAGAGAGGAATGAAGGTGTCTTGGGGAGGAGCAGGAGCTGCCTTGGGAGATACTTTTGAGGGAGAAGTAACATACACATATGCAATAGAGAGAATGTTCAACTCTTGTCCCAGAATACAATTTAGAAGTGAACACAATCGTTTTAATCAGGCTCTGATAAATTACTTCTCCATCTCCCGATTCAACAACTTTGACTGGGATCTCACTCCTTCTGCTGGCTCTTTCTCCAACACTCCGATGTCTCTTCCCGATCCATTTGGGGTCGCAAATAATGCAGACTCTTTGAGATTCTCTGATGCTCTCGCACATGCATCTGTGAAAGTAATGGAGAATATCGGTGGATTTCCGGTGCCGTATTCTGGATACACAGTGATCCTATGGGGTCAGAGCGCGACCCCGATCCAGATCGGAATTACTGTCGGCGGAGGTCCGATGGAGGTTATAAGTCTAGATGCCCCTTGGCAAAAATATGAATTCACGTTGTTAGCTGGAGCCACACCCGGAGTTCAGGTATTTGTGCTCAATTATCCCGGAGGAGGCGTGTTCTGGGACTTCAGTCTTTTTGAGTTTCGAGTTGTAGGTCAAACCTCGTTTATTCTTGATTCACACAAGGGGCAGACAAACGACAACCGATACAATCACAATGCCGCATCATCATTTGGGTCCAATTGTAGGCAGATGATATTTGATTACAGCGACTTCCCAGATTTCAGTGTCGCAAGCGCATCTCAGGTAATGGACTCCATCCTCCATAATACGGATGCCACACCTCTGGTAGTGGTCTCTTGTGTCGAGAATCAGCTAGTCTTTCAGCTGGATTCTAGAATCAAGAGAGGCAGCTTAATTGGGAAATACATCAGATTCACAAGCGGGTTTTCTACGGTTGCGACTGGATTTCCTACTTGGAAGGTCGTTGAACACGGGGAGGATAACGCAATTCTTGTTGAGAGCGGTAACACTCCCACATCAGTCAGCTTAGAGTCTCAGGGAATCACGGCAGGAGATGCTTTCATCGCTTTTGATGACCATTCCGCTAAGTTTTACGAAGAGAGTTTAAGGTATCGGTACGTCAGGGTCCGGATCGTTGACATAGATCTAGCAGAGATGGAGCTGAGGATAGGAGCAATCCAAATCGGAAGAAGGATGCACATCGATGTTCCATTGGATTGGGCATTCACTGACAATGAGCAGCCAAATGTCACAAAATACAGGTCAAGAGGAGCTGTCACTTGGGCTTACAATGAAGGTCCTCCCCAGAGACAGATAATTGCCAGACTGGTTGGAGATGTTGAAGAATACAGGGACAAGCTCAGGTTTGTTCAAAAGTACCTTCAGTATGAAACCAGAGCATTAACGCTTGTTTTAGATGATGACGCACTTGGGGTTTCGGGGGATGGACCCGGAAAGAAGGTGTTGTTGGCGCGACTCACAAGTGGAAACCAGCAAGATAACTCGGCTTGGTACATCGACGAAAACGGAGTGCTTAAAACCGCAGGTGACTTGAGCCTTACTTTTGAGGAGGAGGTTTAATGTCTAATAAGGATGAGTTTCGATTAAATCTTGCTCCTGTATACAAGATCTGGGCAGAGTCCGACAGGTTTCGTCAGCAGGGTCGAGTGAATAGCGTATGGAAGTCGATTATAAATAACGACAATATCCTCAAAAATGTCAAGATGGTCATAGACATCCGGATCGGTACAGAAGAAGGCGGTAAACAGATCCGGATATCTGGTCAGCCTATTGAGCTGATTAATACGCTAGGGGCACAAAATCTGGAATCATACGCGGCAATTCCCCTCATGCAGGAAGAACCAGAAATCAGCAACACTTACCAGACAGGCAATGCTACCAGCAGTGCCCGGTCTTTATCTATCAGCATCAATCCAAGCCTGATTGATCCAGCTGCGCTGATTCAGAAGGGACTTTTTCTTTGCGGGTTTGCAGAGGTCAGCTTGGCGGTGGACGGTCTAGAATGGATGCACAGACACGTTGTAATCAGGGGAGACTTAAGCGGAGGAGTGTCTTTTGGAGGAAGAAGAAAGGACGGGACTTTTAGCACGATGGATTTTGAAGTAGTTGACCCAAGAGAAACGACAGCCAGTAAGCTACCGAACTGGGTGATGGACATCGGGAGGTTTACGACATTATTCACTGGAAGCCTTGGTCAGGTTTATCCGATAATTGTCAATGAGTACCCATATGTCCCAGCGGTAAGGGTGACCAGTGCTTCAAATGGAAATAACTCGTTTATAATTTCTCATGGAACGAGCGACCTCGTTAGCCTTTTATCAACATATGTTAATGGAGAGCCCGTATCTCCAAGTGACCCAAACTACCCGCACAACATTTCATCGGATTTGGATAATTATGGGGTAGAGTACTCAATGGTTCAATTCACGAGCAGCATGGGGACAGTGTGGGAGGACAGCGACAGCGTATACTGTGAAGTGAACAAACTAAACCAAGACCTGAGTATTATCGGCGTGATAAGGGAGCTTCTAGAAAAATACTCCTCGTTTGGAATTCAGGGTTTAGAGCCAGTTCTATTTTCCGACGCTGAAGCCAAGGTTCCTTATGGGATAGGAAATCCAAGAGTGTGCATAAATGGGTCCGGGTCCAGCTCTCAAGCTACATCGATAAGCTACATCGAGAGTTCTTATCTGGAGTCGTACCCGATGGTCTCAATGATATGGGAGAGGGGAGGATACGGACCAATTGTTACGGATTTCAGGACCACAGCAATCACACACTTTGTAAGTGGTCAGCACCCCATATTCGATCGAGCCTCTCTAGTCCAAGAGAGTGACAAGGCATCGATATGCAATGAGTTTGTCTTGAAATACAATTACAACGCGATGCTGGATCAGTTTGAATCTGTGATAATACGAAGTCCAGACAATAGCGGACTGTGCTCATACTCGAGGACCATGTTTGGGTACAGAAGCTCTAGCCCAATCGAGTCGCTTACTATATTCGACGACGCGACAGCATCTTACGTTATAAACTGGATGGTCGCTCATCAGTCACTCCCTAGCTACTATGTCGAATATGAGGGTGCTCCCACACTATTCTTCAAGATGAGAAGAGGAGACACAATAGAATTGACCGATGAAGAATTTGGATGGGACCGTGAATCCGCGACGATTGAGAAGATGACTTACAGGTCAGGCCGAACCTTAATAGGGCTTCGGGTTTGGTATAGGTACATGGACTTAGATGGCTCTGCCTACACGATAGGTTCAGGACCAACTGGACTGCCTTATGATGAGCAGGGACAGCTCGGACAATCCCAGAGCGGTGGATATCAGGGTCAATCCGGACAGGGAGGCGGTAATCAAGTGCAAAGCCAAAACATCGTGGAGATAACCGCTGAGGACTCACCATATATGGTTCAAACGTCTGACGATGTCGTGGTTGTAAACTCATCCCTGCCCGTCACTGTTGTTCTGCCGAATGTCGAGTCAGGGAAAAGTCTGAACATTAAAGCAACAAATCTCACCTCGAATCAATCTCCCATAACTATTTTACCCGCTGAGAATTATACAATAGACGGCGAGTCACAGTTTATTTTGACTTTTAGCAACAGCGCGATCACACTTATTAGTGGCAGCTCGGGATGGCTGATTTTGTAGCGCGGAGACGTTCTTGCCATAAGCCTCTGAGTCTAACTGCCTTTAATTTCTATTAACTAACACTCAAATAACGAGGTTTTTATGACTTATCGTGTCGGCGGACTGACCGCATCCCACATTGCTTCTGGCGAGTTCGCCAACGAACGCATTTCTGAATCTTCAACTACTCAACATGAAGAAGCACTTGAGCCACTGCTCCAACTGAACAAATTAGACGTTGACGCAGATGTCGTTCTGGGTAGCTTTTTAATTAAATCTTCATCAGACCCAATTGCGGCAGACGACCTTGTTCGCAAGGCTTTTGTCGATGCTGCTGTAGCTTCTCTCTCTGGAGACCTTTCGACATTTATTAGTGCACAGGCAATCACTGACTCCGATCAAGACACCATTATTGCTGCTAATCAAGCCGCAATCTCTGCTG
>JAAHTH010000150.1_pt1 | contig 64558 bp, 71 predicted proteins | sample 6116091 | NCBI WGS metagenome assembly JAAHTH01 (sample SAMN13939990, study PRJNA603662) | sponge metagenome | isolation source: marine sponge | host: Mycale hentscheli | place: New Zealand | collected 2006 | reverse complement strand
GAAGAGGATGATGATGAAGCGGAAGATGAAGAGGATGAAGCTGAGGAAGATGATGATGAAGCGGAAGAGGATGATGAAGCGGAAGAGGATGAAGCTGAGGAAGAAGAGGATGAAGTTGCCGATGATGATGAAGAATTAGAGGTTGAAGAAATCAAAATTGAAGGGAAAATGTACTACTGTACAGGAAAAGAGAACGGGTTACTGTTTGAATACTGTGAAGATGGAGAAATAGGAGATGAGATTGGGCATTTGGAAGATAGTGCGGTCTTTTTTTCCTAATATAGTATAAGATGGTTTTACAAGAAATTTGTGCCCCCGCATTGATTTATTTAGTATTTTCTATGACACAAGTAGTTATTGATACAGTTAAAGGTACTTATAATGTAGCTTTTATCAAATTATGGGTGACTTTAATATTTACTATACTACTTAACTTCCTATGCAATAAGGGTTTAGGAGTTATATCATGGATCATAGTTTTCATACCTTTCATATTGATGACAGTAATTGTCACGTTAATTTTATTTATGTTTGGTTTAGACCCGATTACAGGAAGAAAGCCAAAAATAACTGATAGCAATCGGCCCAGACATCACAGACACCACGGACATCGTAGACATCGTAGACATCATCACAATCGCGATGTAAATAAACCGGGATATTTGAGAACTAGACATCATCATAATAAAAAAGGTCACGGTGCGGAATATGCGCATAAGTTTAATTCTGGATATGATGAATCTGATATATCCACTGATACCAAAAAGGCCCTTACAGATGCTGTAACTTCTAGAACCGATTTAGACAAAGACCCCTTACAAAAGAAAGAATAAAAGTATTTAAAATGATAACAAATTATATAACTATTATGTTTTATGATTTGTGCTATTACGTTCTTTTACCTTTAGCATGTATGACCGGAGCGGCAGGTTTATATTATATAGTAGATCCACAAGGTGCCGAAAATAAAGCTATAAATCTCTCCTGGAACGCTACAAAATTTTATATTACATGGTCTGATAACGTAGGATTATTTGTAGATAAATATTTACCAACTGATGAGGAAAGTGACAATGAAGATTTTGACGAAGATAATAATGAACCGATAAAACATTATATATTTTATAATAATAATGAACATAATAGCTATATAACTGATGAAATTAATGATGAAATAATGGATCATGTTAACGGTAAAATTAAACCATCTGTTATGTTTATTAGGACTAAGATTGGCGATTGTCAATACTATAAAAGAACACATAATCCTTTGCAAAATGAGACAGAGTATGATACTCTACCAGAGAAATTGTTCATTCAAGTCGAATTTGTTACAAAAAATGATGCTGGAAAAGAGAAGGTTATTGATATTCACTCTAATCTAATGGGATTTTATATTAATGGAAATCAAATTTTAGACAGAGAATTTTTAGAATGGTATATGGAACAATTTTACAATGTAGGACAGATTCATGATTATGAATTGAGAATTTTTGATAAAGATGTAAATATGCTTACAGTTAGTCCAAAACAGGTGGTTAATATCGAGAATGGTAAATATTCTATAGCTGAAGCGGATCTAAATACTGATACACAAAAAACAGACGGTAAGCAGGATTATGAGGGTGCAACAGAAGAATAAATTAGAAAAAGATATTAAAAAATTGACAAATAGATTTTAGTATAATGGATACAACAAATACAGTCATGAGTTCTTCAGCATTGGTAGAAACCGAAACACAAACATCCGTACACCCGTTATATGATAAATGGGTTCTATGGGCTCATTTACCACATGATACTGATTGGACTATAAAAAGTTATCAAAAGATAATGAATATTACAAGTGTAGAACACATGTTGTCATTGTATTCAGCATTACCAGAAAAGTTAATTAAAAATTGTATGCTTTTCTTGATGCGCGAGGGAATTAATCCTACGTGGGAAGACCCTGCGAATAAAGAAGGAGGATGCTTTTCATTTAAAGTAACAAATAAAACAGTACCGCTGGTTTGGAAAAGACTAAGTTATGTACTAGTTGGCGAAACACTGTCTAATAATCATAGAATGAGCAAAGTAATTAATGGTATTACAATTTCGCCTAAGAGATCGTTTTGCATTGTAAAGATTTGGATGAAAAATTGTACGATTCAGAATCCTAGTAAACTTGCTGAAATTCCTGGTCTAAGTGTACAAGGTTGTATTTTCAAGAAACATAAACCTGAATATTAATTTATTAACATAGTAAGTTACGTTAATAAATTAGATTTTAGCTAAAATTTGCACCCTTTTCCTATAATAATCTTCATCTATTTTCAAATTTTTGATAATATCATTTAAATTATAAACTTCATGTTTAGGCGTTGCTTTTGGAATTTCGTGATTCAAAGCAACAAAATGCAGATGAAGTCTCCAAAATGTAGGTGGAAAATGTAAAATGGTTTTAAATTTTTCATTATGTTTATATTTACAAAACTTATCTCTTACTTTTTCTAACATTGGGATATCATCTAATGTTAAATCTAAAATAGATCTTTTATCTAATTTACACCATGCCGTATAGTGAAAACTATCATTTTGATGTCTAGGATCAATAACAGTAATAAAATAATCGTCGTTAAATACACCGTGACTTTCGGTAACATCGCTGGGAATTATTTTCATTGTATAAAATTATTACAAATCTTTACATAAGTTTTGTGATAATTTTATTAATTTTCAGTAATTTCTGTAGGCACACCAAAAGTATCTTCTCGATCTTGATCGAATGGGACCGGAACGCTTGCATTTTGATTTGGTTGAGGAGGGCTTTTGACGAAAACAGGATATGAAATATCAGGAGGCGTGTTGGGCAATGACAATTGTCTATTATTGCAAAAATTAAGTTGTACATATTTAATACCGTAATTATCTAAGATATGAGTATGTCTTCGCTGTTGAATCTTAAAGTAAGAAGCGCGTGTTAATATATTCATATCGGTTACATAAAAAGTTTTAATAGAAAAATTGGATGATCCATATATGTATAAATCTCCTTTGCCCTTAATTGCGGGTCTTTCTTTTGGTTCAAAAATACTTAAATAATTACCAATTGGTTGATTATTATTGTTGTAAAATTGTACAAATAAGTCTTCCGGTTCTCTAGTTAATCCTGATGAAGCATTAACATCCGGATTATCCCCACCATTTAGAAGCTGTGGTAGTTTTTTGTTGGGACCCTGCGGATTTAAAGATGAAAAAACCGAATTTCCAAATGCAGCCGCAATTGGATTTGTACCATTTACATAATTTGACAACTTATTTTGAAGTACTGTTTTTTGTTGGGCATTTAATAAATCTCCATTTATACCCCCTGCAATATAAGATACTGTTATTGATACTAAATTTTTAAAATCGAGAATTTTTGACTTAAGGAATCTTCCTTGTATTTCTCCTTGTTCATTTACCGTACCAGTAAGACCATATCTAGCATAATATGGGGTACTTAATGGACCTTTTATTGAATTAAATCCATGTACTTTGTGAGGGGCAGTCGGATTATAAAATGGACTGGTAGGGTTTGGGCCATTCCATAATGCGGACGACTTAACAATTTCTACATTATGGTGATCGGTTGATGAATTATTAAAAGGGATAAAAATCTGGCTATTGCCTAAATTACCACTGGAAAAGTCTTCTTTAAGAACCAAACATTGTTCCTCTCCGCATTTCTGATTACAATTATCTCTCCTGGCAGTATAAATATTTCCTACTCCTCCTGCATTTTGTCTATTTTTTGGTTGGCGAGGATTACATACTGTGAGTGGATCATAATTCACTACTCTTTTACAATATCGTTTAGCAGCCTCATCACTTATATTGTTGGGATTTAGTCCATATAAACATCTTAAACCTTTATAACCTTGTCCGCATGTTTGTAATCTTGAATTCACTCGTCTTCCCAATAATGATAAAGTAGGGCCCTGTTTCCCAATTGTAGGTGCTGATCCAGCTTGCATTAGTCCTGTTTGATTAGTCCATCTATTTTTTAGTGCTTTTCTAACTCTTTTTGGTCTTCCGCTCATTATATTATATATTAGATAAATAATATAATTAATGTCCTTTGCAATCAGATGGTAGAGGCGCCAAACATAATTTTATTGTACCCAATGACGCTACAGAATACTTAACAATTAAAGGTAAATCATTTTCAAGAAACATCTCTATTGAATTACACAAATTTGTACATTTGATAAAATATCCTAAATTTTTTAATGAAAATTCTCCCTGGATCACCTTACTCTCATCTTGACTTTTAATAAACTCTGTTACTGCGTCACTTTCAGATCTAGTAATTTCACAGGTAGCAAAAGGACCAGAACATCGGAATATTAACTCATTACCTACAGATTTAATTTCAAGCCTATCGCTCAAATTAGATAAATCGCGAATAATCTTTTGAAAGTCAGATGAAGGAAGATTAATAATAGAAGAAAATTCAACATCTGGAACATCTAACTCCTCTTCTTCTGGTTCGATTAATTTTAACTTTTGATTTTTGCACTGCTTTATATCACCATTTTCAAATTTTAAGCCTAGATGATCAACAATTCCTTCGCTATATTCACTCTCATGGATATAAATAGTAAGAGTATCGTCGTTGTCAATAGTATTTATTAACTTAAATAAATGAAACATATTAACGCCAATTACTATCTTAGGATATTTACAGTAATAATGTTCAAATTTTTCGGCATCTAAAAAAAGATGAGCTAGAATAGTATGCGATTTATCCATATTTACAATTCTAATACCATCCGGTTTAAAAGTTATGTTTGTTTCAAGTAAAATATCTTTTAAAGCAGTCATGAGAGTTCTAAATGGCGCAATTTGGACCGTTTTAATCTCTAATACATTACCATTATTTTGCGTGAGTGACGACATTTATATAATATTTTCTCTGATTTAGTCTTTAAATACTTATGCGTTCTATAAACGAAAATAATATACATTAGTATTTTTAATATGAATGCGAGTACTCAGACCTATTCACAAAACGATAAAGCTGTACAGGTTCCTGCGCAAAATATTAATTTTATAATCAGTGAGAATACCATTAGAGTACCAGAAACTATAAGTACAATACCCGAGAATGTCAGTTCATTTAAATCAAATTCAATAATTTGCAAATATCATAAAGAATTAAATGAAAAGGGGCATTCTATTTTTAAATGGAGAGAAGAACAAAACCTTCATAAAAAAGTCGCAGCAGATGCGCTTTGTTCTTTTACAACTTTAGGGTTAAATCCCCCATACTGGTTGAATCGTAGGGCTAAATAGATATAAATATAGTTTCGCAATATACTGTATGTTCAGTAAATTTAAAAAAATCTGTTGTAGAACAGCAGATGTTATTGATAATTCATACCCAGAAAATGAAATTGACATAATTGCCGATGATGATATGCAAAAAGCGAATCAATATGAAATTGTTTCTTTATTGGGAACAGGAGGGACTTCAAATGTATATAAAATTAAAAATTTAAAAACGGGTAAATTCTATACATGTAAAAAAATGCCGTTAAGTAAAAAAAGACGCGCTTATCGTGAAGTAACCGTTTTAAAAAAAATTAAAAATTCTTATTTTCCAACATTTAGAAAATTATTTATAGACGATAATAAGCTACATATTATTACTGATTATATTGAAGGCGTTGAACTTTTTGATGTTATCCATGCTTATTTAGAGTTTAATCTAATTACAAAAGATAATGCATTAAAGTATATTAATTATATGGCTAATTGTGTAAAAGCTTTACATGATTCAGGATTTGTTCATTTAGATATCAAGTTAGAAAATTTTGTTTTAGTAAATAAAAATCCTTTAATTTTGAAACTGATTGATTTTGGCACAGCCCATCCAATTTGCGATGCACTAAAAAAATTAGATATGACAGTAGGTACAAGAGGGTATACAGGTTTAGAAATATACAGAGGACAATACAATAAAAAATCAGATGTTTGGTCATTAGGTGTATGTTTGTGGATTTTATTAACTTCACAACATGCTTATAATCACACAGGAGTTCCTAGACGATGTACAGAAGATGAATTTCCTTTTCATAAATTTTATTTTCCAAATGAATATCATTTGTCTAAAAAAGAAGATATTGGAGAGAATATATTTAATTTATTAAATAAAATGCTTTCTCCTTTACCAAATACCCGTTGTTCAATTGAATATGTATTAGCAAAAGTCAAAGGGATAACTCCTGAATAGTTTAATAAATACTTAAAAATTAAAATAAGTAATTTATTAAATGTCACGATTGGGTCGAATTAATGATGAGATATTATCTGTATATAATACTTATAATACCCCGGAATTACATGACAAAATACTTGAATTTCTACAGAAAGATTTGCCTGATAAAATGGAATCGTATCTTGAAAAAAAAAGACGATTTGAAAATTTGGAATTAAGTAGCAGTGCTTATATAAATGATTTTTTAGTAAATTCAGAAATGAATTATATGTATATACCCAATTCCGAAATCTTCATAAGTTATAACGGTGAAAATTTTAAACTAATCAATGAAAGTGATATACTATATGAAATTTTATCAGGTATATCTTCTCACAAAGAACTTATGCCATGGAAATATAAAATTAAAAATCTTGTAATGAAAGCCATAAAGGAAAAAAACTTATTTGATATAATTCCAGAATCTTATACGATTCAGTTTGTTTTAAATCGCATAACGCCCCTTTTATTAGATACTAAAGAAGAATCAAAGTATTTTTTGACTATGTTAGGTGATGCTATTTTAAAAAAAAATCAAACATTTATTCATTTATTAGAATTACATACTAAGGATTTTATAACAAATCTCGAAGAAAATGTATTTCACTTTTTTAAGAGTACATATCATATTAATACGACTATCAAATATAATTGGCACGAACATGATTACGATAAATGTAGGGTTTTACACTTCACTAAATCAACAGCATCATCTAGTTGCTGGCATTCGTTTATAAAATACCATATTTTAGATATTATAGCTGTTGCAGTGCATTATTCAAAAAGATATGGTAATTCAGAGGAGTACATTCTCTCCAAATTAGAAGGGAATCCTAAATTAGAGAGAGTTCTTTTTCTAAAAGATAAAACAAAAGAATCATTGATAGACAATTTCATAAACGAGAAAATAATATCCGTTAATGATAAGACTTTAACTGTTGGATGGAATGAAATATTTTACATATGGAAGATATACTTATATGATCATGAACTACCTAATGTTATATTTAAAAATAATCTTAGACAAATTCTAAGCGAAAAACTAGAAAACAATACATCTGAGTTTATCGGCATCACAAGTCCTCATCTTAATTTTATTACAAATTTAAAAGAATTCTGGTCTACAAATATCATTAAGTGTGAAACAGATGAATTTGAAATAAGTGAGTTATGTGATATTTATAATGAATGGTTGGAAACAAATGGCGGAAATAAAAAGGAGCGAATTAATGAAAAAAATATGGAAACGCTGTTGGATCACTTTTATTCAATCAAAACTAAAGACTCGAAAATTATTACTAGTATCTCTTGTTTACTATGGAATAAACAACAAGAAATAAAAATTATAATTGAAGATATAAAATTATCATTTAATTTTTATCCTGAGATGTATGAAAAAAGTATTCAAGGGTTATACATGGATTATTGTTCAAAAGCTAAGGCTAAATTCAACTACAGAACTGTAAGTAAAAAATACTTCGAAAAATACATTAATCAAGTAATACCTGACAAATATATTAAAAAAAAGAGAATTTTAAATGACTATTGGATTAATTAACGGCGGCGGCTACGACTGCGTTTTCCACCTCTTTTACGTTTGTAGCTAGGTTTCTTTGCGAATCGACCAGTTCCGTATGCACGGTCTTCCCAACGAACACCCTTAATAGAGTGGACACGGCGTTTGCGACTACCTTTGCCCTTTCGGCTACCTTTAGCCTTACGAGTTTTGCGCGATCCTTTTCCGTCCTTGCGTACAAATCCGAATTTACCTTTACGGGTAAAGTATCCCTTGCTAGTAAGACGCTTAAGCATCTGAGGACCCTTTGCAGATTTAGCCTTTGAGACGATTCTACCGTGCTTATTGTATTTAAGATGTTTTCTCTTCAAGTTACCAGAAGTTTTGTAAGCTGTTTTATTCATAACCTGAGCGCGAGACCCGATCAAGACTTCAAAAATCATACCATCGATGTGGTATTTACCATCCTTGTGTTTCATATGCTTCTTCATTATATATCTTATTGAGAAAAAAATGTTGTCAAGGAATTAATCCTAAAGTTTGTTGCCTTATTTAATTTAGACGCACATTATTGCATTGTAATATTCATCATCATTGCCGTTTGCTCATCATTTAGTACCGATGCTTCGGATTCGTCTGTATTATTACTAAATTCAGAAGCATTACATCGATCCCACGATCTTCTGTAGTAATCATATAAGCTATGATTTTCCCCCATTCTTGAACTTACATAAGACCAGCCTTTACGTGAATCAACGTGACCTCCCGCAATTACCTTTATCCATTGCCAATGTCCCTTGTTGTCTTCGTCTGGATGCCGAGCCTGCTGTCCATAATCATTTGAAATAGCATGGAAATTTTCATATAACACATCAAATTCAGGTATACAACCAAATTTATCACAAACTATTTGTAAAGCTTCTAAATTACTGTTTGTTAGATTATAATTGGGTCTATCTCTATACTTAAGGTATTGTTTGTATCCAGGAACATCTCCAAAATGCAAGAACGTTTTAAATAGTGACCATTCGCGCGAATTTATCGATAATTCATTAAGAAGTGTTATATATCCATTTTCATCTACATCCATTGGCATCTTTGCAAAACTTGTATTATCCTCTAAATTAAACAACATTTTAAATACTTGCGCCCCTTCCAAACGCTTATTATATTTTAATTTATAGAAGTCTATTATTGCTAGAGTTCCACAACTAAGACGTGCTCTACCTATTTTTTCAGATTCTTCAAGAGTAGTTATGACTGCATCTAGTGTCCTATATACTTCCATTGTTATGCTAATACCGTTAGTACATTGCGTCAAATTCAATTTAATACACTTAAATAAATAAAAACATATTAATTATAATGGAGACTGGAGCTGTAGAGTTTTTAAATAATTTAAAAAGGCCTTTATGGAGTATTTATTGTACAATGCCTTCTCATAAATCCTTACTAATCGAAAATATACCAAAAGAGTTATCGCCTGAGACATTATTAAGATATGTATTATGGAAACTTTCCCATACGTGGCGCATGAATACTAAATATGGGGGTGTTTTAATATTTGAATTTGATAAAGAAACTGGTTATGTTACACAGTTACCTAACGAATCTTATGGGGGAGTCAGGTTTTCAAGAGATAAAGTAAAATATGCTTATCTAAAAAAAATTGGCAATAAATATGGATGGATAAGAAGAATTGATACGAGTGGTCCAGGACGTGCAACATTTCCTGAACCAGTAATTCCAGATAAACTTGAAAAAATTGTAAAGGATGCATTCGAGTGGTATGATAATGTTTGTTTAAATAAATTAAACATGGATATGATTTTTTCAGGAGAGATTAGTTAAAAATATGTAACTATTATATAAAACAAATGAAATATGTAATGGTTAAAGATAGATTTTATATTGCTAGAGAAGAAGTGAAAGCATTAACGCAACTTTTAAAAGAAGCACGTGATAGACAAAGACTTTTATTAAAAAATGAGAATCAACAAGGTTGGTTAGATTGGATATGGGAATGGTTCGGTTATTAATTACTTTCTATGTGTTCCGCGTCGTTTTTTTCTTCTGCGTTTTCTTTTTTTCCTTCTCCTAGTTTTTTTATTACCCGCAGCCACTCTCTCTTCACTAGGTCTTCTTTCTAACTGTGGAGGACCGACTGGAGTATTACCCATTATTCTGTCACGATAGTGTCTGATTGTATCCCTAGCAGTTGTTAAATGTGTACCAACTGTTGTAGCACCAGAAACAAGATCTCCCATAGTATAATATCTACCTGGGAATTGTTCAGCCACATTAATTAGCGGTACGGATGTTTCTAATGGCGCATCTCCTGAAAATAGCAAAGGTCGTGGACCTCCATGGAACGCTGGACCCCAGTCGTGTATAGTTTGTCTAATAGCACGATCAACCGCCGGTCTATCTCTAGGCGGTGCGTCACTTAGTAACTGTTCTGCAAAATTAAGCACAGATAAATATAAACTAGAAGCGCCGTAATACATATCGCTAACAGGATCAAATAACTGAACCCCGTCGGGCGAATTACAAGTGCGTGTTCGTGGATCATAACACGGATATTGTGGCCAATGATTAAAACATTTATCTTGATCTACTTTTTGTTCGTCTGTACTACAATTTATCGACATCTATAATATATAGATAAATTATATTATTAATGATATGAATTCTTTCACCACAAATAATGGGGCCATTAGGAAGGCCTGTAGCACGCTATCCATTAGAGCGGGCGCATTACCTTCAAATACCCCGTGTCCTATAAATTGTAGTACCCACGCTGATATGAATACTAACCATACCCTCCACTTATAATCAGGATATTTCCATTTAAAATTTAACGCATGAAAAAAACAATAAAATAATAATGGAACCGCAACCATTGCTAGTGTTGAATTTAATATAAAATAATAACCACTGTAAAAAAGTAAAAGAAGAGCGCTAACATTATATCCTCTAAATTTATAATCTGATAACAAAATAATAGTAGACCATACAATGGCCGGAATACATAAAATATGAATAAACTTATTTACAATGTTTCCATGATAGCTCTGATAAAAGTCGTAATTGCTTTGAAAGTTAAATATTTGCATTTAGTTATTTTAAATAATTTACTTTATGTAGATTATCTAAAATAATAAGCTATTTACAGGGACCCCCCTTTATAAAATAAAAATTGAAAACATTTAAAAAGATTTTATTATTAGATAAATACGCATAATGACTAGTACTTCGAATGACCTTGCAAGCACTTATCAAAAAAAAACTCAACTTGAGCATATCAAAGATGCACCTGATACATATATTGGGGGCATTGAAGAGGATCGTGTTATAAACTGGACTATGGCAGAAGAAAAAATGAATCATAGTGAATATGGATTTATTCCAGGATTATATAAATGTTTCGATGAAGGAATAGTCAACTGTAGAGATCATTGGATTCGGCTATTGCAGAAGAAAAACGCTGGCGAAGACAATATTATTCCAGTAACACAAATCGATATTGAAGTCGATCAGTCTACAGGAATAATTACAATGATGAATAATGGCAATGGCATTGATATTGCGAAACATCCGGAACATAATATTTACATTCCTGAGATGATATTTGGCCATTTAATGACTTCAACAAATTATAAGAAATCCCAAAAGAAAATTACGGGGGGTAAAAATGGATTTGGTTTTAAACTAGTGTTGATTTACTCAACATGGGGTAGGATTGAAACGGTTGATCATATTAGAGGAAAGAAATATGTTCAAGAATTCAAAGATAACCTTTCAAATATTTGCAAACCTAAAATTACAAAGGCGTCGAAAACAAAGCCTTATACAAAAGTAGAGTTCAAACTTGATTTTGCAAGGTTTGGCATTGAAGGATTTAATGATGATATTTTCAATATTCTTAAAAAGCGCACATATGATATTGCCGCTGTAACAGATAAGAGTGTTAAAGTGCGATTTAACAATACGGCTGTACCGGTAAGGACATTTGAGGATTATATGGATCTATATATTGGGCCAAAATCTGAAACAAAGCGTGTATTTGAGAAAAATGGTAGATTTGAGTATGGAGTTTGTTTATCTCCTCTGGATGAATTTACACAGGTTTCATTTGTGAATGGTGTTTATACGGCGAAAGGTGGAAAACATGTTGATTATATTCTAAATCAAATTGTAAAGAAAATAGCGGCATATATTTTGGCTAAGAAAAAGGTCAAGGTAAAAGCAGCTACTATTAAAGAACAACTAATGTTGTTTGTTAATTCTACCATTGAAAATCCATCTTTTGATAGTCAAACCAAAAATTATCTTAATACACCATCTAGTAGATTTGGCACGAAGTGTGTAGTTACGGATAAATTTATAGAACAGATTATTAAAAAATTGGGTGTTATGGAGGCAGCAATTAGTCTGACCGAAATTAAAGATACAAAAGCTGCAAAGAAAACCGATGGTCGAAAGACGATGAATATTAGAGGTATTCCAAAATACACAGGTGCCATTTGGGCAGGCGGTCGTAAGTCATGGGAATGTACACTAATTCTTACTGAAGGGGATTCAGCTAAGGCGGGTGTTATGTCTGGTCTATCTAAGCAAGACAGAAATAGGTTTGGCGTGTTTCCTTTGCGAGGTAAGCTTCGTAATGTTAAAGACATTACACAGGCTAAACTTAATGACAATGCTGAAATCACAAATATTAAAAAGATTCTAGGCCTTGAAGTCGGTAAAAAGTATACACTGGAAGAAGCTAAAAAGTCATTGAGATATGGTTCAGTTATGTTCATGACAGATCAGGATCTTGATGGTGCGCACATTAAAGGTTTATGTATTAATCTGTTTCATTCTCAATGGCCAGAACTAATGCAACTAAATTCATTTCTAGGATTCATGAATACTCCAATTATAAAGGCTAAGAAAGGCACGACTGAGAAAAGCTTTTATACGGAACAAGAGTATCATGAGTGGAAAAGTTCGCATAATAATGGCAAAGGATGGTCTATTAAATATTTTAAGGGTCTGGGTACGTCTACCGCTAAGGAATTCAAAGAATACTTTGCTGAAAAGAAGGTAGTTACATTCTCTTATGGTGGAGACTCTTGTGATGATGCACTGGATAAGGTCTTCAATAAAAAGAGAGCGGATGATAGGAAAGATTGGTTGAGAAATTATGATAAAGACGCAATTCTCGAAATTAAATCAGGAAGTATTAGTTATCGGGCATTTGCTGACAGGGAAATGATTCACTTTTCAAAATATGATTGCGATAGGTCTATTCCGAATCTCATGGATGGTAACAAAATTAGTACAAGAAAAATACTGTTTGCTGCGTTTAAACGTAATTTGGTGAAAGAGGTTAAAGTTGCACAATTTGCGGGTTATGTATCAGAACACTCTTGTTATCATCACGGTGAACAAAGTTTGGTGGGAGCAATCATTGGTTCAGCACAAGAATTTGTTGGTAGTAATAATATTAACCCTCTGCTTCCTAAGGGTCAGTTTGGTACCAGACTAAAGGGTGGCAAAGATCATGCAAGTGAGAGATATATCTTTACACATCTAACTCCCATTACAAAATACATCTATTCTCCTAATGATAATTCAATCCTAAATTATCTAGATGATGATGGAACGCCTGTTGAACCAGAGTGGTATGCACCTATTCTTCCGATGGTATGCGTCAATGGTGGAAAGGGCATAGGTACTGGTTTTAGTTGTGATATCCCATCCTACAATCCAACTCATATTATTAACTATCTTAAATACAAAATTCATCAACCCGCGACTTCTAGACCAGATATAGATGTTTATTGTGAAGGGTTCAAGGGTACTATTCAAAAAATTCAAAAGCAAAAATATCTATTCAAAGGGTGCTACGAAATTATTGGCACAGATCAAATCCGTGTTACAGAATTGCCTGTTGGAACATGGACAGAGGATTATAAAGCGTTTCTAGAAAGTCTAATTGAAGATAAAAGCAAAAAGGGTAAGGGCAAGGTACTGGTGAAAAGTTATACCGATATGTCAACAGATACAGAAATTGATTTTAATATTAAACTAGTATCTGGTACTATTAACCGTCTGCTACCAAAGAAATCTGATTATGGTTGCAATCTTCTAGAAAAAACATTTAAGCTTTATACTACTCAAACTGAAACCAATATGTATTTGTTTGATCACAATCAGCAATTGCTTAAATTTGAAAATGTTTATGATATTATTGACTCGTATTTCCCGGTCCGCCTTGAGTTGTATCAAAAGAGAAAGGATTACATGATACAACAGCTTGAACGTGAAGTTATGATATTGCATAATAAAGCAAGATTTATTGAAGAGCAATGCGAAGACATAATTGATCTTAGGAGAAAAAAGAAAGCACAGGTCGTAGGTATGCTAAACGAGAGAGCTTATGATGTAATCGATGAAGATGAAGATTATAAATATCTTAGATCAATGAGGATTGAACAGGTAGAAGAAGAAAACATCAAGAAATTGCGCGATGAACGTGATAGTAAAATAAAAGAACTTGATATTTTGAAGAAAACAACACCGGAAGACATGTGGGATTCTGAACTGAATACTTTACTGATTCAATATAAACTTTACAGACAGAACCGTATCAATAGGAATAAGGGAATACAAAAGAGTAAGAGAATTATTAAAAAGAAAAAGATCAAGGCTAAAATTAAGAAAAATAAGTAAATTAATAATAATTTAAAAAATTGATTTAATTATAAATTTTTATTAATTAGTATAAACACCATGGCTAATATTAGATTTCATAACGACACGAAAGCGCTGAACCATCTCTGGTTTGAATCTCATAAGAATCTTCTTACGAGTCTTTGTATTGAGTTCGGTAAGACGGACCAAATTGATGATATGGTAAAAAAGTTCCTTTGCGAACCCGTTAAGATTAAGACACTTAAAGATCCAAATAAGCCTAAGCGAGCTAAGTCGGCTTATCTATTCTATTGCGATGATCATCGCCCAAAAATTTTGGATTCCCTGCGTAAGAAGAAAAAGAAGGTAAATATTGCTGAGGTATCTAAGCAGCTAGGTGCTAAGTGGAAAGGATTAAGCGATACTACCAAAGCACCATATGAAGCTAAGGCGCAAGCAGACAGGGAGCGCTATCAAGAGGAAATGGAACAGTATAATGCTTAATATATTTAGGGATATGCGGTGATAAAAATGTATGTTTAATTATTATATGAATATTGTAATTAAACCTAGAACTGAGATAGATCTTCCTAATGTAGAAAACTGTATTAAAACTGCATTTAATAATTATGATAAAATTATTTTTACTTTTGATTTAACAGAAACAAGTGTTTTTAATTTTCAATGCCTCATGAAAATATTACCTTTATTAAAGAAATTTGAAAAAGACATAGAAGTGAAGCTTGAAAAAAGTTTTATTGTTGTACAAAGACAATGGAAAAAGGCATTGTTAATGCTATTTTTTTCATATTATAAGCCTAAAAAACCTGTTGAATTTATTAATGATTATATTCAAAACCAGGGTTTCAATTCCAATGTTCTGCTGTAATATGTTGATGCGGGACGCTGCAAGGGTGTATACATCATACTAGCATCATTCTTATATTTAACATAGCCGATTGCTTCGCCCAATACTTGTGGTATAGCGTACTCCAAAACTAAATTATTTAGCTGAGCAACCTGTTCGGAAATATTTGTGGGAAGATTTTTTGAGTTTTGAAGAAATATACTTCTCATAATCATTTTCAAAGGTGCTTCATCCTGCTTGCTTATTAGGAATCTACCTTTAGATTCTTTATAAACACCTGCTCTCAATCCATTCTGAATAATGTTCATGTTTTCTTCGCTAAAGAAAGTTGTAGATAATATATCATTATCCCAATTTCCAGTCATTGCATTTCTGTAGTATGTATCACCGTCTGACTTTGGTATCTTGTCATATAAGTGAAAACAGTCCATAACGTTATTACCCAAAATGTCTACTCGTCCATTACTATTGCAACTCATATATATATTAAGCCTTAGAAAAAATTATCTATATTTTAATATATAATGACGTTTCAAAGAGTAGTAGTCACGATTGCTATTGTTATATTAATTCTATCTTTAGTTGTATTGGGCGTACTAATTTACAATTCCAGAAACGAAGACCAGTTTCCTCCCGAAATCGGCAACTGTCCCGATTATTTTGTAATGGAAGAAAATCAAGGTACTGAAATGTGTTTCAATCATCATAATTTAGGAAATAAATCTGAAGGATGCGAATGGTTCGATCCTAAAGACGCAACTAAAAAAAATAAGAAAGAATTTGCCAAACAATGTGGACTTACATGGGACGGTATCACTAACTTTTAGATGCTGTTATTTTTTGATATAAGTTTTAATAAAAGATTATATCAAAATGGAGAGATTACCAGAAGAAGTAGTAGATATTATATACTCATTTATTCCCATAAATATAATATATAATTTAAACCATACCCATCTACATAAATATTACCCCTTACTTATCAAGGATAGTGTTGTTGATAAAAAATTTCATGCATATATGAGATATATCATAAGATGCGATTGTTCTATGTTTTTACATAAAATTTTTGAAGTTAAAATGCACTACTTTATTAAATTAAATAATTGGAAATTTGATATGAAAACATTTCCAAATTACGTTGAATATTTAAGATCATATACTATCAAATTATCTAAAACAAATTGTAGGAATATAATTGAATACTATATATCAAAAGAACCAGTTTCCAGGAAAAAGAGACATAAAAAAATAAGAAGAAGAAATATAAAATGGAGCAATTAAATATCAATCACATTTTAGAAAGATATGATAAAGAAAAACTTTTGATAGATTGTTTAAACCACTTTGAAAAAAATAAAACAAATGTTTTGACAAGGCGCGGTATATACATATATGGTAGTCCAGGTTCTGGAAAAAGTTATTTTGTAAAATCAATACTAAAAAAATTAGATTATGATGTGATTACATTTGATGCCGGAGATGTAAGAAATAAAACCATTATTGAAAATATCACGAAACATAATATGTCTGATACTAATATTGTTAGCATGTTTCATAAGAAAAAAAGAAACATAGCCGTTGTTATGGATGAAATAGATGGCATGAATGGTGGAGATAAAGGAGGGATAAATTCGCTCATTAAGCTAATTCGTCCTAAAAAAACTAAAAAACAAAAAGCAGAAAATAGTACTATGATACCTATAATTTGTATAGGGAATTATCATATTGATAAAAAAATTACCGAAATGATGAAGGTATGTACCACTGTTGAATTAAAAACACCATCTGATAAACAAATTGATAGCATTATTCAATTATTAATGCCTACTCTCGATTCTACATTAAAACATAATATGGTAGAATTTATACAAGGTGATCTTAGAAAATTAACATCGACATATAATATCTATAAAAATCAACAAACAATATTAAAAAACAAAATAATTACTACCATTTTTCAACCAAAGATATACAATGAAGATACTAAACAAATAACAAAAAAATTATTAAATAACAAATACGGCATTAATGAACATATATTACTGATGAATGAAACTGATAGAACTAGCGTTGGTTTATTATTCCATGAAAATATAATCGATGTCTTAAGTAAAATACCAAAGCATATTGCGATACCATTTTATATAAATATTCTAAATAACATTTGTTTTGCGGACTATGTTGATAGAATTACTTTCCAAAAACAAATTTGGATTTTCAATGAAATGAGTTCTTTAATTAAAACATTTTATAATCATCGTTTATGGAATGAATTAGAAAAAAAGAAACCAATACATTTTAATCCGGAAAAGGTAAGATTTACAAAAGTATTAACAAAATATTCAACTGAGTATAATAATATGTTATTTATGCAAAACTTATGTCAACAATTAAGCATGGATAAAAAGGATGTTTTCTCATACTTTATGCATTTGCGTAACACATATTCAGAAGAAGAAATATATGATATGTTTGATAATGATAATTATTCCATTAACAAACTTGATATTAATCGTATTTTTAGATATTTAGATGCTTATACTAAAATAGAAGAATGATTATGCATTGTTTTGACAGTAAGATACTAAACCATCTTTAGTTCTAGGACCGCTATAAGTATCTAGTTTTTTCCCACCGCCCATCAATAAAATTGTAGGAAACCCTTTAACTTTATTGGCTTTAATGATCGCAGATGCTCCATTGTCCTTTCTTTCAAGTGCGCGCATTTTAATATTGGTGGTATTTTCGCTGGCAGCAGCTTGCCAATGAGGCAATAGATCAACACAATGAGGACAACCATCCATATGTAAAAGCAATAACTCCTTTTGTCCTTCAAATCCTTCTTTTCGCGGAAGAAGCATATGTCTCAAAAATCCTTTGATTTCTTCATACATCATTTTAATTAATCTAAAAGTTATAATTACTGCAATTACCATCAAAATCAACATAATGAATGTAGTTGGAGTTATTTTGTTGCCTTTCGGTAACATTTTGTTAAATTTCTTTGTCAAGTTCTTCAACATTATAATATAAGACTAGATTTTATTGTTCCATATAAAATTTTGCTAGTTTTTTATCTCTAATAAAAATTTTAGGAGTTAATTTTGTTTCCCGTACATAGTCTGGATTTGGATTTTCCAATAATCTTCTCTTATCAAATGTATTTTGATCGTGAGCAAAGCATAAAATACTTTTCATTGGATTTAATTGTATAAACGGTATAGTATAGTTTTTTAAAAACTGTTTTTCTTCCGCTAACTCTGCTTCGTCGTCATATTTTGTGTCTTCTAGTAGTCTTTTTTTAAATGCAAACGTGCCAGCAGTAGCATGATTTGGGCCATACGGTCCAAATTGCCATATCTTACTAGTATCTTTAAAGTAAATATATATTGTACTACTACCCGCACACAGTGCCTGTGGCGTAGATCTTAACCTATTTACGGCGTGATTCACTCTATCAGGAGGATAATAATCATCGTCATCCATGTAAACAATAATCTCTCCTTTTGCCTTTTCATGCATATAATTTCTTTTCCTTCCTAATTTCATCTTTTCTTTTTGATAGAAATATTTAACATTGGGTACCTCTTTAAATAAATCCCCCACTGGATCTGTACCATCATCCACCACTATCCATTCCATTAATTCCATGGGATATGTTTGTGCTAAAAAATTCTTAATTAGTGAAGGAATAAAGCTACGTCTATTATAAGTAGGCGTACAGATACTTACAAAAGGTTTTCCGTTCGCAGAAACCTTTTTCTTTTTTCGGTTTTTTTTACCCATCTAATTAATTAACTTACCTTTTTATTAAGTAATTTAATTAAGAATTAAGAAATAGACCAAAGCCAATATCCTATATATGTCAGTAGTCTAATACCTATCAATACTGGGAATATTAAAGTAATGTATAATCCCCAACTCTTTCCCGTCTTTGTTAATGTGGATCCTAATGTAGACACAATTATAGCCAATGTTATAAATAAATTAATTGGCCAGTAGGCCCTGAGATTCCTTTGCATTTGATATGTACCACCCTCATAAGGACATTTTGTTGAATTATCACGTTTGCCCATAGCTCCAAATAGCATGTAAAAGAACGCTTCAGTGGGCATTGCCGCCATATTATAAAGTGTAACAAGTAAACCAAAGAATAATGGTAAGATAAAAGCACTGTATCGGTTTAAAGATGCAAGCGGTGTGGTAAATAATCCAGTACCAAATGCCAACATCATAACAACCATTGAAAGCATTGGCATATAAAGTGTAGTTAAATATCTAAACCAGTATACGTAACCGCCTTCGAGGAAATTCCAGAATACTTTAAATCCATTTCCTAGAGGCCCGTCTTTTTTCCTTAGGCTTTCTGGTTTAGAAGCGGCGATGTAAAAATCTAAGTAAATATTATCCAAACTTTTTAAATCTTTATTATTGGATTCAGATTCTGATTTAACCTTTTTTATTCCTTTATCAAAATAGTTTGTTGTTTTATTTTTACTCCATGATCCTTCTATGGATTGGAATAAAAGTTGACGAGCACCACGTTTTTTACCAGTGTCGCCTTTACTCAAATCATCTTTTTGGAATCCCTTTCTATAATTACGTCTAATTTCTTTAAAATCATCTGCAATTCCCCTTAATTCTTTTGATTGCTTTGGATTAAGTTTAGTAGCTGTATCCGGGTCTTCTCCTTTTGGCGGCGTTATTTGTTTTTCCAATGCGTCAATAAATTCATCTAGTCTATCACCTACCAATGAAATTGGCAACTCTTCATGTAAATAGGGTAAGAAATACGATAATACATCACTCCATATTCCCCTAGATGTAGACCACGATCTTTGCTGTGTTTTAGCAAACCACGCACCAAACCATCTATTAGGATTACTAGCGTCGCCGTCATCATCTGGGTTATATGCAGTTGGGGCCCTTACAGCTGGATCATCGTATATATAATTATATGGCCAACCATAGTTTTTGGGCAAAATCCAGTTAAATGGTGGATAATCGAATAAACTAGGACCATCCGCCGTGCACCCATCCATCTCTTCCTTTGCTAATCCGTATTTCTTTAATTTTTCACAACATAAAGATCTTATTTTGTTTTTTCGAAATGAAGTATGTGAAAATCCAAACGTTTCTTCCATTTGTGTAATTGCTATGTCTATACCCGTAGCGGTTTTTCCAGGAGAATTTTTGTCTGGACCCATCCTTGTTTTTCTAGCATCTCTACTTGCTCTAATCATTTGCTTTTTAGAACCTAAATCCATTTTGGTTGCTCGTGTTGAATTATCAGAGTCATTACTGTGTACGGTTGTTTTTGCGCCGCCTCCTTGAGATTTTGTCTCTTTCTTTCTAGTACCAGCATCACCTTTCTTTATTTTTTCTTCTAATTTCAACAACTCAGCATCTGCGGTAATCCATGTTTCACCTACAATAATACTATAAATATCCCTTGATAAAGATCTAGATAAATGAAGCATATATGTAAACCAATCTGGACCGGAAACATGCTCTTGAGGACAACTTTTTCCATTTAGCGCGTTCTTTGGCACAACACCATTTTTGCATGGATAATAAGGAGGCTGATGTTGATTATGAGGAAGTAAACATTTACCACCACCACCCGCCGTCGGATCACTACTAGATTGTCCTTTACATTGCCTTTGGTCTAAAATCAATTGGAGCTGATAAGAATAAAAGGGAAATAAAACCCAAAATACAACAACAGTAGTTATAGATGTTGCCCAGAAGCTTGACCACGGATCTTGTTTTGCTTTTGATTTTGTTGTTTTTTTATTTTTATTTTTCCTTTTTCCTTTGTCTGTTGTGGACATATATATATATATCTACAAATATAATTCTTTCTAAACTAGGATATCAATTGCAAAGTTTATTTAGATAAACTTCTACGTAAGATATATATAATGAATGCGCTCAGAGGACTTATTACTCTTTTAATTGCACTTATAATGGTAAAACTATTTATTGATTTAATTATGTTTATATTTATTGGCAGTATGTCTGCTGAAAGACAGGCATTGCGAGGAAATCTTCGTGGATTTTAGGATACTTTATTTAGCTAATACATATTTCAAATAATTTTAAAGATGTCTATTTCTAGAAAGTAAAATATTTATTATTATATATAGTTATGAACATTGTTCGAGTATTAATTTGTTTATTAATAGTATTTGTATTTGTTAAATTAGTATTGGATGGTATTGGTATTTTTATGGAAAGCAAATCTAATATAATGGAAGGAATGCAATCTCAAAAAGACACTGCAAAAGAAGTCCAACAGGAAGGGGAGAAAGAAGCAAAAAAAGTTTATAATGAATATCAAAAAGAATTGGCGGAAGAAGGGCTACTAGACCCCTCCAAAAAAAAGCATAAGCACAAACATTCTCATGAACATTCGCATAATTTAGGACCTGGAGGAACTCAGCATATGCTAGGACCTGGAGGAACACAAAAAATCAAACCGCATAAACATCATTCTTCAGGAAGACGTGTTCCTGATGATAGCAATAATCATAAATATAAAAAATTTATCCCGGATAAGTTAGATCAGTTACCACTTACTAAAAGAGTATATGAAGAAATGGGGAGAGATTTTATGAAAGATGAGGCAAAAAAACGTGGAATTAAAAAATCTCCTGGTATTCATGACTCAGAAGCTGAAATATTAGGTAAAATGGTATGGAGAGTTTACGCTGCCGAGATTGAACAAAAGCGAGCGAGTTCGCCAAAAGCCAATGACCAATTGTTAGAAAGAGAAATTCAACTTTTAAATGAAGTCTCAAAACTAATGAAAAGTGAAACAGATCATCACAAAGGCAAGGGAAAAAAGCATAAGGGAATTACTAATCAAGCCTCAAAAGTACCCCAATGCGGTAGCGCTGGTTTCCATGTAGATTCTCGAACTACAAATATGTATAGTTATACTCCTCCTACAAGCAATGATATTCATAGAGAACCTGGTCACGCATTCGAAGGCGAACCCATTAAAGGAGCACCTATATATCACGATATATCAAATGCAGTGGAACACTGCGAAACTGATAGAGCTTGCGGAGGTGTAAACTTTGATTCTACCACTGGTAAATTCTTTTTAATGCCTGTTCATGCAAGAATAGTTCGTAGACCACATTATACTGCTTTTATTAAAAAACATCATCGTCGAAGAACAAACCCGCACGATCATAAAAGCGCGGGTAGAGCTCACGGACATCATCATGGAGAACCAAACCCCTATTTGCCAGAAACAGGGATAGGTTTTAGCAGTAGTCCTTGTCAATGTAAAAACGGACATCCCAGAAATCCTAATCTACTCCCCCGACCATACAATTCATTAATGGACCTATTTCATTAAAAATGTTTATATTATATATATGAACGTTTTTGGAACTTTTGCTGTATTCGTACTATTGTTTGTTATTTATCAGTTTTTAAGTATGGTATATCATTCCGCAAAGAGAAGCTATAGAGAAGGCTTTAAAAGTAGCTGTAAATGTAGCGGAGATAATTGCAGAAATGCGCCGGGAAACCATTCGTGTAGATGTGGCAATAACTGTATCTAAATAAAAATATATTAAATTTAGTATATTTTTATCTCGCTATCATTAATCCTATTCTACCTCCAACGATTTCTATCATATTGTATCGCTCTTCAAATATTCTCAAATCAAAGTTATACTCATTTAATGTCCATAAATCTTTTCGTACCCCAATAATATTTCCTGATGGATCACAAAGTACATCAACATTAGCTGTATCCAAATCCTGATTACGTGGTGGTTCGATCGTGTTAAATTCAAATGTAATATATTGCCACTTATTTGTATTTTGCGCACCCGTTGGTTGGTAGGTTAAACGACTGCTATTTGTACAAAAGTTATAACAATATAAACCATACTTTGCTATACCGGTTGTTCTAAACCATTTTTCAATATATGCATACACTCCAGCTGCTAGTAAATTTTCCCTGTAATCTTGACCACATAATATAGCCATATCAAGCATAATATTCCTTTGATTTTTAATTGTCATTGCTCCAGAAGTATATAATGAAAATGGGTTACAATTACCTGGTGGACCTGGCACAGTACAATTAAAAGGATTTGAAGATGGAGATATTTTAGTACCATCCAGATTTTCTAATTCTGGCGGAGAACCAGGTACACCTTCAAATTCAAAGTTTGAGTAATTAAACCACTGATTTCTGGTGTTTACATCACTTCTCCTGAATCTCCACATGTAACTACTTACCATATCACGACTAGGAATATCTACACGACGAGATCCGGTTATATTTAAATAATCCCATTCATATTGCTGTTTAACTAAAAACGAATGACATTTTTTAGCCATTATTCTTCTTTCTTCTTCTCCTAAAAATATATATGTTCCTATAAGATGTACATCACTATTCCAATCATTGCGCCTGTTTAAATATATTGAATGGTTTTCTTGATCATTAACTGGTAATTTGGAAGGAGGTTGAAGAAATTTCCACATTTGATCTGTAACACTGGCAGAGTTAGGCGCCTTACGTTTTAAATTTAAACTAGGTACATAAGTAGAACTACCTGGATTGGTACAATTAGTACAGGGATTAGGCTGTTCGACATCCAATACTGTAAAAACCTCTTTAATAGCTCTAAATTCTATTTTTATATGGACTTCCTGATATTGTAAAGCTATTAACGGTAAAGCAGTCTTAGTAGAATAACAAAACCATGCCATCAAAGGAATATATAGTTGTCTACCTCGTATTGATGGTTCTAAACCGGTTGTAGAAAATTTATCATTTGGAATAGCATTGGGATACTTGCCTCCCCAAAATGCTGCTGGGTCTATTAATCTCTCCAAATGTCTATCACTTCCCGTCATTTGACCTAATAAAACCCTTTTACCTCCTTCATCACGGCGGACAGCATTCATCATCCATTCTCCGGAATATTGAGCTAATGTATTTCCCCCTGAATAAATACTTATTCTTCTAATCATAGCAAAACCCAGATCATTAATCCATTGAAACTCATAAGGTACATAATTTCCTGGTACATTTTCCCTATAAAATAAAGGACTCCAAATATCTGGCAAATTTACAACAACGTAAGTATCCCATAAAAGTTCTGCGTATCTAGGTATTTTAAAATCCATTTCTACTCCTGTATCAAAGGATAATGTTCGTTGGCCATTATAATCGATACGAAATCTTTGCATTCCAAACGGCGTATACTTTTTATAAGCCGATTTGAAGAATGTTGTTTTAGGATTACCTGTTAATATAAGATTTGCTTGTCCATATGCAACTAATTGTAATAATCCGCCTGGCATTATTGATATAATATATACAATTATTTTAAAGTGTTTAAATTCTAATTGTGACTATTTAGGTGAAGATTAAAATATAAATAAATATTATATTACAATGGATAGATATACACAAGCATTAAACAATACACAAAAATTCTTGTCTCAATATATTTGGATTGGCGTTTTGCTAGCTGTATTAGGTGTTTTTTGGTATTATAGAACACAAATTGGTAAAAAATCAGCAAACGTAGACAAGATGGAAAAATCATACGATAAATCGGAATATGCACCTCAATTATCAAGCATCAATGATAGTGATCCTAAATATGATGAGCCTCTCTTAAACTTCTATATTGCCAGTAGTTACAATTCATGTTGTGCTGGCGATTTTCAAGACAGTTATGTAACATTAGATCCATTAGAAGAAATTTTATTTCACGGAGCAAGAGTTTTAGATTTTGCCATTTATTCTGTTGATGGACAGGCAGTAGTAGCAGCATCGCCATTCCAAAATCCAAATATTAAAGGTACATACAATAGCATTTCAGTTGATAAAGTTATGCAAAGAGTTTCACAACTAGCCTTTTCATCTGCCAAATGTGCTAATCCAAATGATCCTTTATTTTTACACTTTAGAATAAAATCAAATAGAAACGATGTTTATGCGCCTTTAGCTGCTGCAATTAAAAATAATTTTGCTGGTAAATTGCTAGATGCAAGATGGTCATTTGAAGGTAGAATGGAAGATGGTCATACCATGAATTTAACAATGCAACCTTTAAAATCTATGATGAGAAAAGTTATTATTTTAGCACATCAGGAGAATGATAATTACAAAAGTGAAGATAATCCGTTTTATGAGTTAGTTAATTTAGGATCTAATTCTATTTATTTCAGACAAATGCGTAATCACGACGTGCAATATGCACCTAGTGCCGATACTCTTAAATCTGAAAATAAAACCAGTTTGGCTTTAACAATGCCCGATTGGAGTGAAATTAATACCAATTTACCAATTATTGTTCATCAGGCTTTAGGTTGTCAAATGGTTTGTATGAACTATCAAAATTTAGATAAAAATATGAAATATTACTTAAATTTCTTTAATGAGGGAGGGTGTGCTTTTATTAAAAAACCCTCCTATTTATGTTTGCAAAAGAAGAGTATAACTTGTCCAACGCCGCCCGATAAAAAACTTTCATTCAAAGGTAAAAAATATAATTTACCAATGGTTAATTTTACAATGTAAAAATTTAATCACTATATATATTATTATGACCAGTTGTAAAAAAAACATGTCTTTTGAAGAATGCGAATTGGCAATATTGAGACAAGCTGTCGATAAAGCCGATGTTATCGAGGGTGAACAAATGTTAAAAGATCCTCAAGTCAGAAAAATAATAGATATAGTGGAAAATTTCTTGCGCGTTCGTAAAAGAATATGCTATGGAGGAACGGCTATTAATGCTCTCTTACCTCCACAAGACCAGTTCTATGATATGAATACGGAATTGCCTGATTATGATTTTTTCTCGCCTGATCCTCTTAAAGATGCTAAGGATTTGGCTGATATTTATTACAAAAAAGGTTTTACAAAAATAGAAGCAAAGGCAGGTGTACATGCGGGTACATTTAAGGTATTTGTTAATTTTATCCCAGTTGCTGATATTACATTCTTAGTACCCGAATTATACAAAAAAATATCCAAAACAGCTGTAAATATTAGTGGAATTTACTACACGCCTCCTAATTATTTACGTATGCTTATGTATCTTGAATTGTCCAGACCAAAAGGCGATCCTTCTAGATGGGAAAAAGTATTAAAAAGAATATCCCTTTTAAATAAAAATTTTCCTTTAAAAGGTAAGAATTGTGATTTCGTTGAAATTCAACGATTTTTTGACCCGGATCATAAACTACCAAAAGGTTTAGAGCAAAAAATTTTCTATATTACCAGAGAGTCTTTAATTAATCAAGGAGTCGTTTTTTTTGGAGCAATGGCATTGCAAATGTATATTCGTTATCTCAAAAAGTTTAGATATCAGCGTTTCAAAAAAATACCTGATTTTGATGTACTTGCTACTGATCCCGAACAAACAGCTAATATATTGAAAAATAGATTAAAAGACGCTGGTATTAAAAAGGTTTCTATCAGAAAAAAATCAGGTGTCGGCGAAGTTATTGCGCCTCATTATGAAGTAATGGTAAATAAAGAAACCGTTGTTATGATTTATGAACCAATCGCATGTCATAGTTATAATGTAATTAAAATGAAAAGAAGAAATGTTAAAATTGCTACAATAGATACCATGCTTAGTTTTTATCTTGCGTTCACCTACGTTAACAGACCATACTATGATCCTAATCGTATTATTTGTATGGCAGAATATTTGTTTAGAGTACAACAACACAATAGACTGTCGCAAAAAGGGCTATTAAAAAGATTTAGTATAAATTGCTACGGTAAACAGCTTACATTAGAAGGTATTCGTGAAGAAAAAGCCCAAAAATTTAAAGAATTGTCTAATAAAAGATATGGCAAAGAATGGGATTACTATTTTTTAAAATATGATCCATCCAAAAAAGATGAACAAAAGACGAAAAAGAAAAGTAAACATAAAAAAAAGAAAAGTAAAACAAAGAAAAAGTCAAAAAGAAAGAAAAAGAGGACAACGCGTCGTCTTTTTAATTTTTAAATTGATTTAGTTGAATTTGTATTAATAACTAATACAAATGCAAGTATGGGATGAAAGTTTATTTGAAGAATACTTAGATGATGAAGAAGATTGGGCTTATGAGATTTTAACTCTTAAACTATATCCACTTATTCTTAATTATTTATACAAAAATAATCGCGTTCATTATTAGTGCGTCTGACTCTTAATTTTTTTTTGTGTTTTTTTAATTTTTTCTTGCATGTAAGTTTCATAACCTAAGTATCCAAAACTAGCTGCGCCTACTAAGGTTCCTACAACCGAATACCATCCTTCTGGTTCCTTTAAAGCAACACAAATTTGGTTTGGAACTCTAAGAAGAAGCATGGTAGTTAAAGATAGAGATAAAATAGGCGAAAAAGGCTTGTCATTTTTAACCGCATCAATTTGATGAATGGTGCCATAAATTGCAACAACAAGGGCAATAATATGCAAATAACCAGTATATTTCATCATTGATTTAGAACACTTCATTATACTCTATAATTAGATTTTAAAAAATATAACTAGCAATGACTGCAAAGCCAATATTCACGATACTCTTTTGTTGTTAAAACATCCCCTAAATTATAATCATGATGGTGCAAATTTAACATTTTTGCTTTGTTTTTTAAGGCTTCAAGATTGTGCTGTTCTAAAAATATAATTAAACATCTTTTAACTTGTGCGCATACAGCTTCTAGAGAGTCATAATAATCCATATCAATTTTGACAGTGTATCCTGAAAAAAGTTCATCGGAGACCTTAAATGTTTTAATACTTGTCATTGTAAAGTATTAAAACTTAATTTTTTTAAGTTAATATAATGTCAGAGGATTCGCCTAGGCATAAACGCCCTACGTGGGATGAATACTACAAGAAAATCGTAGTTGCTACGAAAGAACGTTCTCCGTGTGAACGATTGCAGGTTGGGTGTTTACTAGTAAAAAATAATAGAATTATTAGTCAAGGTTATAATGGGTTTTTACCAGGCTGTCCTCATGCATCAATAGTTAGACATAATCACGAGCAAGCCACGCTCCATGCTGAACAAAATTGTCTGGCTGACTGTGCTAAGCGTGGAGTTAGTTGTAAAGGAGCTACCGCATATATTACGCACTATCCATGTATTATTTGCTGCCGAATGCTTTTAGCTGCGGAAATTGGAGAGATTAAATATTTGGACGATTACAAAAACGATGAGTTAGTTCCTTACTTTGCGAATCAATGTAATGTTGCTATCACAAAAATTTAGCAATAATATGTTGCCATTATATATAATGACAAAATATAGGAAAAAAGGGGGTAAAAAAGGCGAATTCGAGCAAAGCAGCGTTTCTGCAAACCCGCTGCCTCACATAGACACTGGGTTTATTAAATCATCACCTATAAAACAAACATCCTCACCTGATAGACCAACCATGACCACAGAAGAAAAGAAGGAGCTTATGAAAAAGCTGAATAAAAAATCAGATCAGATGCGAGAAAAGTTGATTGCAAAACTTGAAACAAAGGAAATTACAATAGGTGATGTGAGGAAAAATATACCGATGATGCGTAAAGCTATGCCACAAATTGTAAGTGCTATGAGTGATTTATTACAAAAAATGAAAACCTCGAAAAATTCGACGGAAAAAGAATTTGCCCAAAGTATAATTGAAAATAAAGGACTACTTTCTAACTTTTTAACAATTAATAACGATGGTATTATTAGTGATGGTACTAATGAGAAAGAAGTGAAAAGACAGGATATGCAAGGCGGTAATGGCCCTGACGATAATACAGCCCTTGAACCTTGTGAGAAGATGTGTAGAGATTTGACTGCTTTAAATGCTGCGCGTCAAAGCATAGTTGATTTACGTAGAGAGATGCAACGCGAAGGAATAAGTGCGGAGGAACGAGCTAATTTGCAAACTCAACTTAATCAAGCTATTATGATAGGAGTAATGACGGAACAAAGACAACAACTACTTGATGCGCTGAAAAACCAGCAGAATTGGAATAAATGCCGACAAGTATGTAACATCGCTTCAAAATTTTTTTTTACTGGTTTATCAGGATTTACAGCTTTAATGATACTAAGACTCGTTAGTGGAGCGGCAGGTTTTATTACTGGAACCGCGAGTGGCGTTGTATCTCTTATTAGTATAGGAATATTAAATATTATTAGTGTTAGTGTTAATACTGTAACCAATAATATACCTATTGTTGGGGGTCCTGTAATGGACGATGGAAGAGCGATTTTAGGCAATTTTACAAGTTCTGTTGGAAATTTAACAGGCGATGTTCCTGAAGTTCAACAATTTATGACTGGTCTAGAAGAATTGGGATATACGTCTCAAATAATTGCTTTTCTAATTTTGTTTGCGATCTTTATGATTTTCTTTCATCTAACAAGAATAGTAGCAAGTGCAGATTCGGCATCGTTAAATGTTCCTCTAATTGGTGGTATAAATGTTGGTAATCAAGGCACTGGAAACCAACTTCTAAACCAAAATGAGTTACAGGTATTACAAGATTGTCCTATGCAAATGTTAGCAAATCAAAACTCAGAGGGTCAAGGAGGTGGTAAAAAAAGGCGCAAAAGAAAAACTAGAAAGAGACGTAAAACAAAGAGAAGAAAAAGAAAAACAAAACGTAAGACTAAGAAACGAAAAAGACATCGTAGGAAAAAGAAAAAATCTACTAGAAAAAGATAAACATATATAATTTTGAATCAAATATTTAAAATTATATAAAGATACTCAATTAATTCATGTATAATCATGGATATCTCATCATTTAAACAACCCACTAACACTAACTATTCTCTTCATAATAATTTATTATCAAGAGTTAGTACACCCAGACGATCTGATCAGGTCCCTAGCATTTTAACTAAAGAAATAACACCTAATACATCTTGTACAAATCAAAAAAGCACAGGTAGATGTTGGATTTTTGCCGCGCTTAATATGTTGCGTCGGAAAGTTATACTTAATAAAAAAGTTGGGGATGGGTTTGAATTTTCTCAAAGTTATGTATTTTTTTATGACAAATTGGAGAGAATGTATTATAATTTACATCTTATGAAAAAGTTCAATCAGGAAAATAAACTAGTTAACCATAGAGCCGTACAACATTTATTAAAAGAACCTTTTGGCGATGGCGGACAATGGGTAATGTTTTCTAATGTAGCCAATAAATATGGTTTGGTTCCAAAAGATGTTTATCCCGAAAGCACACATAGTAGTAATTCTGCGGGCGTTAATATGGTATTATCCAGATTATTTCGCACTTGTGTAAAAGATATTTATAATAATCCTGAAAATACTGATAATTTAATCAAAACAACCATGCAAAAAACATATGAGTTGTTGATTAGATTTTTTGGTGAGCCGCCCAAAACATTTTCATGGAATTATAAAAAAAATGATAAAGTGGAAACTTATAATGGTAAACCACAAAATTTTATGAAAGAATTTTGTGAAATTAATTTTGATGATTATGTATCACTAACGCACGATCCTAGAAACAGTTATAATGCATTATATGGGGTAGAACATTTAGGTAACGTAGTAAATGGCGATACGGTTAAATATCTTAATCTTGAAATGAATAGATTAAATGAAATAACAAAACGTGCTATTGATGATAACACGCCTGTATGGTTTGGTAGCGATGTTGGACAATTTTTTAATTCAAAATGTGGGTTGTTAGATAGTAAGTCATTCGATTATATTAATTTTCTTGAAATGCAGGATACAATGAATAAAAAAGATAGAATCCAATATTGCGAGAGTCTTATGACGCATGCAATGTGTTATGTAGGTTATAATAATGATAAATACGGGCATATTAATTACTGGAAAATAGAAAATAGTTGGGGTACTGATGGACCTTATAAAGGAAATCTAATTTGTAGCAATGATTGGTTTAATGAATATACCTATCAATTAATTGTACCTAAAAAATATCTTACCCAAAATGAATTGACTGTATGGCAAGGGGAAGTTTCTAAGTTATTTCCTTTATGGGACCCAATGGGATCTCTTGCTTAATTATCACTACTTACAGCTCACTTGCGTACTTGCTTAATTTCATAATAAAATAAAAACTAAATCCAAATATAACTGTTTTTAAAACATACCCTCCCATGCTCATATTGCCATCTTTATAAAACATACTAGGAAATAAGTGGAATAGTTTTTTTTGTGTAAATGGCATTTGAAACAAAAAGAAGAGTGACATAATTAAAATTGGCATTTGAAGTTCATTATAAAGCATATCAAGCCTATCTTCTTGCTCCATCTTTTGTTTTTTCTTTTCAATGATGGTTTCATATGTATCTTCCTCTTTTATATAATCTTTATTTGATGGTTCTGGCACATAATTCGGCTTAATCTGTTGATCTTGTGTAAATTGAGAAGTGGGCATTGGTATATCTCTTGAAGCTAATCCAGTCATTCCTTGCATATGCGCCTGTTGCAAACCTTGCATTACCTTATTCATTGAGTTTGGGTCTATTTGAGCTGGCGTAATTGGAACAGCAGATGATTTTGGCGGATCATTATTTAAAGCGTGTTCTGTTGGTGTAGGTTGTTGCTGGACTTGTTCACTAACTTGCATTTTGATATTATTCGCTGACTCAGATGCAGGTCCGGGCAATGACTCAATACTAGTAGAATCTGACATATAATATTGAATTATATTTGATACAATTCAACATTACGCAAAACCTAAAATCTTCTTATTTTGATTACATCTCTCCGCTTTTTCCTCAAAAGTGTAACACTTGCCATCAAAATCAAACACTTGTCCTCGTATTTTATCAATATGAGGCGCATGAAATACTAAACAAGATCTATCATTACACACTTTTCTAAATAAAGTTGCTAATCCTAATCCCAGTAATATTGAGAATACATATTTACCCACATCACTATATATTAATCGTCTTAAATACATCTATATATAAATCCAACATTTCATTTTTTTGATTCTTGTGTTTGCATTGGATATCTTCTTACCAATTTGTCATCATCGGGACATTTTACTTCTTTTGCTTTAAACCCGAAACAGGTGCCTCCCTCATCTTTATATTGAATTTTATCAATATTATCTGGATTAGGATAAACATAAATTATACCTGGATCAGGTGAAGTAATATAAGCTAAAAACAATCCAATAGCCAAACTTATAATAAATACAGGAACACTTATGAATTTCATATATAGTAATAGCTTATTTAAAAATTTATAATCATCACCTTATAGTGCCATCCATGGTGATCCATGGATCCTCATCATCAAATTCATCGTCATCATCAATATCGGTTGGTGGTGTACTTTTTTCTTCGGATATTGCGGCGGTAAAATTTTCATCAAAAGCAGCTAAACGTTCTCCTACTTCATCGTCAAATTCTACAGGTTCAGTTTCCATCACAAGATTTTTTAAACTCCTATATTTTTGTATTAATTTATACTCTCCCTTTGATTTCATAACTGTTGATATTTCGTATAAAGTTTTTCTAATAATTTCCATTACTGGTATTATTCGATTCAAGTATAAATCAATGGCATCATTCATAAACCCTCTTTTTGTATCTCCTGTGTTGCTTTTATTGTATTCATCAATATACGATCTAAAATCAGAAATTAACTGTTCAAGCTCATTTTGTTTTGTTTTAGCATATGTTTGTTTATCAATGGCTACCGGTTCAAGACCTTCCCCGCTATCAACCGTAATAGAATCAAATTTATGTAAAAAATCCTCTACCATTTTTTTTGAAATAATCAAATCTCTATATTTGGTTTTCATTTCATCAAAAGATTGTGCCATTGACTCTTCCGTAACCAATCCAAATAATAAGTTATATTTAATTTTGCTAATATTTAATTGATATAGTTTAATATCATGATTAAGACCTTCTAATAAATCAGGAGCATAGCTAAATTCGCCATTATTTATTTTGACATGGTATTTACACGGATTTTCTGTATCCCCGCATTTGGCTTCTTTAACCCTTCCTACAGAGGGTGTAAAAATTGTACCCACTGATCTTTTACATCCTAAACATTTTGGTTTAATTTTCTTAACAGCTGCTCTTTTTTCCTCCATCGTTAACTCTTCATTGTGTAGAATACTGTATTTTGTATTATTAAATTTACTATCATATGCCTTTTTTTTCTTATAAAAGTTTTCAATCTGTTCTTTAGCTGTTGCCATTTATATTTAAATCTTATAATAATTTTTATGTAACATCACAAAATTACTTTCAAACTTAGGAAGGTTTGTAATTATTTCATTTTGTTTCTGCCTTTCTTTTTGCTGCAATGATTTAATTTTTTCTAATACATATTTTTTTTCATTTTCATGTTTTTCTTTTTTCTCTTTATCTGTTAATTTTGTATTTTTTTTATAAACAAGTATTATCCCTAAAAGTATTACAAATATAAAAAGTAATCCTAAATTCCATAAGGTATTAAAATATTTGGTTTTTGTTTCATTGCATCTTTTTAAAGTTGAACGGAGAAAATAACTTACCCCAGGTTCAGTTAAAGTCGGTATATTTATAGTATCCATGAGTTATAATGGCAAAAAACAAAAAAAAATAATACATAAATAGTATATATGGATTCCAGTATCTCAAAATTAACAAGCTCGGTTAGTTCAATAATAACTACATTTTTAATATTCACAACATTGTTCTTTTTATTGAAAGGGTATCTAATGAATGGACAGGGACCAGACAGTGATAGTTCAGTATCTGCCGCTGCAACATTAGGTTACCTAATATTAATTATAGTAGTACAACTATTCTTTAATTTTAGCAATGCGCAGGCGGTTTGTAATGGAAGTTCTCAAAATTTATTCACAGTTCTAATGTATACATTTATACCTAATTTTCTTATTTTAGGGAGTGTGGTAGCATTAACTTCAGCATTTCCCGGTTGGTTAAGTCCATTTTCAAATACTTTTGGTTATTTCTTTGTATCTTGTTTAGGATTATCTAAGACGTTTAATTCACTTTTAGCTACAAGAAGTGATAGAAATGATTTATTAAATAAAATCTGCGAAGATCAATCATTAATTATTAATGAAATGACTCCTGATAACTATAGTTTATTCATGCAAACTTTGGCTAAAAAGGCTAAAAATGGCTCGGGAATATTAACAAAGAACTATAACAAACTACCTCAATATCAAGACCTATACAATTTGGTTGTAATTAAAAATCTTATTTCAGAATATATTTGGTATGTTCTAGCAGGATCTCTCGTTATTTCAATATCCTCTCATTCAATTGCAAATATTCAGTGCGAATACTCCACTGAAGAAATGAAGAAAACAGTTATGGACTTACACGATCAAGAAGAAGAAATGGAAGCCAATGCCAAAAAGAATAAACCTTCGCTATATAGTGTTACAAATTAAAAGCGTAATTTTGGCATTGCTAAATAGTAAACAACAAATAAATAAGATAGTATGGAAATTACAATTGCAATTAACCAAATTGGTAAAACAGTTTTGCTTTTATAACCTAATCCAAATGGACGTATAGAACCATCCTTTTTATATAAAAATGATGGAGCACAACATTGAATAGCATAAAAAACAGCAATAAAAATTAGAATGGCAATAGATGTAGTATGTTTTCGAATAAATGATCTATACATTGTCTTATATAGATTATTTTAGAATTTAAATTTTTGATTTAACATTATTTTTCTAAATCAAACTATCGATATAATGGAAGATAACATTGGAATACCATATTAACATCCCTTATCACTTTATTATCACATTCTCTACATAAGTATCTATTTAGAACATGTATTTCAGTGCAATTTTGGAATTTGTTGGAGAGAATTTCGGTAAACTCTTTATTTATAGGTATAAAGCCGCGCTTACATTTAAAAGCATAATCGCATATTATACCCTTTACTTCTGTCGGAAGTGTTTCCATTTATATATCGGAATCATTTAATTTACATGTAATCGGCTCTATCTCCCATATCATCATCATCGCCCTGAGCTAATATTTCTGCGCCAATTTCGCTTTCTACTCTTTGATTTTCTAATTGTTGATCCGCCCAGTCTAAGGCATAAAGTTCTCTAGTTCTTTCTGTTACACCATCAATGCCATTTACCATCATTTCATTTAATGCGTCAACTTCTAATTCGTGCCTTTCCCTCTCATACTGATTTTCATCGTATACGAAAAGAGCTCTTGTTTGACCCAATGACCAGTCGCCAATTCTATGATTTTTCATTATATCCTGGACTTTTCTTTCTTCTACAGTCAGATCTCCCAAATTCTTAGTAATTTTAGACTTCTCCTTTTCTTTTGATTTACTGACAGCTAAATTAATTTCTGCATTAGAAATATTTGTTATTGATTTCTGTTTTTTTAATACCCCTATAAATGCTCTAATTAAATTACTTGTTTTTTGTCTCAATTCCAAAGCTCTTCCTCTTAATATGTCTTCTTCTAATGATTCTCCTACTATAGATTGCCCTTCAGGTACTACGGTTTCTCCTCTGGCAAATCTCTCCGTGGTTCCAATATATTCATGAAGAGAATGAACTAATAAAAATTTCATTATGCGTCTTATTATATCGCCATTTAATATTGTTTTAGCCCTAGGAGCGCCAGGTTCAAGACGTATATCAGAGAATAATGGCAGTAATTGGGAAATTTGAAGTGTAACATTTGTAATTGTAGAAATACTTATATCAGTTAATATAGGCTTTAGTTGAGCATCATTATAAAATGTGTATAACTCATTAAACTCTTTCTTAATTATATCTTTGACATCCTTAATGTGCGTATCACTTAATTTTTGAGCACCCTTTGTCCAGTGTATTGGAACACTAGGCGTTTTATAGTCTGTTTTACTACCACCATCCGCTATTATTGCTGGGAAAATTCTTAAAATATTAGCAATATAAGTATTCGCATAAACATAAAAGGTTTGAGCGGTTTCGTCTTCTAAACTCATGTAAATATTTTCACCTCGCAATTTCCAATTATCAATCGTATTCATAAACTCTACCATATCCATATCTTGATCAAGGTCAGTAAAATCAATTATCTCGCTTAATAAATCCGCCGTTCTATCTTGTAAAAATGTAATTAACCTGTTTAATAAATCTTCATCTTGTGCATTACCTTTTTCTACTAGAACGTCATATCTATCAAGAACAGCTGTCATAAGTTTCATCAATGTTTCCAGATCAGTGCCCTCTACATCCGATAAAATTTCCTCATTTTTCATTAATCTTTCAAAACTAACTCTAGGTGAAACTATATCTTCATTCATATTGACTGTCACCATATTAGACTTATTCACTATATTCATTAAACGTAAGAAATCATCCATGCTGTAATTTTTACCTTCTTGTTTCAAAATTGTAATCTTTTCATCAATATTATCTGTATTTTTAAATGCACTGGCATTACTACCACATACCCTATCTAACTGTTCATTTAAGGTGAAACCGGTATTATAGTAACAAAATCTGATAAAAGCACGATAAATTGTACTCTCAGAAAATGTTTTTGGAACAGCTGGGTATTTTAATTTAGTATTGGTGGGGTCAAATAAGAAATAGGGAACAAGTAATTCTTCAATCTCATTATATAAATTACCATATTCAAATACATTATTATTAATAGTTCGAATACTATTTTCCTTTTCTTCAAAATAAGTTTTTGTGACTTTTGAACCGTTATTACAACAAGAATTTTCTACTAACATCTCATTTTGAGCATTTGAAAGTAAAAGCTTTTCTTTATTAACTACTCTTTGAATTAACTCTAGAATATGCATAGACATTGAGGTCATCTTGCCATATAATACATTAAGTCTTTCAAACTGTCGTGGATTTTCTGAAGTTATATCTCTGAAAACATTTTCTTTAAAGACAGCGGGAAGTGGCTGAACTTCACTAACTCTAACGGGAAACAAAGGTGGAAGGAATGTTAACCATCTTTTAACATCAAATTCCATAGGTATACTCTCGCCAGGGGATTCATTTTGTAAATATAATAACTTTTGATCTATTTTCTCTGTTACCGTTCTATTTTTGAGAATTTCCGCATCGATCAGCTTTTTTAATTTCTCCATGAATCCTCTCAATATAGAGGTTGCTTTGTCTTTAGTTAATCTAGGTACTCTCTGCCATGGACGAGTACGTGAACGCAATCTAAGAGCACAACAAGCAATATAACGTAAGGCGGAAAAATCGCCAGGCCCTTCAAGGGGATAACCTGTGAATGATTTTGGACCACACCCTCTAAAAGTTAAGTTTGTCCTAACAGAAGGCATCATAGTCTGTGTAGCAATTAAAAAGTATCCTAGGGTCAACATTAATAAAGCCTCATCATGAATATCAATATAAGAACCCATTCGTTTACCCTGTTTTTTGGCTTGTTTAACTCTTTGTTGATAGGCTTCCTCAGAAGGTAAATAATTATCCAACGTACTCTCTACATTTTTAATAACAAATTCAATTGATGAACCAATAGAAACGCCGAGTTGTTGTTGTAAGGTAGAAATAACATTACTAATCATCAATCCATCTTTTGATTGCAACTTTTCCGTCGGTTTAAAAGACATATCCATCAAAACATCACCAATGTCTTTTTCTAACATCGCTCTAGAAACAATTTTATAACCGGCATCATCAAACCCTTCGGCATCATCAAACTCGATCATCCTAATTGTGTATCCAGAATATTTATCAACAATTTTATCACCATCATCGCTTATTTGACCTCGTTCTGCAACAATCTGTTCCAGAGTATTTTGATAAACGCCTGAAAAGAATGCATTGGCCAATCTTTCATAAAAGGTTGGTAATAATTTTTGATTTGTTTTGACACAATAAAACCATTTATAATCAGATTCTTCCGCAGTAGGAGAATAACTGGCTTCTACGCAAGCTTTATCAATAAATTTTAATATATCGGTTTGTTTTTTAACAAAATCACCTTGAGATAATATAAGATCTCTAAGTTCAGCAAATGGTGAAACCGCAATTTCTCTGGAGGGTATATCTTGACCCAATGCAAATTTAATTTCATCGTACCGTATTGCATACAAATTTGCTATAGCCCGTAATTTGCTAATTCTATTGATCAAAAAGGCATTATCTTTTCTGAGTTTGGAAGCTAATTCTTCTTGACTTAATTGTAATTCTTCATCGAACTGGTTTAACATATCCATCATTAATTGTCGTTTTAGGTTCGTCTTACTAAGTTCCATATTAGCACATTCTTTATTGATAGACATGCACTTTTTCTTTAGATTACAAAACATAGTAGCACTAATATCCTCACCATCAAATTCGGGCATATGTATCCAGGTATTTCCGTCCCTAACATAATAAATATTTACACCCTGACTATCAGTTATATAACAATAATCGCCATCCGTTACTAAGCGTTTTTTCTCAATCATAGCCCTTGCTTCTTTTCTAGCGTTCATTTCGTCAAGACCAACATTTGTCATAAGATGATTCAGTAAAAAATCATTAAATGCAGATGGTGTCATAGTTGCTTGCTGACCCTCAAATTCTTTTATAATATCGTATCTTGTATCGTCATATTTAGTATCAAAATAAACATCTGGATTGCCATCATCTTCTTTCAATGTATCAATATCGATATAATATTTTGCCAATGTAAAATTTTTACATTCTAACTCACTCGTACCTTCTTGTGTTTTCTTTTCACTAGTTAAATCTTCCAATTTATTTTTAATAATACTGTCCACATCCATGCCTACAAACAAATCTATATCTTCTAATGAGATCGCATTTGTAAAAAGTTGGGCATAATCTGTAGTATATATACGTTTAATGAATTCGGCGGTTGATACCTTGTACCGTTGAACACGATCTAAATACCTTTCCGCTTCATCATCTTTAAACGCTAATTTATATAAAAGCTCTACTGGAGTAATTTCGCTTGTACTGAGTAATCGAAATAGGTAACTATTTTTGAAGTTTGTATTAAAATTACCGGTTCCTGCGCGAGGATCCTTGTATTTGTGCGAAATATAATTTATGTAAGATGTGTTATTTTTAACCAACTGTTTTTTGAAATTCAATATATTTGTACGCATAAAATTAACAATTTCTTCATATTGTTTAAATGTAATATCATCAGAATTAATCATAAATGGTTGTAGATAAAAGAGAACGTTTAAAAATGAGGTTGCATTGCCCATGTATTTTTTCATCATATTGAATAATGTTCGTGTCCTAGGAATCATATTCTTTAAAAAATTTATGTAAGTATCTCTGTTCCTATCATCAAGATTACTGGCTTCTTCAAAAGCGAAAATTTCAAATTTTTTCAAAAAATCTGGTTTATCTTCTTTCGTCGGTTCACTATCCTGATCAATAATAGTTGTTGAAAACTTATCTGGTAAAGGAGAGGTTCTATTTAAATATTCGAAATATGAAAAAGGGATTGTATTCAAATTGGATTTAAGTAAAATATTAGTTTTGGGTAAGTTAATTTGGGAGTATTTGACAAAAACTTCAGGTAATTGAAGAAAGCCTAATAATGATATCCTATCGCCTGGAGTTAGGTCAACTAAATCAGGCGTCAATCTTCTTTTTTTTAGATCGTGTAGCGTAGGTCTTGTCAAAGGTTGTTCATAACGAGTCATGACAAATCTCTCTTTTTGGAATTTGTCTTCACATACGATAGAAGAGAATATATTCTCAAAATTTCCTATGACAACATTCATACTTGTCTTTACTCTATCAGATATTACAACGTTATTATTAAGAGTTGGACCAGCAAATGGTGTTAAAAATTCATTAAGATGCCTGTACAAATAACTATACTTATTCTCTCCATCGGGTACATTATTCGTCATGTATTGGGTTACAATATTATAAATATTGGTTTGGGCATCAGCTAAGGTTGTATCGATAATATCTGATTTATCATCTTTATCATCTATTTGCATATCATATATCATTTTTCTGTTTTTACCAATAGGAATAAGCCAATATAGTTTTGCACTGAAATCTTGAAGGTGATTTACTAAAGGCCTATATTCAGCGGTTTTAGTATCTGGTATATCATATTCACCATCTTCAGATAGTTTTGAAAATTCCTGTCTTAACTGTTGATATCTTTCAACCATAGTATGAATTGATTTTAGTACTTTAGGTGTACGCGATGATGTAGGTATAGTAGAAAGTAAATCATTGAGCAAATCATCGCTTTGTGTTTCAATACCATATCTCCTTTCTGATTCACTGACCGGGACTTCTTGTGTAATAGCTCCTAGTTTCTCTCCAAAAATAACATCATCCGCATCTAAAAGAATTTCCTTACGTTGTGCCACTACATTGGTTGTATCCACATCTATATCAATATCTGTTGGTGATATATCTAAATCATCATCGCCTTCCCTAAGCTCAGCTGCTTCAGGTGATAATTCGGGAAATATTGGCGATTTGTCCTCTTCAGATTCTGGAGGTGTAAATGGTCTAATTGATTCGATAGGTAAATTTTTTGGAAGACCTTTGTAAGCAAAATCAATATAAATCTTTTGATTATCGGGCCAGGTATTAATTTCAATCATATCTTCTTCTAAACTTGTAATTTGACCATTAATTGTAGCAGGTATATCACCGCCCAATTGAAGTGTTACCCATGTTTCAGGTAAGAGATTATTTTGTCTTGCAAAACCCTCTTCCGCGGGTTTACTGATAATTTCTATAGTTTCGATTGATTGGTCATCTAAATCCCCATCCGTAATTGTTAATACAGATTTGTTAAGCGTTTCAACATTTAGAATATCCATCTCATTTTCATCTAAATACTGTATTAGATAAACTTTATCGTTAATATCACTGTTTGATGGTGCTTTTATCTTAATAACATCACCTAATTCAAAAAATGATGGATTGAGCTCCTGAGTTTCTTGTTGTTCGGACATTACCTTATAATTAGAGTAGAAATTAAGTTATGGAATGATACTTGAAATAAATTGATTGTTAAATATTATTAAAGAAAAAATGATATTATCATCCAAATGCAAATCACGTATGACATCAGTTCTTTTCTCGACATAAATCAGCTTTATAAAGATTCAGATTATGCTAAAAAAATGGGTATAATTGTAAAATCGCAAAAAAATCAAGAAGTAAAAAGGATCGAACAAGAGCTTAGGGATGTGGATAATGATGACCCTGACTGGCGCGAAAAAGTAATGAATCTAAAGACATTGCTTACAAAGGCAAAAGAAGCGACGAAGCTTTATTTGCTTAAATACAAAAAAGACAAACTAAATGTGACCAACCGCGAAACTTTGGGACTTATCCGATCAGTAATTATGCATGGTAAAAATATAATCTGCTTTTCTCCACCTAAGTCGCTTTGTTATGAAACATTTATGGAAAAAACCGATAAACCCGAAACTATTAAAATGCAGGAATATGTTGAGGGAACTATGATAAACATGTTCTTTAATACACTAACACAAGAGTGGGATATCGCCACAAGAAGCAACATTGGAGCAAGATGTTCATTCTATCAGGATAAAAAGAAAAGCTTTCGTATTATGTTTCTTGAAGCTATGAATCAATTAGGATACGAATTTGAACATTTTAAAAAGGATTTGTGCTATTCATGGATACTGCAACATCCAGACAACCGAATTGTTGTTCCATTTACACAACCAAATATTGTTCTATGCAAGGTGTATCAATGCAAAGGATGTGTAGTAAGAGAAGTCGAAGGCAACTGGGATAATAATATGTTAATGTCTGAAGGACAGTATGAAATACCGCGACCTCTAAATAAGGTAATTGACTGCGAAGGTAAAACCACTGACGAAATTAGAGATACATTTAGATCCTCTGCGTATAATTATAAAATAATGGGCGCAGTCTTTGTTGATCCAGCTACTGGTCGCCGAACAAAAGTAAGGAATCCATCATATGAATATGTACGCAAACTAAAGGGTAATAGTCCTAAACTTCAATACCAGTATTATAATCTAAGACAAATGGGTGCCGTAGGAGATTTCCTTAAGTTTTATCCAGAACATAAGGGAACATTTGATAAGATGCGTCAGCAAATGCATGAGTTTACATTTAACCTCCATTCGAATTACATAAGGTGTTATATTAAGAAAGAAAAACCACTAATTGAATTTCCATTTCAATATCGAACACATATGTATAATTTGCACCAGTCATACTTGAATAATCTCAGAGAATTGGGAGAGTCTGTTCGAAAGAATGTCGTCATCGATTATATCAATAATCTACGTTGTGACCATCTAATGAGTTCAATAAACTATCCTCTAAAAAAAAATAAAGTTGATGAAATTAAAGAAATTGTTAAAGAGGCAATCGAATAAATATTATAACAAAGTAAATTAGTTTAATTAAATATTAATTTACTTTTCAAATTCACTAAGGATATCGCTATAAATTTTTATTGCGGCATCACAAGCTTCGCTAATATCGTTGCGAATATCTTCAAAATTTGTAAATTCACTTGCATATGCAATTCTAATAAAACTTGTGCTGTCATGCGGATGATTTTTTCTAAACCCTACATAAGTTACTGTTTTTGCATTAGCATATAAATCCCTATGCAAAATATACTCTATAACTTTTCCAACTGTATATCCATAACCTTCAAGAAGAATTTCATAACTGTTTTCTATTGTCGATGCCGCACGTGTAACAACTAAATTTGTATTTTCAGCAGATGTTTTTATATCAAGTAGTTTATCCATCATAATAGTACATGCTTTAGCACAAATATCATAATTAGAGAGGACGCCCACAGTTTCGATTTTAAAATCAAAACTATCTTCTATGTAAAGTCTTTTAGCATCATGATTATAATAATCTTGCTCTTTCAATGTGAGAACAACGGGGTCTTTTTCTTCCTCGCTCATTGAACTTAGTACACTTTGCCAACCATCTTTTTGTGCTACTTTATCTGGAGTATTGAAATAAGTACAACAGGAGGCAGTATTATACATACCATCCTCGCCCGCGGTATGCACAGACATTCGGGCTGTGATTTTAAGTTCTTCTCCAGGAACTTCATTAGATATCTTAGGTCGAAGTCTTGCAAATAGGATATAATCTCCCGTGATTGGATCTGGTGGGAAAATTTTTCTAACTGTACTTTCATCCAGATATTTTTCTGAAGATGTATTTTTAACTCGGAAATCTTTAGTAGTAACATACATCAGTTCATTTGTATCATTTTTCTTATGGATCTCAACTAACAACTCATTATAAGGCATTTTAAGATCTGGAATGTGGATCGGGATACAGCCCAAACGCTGTTTGAGTATTTCATTATTGAATCTGGATGTATTTGTAACAAAATTAGCTTGATTTTCATTATGAGGAAATGTTTTAAATGCCAAAATAGGTATGTCTGATAATATGGTGCGACGAAGACCATTAGCAATACTTACATTTATTCCCGATAAGGTGAATGTAAGTATGCCTTCATTTTCATCTCTTGCGCTGATATATGTATCTAAAACTGTGCTTTGTGAAGTTGATTCTGAATCCTGTGCTAATGCTGACATGTTTATATAATAATATACATATAATATCTTGTTTAATCAATTTTTTATAAATATTAATTGTGTTTAATTTATTAACCTAATTTGGTTCGTAATAGTATATGAGTGCAGTTTTATATTATAGTAATTATTGTAATCATTGTAAACAATTATTGCTGAAATTATCAAGGACTAAAACAAGAGATGATATTCATTTTGTTTGTATTGATAAACGTGAAAAACATCAGGATGGTTCAATAAATATAGTTTTAGAGAATGGACAACGATTATTACTACCACCCAATGTTAAAAGAGTTCCGTGTGTACTCTTACTTCATCATGGCAATCGTGTTATCGACGGGTTGAAAGAAATTAATCATTTTTTAAGTCCAGGAGAGGTTAAAATTAACAAAAAAGCAACAAATAATAATGGCGAGCCTTTAGCATTTTCAATGAATGAAATGGGAAGCGGGTTATCCGATACATATTCGTATTTAGATATGTCTGCCGAAGAGCTTTCTGCCAAAGGGAATGGAGGATTGAGAATGATGCATAGTTATACTGGTTGGAGTGATAATCAAAGCATAGCCACGCCGCCTGAAGATTATGTACCTAATAAAGTTGGTGAAGTAGACATGGGACAATTACAGGCCAGGAGAAATCAAGAAATAGTACAGAAAAGATAATCAGATAGTTAAATTATTTAAAAGAATTTTAATAATTAGTTTTATAATGAGTATTGTTAAAGCATTCAATAACCACTTTATAGAGTTTCTTGATGATGTGTTAAATGTGTTTCCGAATGATAAAAACATTAAAACGGCCAAATATTATATCAGTGGAATAATGAAAATAAATCCTAGTATTGTAGTTAAGGCGTGGCACGAATATGTGGTGTTACCTTACTCAAAACAAATAAACGAGAGTGATTGGTCATTTTTTATGCGAAAGGATTATGAAAAAGATATTGGAACAAGCGAACAGTATAATTCAGAAAAGGTCCTAGGTGCGATTGAATTAATACGTGATAAAGCATCTAAAATGTCTGATAATGATCAAGAAAAAATTATTAAATATATCCAGAATTTATCAAAACTAAGTATAATGTATAAGCAATAAGTTTAATTTAAAAACAAATTTTTACTTTAGATATATAATGTCTGAAGTAAAAAACGAAGAAGTGACAATACCGACTGAATTTTTAAAAGTCATGAAGGATTTTCTTACTGATATGATAGCCACATTCCCCGAATATACAGATGCTCTTAGTAAATTTATGACGGATCTAAACGAAGAAAAACACGATTCTGAAGATATTATTAGTTTATATAAACATAGTAAGGAATTGTACCCAGCCAGATTCTTTGATTTATTATATCAAAATAGCGAAATATTTAATGGTGATGAATCTTTAAATTTATTACCTGGTATTGATTTTCGCGATGTATGGAAACAAGATATTACTGATAAAACAAGATTAATTATATGGAAATATCTTCAATTAATATGTTTTTCTATTATTAATTCTGAAAATGATACAGAATCATTTGGCGATACAGCATCGCTTTTTGAAGCTATTAATGAAGATGAACTCAAAAGTAAACTAGAAGAAACAATGGAACAAATGTCAAATATTTTTGATATGAGCGGTAATACATTTGAAAATATGGGAGAGGGTGTTAATATGGAAGATATGCCAAATTCAGATGATTTACATGAACATATCTCGGGCTTGCTAGATGGGAAATTAGGTCGTCTTGCTAGTGAAATCACTGAGGAAACAATGAAAGACTTTCAAGATATATCTGGAGTAAATTCAGTGAATGATATATTTAAAGTTTTATTCAAAGATCCGGGAAGATTGATGAATATGATTAAAAAAGTGGGAGGCAACTTAGATCAAAAAATCAAATCGGGAGAAATTAAAGAAAGCGAATTAATGGAAGAAGCATCTGAATTGATGAAAAAACTTCATAAAATGCCTGGAATGAAAAACATGCAGAAGATGATGAGTGAGATGGGATTACCAACTGGAGGTAAAAATTCTAAAGTCAATATGGGTGCTTTTCAAGGACAGATGCAAAGAAATATTTCAAAAGCTAAAACAAAAGAACGATTGAGAAGAAAACTAGAAGCAAAGCAAAATGCAAAAGATAATCAAATTAAAATTCTAGAAGCACAATTGGCAGCAGCAAGGGCTGAAAATGCTAACCTAAGTCAACACGCAACAAATATTGTGGTAAATACTGAAGGGTCAAAAAAGAAAAAGAAAAAGAAGAAGAGAAAGCGAAAAAAGAAGAAAACTAATTTGGGAGAGACCCCTCAATAAAAAATAATTTAAAATATATATATAATGACAAATACATTCTGGTTAAATAATCCTGCTATACTATTTGACAGCGATCACATAACTGAAGTATGGCCTAGTAGTAATTTAGACTATGTTTCAAAATTAAATGCGGTAACTAGACTAGTAATACTTTTAACTGTTATAGGGTTTTTTACTAGCGGATTCTTTAAAATATTAGTAAGCGCTGCCATTACTTTAGTTATAATTGTTATCATGTATAAAACTAAAAAGAAAGACAATGTTAAAAAAAAGATAAAAGAACAGATAGTTAAGGAAGGTTTCACCAATCCAAATCTTTACAAAGCAACGAAACGTTCTTTTACTACACCAACCGCAAAAAATCCTCTAGGAAATGTACTTTTACCTGAAATTAAATATAATCCAAAACGACCAGCAGCAGCCCCTTCTTTTAATCCTGAAGTAGAAAAAGAAATAAACAAAAGTGCTGGAAATGTGGGACCTGACCCTAGATTATTTTTAGATTTAGGCGATACTTTAAGTTTTGAACAATCCATGCAAAGGTTTTATACTACCGCAAATTCAAGAGTAGCCAATGATCAAACCGCATTCGCTAAGTTTTGTTATGGAGATATGCCATCCTGTAAAGAAGGAAACGGATTGCAATGTTTGAAAGATAACCCCAGATGGATAAATTACTAAGAAAAATAATCTTAAGTATAATTATATAGAATGGCAAGCGTATATAATTATAATTTTGATAATCTTACGAGAATTGGCGACGATACTTGTGGTATAACCGGCCGTGAAGCCCAAAACAATGCTATGGGTAGCTATACAACTACAAATTATTTTCTTAAGGAATGTGGTATGAAAAAACCAATTGCTTTTGCAACTCAGCAACCAAATATGTTTTATAATGGAGGCTTTGGTCCATGCGGTGCCGGTGGTTGTAATATTACCTCCGATTCCAATCTTAAAATTGGTACTATCCAAACCCACCCTAAATGCAAAATCAGTCTTCAGCAAAGACCATTTAGCACAGTTCCATATTTAGGCCGTGGTCCTCCTCGTCCAGTTCTTGAGGCGCGTCTTCAACAAGGAGCAATGATTAATGACACTAAATCCTGTAAAACAATCACTGAAACCTCTTACTCCAACTACAGTCGTACTCCTCTTCTTCCAACCGTACAAGCTACGATTCAAAATCCTCATAATCTTATTGAAGGTGTCGCAGCTGAAGGATGGATCAGAGGAGGCCTTCCTTCCAGAGAATTAACTAGGGATCAAGATTATCTTGAGCGCCAAACGCATTCTCAATAAATACTTAAAAATTAGTGAATAACTATAGTAAATGTATAATTATTCACTCAAATTAACATATCCTAACGAAAACGATACTGTGTATAGAAAAGAGCTTTTAGAAGCTTTTCATTTGACCGAGTATACCGATCAAATTAATCGTCATATAGACAATTTATACGAGAAAGTTAAAGAACATTATACCGACATTATCCAATGTTTAAATGAAAATGATCCTCTTATGCAATTTGGAAAAACGAACACAGAAGGTTGTTTTATGATATTATTTTCATGGCAATATTTCTCTGATAACCATGAACTTTTGAGAGCAATATTTACAAAATCAGATGATATTTTAGTAAGAAAAAATAATCTTATCAATAAGATTATATCAAATAAAAAATAATATTACTTTATTACATATTAATATGACCGACACAAGTTTAAAAAATTCAAAAGGATGGTACTGTCAAGAACAAAGAGGAATTCAAAGACAATTTGATGCAAATATATGGAAGTTTAAATGTATTGCAGAAGATAGCAGATTTCCATGTGCTGGAATTAATATGCCCATGATGACTAATGGATATAATAACAATGTTTTATCTAATAATGCTTCAGACATTGAAAGCGCATTATTTGGAATAGGCTCTACTAATTTAGTGAAGCAAAAACCGGCAGTTAAACCAGAACTTAACTGCATGGGGAATGTTAAATTTTTTAACAGACTTGAGACAATAATGCCAAAACAATTGGTAATCGAAAAATTTCAAAGACCCATAGGTCCATTTTCATAAATGATAAGATTTTATAGAAATTTTATCATATTAGACAAGTTCATTTTCATCTATAAATTGCACGCTATCAATTTTAAGAACTGCAATATTACTACTGGCATCATTTATAGAATAGGTTAAGTATAATAAATCATTATATTTTCTTAGACCACAACAGTATTCAATAGGTTTACCGTGAAATGTAAATGGGATACTATATTTTTTTATAAACAATGTATCGATATCTAAAACGACAAAGGTATGATAGTAATATCTTTGGTTTTGATGCGATACCATATGACAGACAAACCAGATTTCATTATTTATTATTATACCATTAGTAGAACCTCTGATATGTGAAAAATATCTTGATGTATTTCTTTGTAACTTTGTAATAAACTTATTTTTATTAATTGTTCCTATTGTTAACGGGTTCCATTCATATACAAAAAGTATTTCCGAATTATTATGGAACATCGCCCAATTTTTTTCACATTTTCTCTCATTAGGCGATTCTATAACACATCCGTTCATCTTACAGTTACTTACGTCATATAAACCAAAATGCATACTAACTTCTCTCCCTTTTTTATTTTCATACACAATGGATCCATTATAATAAAGTTTATTTTTGAACTCTATTATTCTTACGTCTTGAATTCCTTCAAGGACTTTCGCATCTTCTCCAATGATTTTTTTATCGCTTTCCGAGATTTCAGGATTTTGCATTTCCTTACTGCTTTTTAAATTTATAAATGTATCATCATGAAATTCAACGCATATATTTTTACTTTTCTCAACATTTTCTCGGTATTTGTATTTATTGGGTCCAGATATATAATAATTTACATACCTTATATTGAAAACCGTTTTATTATTTAAACAAGATATAGAAGGTGTACTTGCTGTAAATAAATTTCCATCAACCAATTTATTATCAACAAATTTACCAGCAATATCTTGTAATTTTACACATTGATAATTATTTTTACTATTAAGATCATCAAGACTTTTAATATAATATCTATAATTTGATAAGATATTTCCAGTTCTTTTTTCTTTGTTCATTAAATCAATAAATAAATAATGAATAATATCTGGATTATAAGACAGTTTATCATTCTTATTTAAATAAAAATAGAAAACAAACAACTCATATTTTAGCAAATAGTTATAAACATCCGATTCAACGAAAAGCGCGTTTGCTGGAGGATGAGGAATAGTTATTGCTTGTGAATAAAATAAGTTTGCTATTTCAGGTTTATTTTTAGTTCTATATAGTTTAATTAAGCGATATAGAGGTTCCGCTCTACCTGGATGACTTTGATACGCTTCTAGGTAATATTTTAATGCATTTGGGATATTTTGAATATGTTCGTAACATTGACCTATTCTATAATAACTGTAAAATATCTCTTCGGCCCAACCCCCGATTTCAATTCGTTTTTTATATACATCAATTGCTTTAGTAAATTGTCTACTATCAAAATAAGAATTGGCCAAATAAAAATGAGCCCTAGGATCATTTGGTTTATTCTGTATTTCTTTTAATAATAATTTAATGTCTCTTGTAAATTTATTACTTTTACACCCTCCATCTCCCAAATCATTTATAAATAGTATATTTTTATCAAATACATGACTTTTAAGTTTGCCTGGAATATGAATATATTCATGTGTTGAACCCTTATACTCAAAACCAGGTTTATTTTTTATAATTCTTACATTTTGATAAGTAAAATTATCATTACCTTGTAAAATATGACAATAGTCTAACTCATTTAAAAAATTTTTATCAAAATCTTTGCCTATCTTTAGTTGCATATCCGCGTCTAAAAAAAGTATATAATCACAATCGGTTGTTTCTCTGCATTTTTGAAGAGCATAATTCCTATTATAACCAAAGTCTATGAATTCTTCCTCTACAATTGTCCCCGAAATATCCCATTTCTCAAAAAAACCTTTAATAATTTCCTTTGTATTATCGGTGGATCCAGTATCGCAAATACAGTAAGTATCTACTATTGGCAATACAGATATTAAAAGACGTTCTATAATTTTACTTTCATTTTTAACTATCATATTCAAAGCCAATTTTACTGTATTTGGTATTTGAATCTCTTTTACTACTAATTTCATGACCATTATTAACTTATTTAGTATTTTTTTTATTATATTTATATTCTATATATTAAATGGCATTTACTAGATTTAATTATGATGATTGTAGAACTGCAAAATTATTAGAAGAATCAACAGGACCAGGACGATATATGCTTAACAAACCTGGCTGGGGCAATAAACCCTGTTTCTTTGATGATCCGCAAATTAGAATGCAAGAATGGGGAGCAAATCTTAGAAAAGTTCCTAATGGTGCACCAATAGATATTGACAGTGACTTAATGGGAATTACAAGACCGCTAACAAAATATTGTTCAAAAGATGAATATCCAAATACAGGAGTTGTAAAATCCAAAAGAGTAAGGTATCCGACTTATAGTGGAGCTGTTACAGATCAATCTCGTGCAACCCATCCCGCATGGATGTATAAAGATTTAGAACAAAATCATAGATATATATTATTTTTAGATCCACAGGAGAATACTTGTATACCTTTTCAAAACAATCTTAATACTAGAGTTTTAGAGAGGGATTATTTTGTAGATAAGATTCCTTGTATGGTAAAACAAAGAGGTCAGCCTGTCGGAGTTTACGCAGGAGACAGACTTCCAAAAGCAACTTTAAAACAATAAATTTATAAATGTAGGTAATTTATTGTTTAAGAAAATATATTGTTTAATATATAATGGCAGAAATTGCAATACCAGTGTTAGGATTAGGTGCTATGTATATTTTATCAAATCAAAACAAGGAGGAAGAAGTTGAAGTTCCTCAACTAGAAAAATTTACAAATAGAGCAGCTACCGAAGCAAGAAAATTACAGATGGGTAATATTAGGACAGGAGTGCCTGTGAAACCGCCTACTAATTTTCCAGTACAAACATTTTCAGATGTAGGAGATAATCCTGCTAGTTATCCTGCCCCTAATGCGGCAACCGATAGGTACTATAGACAAGATGTATATGAAAAAAAAGTAGAAGCTGGAGGTGACCCTACTAATTCTATGTTATTTAAATCTTTATCTGGCGAACAAGTACAAAAGAAGGATATCAAATTTAATAATATGGTTCCTTTTTTTGGGTCTAATGTTACACAACGGACAACTAAATTTGGAGGAAATGAAAGTATTTTGGATAGTTATAGTGGTTCTGGATCTCAGATTATTCATAAGAGAGAACAGGCGCCTCTTTTTGCCCCTCACGAAAATTTACATTATGCACACGGTACACCAAATACATCCGATTTTATACAATCTCGAATGAATCCTTCAAGAAATATGTCTAATACAAAACCATGGAATGAAATTCGCGTGGGACCAGGACTTAATAAAGGGTATACAACAGAAGGGTCTGATGGCTTTAATGCCGGCATGGAAGCCAGAGATATGTGGGTAGACAAAACGGTCGATCAATTAAGAACCAAAACAAACCCCAAAATTACATTTGGTTTAGGAAATCATGAAGGCCCAGCCAATTCAAGGATCAAAAATAGAGGCATTGAAGGCAAAACAGAAAAATACAGACCTGATACGTTTTATATGAATTCTCCTGATAGATGGTTTACTACTACCGGTCAAGAAAAAGCACAGAGATCACGAGCCGAAGAACCCTTACAACCCGAAAATAGACCGTTTACCACTAGAGAATATTTTGGAGCTGGTAATTCTAATCAAAATGGTGCTAGTACTGGAGGGCGCGTTGAAGAAAATTACCGACGCAGTACTAGACCTGAATTAGCACCTGATATTAAATATCCAGGTCAAGCACATAATATGAACTATCAAACAGGATGGAAACATTTAAAACAAAATTATGGAAAAGGTGGCTATAAATCATATCCTAATTCTAGAACTACTACCAGACAACCTACTGAATTTGGTATTGTAAATGGATGGATGAAAGCAGTTATTGCGCCAGTAATGGATGTTCTTAGACCATCGCGAAAAGAAAATGTAGTGGGCAACTTGAGACCTAACGGGAATGCTGGTGGAGCTTATGGCGTTGACCAGGCGCGTGTTTGGAATCCTGCCGATAGAACCAAAACAACTATCCGTGAACAAACAGCAGAAACTTATGATGTTGCTCAACCGTTCTATAAACATGAAGGGGGTTATGCTACTCGTGAATATCAACTTAAATCCCAGAATCGTACATCAACTAATTGTCCTTATACAGGTAACTCTAGTGGATCTCATAATGGTACTCCCAATGGACCAGTTTATAATGCAGCATACAACGCTCATTTAAATCCATACAAAGAAAAACTTTTGACAAATCAAATAAATGCGGGCTGCGAACCGCTATTCAATGGTAGTCAAAACATTAGAGTGAGAAAATTTGGAACTACACAATCTGCATCTGGTCCAGCTGATATGCCAAAAGAAAGTTGCAATGTGGCTACCTATGGACAAATGGGAGGGAGAAACATTAGAGGAGCAACTGTTGAATGTCAAAGAAATCAACCTGATATATTGAATGCGTTTGATAATAATCCTTTTACGCAGCCTTTGAATAGTGTGGCATAATTTTAATATAAAAGGAACTTTATGAATAACTATAAATATGGATATTCATAAAACTATTAAAACAAAACTTAAATATTTCATCGATAAAAAAAAGATTCCTCATATTGTTTTTCATGGTCCATCGGGATCTGGAAAACGCGGTCTTTTAGAATTTTTTATTAAAAGTATTTATTCAAATATTGAAGATATCAAAAAATATGTAATGTATATTAACTGTGCTCACGGCAAAGGGATACGATTTATTCGGGACGAGTTAAAATTCTTTGCAAAAACAAATATACAACATAAGAATGGCAATGTTTTTAAAAGTGTTATTTTATTTAATGCTGACAAACTAACAACCGATGCGCAATCTGCACTAAGAAGATGTATTGAACAATTTAGTCATACAACCAGATTCTTTATTATAATTGATGAACATCGAAAACTTTTAAAGCCCATCGTCTCTAGATTTTGTAATATACACGTACCGTTGCCAAATATTGATAATAAACAAATTAGTTTACATGATTTTAAAAAACAAACATTTAATGAAACATTTAATAATATTTACAAATCTAGAGATAAATGGCTATTGAAATCAATAGATAATAAAAAGAACTATGAAACAATACATAAATGCAGAAACTTCACTGAAAAAATATATGAAAAGGGTTATAACGGTTTAGACATTATGAAGGCTATTGAATCTACTAATAAAATTAATAATACAAAAAAATATGGGTTGTTAATGCATTTTGATAAGATTCGGAGAGAATTTAGAAATGAAAAACTATTGATTTTCTATATTTTAACAATAGCATTTATGCGTCCGGAAGCAGATTTAGAAAATATAAAAGAAATGTAAAATGGATGATTTTAATACCAACGTCCTTTCAGAAGCGAGAAATGAATACTCATCTAGATTGTTAAACATTCTTACACCATTGGTAATTGAAGGGTTTAATTCAATATTCAGAGAAGCATTCGATCTTTGTATTAGAAATGAAGAAAATAGCAAATATTTAATGACATTTCAGAATTTTTTAACAAGAGTTCCTAAGTGGAATCAAGAAATCATTAATGTGGAAACAAGTCGAATTATTAAAACTAGTAAATGTGATTATCTTGAGGATATACTCACTTGTGTTCACATTACACAGTTGAAGATTTTAACGAGTATCCGTGTCTCAAGCAAACAGAAAAAGATTGATATAGACATTCCAAAGTTACCTGATTTTATTCATAAAGTTTACATTGAATGTGCTAGAAAATTATATAAAAATGTATATTTATTTGAAAAACATATTATGCCTCTTCAGCAGCAAAAAAATATGAGAGAGTGTGAAATTATTATTAGGGAATGTATATTGAAGGTTATTGGAGATAACATGCCTGTTGAAAAGATCCTACGCGCATATATTGACGAAACAGAAGAAGAAGAAGTTGTAGAAGAAACGGTTGAAAAACCAGCAGAAGAAGTACAAGCCGAACAAGAAGAGGCAGAGGCAAAAGAAGCTGCTGCAAAAGAAGAAGTAGTAAAAGAAGACGAAGTTGTCGATTCTAGTGAAAATAGCATTGAAGAATTTAGCATAGCCAAAATAGAAGAGCCAACAAATGCTGTAGAAGAAGATATTGTTTCCACACCGATTAAATTGGGAGATCCTATTTTAGCATCTACCGATGATTTAGATACTCCAACTATACTTCCCGCCTCTTTTAAAATATCGACGGATTCAATAAATAAAACTAATGAAATTAAACCCGCTCCTTCATCGCCACCAAAGGCCGGAATTAGTTTTAGCAATAATGATAGTGTAATGAATTATAATACAAAAGAATCTTCTAGTAAAATATCTGATACTTCGAGTGCATTAATATCCGCTCCAAAAACGGTCGAACGACTTGAAAAAATCAGCCATGAAAGAAATGAACAAAGAAAATTAGAAGAGGCAGAAGATGATGATGAGGATGATGATTTTGCTTTAGAAAAAATTAAAATTTTTGATAATACGCCAAAATTAGACGCTTTAGATGTGCAAATATTAGATGAAAAATTAGCATTAGAAGAAAAGCCCATTTTAACGGATGTAGAGATTTTAAGTTAGATGCGGAAAAATTCTAAATCTATTATTTTTGAATAAATATAATGGACAACAATATGTTTATTCAAGGAATTATCGTTAGTTGTGTATATTTACTTTTTCGATTTATCGAAATGAGATTTATTGTAAAAGAAACAGTTCCTCTTAAGAAATTAATGCGTGATACTTTAGTAGTTTATATTAGTTTTATTTCTGGTTTATTCGTATTTTCACAATTAGAACCTATTAAGAATATTGCTAGTGCACCCGTAGTGTTTACCAACAGCCCGGATTTTTAAATGCGATGCGACATAAAACTTAATGTTATCATGCAACCCACGAAAACTCCAAAAGCATCTGACCAAACAGGAATAGTATTATCTGGAGGCAATATTGTTTTAATTGAAAGACTTACAAATGTACCAAACATAACTGCTAAAACACTAGAATAAACTTCCGCAATGCCTGCGTCTAATAATTCGCCCTTAGGCATAAAGATTTTTAAATACTTTAAAACGTACCAAATACCCAGTACATCTATTATTCCTATAATCATACCATAAGATACTCCTACAATAGTTGTTTTCAATGAAACTTTTTCACCATTGTTTAAAAATTCAGAAAAAGTCCATGGTTCCTTTTTTTTAGCTATCCTAGCATTGTTTTTTAAAGTAAACGCTATAAAAGACATTACGTTAACTGCAATAATAGAAATTAAAATAAAAATATAACCTTTTGTTTTCTTGTTCATGTACTTATATACATAAATAAGAAAATCATGCATAAACAGGGAGAGCGTCAATATCAATATATCGTTTTTTACCAACCTTTTTTCTATTTGAAACAAATTTTTGAAATACCGTTTTAGTAACTTGTTTTTCAGGAGTATGATTATGAACAGTCCTAGCTATCATTTTGTATAACTTAAAATCAGGATAGCGTTCTTCGCCACATTTCTTATAAAGGATATTTCTTCCTTTATCATCAGTACACCATTCATTAATAAGTGCGGCAATCGGATCACCACAAGTATTCACATCTTCAATATCATCCATAAAGAAATCATATAAAGCACATGCAAGTCTACATAAATCAAATGATGGGTTGGGGTCTAGTCTCGGTTTATTAGAATTCATATATGGTTCACAGTTATATTGTGTAGCCGCGTCTCCTTTTGGATGAAAACTGTCGCTACAAATAAATTTACCTTTAAATGAATAAATAGAGCGTCCGAAATCAATTATCTTGAATAGTCTCCCATATGTTGGAACTTTGTAGTAAACTTTGTTATAACGGTAATAAATATACTGTTTATCTGTTTTATTAAACATAATATTATTTGTGTGTAAATCATTGTGCGTAAAATTAAACATCTTTTGATAAGAAACTAATGTCATAATAATCTGAAATAAACACGATCGCCATTCATCGTCAGTTATTTCTTCGCCCAGTAATGAATCTAATGTTGATTCCATTCGCTCTAAACAAATAATTTGTACTGGAAAATCATTTATATTCGCATTGCAGATTATATCGCTATCCAGGGTTCCCATTGAATCACTTTCACTACCTTCGCTATCTTCTTCGACCTCATCCTCATCGGAATCACTTTCATCAACCGCGGCGTCAGATTCTGCTGAAGTATGAGAAGATCGGGAGGAGCAAGTGGAACTACTTTTTCTACTGCTGTTTTTATTTTTATTTTCATTTTGCTTATTAAATTCAAAAACTAAAGCTTCTGTTAATTGAACCGGGGTTTCATCTGTCATTGGCGTTGAAATAAATAAATCATCGAAATTCTCTCCATTTAAAGAATAAACTGACTTATTGCTTATATTTTTATCAATCTTCAACTTTTTTTTATAGTTTCTAGTATCAGCATCAAAAAATATTTCTTCATCAACTGCCTCTATTTCAAATAGTTTACCTTTATTTTCATGAAAATATTTACTGTCATTTAAATATTCTAAATCATCAAAAATGTTGATATTAAAATCCTTTTTGATTCCTAGAAATGATCCAAAGAAATCTAAACCATGGATAAATTTATGTCGATGCAATAAATTACTAGTTAAATATGTAAAGAATCCATCTACATAAGCAGAATTATTTGGATCAAGTACTTTAGGATGACAAGTATTTTCACTTAATTTTGGTAAAGCTACCTTCATTTCTTCAGTCAAATCTTCGTATTTACCAACCATATATTTGATCGGATCAATTAATGGTGAAAATTTAAAAAAAGCTTCTGCTTTTTCTTGTTTATTCTCTGATTTTACTTGACATGTATAAGCATTCTTAATGTCTGATTTTTCTAAATTTGTAATATGAAAAGGTTGATTTAAATTAATACTCTGATAGTTCTTTTCCTGTAAGTTAAAAAAATTTCCATATAATGGAATATAATTTTGTATAGATTTAATATTATTTGAATCGAACTCCTTAAATAGCGCCGTATTATCATTTTTTTTATAGTAGATTTGAAACATCAATAACTATAAATAAATGAAATTATTAATTTTAACTAGATTTGTGCGTAATTTATATATAAATTATTAAATAAGCATATATTAACAATGAATTTAGAATTAAAAAAGTTTGATATGAAGAATATTTCCTTTAAACCAAATGAAGCATCGGGTCCTGTTATTGTATTAATTGGAAGACGTGATACAGGTAAAAGTTTCTTAGTAAGAGATTTGTTGTATTATCATCAAGATATTCCTATAGGAACTGTAATATCTGGGACAGAAGCTGGAAATGGGTTTTATGGTTCACTGGTTCCTAAACTATTCATTCATGATGAATACAATACCGCTATTATTGAGAATGTTCTTAAAAGGCAAAAAATGGTAATTAAACAAGTTAAAAAGGAAAAAGCGGCATATGGGAGATCGAATATAGACGGCAGAGCCTTTTGCATTCTGGATGATTGTTTATATGATAATTCATGGTCAAGGGATAAGTTAATGCGATTACTCTTCATGAATGGCAGACACTGGAAAATCATGCTTGTTATTACCATGCAGTACCCTTTAGGGGTACCTCCAAATCTAAGAACAAATATTGACTACACTTTTATTCTTAGAGAACCATATATCGCTAATAGAAAAAGGATTTATGAAAACTTTGCAGGTATGTTTCCTACGTTTGAATCATTTTGTCAAGTAATGGATCAATGTACTGAGAATTATGAGTGTTTGGTTGTTTCAAATAATGCAAAATCAAATAAGCTTGAAGATCAAATTTTTTGGTATAAAGCCAGTGCTCATAGAGAGTTTAAATTAGGCAGTAAAGAATTTTGGGATATGAGCAAGGATCTAGGAAGCGATGATGAAGATGAAAATTATGATCCAAAAGCTGGAAGAAAAGGCCCTACCATTAATGTAAAGAAGAGTAGATGGTAATTTAAATAGGTTCTAATTTTGAAAATTGTCCACCGCCCAATCCAGCTGCGTTCTCAAAATTTTCTTTTGAAAAGGCCTTATAGTCAAAAGTACATTTGTGTTCTTCAGATGGAAAATGCTTAGAACAAAAGCACATATGACATCTACATTTCATAGTTTGCTGAGTTAAAGTTAATTTCTTCCTACAACCTTCAAAGCAACAGCGATTTTTCTTTTTTTTATTTTTGTTTTTCTTTTGCTTCTTTTTCGGTGCGGGAGGCGGAGTTGTTTGGCTAGCAGATATCCTGCTTTCAAAATCAACAGGCGTAGTCCTTCCCTTTAAAGAATTAGGATTGGATATTTCTGATGGCAATTGAGGTGCTTGATTCATGTTATTATATAAGATATTGATTATATTTTATATAATTGGTTTATTTAATTTCAATTTAATACTTATTCGCCCTTCTTCTCCTCATCGTCTTTCTCTGTTACAGTCATATCAACATTTTGATTTTCTGCGCCCTCCAATTCAGCTTTGGTAGCTTTATCTGTTTCTCGAGTTCTGATGTTATCCCCTTCAAAAAGTTCTTTTCTAATATCCGCAGAGCTTACAAGGTCCTTACTCTTGAGATTGCCTTCAATACTGGTTGTTCCAACGCCAACAAGATTTCCATCTTTATCAATATTTTGAGTAAGTTTATTACCACTTTCTTTCGCAATTTTAACATTCTCTTCAATGGCTTTTCTCTTTGTTTCGGAAACTCTTTTCTCAAACTGTTGTTTGGCTTGTCTCTCATTCTTATTTTTCTCGTGCATGAGTTGATTAAGCTCTTCCTCCAAATATTCTACACGACCCGTCTTGTATGCTTTAGGATCCCATGGCATCCACATTCCAACAGGACCTACAAAGACGTCATGGAATGGATCTACTTCTCTTAACATTTTACATCTTAATTCCGCCTCTTCTTGAGAAGGATAACTGCCACGGATCTTCAATCCACGTGTGTTAGTTTGGAATGCATATGATTCATTAAAGACCTTTTCTAAGTCATCCTCTTTAGCATCTAAAAAGTTTTTATAATCATCTCCGATGCTGGTTTTTACCAAATCTGCTTCTTCACTTTTAATATATTCTTGAAAATCCGTCATTACTTTATCAAAATTCATACTGTATTTATACGAAAGAAAATTAAGAAAAGCTGTAAATTTTTGAACTCCTTTAGTATAATCCCAATGCTTTAGGAATTCTTCAAAGTAAAAAAGCTCTTTTTTCTTAAGAATACTATCGGGACTTACAAATGAAATACATGTAAACTTTTGTCCGGCAATTGGTTTATCCTCATCAAGAAGATCAACATATTTAGGATTGGGTGTCCCATCTGGGAGATTTTGTTTTTCAAAGGCTAATTCTTTAGACATTTATATATTTGTGAGTCTTATTATTTTAAGTTATTTTTGAGGTAATAATAAAAATTTTTTTCTCGAGAAATAATATAATATGTTGGGTGAATTAGGAAGTCTCTTAGATCTCGGTGAGCTTATCCGCCGCGTCGTAAAATACTTAGTTGAAGGTATTATGGTTGCTATTGCTGCTTACGCAATCCCAAAACGTTCTCTTAACTTAGATGAAGTTATGCTTATTGCTTTGACCGCTGCTGCTACATTCTCTATCTTAGATACATACGTTCCTAGTATGGCCGTTGGTGCACGATCTGGTGCTGGTTTCGGCATGGGTGCCAATCTTGTTGGATTCCCACGTATGTAAATTTATTTAGTATAATCTAAAAGTAAAATTATACTAACTTTCAATCTTACAATTTAAGAACGGATATTTGCTATATAACTTAAATATAGCTTGTTCTTTAGCTTTTGCTTCAATCATTATATCAATTTCTATTCCGTATTTTTGTGGTATTTCTAGTAAGAACTCTGGTATAACTTCAATATAATCAGAATGGTGACCGCAACGCCCACTACCTTGTTCTGAAACATGAAATTTAGGTTTTATACCTCGTTTTTTCCAACTTTGTAGAATTGCTGGGATATATTCATTTTCAGGTTTAAGCGTTTCGTCTGGATGAAGTATATTATAACAAGTATAGTGATGAGTGTCGAATACAACCGGAATATTTACCTTATTTGATACGTAAAGACAGTCTTCTATTGAAAAGCATTTTTCACAATTTTCTAGAACCAAACGGTTTCTTACTGATTCTGGCAATCGCTTATAATTTTCACACCATCTATCTAATGTTTTTTGTTTATCTCCATATTTTCCACCTCCGTGTACTACCATTACCGAATTTACGCCCATTCCCATTCTATCTAGTACTTCTGCGTGATAACTAAGATCATTTATAGTTTGATTAAAAGCATCTTCATTTGGCGAACCTACTACATTATATTGACCTGGATGAAAGGTTAATCGATGATTTAAAGAACGCGCATATTCGCCAATTTTTTTAAGCAATGTATCCGCAAAATCCATAGTATAATCATCTACTTTAGGATTACTTTTATGTGGAAATAGCTCGCTGGATATTCGTAAAACCTTTATTCCATTTTTTTCATTCCACTGTATAAGTTTATAGAGATCGGCAAGATTTTGTAATATTTTTAATTTAAGTTCTTCAATTCCTAACTCCTCGATCTTTCGAATTATCATTTTTCTAGAGCAAAATATTGTTGGTTTTTGCGAACGTAATATAGAGTTCAGACAACATAGACCTAGTTGAACTGGTTTATTTATAGACATTATGGGCAACTTGTTGTTAGTATTTGAAATTTTTTATAATTCAATTTATTATATGTATTTACTTTTACTAGTATCTTTAATAATCTGTTATTTAATTTACATACTTTGCTTTCCGAATAAGGAAGGGATGAAAAGCAAACACATAAAAAAATTAAACATAATATTATTAGGAGATTATGTACTTCATGAACCACAATCATCTGATTATCCTTCAATAAAAGAAATGTTTAAAGCAAAATTTCCTCTTGCCAATGTTGAAGCATTAACATCAGAATGTAAGACTATTGAAAACTATAGTAAGGATATTTCGAAATTATCTCCAGCAAAATATAATAACCCTGAAACTTATTTTTTTGTTTCAATCGGATCTAATAATATTTTCAGTAATCTTGTCAATTGCAGTAAGGTATTTGATGTAAAACCAAAAGAATCTAATAAACCCGCGCAAAAGTTGCCTTGTTTAACAACTAATGAAATATATAAAACATGGACTCCTGAAATTGATACCTTACGAAAGAAATTTCCAAAATCCAATATAATTTTAATAGGGTCTTTTCATCCTTTAAAAGATAAAAAAATTAAACTATGCAATGAAACAATACAAATAAATAATCAAATAGAAGATGATATTGATACATGGAATCTTGAAACTAATAATTATAGTAAGAAACATAAATTAAGTTATATACCGTTGGATAAGTATATAACAAACGATGATTTAGAAAAAGATGGTATAACTATCAAACCTAAATCAATAAAGAAATTAGCAGCCGTATTATTTCATGAAATAAATTAAAAAATCAATTTAAGAAAACATCATAGTAATACTGTATAATGCTTTTTCTTGTTCGTTGGAATATTCATCCCTCTAAACGCGTTGACTGTTGGAATGTTTTTGGTAATATGACTCCAGAAGATGACATTAAAGATTCGGGACCCGATATTAAAATTATTGGTCGGTGGCATCACTTGAGCGGAGATGGTGGTGTATGTATCTGTGAAACAGATAATGTTACCGCTCTTAATTCTTTTATGCTTAATTGGTCCCCTATTTGTGATATCACTATTAATCCAGTAGTAGATGATGCGGGTGCTCGTGCATCTCTTCAGACAAAACCCTTTTTTCAGAAAAAGGATTCAAGTTCTGCATAGGATATAGCTATTAATTCTTGTGTACGATGTTGTTCTATAAATTAATATAATTTTGTTTACTTTTAAGCAATATTATATTGTCGGAACGTATTCCCATCTTAACTCAGCACAAATTTTTTTCCAGATTTCATCCTGTTCTATTCTTTTTACGGGATCTTTTAGCATTGGGAAAAATGGTAAAAATTGTGTTTCTCCTAATAATTCGCACATCTTGTATAAAACATAGTAATAATTTAGAAAATTTACCCTATCATCTGGACAATGCTTTGCATAAGGTCTCTGTATATCCATAAACAAACTACATAGTTTTTCTTCTAATTCAGGACTCATTATTGGAGGTTTAATGCCTAATTTATCTTTGATAAAAGGAATATGCTCATAATATTTGTTATAACCTAATTTTTTTAGTATATCCTTTGCCTTTTTATTTGTCATTTGTTTTAAACTAATACGCTCCTTTTTAATTTGAGCTTTTATATTATTTAGCACTTCATCGGGAATTTGTGTAGTTTCTTTAGCTTGAAATTGAGCAAGAATTTCGCGGAAATGGTTAATTCTTTTGTAAGCATAAAAACAAACCTCCTTTGGAGGTTCCTTATAAGAAGGTTTCTCATGTTCAACCAAATAAGCAAAACGCTTACCGCATTTTTTACATATTAAAACTCCTTCATAATCAACGGAAATAAGTTCTCCTTTACATTTATTACAGGTATCGTGCTTTGTTGTGTACTGTGAAATATCAAAAAAACTTTCATCTATATTTGTAAGATATTTTTGAATTGTAGTCAATTCTTCTTTTTTATTTAATTTATTTTCATTTTTGTTTTTGTTAAAAAACGAATGTAAAATGGTAGTTTTATTTTTTCCTTTGGAGAGAGTTTTCTTTTTTTCAAAATAATCAAATACATGTTGAGCATTATCTAATAAATAATCCTTTTTCTTTTTTTTATTTTTTTTTATTGTAATCGCGATTTCTTTTAATTGATCTTCAAGATCTAATTTTTCTTCAATATTTAGGTTAGTTTTTAACTTTTGTTTTATTTCATTTTTCTTTTTAATGAGATTTGGCAAAATGGTAAGCTCTGCTGATTTAAACTCTTCCATTTTTTCATGATGTTTACTATCTACTGTTACATTATTTTTTGTATTGTTCCCGATCTTTTTTGTAGCTTTGGGCTTAAAAGATGGCATATATAGTTATTTAAACAAAGTATTTAATTAAATTTTTCACCAATTATTGTTTTGTGTTGAAATGAGTATTCTCTTTTCTCATTAATTAATAATGGATACGACAAATATATACATAACTAATTCTAATGAAACTGAGATTGATCCAAATAAAGAATACAAAATGGTGTTGTTTTATAATGCTTTAGACGATGGTTGGACAATTAAAAAAAAAGGGAAAAAAACGTATGTTTTTACAAAAAAACATGAAGGTAAAAAAGAAGTTATTTCTGATGATTATCTCAAAGGATTCATGAAGGAAGGTTTTGACATGAAAAAAATTTTAGACAATTAATTAAATTAATTAAGGGTTATTTCGTAAAATTTTTTTCTTTAGCAATATTATAACAATATGGGAGGAGGATTAATGCAACTCGTAGCCTACGGCGCACAAGACGTTTACTTGACCGGTAACCCACAGATCACTTTCTGGAAAGTTACCTACCGCAGACACACTAACTTTGCTATGGAATCTATTGAACAGACCTTCAACGGCCAGGCCGATTTTGGACGTCGTGTTCAGTGCACTATCTCCAGAAATGGTGATTTAGCATACCGCACATACTTGCAGGTTACACTTCCTGAGATTGGCCAGGATTCATGCTGCAATCCTAAGGACTGTGCCAAAGTTTATGCTCGCTGGTTGGACTACCCAGGTGAGCAGCTTATCTCTATGGTGGAGGTTGAGATTGGTGGCCAGCGTATCGATCGCCAGTATGGTGACTGGATGCACATCTGGAACCAGCTTACCCTTACCGCTGAGCAAGAGCGTGGATACAACAAGATGGTCGGGCAAACAACCCAGCTTACTTACTTAGTTGACCCTTCGTTCGCTGATGTTGACTCTGCCTGTGCCAACAACACTGTCCCAGCCGCAGTATGCGCACCTCGCAATGCTTTGCCTGAGACTACCTTGTACGTTCCACTTCAGTTCTGGTTCTGCCGCAACCCTGGTTTGGCATTGCCTTTGATCGCACTTCAGTACCACGAGGTCCGCATCAACCTTGAGCTTCGTCCTTC
>JAAHTH010000145.1_pt1 | contig 65624 bp, 45 predicted proteins | sample 6116091 | NCBI WGS metagenome assembly JAAHTH01 (sample SAMN13939990, study PRJNA603662) | sponge metagenome | isolation source: marine sponge | host: Mycale hentscheli | place: New Zealand | collected 2006 | reverse complement strand
TTATTTTAATTCTATTAAATAATTTACCAACATTCAACTTTGCATAATGTTTTTTCGCATCAAACCAAGCATCAGAGTCTAATAAAATAATTACATTTGATGATGATTTGTGGAAAAGAGAATTCATTAGTTTGTCAGATATTTTTTTACCTAGTATTGGTATTGAGTTGTGAACAACTAGATGGTCAAAGGGTCCTTCAACTAAGTATATATCAGAATCCCAATTTAAACAACACTCATTAAAAATAATCTGTTCTTTATCTGAGTCAGGGTTAAGGTATTTTGGTCTTGCGTTAATATAGGTCCTTGTTACCCAATAATTTAACTCATTATTAATATCATATGATGGTATCACAACTCTAGAATCGTATTGTCCTCCACTAACAAATCCCATTTTAAATTTATTAATAATTTCTTCTGATAATTTTCTTTCTTTAGTTAGATAGTTCCAAGCTTGTTTATATAAGAGTGACTTAGGGTTACCCTCTTTAAAAGAAATATAATTTTTTGGTAATACTAAGTCTTCAATAACATTAACATCTTTTACTTTAGCTTTAAAATCATCCAAATTATAACCAATCATTTTTAGTTTCCTAACTTGGTCTTTGGTAGCAAAACTTCTGAATAATTTTTTTAAACCTCCTTTGGTGTTATTAACTTCACCACAGGCCCAACAATGGTAAACACCTTCAGCTAAATTAACTTCAAGGTTACCTTTACCATCACCTTCATCTTCACCTTTTTCAGCAGAACAAGTAGGACAATCAAAAGCATATTGTTGTTTACCTTCATGTTTTTTCTTAGGTCTACCTAAAACATCGGTTAAGATACCATAAATTAGTCTGTTTTCAGCCATTTAAATTATTGGTAGTTTTGGTTCTTTAATTATCTTACCTTCTTCGTCACATATAATAATGTCTAACTCTTTATATGCTTCCATAAAATTTTTATCACTATTCTTTTTAAGATACTGTGCAACTAAAACATTTTCTTCGGATAAGATTTGTATTGTGTAACAATATTTTTTTAAAAAGGAAACGAATTCATCAAAAGTTTTTATTTCTTTTTTAAATATTTTGTGTATTAACTTTTTGGAACAATTAGTCCTACCATTACAATGTTCGTGTGTAATTTTACTCTCTTTATTAAAAGCCTTTAAAGACATAAATGCTCTCTGAAACATTTTTGTATTTGTTTCATCAAATATAGGACTTCTAAAATGAGAGATGTACTTTTGTTTTTTGTATTTGTCTTTTGTTCCGTAATAAAGGTTCGAATACATTTTAGCTTCTTCGTACAAACATTCTAAAGCAAGTTTTTTCTTTTTCGTCATATTACAAATATAACAATAATATTTTAAAAAAACAAAGTTTTTATTGTGTTACTTCTGCTTTAACTTTTTCTGTACAATCCCACTTACCTTCTTTACACATGATTGCTCTAGCACAAGCGTAAGCATCTGTCATATCAAAATTTTCTTTTTTAAGAGTATTGTTCCTAGTATACTCCCAAACAATTTGTGGTTCTAGATTGGCGACCTTATCCCATATAACAGTTTTCTTATCTATGTTCCAATTATACCCACCAAACAAAACTGGTTTATTTTTGGTTAACTGTTTTTCATTGTATGGTTCACCTTTTTTATTATGTGTTCTGACTTGCATTAACTCAGGGAAAGAGTATGCTCTAGCGTCATATGATGATATAAAGTCAGGTATTACATTTAAAACTTCTGAAACCATTTTAGAAATCATTCCATTAAATTTTAATAGGGTACCTACTGTGTAAACATTATTACTATTTAAAAGAGGTTCTTCTATAACCACTTTTTCGATATCTAACTCAATATAACGAGTTAGTAATCTTTCAAACGCATCCACTTTTTTAAACAATTCCTCTAACTTTGTTTCGGGTCTTGGTTTAATTTTGGGCGTGATGTGTGTGAGTTCCAACAATCTACCATCTTCTTCAAATAATGAAATACCGATAGTCTTGGTTGAAACATCCAATCCTAAGATTCTTGCCATTTTAAAACTTTTTATTTATTTAATTTATTATGATGGGAAAATAGCTGGGTTTACAGTTGGACCGTAAACATCACCAATACCACCATCTAACCTAACTTTTAAGTTCATAACTATAAAGTTATCAGATTTTTTTATAATTTCTGTTGGTGTTCCTATAGCTGTTACCGCTCCTGATGAATCGTATAAACAAACTTGTGTTACTTTTACTTCTTCTTCACAATTAGAACTTCCTTGAGCTATAGCCTGTTTTCTTGAAGGGTTTGTTGTAAACCTTAGTATATCTGGGTTAGCGTTAACTCTAACATCCGCAGAAACACTACTATCAAAATCTTTCATTACTGCGTACGCTTCTGTTGGTGGGAAGGTAGCTCTTGTTGTCCCTGTACCACCTGTAGCAGATAGAAAATTAAATCCTTGTACAATATCGGGGTCCCAAAAACAAACTATACCACTAATACAATCAACCATACCTACAGCTCTATCATAACCAAATCCGTTAAATCTTGCTGTTTTTTTATTGTTAGAGTAAGGGTTATCAACTTTATGTCCTTGACTAAATCCTGAAGTAGAACCTGAAGTTAAACTAGTGTAATCATTGAATAAAAAAGCTATACCACTTTCGTAAGCACTACCACTATTACCTTTACCAGACTGTTGTCCCATTCCCGTATTAATAGTTGCCTCTTTTAAAAATTCAAACTTCCTAGTATCACCTACCGTTTTAGCACAGGTTCCAGAAGTTTCTCTTTGTAATAAATCAGGACTATTAAAAAAGGTTAGGTAATTTGTTATCGATGTTAAACCTGTTAATGTAGTACTAGCACTAAAAGTAGCTCCAGTAAATAAGGTTGGGATTACTATAGCTCCGTCTCTACCTACAAAAGATTGTCTATATGTTTCATTACTTACTAAACCAACAATAATACCTGTATCATAATAAGCTTCATAGATTTTTTCTAAAGATGTGTTTAAGTATCCACCTTGACTAAAATTAATGTTATAGTTATCCGCTATTTCGTTTGTATATAAACCTAAATTAGCATAAAAGTGTGACCAAACATTTGTTTTAAAGTTTGCGTCTGTGGAAGGTGGAACAAATGTCCACTCTATTTTATCACCAGGAATAGCATAAAAATAATTACTTTCCTCTATTGTGTTTTCTAAATTAACACTTTCTGTAGCTACTAATGAACTCATTTTATTTTTTTTTAATTTCTTGTCACACTAGGTGTGTTGTTATTATAGTTTATAATGGACCTATCACTATTGACAACACCCACAACAAAACTACCAGGTCGTAATCCAATATTGTTGACTGATAAAGGAATAAAATCAGCTGTTTGGAAGTTTATTGTTTGTGTTCTATCATTAGTTTTATAGTAAAGGTCAACAGAAGTTGGTGAGAGGAACGAGTTGTAGTTTGAAGTACTATTCCCTTCTAATTTATCATTGAATCTATTACTATTAAGATAATCAGTAGTATTACTATAGTATATCGTTGGCATAATTAGTTGATTATTAAAATATTATCATAACCTAGTAAGGTTGCGTTAGTGTCATAAACAAAATTATAACTTATGTTACCACCAATAACATCTAAACCACCTGTTTCAGGTATCCTTAGTTTAAGGTTGATTGGTAGTTCCCATTTGTCGAAAGAAGTTTCTTCAAAATAAAATTCTATATGGTTTTTAGCCTTTTCAATCATCCCCTCTATTAGTGACTGTCCTTTTGAATTGACGTATCCCCATACAGCTTGACCCATAAACCCATTGATATCTAAAGTTCTAAATCTATTTGGTTCATTTAAATAGTATAAGTCTGTTGGGTTTGAACCTATAATTACAGCTGGTATTATTTCTTTATAATTGTCAGTATTAGTCACTGTTTCTAAACCAACAAAGTTTGTTTTACCATTAACCACATACCCAAATTGTGGTGGATTAAATGTAACGTAAGAGTTATGACCTTCTAAGTAATAACTACCTTCTATATTAACACCAAAGCCTAATAATAAACTTGTATAAAATCTATCAAAAGATTTATCTAGTTGTGTCCTTGACTCTTCTTTGTACTGAATGTATTTACTATTAAATTTTAAATAATTTTCTCTATCTTTATTAGTGACAAAATCATATAAAGCAACAAACCTACTTGTAGTATCTATATTTGACCAAGTTTTATCAACAAAGTTTTGTTCTTGTTTATTTAAATAAATTCCTTGTATTAATTTTAAACTTGTTTCCAAAGTTTCACTATACCCACTAGTTTTAGCCACATCTTCTAACCAATTAAAATATTCGTGTAAATTAATCGTTACACTTAAATTAGATTTAGTATAGTCTTGGACCCCACAATTAGATTTATAGTAGTTAACTAACCATCTTTGTTGGGTTCTGTCAATAGTTGTTTCCGTTGGAGGGGTTACTTGAGCTGTTGTAGGTACCGCATCAGTACAAGATTTTCTAGCTGTAAATAAAGCTTTAGAACCAGTTATATTCATTATGTCATCTAAATTAGGGTCAGTTTCTACATAATAAATTTCGTTCATATCAGATAAACTAAAGTACTTAAAACTTTGTTCAGCTCCAATAGACATTAATCTACGAAGACCATAATTAGTTAATTTTAAATTTACATTATTTGCCATTATTATTTTACTTTTACTGTGTATCTAGGTTCTTTTTGTGTTGTAGAACTTTTATGACTACCTGTTATTTCTAATATACCTTGTGGTTCTACACATAAGTGATATATAATGTCATCATCAGAAAAACTAAAGTATCTAAACGTATCTTTAAAACCTTTAGATAAAAATTTAGTTTTACCGTATGGTGTTAAGATTAATTTAACTTCGTTTGTACTCTTATCTAAAAATCCCATTATAAATCAAAGGCTATTTCTATAATCACTGTTGTTGTGTTATTTTTTTCTATCGGTAAGTTCATTTTACCAATCGCAACTAATTCACCTCCCGTACTATATATACCAACCTCTGATATGTGTGGGTTTTGCCCACTATTTAACCATGTTAGGTTCGTTGTTGTATTAAATTGTGTTGGTGGTACCACTATTTGGAATTTTGTTCTCCATTTTTTAGATACTCCCGCTGATTCAAAATTACCAAAGAAAAAGTTTTCATCACCAAATTGTAGTAAGTTAGGCTCTGAAGTTGTTGGTATGTTTATATAATCGTGTAAAAGGTAATTAACTCCGTTAAGGTATTTATCTTTTGTAATAGTAAAAGTTGTGTTTTCTAAGTTTAATGGGTTAATTGTAGAACCAGTAGTGTGATTAGTTATCTCACTAGTGAAATCCATTATCTTCCAACCATCTGACGTTGGTTTTTCTCCTGTACTAACTCTTTGTGCTATTATCTTGAATTTGTCAGCTTCAAATCCTGTACCACCACTAATTGACATATAAGACAATTCTGATGTTGGGAATGTAATTTGTACATCTTTTTTAGCGTTATCAGGACATTCTTCTTCTGTTAATATAACACATGTATAATCTTGTGTGTGAATACCTGTTGTATAACCTGAAGTACTTTCTAGTAGATAAGTTGCGTATAGTTCTTGAGTCTGACCCATTAAACCATCTGTTGCTGTTTGTAAACCATAACCTAGTGTCGGTAGTGTCCAATTCCTATTTGATTTATAAGATAAAGCTGTAACAACCTCTTGGTCGTCTACAGTTACTACTTGTTGGTCAGGGAATATTCTACCTATAACATTATTTTGTTCATCAGCTAAATCAAAATATCTTACCTCTGTAGTGACACCACTTACTGTAACATATTTTTCTGTACTTATTCCTGAAAAGGATTGTCCAATCATGTCTGCTGTACCTGAACCTGAGAAAGCTCTTTTATGCCACATTAATGTAGGTAAGTTAACTATTGGTGATGCTGGTACAGTAGTGTCAATATATAAAGATTGTCCGTAATTTTTTTCTGATTGGTTGTTACAAGTTTGTTCATTTGTGTAATGGATAATAGCTATAGACCTATAATCATTACAATTACTATTTATTTCAGATGTATAACCAAAATATTCTTTTGAACCAATAAAGTTTTCTGAACCATAACTAGGGAAAGTTTCATAAGTACCTAAACCATCAGAAACACCAGCCATATCATAAGACCATACGTTATTTTGGTTCCATACTGTACCCCCACTATAGATACTGCTTGAATCGAAAGTTCTACCACTAGGGTAAAAAGCCGTCCAACATTCATTACCTCCAGCGTAACCTGGGAAATAAGCAAAATCTCTATCTAATTGTACATTTAAATTATTACCAGCTAAAGTACCTGAAGTACCTTGTACTTTATACCATAAATAAGGTACTGGTAAATCTTCCTCAATAACAGTATTTGTTTGTGTGGCACTTATCTCATCATTACTCATTTTAACTAACATAAAATCACCAACAGATGGTTCATATGTGTTTGTCCCATATGTAGATGATTGTCTAACTGGTACAAACTCTGTAGAACCTGTTAAACTACCTAAAGGAATCATTGTATCCGATTGTAATGAGTAGTTGGTTGTATAAGCTGTATAAACAGTAGAACCTGTTTGTGTTTTAAAAAAACCTAGTTCGGGTGATTGTGATACCGTAGATAATTCTAAAGCTGTTACCGTTGTTAAACCAACTCCGGCTTGTGAAGCTGGTGTTGTTGTTAAAGGTAATAGAAATGATTTCATTTCAGGCTGTTCGGCCTTTGCTCTAAGAATGTTTTCTAATGTAACATCATAAGTAGCACCTAAAGTACTATAATCTATTTCAGAGTCACCTAATTTAAAAGTATTAAATGTTAAAGCTCCATTAGCCAGTAGTTGTCTACCTCTATCTGTAAGTCTAGCACTTACTACAATATCAGAATTTTTATCTATATAACTCACGTTTTATGTTTTTTTTATAAATATCAATAACATTGATTTATTTTTTTTTATACTAAATATTTCTTTCTATATTTGTTTATTGCTGTTTTACCTGGTATTAAACCAAAATAAAAATATGGCATATTAGTTTTAACGTCTATGTAAGGATTTGCGTAGTAATTAGTATTCCCAACACTGTACGTACTTACTTGTGGGTTTGGGTTATACCTATCCTCTAATAGTGTGTCAATAGCAAATGGACCGTTAACACCATCGGGGTCAAAATTAGTAAAACTACCTGTAACATCCCAAACAGATGGGTTGTCAGTATCATAACCACCACCTGAAAGTTCTACTGGTATTGTAACTACTGTATTGTGTTCTTTAGATACTTCACTTATAGGGTCTCTATATTCTTGTTTTAATTCTCTTTCGTGACATTGTGGGTTACCCGTACCAGTAAACAAATTGTTTAAATTACAATTTGTTTGTCTTAATAAATAAATAAAAACTTCTTTTGGGTCTTCGAATGAGGACTCATCTAATTTCTTAGTTGTTTCTTGTCGGTCAAAACCACTCTCACCCCCTGTACCTACTTTAATTACCTGTGGTAGATTTATACCTGTTGCGTTTGATGGTATTGTGTAGGGACTTAATTGACCTAGATTGTCACCTGTATAAGGGTTGACTTTATCACCCAACCTTAAATCACTTATATTACAATCAAATATAGTGTTTCCTGCTGTGTTTTCACTATTAGTACTTATACAATTTTTTATTTCACCAAAAACATCATCACACATTTCTATCCTACCTAAACTAACTATTTTTGTTGATGAAACCCAGTTACAATAAAGGTATTCTTCGGAATCGTTAGCTCCGTTTGGTAGTCCTGGTGTGTTTTTATGGACTTTTATTTCGGGTGTACCACCATTAACACCACCAACGTAATTTCTATCGTCAAGATTATCTGAAGGCCCTAAAATTAAACACCTACCATCACTACATGTGTTTCTTAAAAAATCACTAGTAGATTGTCCAAAGAAAGCTGAAAAAGCGTTATAACCAGCGTAATTATCACCACCTATATTTGTACTTCCAGGTCCACAAAATTTATTCTTAATTGTACCATCGTTTTTAATTTTGGTTTTATTCTTAAATTGGAATAGGTAAGCTGAACCATTTAGCCACGCGTCAAAGAAAGTAAATTTTATTGCTTTATTTTCTTTAGCTGACTCATATATAGAACAACACTTCCAATTTTCTAGTTGATTTAATGATGTACAATTTGTTTCGTTTGGTATAAAAAAATTAAAACTTAAACAAGCGTCAGTATCACAATTGGTTCCATTATTTTTAGGGCAACAAGGTTCACTACCAGTATTACTACCTGTAACAACAGAGATACCATTACAGGTACAAGAATCTAACCCACCACAACCCAAATCTATATTATAAACATCATCACCACATTCTAATAATATTTGACCACCTAAAAAATCAGTTAAAAACCCAAATGGTGCAAAATCAGCTAGTTGTCTACATTTTCCACTATCAGTAAATCTTAAATAAGAACATATCCTTAAGTTACCTAAAACGATAATTATTTTATAGAAAAAAGATATTAAATTTATCACCAACCTTTGTATAAAAAAAGCAAAACTAGCTTTTTTCATTGCTGTAGTAAAAGGAAAGTAATTATTATAATCACATTCATCACAACCTTTTAGACCAATAAAACTAAATCTATTAGAACCTCTTTTATATTTTTTTATGAATTGTGACAATGTGTAGACTTGTTTCCATTCAAATGTGTGAAAATCTAAATCTAAATCACTTTCTAGTGTTTTTGGTTTTGGTTCTTCTGGGTCCTGTACAGGTAATGTACCACCACCAGCCTCAAATCCAATATTACCTGAATTGGTGTCATCGTATTCATCAATGTTAGTGGTCCATCTTTGTTGTTCTGTACCTTGGGTTCCTCCGTTGTTTTTATGTAAAGAAGGTACTATTAAACTTGCTGTAGTAAATTTTCTTCTTAAAGAAGGTTCATTAAATTTTAATTTAAATCTGTATTTACCTTTTGTTGCTATACCAACCCCAGGTTCAGATGATGGTATTAAATTACCAAACTCATCTGTAACAACCCTATCATAGTACAGGGGTAAGTTAAAAGCGTAAGTACCATCGTCATCTATAACATCTTTTCCTGCTCTAGGGGTAAAGTTTTCTATACCTACAGGATTTTCAAATTCATCATAGGTAACTCTTAGAATATCTATTGAACCTGCTCTTGTTGTTAACTCACATTGTTCACCAGCGTCATTTTTTGGGTTACATCTTTTATTTAAAGAGTTTTTTTTGGTGTCTGTAAAAACAGAACCCATAAAGATAGAAGAAGGTACTATTTCAATTCCTGTATCAAAATCTGTTCTTGTTATACCAAATTCACATTTATCAGTATCACCCCAAAAAGGTACTATGTTAGCACTTTTACTTTGACCTTTTAATTGTGGTAACTCATCTAAATTTTCTGAAGACCTAAATCTAGTAAAACCATCAAACAACTCTTTTGGTAAACCTTGTTCAATTAAATCGTAAGGTCTTAGTGAAATTGAACCTATATCACTTAAATCTACATCAATATGTACTGTCTGTTGTCCTGTTGGTACACCAAAAAGGATGTAATCACCAGCTTCATTTGTTCTTGTGGTGTATTTGTAGTATTTTTCAAATATCTCTAACTGAATGTCATTATTTAAAACTTCTTCTTTTGTTGGAAAGGTACCTACTGGGGTGTTTAAAGCACAAGTCGCTTCAGATAGTAGTAGATTATATCTATAACCCTCATCGTTTTTTGATGTTACATCCCTAAATGGGTATAACTGTTTAATTAATTCACCTCTTTCGTCTTCGTCTGTGATAGGAACAAAAATAGATACTTTAGCGTTGGGTATACCAAATCCCTTGTTGGCAATAATCCTACCCACTAAAACACCATAGTCAGCACAAAAAGTATTATATAAATCTTCTTGGGTTATTTTTAAACTTAGTATTTCTAAAAAATCAAAGTCTTGATTTAACTCAACCATTAGGTTTTTATCACCTAAATCTGTTCTTATTCTAACACTTTTATTTTGCATTAATAACTATTTTTAGAGTAGTTTACATTAACTTCAAAAGTCCCTGTATCACTAAAATTTCTTGTTGTAATTTCATTTCCAAATAATATAGGGTAATTCTTAAAAAAATATACTCTAAATAAAAATTTTTGTCCTAAGTTTGTTGGTAATTCGTCTAGTTGTTGTGAATAAAAAGATTGTCTTTGTGTAAAATCACTAAACTTTTGTTGTATAGGATTTTCAAAATTAACATCATTAGGTGTTGTTACTTGTAATAAAAACTTACCATTCTTACTTAAGTACTGGTCATAACTTTCAGGTACAAACCAATCTAAAGTGGGTGTTAATGTTCTGAAAAAACCAACATCTAAGTATTCACTAGTAGAGTCCGTTAAATAAAATACTGAAATACTATCACCGACCTTTATTGGTGTGTTAGGGTCCATAATCAATCTTCTATCATCACTACTACTTCTATAATAATCTACATTTTCAGTAATGGTAACACCGTTTATAACAAAAATAACATAAGAACCTTCTTTTATTGGTTGTGTTGTTAATAGTTCTTGTCTTGATTTAATTGTGTTATTATTAACTGAAGGTCTTGAAGCTCCAGAATAAACCACATCATTTGTAATACCACTTACAATAAAAGCGTCCATCTCTAAGTAGTCTTCATTTAAGTTAAAAATGTCTTCAGTACTTTTTTGTAAATCTAAGTAGGTAACAGTTAGAGTATCGTTTTGTGGGTTTAGTGAACCTGAAACAAATTCTATTAAACCAACATCGGTGGTTGAACTTATCCAGTCGGCTCCCTCAGTTAATTGGATTCCGTTAACAGCAACAATCATTTTATTGTTTAAGGGTATACCATTAATTTTAAAAACTGTTGTTTGTCCATCTTTTATGAATACATTTTCTGTTCTTAATATACTATCATTAACTAAATTAGATAAAGAATTTCTATTTAATTGTGGTTTTTCAGGGTTTGTTACAGTAACAAAATACCATCCTTCTGAAAATAAATCTTCCTTTAGATATGTACTTAAGTTAAATGAATTTATTAGTAATTTAGTTGGGCAATTCTGTGTATTAAATTTAGAATAATCTTTTAAAAAGTATTGTGCGTCTTTTACGGGTAGTTCATTTTTATTTATTGTATCGACTATAGTGTTACCTGTTATTGTTGCAAAAGTAAAACAGTTGGTTAGTACTGAATCATTTTGTGTCACAAAGTCTAATTTTTTATTAAGTTTATCTAAATCAAATGTGTGATAACAGAAACTACCTGTATATCCAGTATATTCTGTATTACCTGTTATATTAAATGTAATATCAAAATCGTCTGTTTCTGATAAATTATAAACCGCAGAACAACCTGAAATAGAATATGTTGTTGCTGTAGTTACCCCACTGCAAGCGGTTGTTGTGTATCCTGTAGTTGCTTTAACAGTACCATCCATATAATAAAGAGGTTGTTTAAACTCTTCGTTACAAAAATTAACCGTATTATTTATGTTATAAATATTGGAAAGACCTGACCTGTCAACATCGTTTTGTATTGATTGGTTAACATCCATTGTTGGTATGTTTGTCGTTGTTTTTTTACAAAGTATACACATTATTTAAATATTATTTTTGGTTCACCCTGTGTTAATATGGTGTTATAAACATTAACTTCATTTTGTAATGTCAGGTTTCTAGTGTTACTAAAAGGTTCTTCACTAATAATTATTGTTTTTGTGTTATCATCATTTGGTGTTGGTATAACTGTAGTACCATCACCAAGTATCGGTCCTTCATCTGAATCATTAGGCGTCCCACCAGAATCATTATCTATAACAGTATCACTATCATTTTCTTCTGTTAAGTCACCACCATTGTTAGTAGTACCTGTTGAGATAGGTGCAAAGTCTGTACCATAGTTAATTACTGTTATCTCAGATTCAACATATTCATAATCATAATCACATTCTTCAAATTCTGTACATATTAGTTCATCATTATTACACCATTTTTCACCAGAAACAAATATTGTTGTAGCTGGAACAAATTGTTCAATCATTCTAACCCAAAAACTTTGGAAGGTTTTTTTGTAATCTTCTAATTGTAATAAACTAACTTTATCCAAACAGTAAGAACCAGAGTCAGTTGTTTCTAACGTATTTATAGTGGTAGCTGTATTTCCTGAACAAACCCCTTCTGTTATAGTTAACCCAGTAAATACAAGGTTTGGTAAAGCTCCTGTGTTGGTCCAATCAGTTAATGTGGATGTTGGGCAATCTGATGATGATGGAAATGACCATGAACCAAGACCAAATGAATTAAATATCAACCATCTATTAGGTGATGTTCTATATTCTAAAGTGTGTGTATCACCACTTACATCAAAAACCCAAGCTTTCTTACCAAAAACAATAGCGGCAAAATGTGTGTTTAAAGTTGCTCCACTAGTACCACCTGAAAGAGACCATTCTATATTTAAACAATCACAAGTTTCACCACTAATACATATACCGTTTTCTAATCTAAAACCATCAGGACAACCAATTGTTTCTTTATAACAAGTTTCTGTACCCGCACTTAAAGTATATCCAGCTGGACAAGAACTAGGTTCGACACAACAATTACCACACATGTTAAATGTGAGTTCCATTTCTTTACTGTTTACAACAGCCTTACTATGTGGTTCTCTTATATTTGATTGTTCGTAATAATTTGTATACCTCCAAGGTAAATCAGCGTCAGCACTTGGAGCGAAAGTTCTGTTAATAAAACCAAATCTTTCTAGTAGACCTTTGTCACCTTGGTTTCTATCAATATTATCATCAATAGATTTACCAATACCAATTGTACCTGGATTGTACACCCAAGATTTTTTATTATCAATAACTCTTTTTAAATCAAAACCAGGACAGTCATTTTTTTGGTAGAATATTCTGTCCTCTTCAGTAAAACAATCAACCCTTATATTGTCTATTCTTATGTCGTAATCACAACAACCAATTAAATTTCCTTGTAATGATAGTTGTAAATCAAAACTACTAAGATTATTAGTTTGTCCTTCATTGTCATTTGGTATAATAATTCTAGCACCTAAATCTACCCAAGTATTGAAACCGTCTGATTCTGATGTAAAAATACCTAATTGTTCAACAGTAAAAGTTGGGTTATTTGGTATTAAGAAAGCCGTAATCTCGGTTTCAGACAAACAATCTTCGGGTGGTTGTGAAAAATATAATTTAACCGAAACTAATAAATCGTCACACTCTTTATTTTCTAGTGGGGTTTCGTTTAATGTTATTACTGTTGATGGTGGTTGTTGAGGGACTGGTAGACTTTGTAAACACAAACCTAACTCCTCATTATATATAACATCAAAACCTACATTATCACTAGTACAACAGTCAGGGTAATTAGCTAGTGGTATAGGTTCTTTATTATTTTCACTAACACCTAGTACTTGTAAAAATCCTTCTGGTGTACTTGGGTTACTTCCTTGTGCTTCAATTACAAATTCGGTAAAAGTACAATCTTCAATTTGGTTTACTATTAAACAATCTTTACCATCCCATGTTGTATTAAAGTTTTGGTTTTGGTTTAATTGTGTACAACATTCTTCTGAGTTTATACCTATTATTGTTGTTTGGTCTTCCGCTATGGATATTGATTCTATAGGTGGGCAAGGAGGGTTTTGGTTTAAAATACAATTAGGTTTACCTCCTATAGTAACTAATGTTACGGGTGAACCAACAACGGCTTCCGTACAACAATCAACGCCTAAACTTTGGTTGTCTGGTCCACTTACTATTAATGTTTCAGAGTCTACCGTTATTTCAGACGTTTGGGGACAATTAAATAGTTCACTAGAATCTATTATTTCTAAATCTGGGTCTAAATCAACATCACCACCACCAGTATCACCACCACCTGTTGATGTATTTTTATAACATTCACCTGAACAAATGATTCCAGGTGCCGCACCACCTTGACAAGCCCCAGCGGTATAAGGACCATTTGGTCCAGTACTTATAGTTGCGAATGCATTGTAGTTTACCGCAAATGGGTCAGTACAACCTTCAATCTCTTTGTCGGGGTCAATACCTATACCTTCATTTTCTTGTGCCATATATCTTTAAATATTTACTCATAAGTTCTTGGACCTAAAGTGTATGGATAACACTGTTCTGGTTCTGAACCATAAGGTGGTTTTGTTATTGTAAAACAGCTCTCGTTTGTTGGTGAGGTTGTTTTATTGACTTCATAATTAGGTTCTGCTGGTTTAAATCTAGGGTTATTAGGGTCACCCAATAAAGATGAGGAATTTCTATACCAATTAAACACAAACTGTCCATTAGGTGGTGGTGTTGATTCTGTGTAAAAATCAATGTCTATCTCAAATGTATCCCCTTTAGGTCCAATTATATAGAACCCATAATCTTTAAATAAATCAGTCTCTAAACCTACGGTATTAGTGGGTGTATCTATGTTTGCTGGTGTTCCAGGTAATTGAGCTTTGTAATTACTTAAACCTAAATCATTAAACACTTTTTGTAAGAATAACACACTATTCCACTCGTCAGGTGGGTTTACTGTGGGGTCTATAATTGTTGAGGGTGGCGGTATAGTTTGTAGATAATCTATACCGTTTATTTTTAATTTACTTATTTTTAAGAAAATTCTTTCTAATAAGCTATATATACCTAAATCTGAACCTATATGGAAGAATGATATTTCACCCATAAAAGATTCTACTAGTTGGTACCTGGTTGCAATATAGTTTATTTCTTCTACTTGTCTCACACAACCACCTAAATTAACATCATAATACCAATACTCACTGTCACCAACTAAATTATTATATTCTTTACAACATTCCACACTAACCTTTTGGCCTTCGGGGTCTGAAAGTAGTGAGTAATCACCAGTATCACTACTAATAATGCTTTCAACTAGTGTTAGTAAGTATGTTTTAGGGCAAATAGGCTCTTCATTTATAATCTCTATTGGTTCACCAGATTGGTTAGTGTTCTGGATACAAATAATATTACCGTTAAAGTCAGTACCTAAATAACCACCTTTTAAACTACAACATTCTTCATTTGTAATATTTTGATTATCGTTTGTTAAAATAACACATAAATTTTCATCTAATAATCGACAACTAAAACCATCCCAAAAAACAGGTTGGCCCACAACATCAATGTTACAACACTGTTCTTCATTTATCCCACCAACAACACCATCGGTACCTAAAGTTATTTGTTCTGGATTACAAATCGAGTTATCAGTAGGGGTAGGTATACAAACCCCACCAATAAATGATACAGGTGAACCAATAACTTGTTGTGTACAACAAACTTCTTTAACAGGACTTCCATCAATAAAGTACTCTTGATTTAGATTTTGTGATATTAACCCTGTACAAGGGTTTGTTACTATTTCTAAATCACCAATACCACCACCTTCATTAGGTATGGTGTTATTTTTAATACAACAACCAGATGTTAATTGTCCACCTAAATCAGGTGTGTAAGGACCTGAAGGTCCACAAGAAATTGTAGCTAATGGGTTGTAATTTAAAGCCTGAGGGTCTATACAACCAGTAATATCTTTATCATCATCAATATCTGCTTCACCAGCACCAACTTGTCTTTGTTGTGGTGTTGAGAAATTTATTGTATTATAGTAATCTAAACCACATAATACTTTAGTCGGAGGACACCACCAACAAACCATTCTAGGTGTGTTATCATCATTACCTAATAAAAAGTTTTGCTCAAACAACTCTGGTATAGTAAAAACATCTTCAGCTAAAGGTATATCGTTTTGTTGTTGGGGTAAATAATACCCTCCCGCTTCAGCACAACATACTTCTGTTATATCTAAACCTTCAACTAATGGTGTTGTATTTTCCTGAAAGAGTGTTGGGAATTGTTCTAGTGTTATATTTGTAGGATTACCAAAATTTTGTCCAATAAAAATAACACCATTACCGTAGTTAATGTATAATTCGGGACATGGTATTATACAGTCGTTTACGTTAAATAAAATTCTAAAAGATTGTTCACTATCACCATACGATAATGTTGTGTCAGCACCAGCAGAAATTACATTAATATTACCACTAATCCTATTTGCGTCATTCATTATTTCAGCATAGTCAGGTCCAAAATTGTTTAAACCATTTTCTATGGTTCCGTCCTCGTAATCCGTAAATAAGTTGTCTATTGTATTAAATGTGGTTGTACCTGTAGATACACCTTCAAATTCCTCAACAAAACACTCAAGAGCACCTAAATAAGCTTTACCATAATCATATGGTCCTATATGTGGGTTATTACCTGTTTCTGATAAATTACCACCATTATACCAAAAACCGTTATTTTGATAATAATAATTTATTGAATTAGGGAATAACTTAGGAAAACCATAGACATCGATTGGGTAGTCACTGAGGTTTAAATCAGTTATGTCTAAATCTAAATAATTAGCTATAGTGTTAAGTTTTTCTTCTACGTCTAGTGGTGCGTTTTCTGCTATGTAAATATACTCGTCTAAACTTATGACACAACTTTGGATACCAAATAGACTTAAGAAAAATTCTAAAACTTTCCTGTGGCCTTTAGATTTAAATAACCACCAAGCGTTTATAACTAAACGTCTCCATAGTTCCACATCCATCTCTTTTGGTGATAGGTTTCTTGAGTAACCGGAAAATGGTACATTTTGTAGGTTACCATAACCTTCCTGTGTTGTATTACCTGGTAGTACGTCTTGGAAAAGGTTGTTATCGAAAAAACTTAATAACACATCTAGACCCATTTCACCAGCTAAAATTTTAATAAGTTCGTCTGGTGTGTTGTCTTTTTTACTGTAAGTTACAACTCTAGCAAAAGATATTCCATCTATATATTTTTTAATTTCATCAAATTCTCTACCGTAAATCCTTAATAATTTATTAACCTTTCTACCATAAACTTCATTACCTCCACCATCAGTATCAAATTCTATAATTGACCCTGTAACAAATCTTCTAGCAATTAAATCTGTTTTAAGTTCATCAAAATCTTTAGCCTCATTTAACCACTCTGTTATATAACTTTGGAATTCTGCCCCACCGTTATCTAAATTATAACCGTCAGATGTAGGCCATGTTAATTTTTTTTGTGATAATATTACATTACCTTTATCTGTTTTTTTAGGTGATTGTATATTGATAGTGTATTGTGGGGTGGTTAATTGGTTTAGAACTTGTGATTCAAACTCATCTAACTGATTAAAAAAGTATTTGTTTAATATTTCTTCTTTTGGTCTTACGTGATAATTGTAAGAACCAAATCCTATAGATTCTAATGGTGGCCACGCGTTATCATTAACCTCAAGGTATAGATAAGGGTCTGTTTTTGTACTACCAGTAAAGTTTGTTACATAAAAATCACCAAAAACATTACTTAGTTGGTAATCACTAAAATTTGTGTTGAGGTTATATATGTCCCCATAGTTATCTTGGGGATTAAATAATGGGTTTTGGTCTTCACTATTTTCACCTCCAAATTCTGATTGATAAAACAAAGCAAAATTGTTTCTTATTGTTGAAGTTGGTATTTTAAAGTATGATTTATTATTAACACTATCATAACTATAATTTAAAATTGTGTTTCTTGGTGTTTGGGTTGCGTCTGTAGGGATAAAAATGTTAACATATAATGAACCCTTCCATTTTAATAAAATACTTTTTATTGTTGCTGAAATAAATTCATAAAAACTACCAAAATACACATATCTTTCTAAGTTTGTTGGGTCTAGGTTTAAAACTAACTTAATTGATTCGTTTGAAAGTACTTGAGAGTCTTGTTCTGTTAAATTTAGTGCTTCTAATGTGTAGGACTCAGAAAAAGAACCTGTATTATAAACTTTACTGATTCCAGAACCACTAGTATTAGTCGTTATAGCAAAATTACCTAATGTGAATAGTGTACTACCTTGTGTAAACTGTTGTCCCACTAAATTAGGTGAAAAATCACCTTGTCCTATTTTATATGGTTCTGTTATTGAACCAGGTACTACTTTTCTAGGCATTTATTTATGCGTTTGGTATGTTAGTTATTGTGTCAAAATCCTTAGAGCTATCAATTTGTTCGGTTTCTTCTCTAATCTCAAATAATGGTTCACCAGTGAACTGGTCTTGTATTTCATATAAGTTATATTGTTTATATATTTCATTATTAAAATTATAAATAGTGTATTTACCATCTTGAATCCCCTTACTTTGGTTTCCAAATAGACCGTAAGCTAATGTTTCTGTATCATACTCAACCATTTCTAACTCTATTGTAACAGGATTAAAAAAAGTGTTTGTAATTAAAACACTTTGTCCAGGTGTACCAATAAATGGTATTTTATTTGGTGTTATTGAAGATGGTGAACTAGGTGTTACAGTTGTAAAAAGTAAATTAGAACCATCATTAAATCTATATCTAGTTGACTTTTGTGTTGTATTAGGTATGTTAGCACTAACAGCTTCGGTTAAATTAGCTGAAGTAACTATCCTGTAAGTATTAGGTATAATTTCACCACCATCGTTTAAGTATTCTATTCTATAACCAACCATACCATCGTTATTAGATATTTGTGTAGGTAATCCGTTGGTATCGAAAACTAACCCTTTAATATCTGGGTATGCAGATAAAACACCACAATCAAAAATAGTTGAGTAGAATTGTTTTGGTCTTATCATTATAGTATAATAACCTTTGGCTGAGAATAAATCAGCCGGTAGGTTTAAATTATATAAACCTGGTAATGTTGGTTGTACACCATTATTAACTAAAGGTGTATTAAATTGTGTTAAGAAGTTAGTAGCGTCTAAAATTCTCACCGGTGTTTGTGGTGGTATATCCCTACTTGGTGTGTAAGTATAAAAAATATCTACATCAGTAGGTGATACGTTAGATGGTCTAATTGTTCCGTATGTTGCTGTTGCCATTTTAAGTTAATTTAAATATATTGTAATATCCATTTTTATATTCTTCCAATTGTTCTATTGTTTTTATTTCACCCATTCTTAAATGCCTTTCAAAAACTGAGGTCTCTTGTCTTTCAATAAATATCTCTTCTTCTATTTTGGGTGGTTCAGAGATAGACATTTCCACTTCTTTTTTAATAACGTTTATTGTTTCCTGTGTTAAACCATCAGATTCAAAGTAATATCTTGTTGGTGTGGCAAAGACATTTAAATCTTTATATAATCTACTACCTATGTTAGTGATATATGTTATATTGTTTATTTCGTAAGTAACTTCATCGATTTCACCTTCTGAATCATAACTAATTTGTGTCACCCCTTTATAACCCACTTGATAAAGTTGGCTTTTGTCATATGTTCTTATTTGTGCTAATCTAGAATCTGTATATCCACTTAAAATCATAATTATTTTTTTTAAATTAAACTTAATTCTGTTACACCTATAGCATTAAAAGTAAAATTTTGTTCTAAGGTATAACTATAAACACCTATTGGTAGGTTTATTGATTCTGTGTATGTTGATGTTCCATCAGTGTAAGGTACAGTATAAGTGATTATCGTATAAATCGTTGTGGGTGTATCTTTAATAGTTAATATAACCTCAACACTATCTGATGGTGATGAACCAAAAACTGTTCCTGTTAAAATTTGTAAATTATCACTATTATTAGGGTTGTTAACCGCTATATCTATTGTACCACTAAAATTACCAGCCGTTGGGGTGTTAGAGTTATTACCGGTATTAAACACTATTGTTTCTGTGCCACCATTTATTAGATTAACTGAAGGTATTTCAACCACTCCTGTTCCGTTATCACTTCCACTACTATTATCACCTGTATAAACACTTGGTTGTAAAGACTCATTACTACAACTAAAACAATAAAGACATCTCATACAATTACCACTAGGACACCTATCATTACTAATACTTACTTTTTCACATTTTAAAGGTAATTTTTTATTATCAGTACCAGGTCCAGGATTACAGTCTACTGAATTCCATTGGAAAGTAACTGTATCATTATTAATAAAAGCTCCTTCTACAACAGAAAAATTAGTCCCACCATGAACAATACCCCCAATAGATAAATCAAAACCATCATTACCAGTAGCGGTTGTTATTGTTTTAACACCGTTTTTAGATTTTTCATTTCTACAAAAATTATTTGCTTTTGAAAAGGCTAAACCGTATCCATTATATGTTGGGTTTTGTGGGTCATAAAATGGTCCATAATAAGTATCACTACCTGTTGTCTGCATTTTTATTTTTGTGTCATTATCGAATACTGGTTGTGCCGACCTTGTTGTTAATTGTCCGTGACATCTTGAACACTTACTTTTTAAGTATGGTCCACTAGAGTCAAATTCCAAACTTGGGTCATAAACTTTAGCACAACACCCACCTCTTGCATCGTAATTACCAAAGTTCCAAGAATGAGGAACTATTTGACTACCACCAAAGTTAGCTGCTGAGGTTGGTATTGGGTTTGTTAGGTAGTCTGGTTGTGGTAAAAATATGTTTGCGTTTGATATTTCTGTTAATTCTGTTACACTATTATAATCATTGTCAACACCACTTAATTGACATGTTGGGGAGGTTATTTTAATTGCATTGGTTGAGTTGTACCTATAACCTCTCCATCCAGCTGATGTTGGGTTGGTTATTAAATTACTGCCTGAGGGTGGTGTTACTGATATTAATAGGTTAGGTGTTAATGGGTCATTATCTCCTGATGTTCCAGGTTTAATATAGATGTAAGGTGAGTCATATCTGGATTTACTAAATATTCCGGTATCAACCGAACCACTATTTGAAATCGCTATATTTGGGTAATTTGGGTCCGACTCTATAAATCCATCACCGTTTTTATCAAAATAACTCACTGGGTTTGGGTCAGCTATGCACTCAAAGGGTTGGTTATATATTTCTTCTGATGGGTTAGAAAAAAAGTTAATATCTGATACGATTGGTGTAATGTTACCAGCCGAAGCGAGGCTCGCTCCAAATATTTCAATATTTTGTAATTCTAGTACATTATAAAAATTACCAACGTCAGATGGAATATCTTCACCAAACCATGGAACTGTCTCTGTTGGGAATAATACACCTTTTAGATATTTGGACCAATTATTTTTTGCATTATTACCGGCGGCAAGATAAGAAAGATAGTCACCAATAAATACAAATTTATTACCATCACCATCATAACTTGTAGGTGTTATGTAATTAATACTTGTTGAGACAAATGGGGTGGACCAACTCCATGAACTACCAACCGTGTAAGTTTGAAGAGCGTAGGGTTCTATTGGTTTGGGTGATGAAAGTTTACCTTTAAATAATTGTAGTTTTAAATTATTTGCGTTAGTTTGGTAATCATTGTTTATCCCGTTTTTATAAGTTATTCTTACTGTTGACCCTGGTGGTGGTGTTATTGTAAAATCCCTAAATGGTATGGTTGAGTACCAAAAGGTATCCCCAAGTAATATTTTTTTAGCGACCCATATTTTTACATTATCATTTAATGTAAATTTACCACTAGTATATCCTATATCTGAATCAACACTTTCAATTGATGGGCTAGTAGGTGATATTGTTTGAAAACCTGAACCATCATTTATTTCTACTTCAATCGATGCACCATACCAACCACCATTTAAACTACTTGGGTTGGTTATTTCGGGTTGGGTAGAATTTAAGTTCCATAATCTAAAAGTTAGTGAACATTGTTCTGTATTAACATAGATTTGTTCGGTATCGTTTAAAACTAAGTCAGGATTCCATGGACCCCAATCAGTATATAAGTCTAAACAATCGTATTCATTACCGTTTATTATAAACCCACCACCACTAGTATTATCATTTTCACCTGCTTGAAAACTATAGTCACCTAAATCGACATAACTACAACACTGGTTATTAGCACATGGTGAGAATCCAGCTACACCAACGAGTTGGGGTTCGTAGTTACTTGCGTTTGCATCGTTACAGAATTCATTTGTTGGTAATGAAGCACTACTATCATCACCCCCTTGTGGGTCACTTAATGGTGGTGGTGTGTATGAATCATCATTTATAATACCATCCCCACTTTCATCCCATATACTACTAAAATCAACAATTTCAAAATCGTCATTAACACCTACATTATAGTAACCAATGTTTTTAATTTCTTGTTCTAAGCCTACTTGTAAGAAATAATTTTCATTATAAGGTTTATATGTGATAGTGTCTTTAACATTATCACCTGTGGTATCAATTAACCTAAAAGATTTGTAATATTTTATTTTTCTTTCGTAAAAAGACATTAGGTTTCTAGTATATACTCTGTCATTGTTATTGTGTTTTGTGTGTTAGCTCCAACACCATTCACTGTTTTAAATTTATAAACACCGTTTGTGTTTTTTGGGTTAAATATTATTATTTGACTTGTTTTCCATTCTTGGTTATTTTTTAAATTAGATATAGCGATAGGGTTTGTTATTGAAGCTGGTGGGTTCATAAATCTATGTACCCTACCGGTTTTAGCGTTAAAAAATCTAGCTTCCATATAAACAATTCTATTATTATTACCATTTAAAAATAACTCATCTTCTTTTAGCCAAAATATTCTACTAAAGTTAAATTTAGGTTTTTTACTTTGAAACACGTCAATTTCTTCTGTTAATAGTAAGTTTTGTGACATGGTGTCGTTACTATCAAAAAAATATAACCTAAAAAAACTTTTTTTAAAGTTATTTTTTTTATTAATTTCATCTTCATTAAATCCAGCTAGGGTATAACCACCTGTTAGGTTGTTATCATCATATTGTGTATTATCTTTATTAAAGAACCTAAAATTTAATTCAATACTAGGGTAAGGTTCACTTGCATATTTAACTCTTTCATAGTCAACAATTTTATTAATAGCCTTTTTTTGTTCTGACTTTACAAAATTATTTATTTCATCACCATAATCAGTAACATCAAAATTTACCTCTATGGGGAATGTAATGTTTTTATAGTTGAGTGTTGGGTTAATAGTGTCGCCTGAAGTAACAAAACTAGGGGGAGGGTTAAGTGATGTAAAATCTGGTGCCGTAGTTAGTCCTAATCTTCTTTCAAAAATTTGTTCACTTTTTAAATTTACTGCAAATTCATTTTTAATTACAGAATTTAATGGTGAAAATGGTGGTGATTTAAGATTATCTTTAAGTATTGTTAAGTATTGGGTAAAAGCTTGGTTTCCTGTGTAAGCACTGTATATCATAGGGTTTATTGTACCCCCTGTCGTAAAGTTATAGTTATTCCTTATTTTAAATTTATAGGTACTCATTAACAAACAATTATTGGTTCTACTGTTTTATTAAACAAAGTTATGGTTTCATTTGGTTCTTGTCTTCTAACAAAAAGGTGTTTGTTGGTGTAAACATAATTAGAACCATTTAAAAAAGGGTAATCAACACCATTATCACCCTCTTCTATAAAACCAGGTGTTAAAATATCTCTCCATATAATATCTCCGTTTGGTCTTTTTTCAGCGTCACCGGGTATACCAACAACTTTTCTACCCGATAAAGCTGTTTCTATTTTATTGGAGTATTTTCTAATGTTTATTTGTTGGAATGGTTCTAGGTAGTAACCGTTTTGTATAGATGGTACGTCATTTAAAGAAAATCTATGAATAGCTTTTGATATTGTGTTTTCTATTAAACTAAACCTATTGTATTCAACAAAATCACCAAAATACTCGTCTATATTAACTAATTTTTTTTCTATTGAACCTGCACCACTACCATTATTTATAGAAATATCTTCTAATTTATTACTATTTTCACTATACCGTCTTTGAAAATCCCAATGAGATGTAACATCAGACCAATTAAATGGGTTTTTACCAGCTCTCTTTATTGTCGCGATATATATTTGTGTTAAATCACCACCTCTATGGTTATATAATTTTTTGGTGTCTACACTGTTTGTAAAATTAAATAACCATGTTGTGTTAGCTATACCAAAATTATTATTTAAACTTTTTGGGTATATACTATTACCAAAACTGGAAGCTTTTGTTATGTCATATCTTGTATCTGATAATAATTTAAATTTACGTATATAATAATCAGATGGTACTCCATCCATTTTTCTAAAAGAAATGTTTATATTATTAATAATAGTGTTAGGTATGTTGTTTAATTTTAAATCTAAAACAAATTCATATCGGTTAACTATATTTTCTACTCTATGTAGACCATTTAATGTAAAATTATTATCATTAACTCTAACGTCAACATAATCACCCTCTCTTAGGTTGTGTGTTCTACCTGAAAAAACAGATAAATTACCTGTAGTAACTTTAATGTAGTTCGCGTTAGCTGTTGAGCCTGTAGAGTCACAGGTAGTTATTTTTAAAGCTCCAATAGGATTTAAAAAATTTAAATCACCATCAGAAGGCCCTAATACTTTTTTTAAAATTAGGTTATTGGAAATTGATTTGTATTTTCTTTTTAACCTTATTATATAATCCTCCCTTTCACCTTCGTCACCCAAAAATTCAACTTTTTGTATTCCTGTATAGACACTATTACTGGTTATGCTATATAGGTAAAAAAAATCACCCTCAACTAAACCATGTTTTTGTAAAGTTTCTAGGTATACTTGTGATTTAGTTCCAGAAAAATTCTTATTATATAGGTTTTTTATTGTGATACCTCTATAAGCTTGATTTGTTTGTACTTTAGTGTATTTATCTATTCTACATGGGTACAATAACTGTAAAACCCAATTATATGGGTCGTTTGGTGGTGTGTTTTGGTTTCCTCCGTAAAACATTGGTGACCAATCTTTAGATTTAGGTGTAACTTTACCATTGTTATCAGTTATTGTAACGGTATTATCAGTTACTATGTTTAATCTACCTAAAAATCTATATTTTGTTGATACAAATCTTTCTTCTATTGAAACGTCCTCTTGACTTAAAACTGATATAATTTTATTTAAATTATCTTTTAATGGTTTAAGTTTAGATTCAAAATTTAACTTATAATTAAAATCAGTGTCTATAGCTAGTTTATACTTAGCTCTACTTAATAACTGTTTAATTCTTTCCATTTTAAGATTCTGTTACAGTTGAAGCTCTTTTTACTCTAACTTTTATATCACTTGCTGGGTTTTTAATTTCGAACATAGAGTCTTGGTCCCCAAATAAAGCGTAATCTTGACCTAAATCAATTCTTTTAGCGTTATTAAAGGGTAATGTAGCTAAATCTAATTCAGCGGGTATAAATGGTTGGTTGGTTTGATTTAAGGAGTAATTCCCCCCTATTAAATTATACACACGAATGTCTATAACATTTAACACACCACCAACATTATTAATATTTTCTACTAATTGTGCCATATAAATATTATCACCCATTTCCCATTTTTTAATGTCAAAATATTCTTTAATACTATTTATAACATTATTTATAACTTCTGATTGGTTTACTAGTTTGTCTATAAATAAATCTAAATCAAAACCTAAATTTATTATTTTACCATCCCTAATTAAAACATAATCATTTATCATCCTATAATCAGCTAACCATGTGGCTATATTTTCTTTTAGTGTGTTAGACGATTGGTTACTTAATTTACCACTTGAATCTAACCCCAATATGTAAGCTTGTATTTTATTTTGTTCTTCTGTCACTAAGTATCTATAAGGTGAACCAAATTTACCAGGTATTTTACCTATTAAAGCATTATAATCTTTAATGGTTACCGCTCTGTTTTGTGAAGCGAAATTATATTTAGTTAATTGTCTTATTTGTTCAACAGAAGGTATACCTGCCCCACCAATTGCTGGTATTGGGTTATTAACCCTTAGTGATGTTTTAACTGTTTGGTTTATTGCTTGTGTTGGTCCGTTTATATTTACAATAGTAGAACCAATACTATTTATAATGTTTGGCCCCACATTTGAGGATGGTCCACCACCAACTCTATATCTAACAAAAATTGTTGTTTCTGGTTTAATTATTTCACCTAAAGCGGTTGTGTTAATAAAGTCACCTATTTTTATACCAGATGATGATATGTTTTGTAATTGTTGTTGGTCATTATTCACACCACTACCAAAAGTTAGTTTACAAAAATTGTTATCTGTAAATTCTTTAACAAATTTTCTTGTGGTAGTAATGTATTTACCTGGTTTTACAGCTGGGTTGTCACTTTCTCTTGTTGAGTCTTCAACAAAAACTTTATCTTCAGCTAATGAATCTAATTCGTACCATCTTAAATTAGGGTCAATATATTGGTCTAGTGTTGGTAATGTTGTGTAGTTAGTACCTTCTAATGTTATAACACTGTCTATTGATAAAACATTAAGGTCAGGTAAAAATATCTCTAAAAAAGGTACAGACTCATTTCTTGATATTGTTTTTTTAAATGTTTTAGTTATTCCATTAACAACTAACTCTCTTTTTACTATTGTGTAATCAGTTAATGTTCCATTACTATTTATGTTTGGTAAGATTAATCTGTTAGGTACACCCCCTGAAGTGTATGGTGATGAAAAATCGATGTCGTCAATATTTTCAAAAACTTGACCTCCACCAATAACTTGTGAACCAAATCTTATGACGGGTGAGTATCTGATATCCCATGTATCACCCCTTGCTGGTATATTGTAAGCGTAGTCTACTAAACTAACACTGGGTCTTAGTCCAGGTATTTTAAGTCCAAGTGTTCTAGCTATCGCTAAAACATTTTTTCTTTCTTGTGCGTAATCTAATTGGGTTTCGTTTAACATCCTGTCGGTATTGTATGATAACATATCACCTACAGCGGCGTTTAGTTCTAATAACATCATACCCACAGAAGCATCATTAAAATCAGAAAATATTTCTGGATAATATAGTTTTATAAAATCTACTAACTCTGTCCTAACGTCAGCGAAATTTCTTGCTGAATAGTTTATTTTTTTTTGTGTTGCCATAATATTTTTTTATATAGTTATTTCGATAAAATCTGTTTTTGTTAAAGCTCCTTCAGTAAATAGATAATCAATCCTAACGACAGCAGCATGTTCTTCTCTAACACTAAACTCACTTTTAAGTGGTCTTTCTATTTTTAATTGTGTTATTTTTAGGTTTGGTAGGTACTTATCGATAGCTTGTTGTATTTCATTTCTAATAGCACCTTGTGTTTCGGCATCATTTGGTTCGAATAAAAACTTTCTTAAATCAGCTCCAAATTCAGGTAAATATAGTCTATCACCAGGTGTGGTTAGTAATAAATGTATTAAATCTGACTTTATAGCTTGTTTACCCTCCTTATTCATTTTAAGGAAGTAATTATTTTTAGTGTCATCCTCGAAAGGAAAAGCTATGTTAATAAATCTTTCAGCCATATCTTTTTATTATATAAATATTCGATTATGTAATTTATACCTAAAATATCAAATGTAAATTTTAGGCAACAAAAAACCCTACCATTTCTGATAGGGTTGGTCTTAACCGTTTTGTTTACGAATCTTATACATGGCTTCTAGTATCTGTTGAGTTAATGGTTTTTGGTTACCCCAACTAACTTTAGATTTCATATTATTTTACTTCACAAGCTCCACCAGCACATGCTAGTTCACCTGATAAGTCTGTATTATCCGTTAATTCAACAATTTTTGTTAAATCGATGTTAGATAAAGATTTCATCATTGTATGATAAGTTTCTTCATCACAATCTTCAAATGGTGCTTGTTGATATGTTCCACCGTTGTATGGTAATACCGATAAACCATTATAATGTTCACGATTTTCCCACATCCATTCTCCAGCTAATTCCCAATCTTCTTCTTTTAGAGATACTGTAGCTGAAACGTTGTGTGTGTTTTGTCCCGTTCTATGTCCAGGTTTAATCCATTCTTGAGCGACTTTTTTAATTCTTTCTAACAAATCAAAAGGTGATTCATGTCTTAAAATAGAACCTTCAGGTGCTTTTTGTGGTACTGATATTACCGCTGTATCATGTGGTCTGAACACCTCATCCTCAACTAGTTCAGGGTGGTTAATAGCTAGATAAGTGTAAATAGCTTCGTTCTTACCAACTCTAACTCTTCTAACATAATAATCATTATGCCAAGCGTGAATACCTGAAGAAGTACCCAATGTTAATGATGTTGTTCCAGCTGGTTTAACTGTTGTACATCTAGCTGATTCATTTATACCCAATAAATTGGCTACCCTTGAGTTTTCTTCTTTAACCATTTTAGATGCTTCAGACATATCATAACCTAAAACTGTACCTGAACCAATACCTGTCATTGATACACCGATTAAAGCGTCTTTTTCCGTTGTTCTTTTCCAAATATCTCTTAAGTAATGAAAGTCAGTATATGAAGCTTGTAACGTACCAATAAATGATGCCGCTTTTACTCTATTATTAAAGTCTTCTTGTGACTCAATATCAGAAGCGTTAACCTCACATAGGTTACAGAACTGGAAGGGTCTTAGAGCAATCTCACAACATGGATTAGTACCCCAATCTTTATCATAAGAAAAGTAGATACCTGGTTCTCCAGCTCCTGACAACTCAACTCTTTTCCATAAATCTAAAAAGAATTCTTTTGTGATTCTGTTTCTTAATAATACAGCTGAATTATTAGCTCTACCTCTTTGTGGATTAAGTTCCCACCATGCACCTGATTTACAAGAAATCATTTCATTGTCATCCGCTGAAAATAAACTAATTAAAGCTGCTCTTCTAATACCACCAGCTAATACCGCGTCAGCTATATGACAAACAATGTCATGTACTTCTAGTGTAGTAAGTCTTTCTCTATTTTCTTTTGCGTCTAAAACTTTAGTAATATTATGGATACAATCTTTTAATGGTTGTGGTCCTGGTGCTTTACCTCCTGAAGTTACTAACAAAGCTCCCTTTTGTCTAATATCTGAATAATCAAATACTGGTGTAGATGAATTAACACCAAAATAAGATTTCATTAAAACTTTGATTGCGTCAGCCCAACCTTCAATTGAGTCACTGATTAAGTATCTTCTACTTCTGTCTGGATTTGGTTTTTGTACTTCAGGTAGTTTTTCTACGTGATGTTTTTGTACTGAATAACCAACTCCCGTGCCACCTAACAATAAAAACATTGTTTCTGAAAAAGAATCAATGTGGTCAATCGGTAGAAAGGCACAATTATAAACTCTGTTTGGTGATATTTCTATTGGTCTTCCTCCAAACTGTAAAGACCTCATTGATGGTAGTATTTTTTTATCGTACACCATTTTATACACCTCTTCAATATCTTCTTTTAATTTAGGATATTTCTTTTGGTGCATTTCTTTGTTTCTTGTAACCAACTCTTCCCACGTCTCTCTTCTTTCTTCGATTGGGAGAAATTTTGCGTACTTCATGTAGACAGTAATGTCTGATAGAATTTGATTTGATAATTCCATTTTTTTTTAAATTTTTAATTAATAGTTATTGATTCTCTTTTGTTTCGGTATCTCTTTGTACTTTTCTTAGTTTTGCCATTTTTAACCGTTCTTTTGCGTTTTCTTCTTTTCTTACTTCAACTTTTTTCTCGTAACCTAAAAAAGTATCTGAAGTTTCTGTATCGATATAAACTTTACCGTTATCAAATGTACAATCCTCAAAAAGAACTCCATCTTTTCCGAATCTAGACTTTAAAACTGCTATTGTCGCTCTATTACCTTCTTTTTGTGATAGACTTCTAGCTATAGACATAATAAAATGTCCAATTTGGGCTTTTTTGATTGACCCACCCATTTGGTCACCTGTAACAACATCTGAAGATACTGAACTTCTATTACCTTGTACTGCGGTCCATCCTACAATATCATACTCAGCTAACATAGATTCAAATCCTCTCATCACATTACCCTCACCTGACCACTCATCATTATATCTTCTTGTTGATTCAACACAGTCAATATAATCTAAAACAATCATATCGGGTTTAAATCCTGTTGAAATTAAGTGTCTTACATATGTCTTAATGTGATTAACTGTAATCCCTTCGGATGGAAACTTTCTAATTATTAAATCGTTTTCTCTACCACCTGTTTTTTCTGTAATAACCTTTATTATGGCTTCTTTGTCATCTGCTAATTGATTTAACTCAATACCACTCCAACAAGAAGCGTGTTTTCTTTTTATTACATCAGGTTGGTCTTCAAAAACAATCTGTAAAACATTTGCTCCCACGTTATAGGCCGTGTTTGCCATTTTAGTTAGTATGGTTGTTTTACCAACCCCATAAGGAGCTAACACAACACCTAACTCACCTCTCGCTAGACCACCATCGGTTAGATTGTCTATACCACTTATTCCCGTAGGAACTGGATGTCTAAAATCTTCTTCTAAAACTGTCTCCCACCCTTCAGTAATAGAAGTTCCGTCATCTTTTTCAGCTCCAACGGATAGAGCTTCTTTCATTATCTCAGCACACTCTTCATACCTACCAAACTCACCGTTATCGATGATTTTTGATATTTTATCATTAGCTTTCTTCAACTCTTGTTGTCTACAAAAATTTAATGATTCTCTTTGAACGTACTCCCAATCTTCGACCTCTAAGTTTCTAATTTCTTTTGTGATTTCAAAAACATAATCTTGTGTGATTTTATCTTTAATTTCTACCTTTAAAATTGTTTCCAAAGTGTCCCAAGCTGGTACTTTTTCAAACCTTTCAAAATAGTCTTTTAGTGTTGCAATAATCAATCTAAAATACTCGTTGTCGAAATACTTAGAATGGACAATATCTATAATCCTATCTGAAAATTTTTTGTTAGCTGGATGTAGGATTTGATTTATTAATTCTGTTTGAAACTTATAACCTAAATACCCTAATGTTAACTCTTTACTCATTCTCCTACGTTTAATAATAAATAACTATTTACAATGATATTCCGCAGTATTCCACACTAAAATTTTCTCCAGAAAATGTCTCTTGTATTTCTTTAATTAAGGCGGGGATTATCTTTCTAACATCCACAGAGTATCTAACTCTTTGTGGATAAACATTACCAGTAAATCTTCTTTTACCTATAAGTCTTTCATCCACTTTAATTTCAAAATCAAAAACATCTTCATTTTCAAAAATATTTTCTGAAATAATGTCTTCTTGTAATTGTTTTTTATATGGGTTATAACTTCTGTATAGATATTCATAAGTTTTTTTCTTTAAGTCTGTTTGTATTAGTCTAACACATTCATCTAAGCAATACTTAGACTCAACAGATTTTAAAGATTTAGACTTAAAGTTTCTAACTGTAAAATACCTTTGACAAATAATATTACCGTTAATGTATAGTACAAATTCAAATTTTTTCATTTTTTTCTTTTTTTAAAGTTTAATTTTTCTTTTTTAATTAATTTAACAAATGGTTCCATAAAACTTAAATAACCATTTTCACCACCAGGTAAAGAATATATAACACCGTCTTCTATCATCATTTTTAAGACATTTTTTTGTTCTCTTCCTTCAGGGTCTAAGGTTAATTGTATTAAATTATTAACACATTCTGTAGCCTCTTCAGTCAGTAAAGGTTCTTTTAAGTTGATTATTTTCTTATTTACTTCGTAAAGTGGTCCTTTATGACTTCCTTTTGTTTTTCCCTCTATTATGTTTTGAATAACCTTAAGAGGTGTTTTTCTTTCTTCTTGTATTTTTTTACTAGAATCTATTATTTCTTCTAGTGTGACTTCCCTTTCTTTTATTTGAGGGAAATGTTTTAAGAGTGTATTTTCTGTAACCCCATCAACACCTTTAATAAAGTCACTTTTACACCCTTCAATTATTTTAACTAAACCAGCGTTTTTGTAGTGGTGTTCAAAGAACCATTGGTAATTACCTACCCCTACTTCCATCTTTTTATCAGCTAAAAAAATTGTTACTTCTTCATTTATCATTTGACACAAATCACGGTCATTAGTGTAAATCATGACATCTTCACTCTTTTTCTTGTTTAAACAATAAAAAGCCATTAAGTCATCTGATTCCACATCACTGTGTTCGTATTGTCTAATTGATAAATCTTCAGCGTATTGTTTTACTCTTAACTTTTGTAATTCGTACTCTTTATCGAAAAACCTAGGTCTGTTTCCTTTGTATTCAGGGTAATAATCTAAACGCAAAGTACCCCCACGTTCACCATCCCAAGTGATTACAACCTTGTCAATCTTATGTTCTACTATTATTTTACGTAATGTACTATAGAAAGCAAAAATGCCACCTATATGTTTGTCTTTGTGGTAAACGTTCTTAGCTCCGTTATAAGAACGTTTCATAAGAACGTTACCATCGACAATAAGAGTTTTTGTTTTTTTAGGTTTTCTCCTAGGTGTTTTGAGTCCCATGCTGGCTAAAATTAAATGGTCCAACAATTTGTTCTCTTGCAATATCTTCTTCGGTTTGAACTAACACACCTAATTCTATTAATAGATTTTTAGCTTCTTCTGTTATCGGGTGTCCGTGAACAAAATCTTCTAATGGTTTTTGAATTATATAAAAAGATACTAATTGTGATTTATCACCATCAATTAATGCTTCTTTATTTAACTCTACTAATCTGTTATAATCTATTCTCATCGTGTGTATTAAGCTAACCCTTGAATATTGTCTTTTACTACTTCGGTTTCAAATGACGTATCACTTTCATCCAATTCTTCCAAACCACTTTTGATAAACATATCCATCCAATAATCGGCGTACTGCTCTTTATAAGCCGTTTCTGCTGATTTATCATCTGCAATGAAATCATGTGGTGTGACAATTACTTTACCATCTTGGTATCCAATACCGTTGACGTGGTTCTTTAAGATTGAAATCTTTGACCTTGTAGCGTAATTGATTTTTCTTCCACCTTTAACTGCGTTTAGTTTATTTGTTCCTGAATTCTTTTGGTTCCCAAATAAGAAAATAAGTGTACTATTTAAGAAAATAGCTTCCCCACCTTTCATCTTGATTTTAGGTTGTCCAAAAGGATTGTCAGGTAACTCAACCCAAGGTTGGTTAACAAACACAATTGTATTGGTGTATGGTGATGTTTCTTTTCTAGAACCTGTAATTCTACCGTTTAGACCCATACCGATTTTATCAGCTAGTACTGATGCGTTATGCATCTTACCACCTTTACCATCGTAAGTCATTTTACAAGGAATAGACCCAACAGAATCCCATAAGAAACAAATGTCCTTTTGAATTTCTTTTTCTTGTGCGTCTAAGACCTCATTAACGTAGTCTGTTATTTGTTCTATATAATCGAAATCATCTTTAAACAAAAAGAAACCTTTCCAATCTCCTGGGGAAACTTCTTCACACTCAAAGCCCATTAACTTAGCGTGAGAGAAACTCCATTTCTTTTCTGTTATAATAAAGATAGGTAGTATGTCATTTTTTTGACACCACATAGCCGCTTTAATTAGAGCGGTAGTTTTACCCGTATCTGAATGCCCTAGATAGACATTCAAGTGACCTATGGCTGGGCCAGGTACTCCAGTTGCTTTTTGGAATACCTCACCTAAGTCAATAAATCGGTCTTTTTTGTATTTAGTCTTACTACTGAATTTATCAGATAAGGCCTCAATATCAAAAGTTTTCTTTTTAATTGCTGCTTTTTTAGCCATGTTTTAGTTTTTAGAATGGTTGTTCATCATCATCATTAGATGATTCTACTTTTTTAGGTTCTTCTTTTTTAGATGGTGCTTTAAATGAAGTTTCTGAATCAGAAGAATCATCACCTTTAGCAACAAACTTAGATAAGTTTTTATCCCATTGTGGTGTTTCACCATCAGCGATTAATTGTACATAATCCAAAGGTTGTGCTTTATAAACCTCTTTCCAAGAAGTTGCGTCTCCCATCCACTCTTTAGCTTGTGGTGATTTAGGGTCTGTTAAAATATCAACATCTTCTGTTAAGATAGATGTGATTTTAGCGTAACCTTTGTTATCACGACCAACCATCAAAGTAATATCTCTACCTTCTCTTGGGTCTGTAATATCACCTCTTTTTGTGAATAAAGGAATCATCTTGTCTAAAGCTCCTTCACCTTTGTAGTTATGTGGGAATCTCCAAAACTTAACCCCATCACCTTCGTTGTCTCTACTAATCAACCTAGCTAAATAAAATTTTCTAGCTGAATACTGAGTAGCTAACTCTTTGTCTGTTTTGTTTCCTGTTTCTTTCCAAGATTTGAAAAGTTCGTCAGAAACTTCACAGAGTGGACAATGTTCACCATCGTTATGTTTTCTACAATAGATTTTTCTCCACTTACCACCGACTTTTACTGAGTGCCAGTGTCCCTCATCAAATGGTGTGTCACCTTCTTTTACAACAGGGTGAACACCTTCTTTAGGTGGCATAAGTCTAACAGTTAGTTCACCATTATCTACACCATCTTCTAATCTTACAGCAAAATATTTACTGAAATCTTGTTCGTATGAACCGCCTGAACTTCCACCAGACTTACTTTTTTCATACTGTTTCGCAATCGCATCGAGTACACTCATAATTTAATTTTTTTTGTTTTTTAATTAATAATTTATAGGTTAATAATAAGTTAATTTTTGTCTATGTAAAGAAAAATGGGATTAAAATATTTAAATTCTAATCCCATTCCACATTTTTTTAACTTATATATTTAATTACTATCCGGGTTAAAAGAACTTTTAATTTGGTCCTCACTATAATCGGAGTCTAAGTCTTCAGGGTTAATAACATATTCAGTTTTTTCACCGTCTTCTACATTTTCACCTGTCGATATTCTATAGTTTTTGTCTGTTGCAGCTTTTTCTTCCCAATAATCAGATAATTTCATATTGAAAGGGTAACTATCTAAAGAACGTAATTCTAATTTTTCTTCAGGTGTTTTAATATCTTGTTCTAGTTTACCTATCTTTGAAGCTATTGTATCCATTTTTGTGAGTTGAGCTTCAAGGTTAGACAACTTGTCTGTTAAAGATTGTAAATAAGAACTGTTTTGTTGACCTACTGTTACAGCTTGTTGTGCCATCTCTTTAGCGTCATCAGAACCTTTAACTATAGCGGTAACATCAATCTCTTCCACCTCATCTTCTTCAGTGTCTTCTAAATCGTCAGCTGCACTAAATTCACCAGCTGTACCAAACTCATCTTCGACTGGTTCCTCACCACCTTCTTCAGGTACCTCTTCACCACCTTCTTCAGGTGAACCTTCTTCACCAAAATCAAAGTCAGTATTTTCTTCATCACCACCTTCTTCTGCTGTTGGTTCTTCCTCACCTTCCTCATCTTCAGGGTCTTCAGTTAACATGTTGTCTCTATAACCAGGAGCTTCTTTTCTAGTTTTAGCTTCTGTTATTGTACTACCCTTAGTTGGGTCATACTTAAAAAGTTTTTTAAATCTTTCTAAATCTTCATTTAAAATATTATCACTCATCTTATCTTGTGTATTCACTTAAAAGTTGACGACCATCACTAGTGATGATTTTCTTATGTTCTCTTTGAACCAACTCATTGTTGTCTTTAATTAAACACTCTTCGTCTTGGCAATTTTTATTATCTAAAAAATTATCTAACTTACTGTTAAGTTCTTTGTCTTTGTTGTTATTAGTGTTTTCCATAACTAGTTTTTCTTATAAATATGCCGTTATTCTATAATCTTCTTGTTTAGAGGTAAAATTTCTAAATTGTTGTTTCTTAAAGAAATCATAGTATTTTCATATTTTGACCAATCTATTTCGTAACTACTATAGTCAGTATTACCTTTTGGTATATCGAACTCTTTTTCTATTAATCTATTCAAAGAGTTTATAGTAAAAAATGTTGTACCCTTTTTGTGTATTTGAACTGTTTTTGGTAACTCTTTTCTTATGTTTATTTTTTCATCGAAATTTAAAAATAACCTATAAGTTAAAATTATTTCACCACTATCTGTTTCAAATAAAAAAACTGATTTTTTTTTAACACCAAATTGTTTGTATAATTTATATAGGAATTTATCTAGATAGTCAGGAGTTATGAAGGTCGCTAATAGTATTACTTTTTTTTGCATTCAAATATGGTATGTATTTTACATTGAGATTTTCCAATTCCTTTGGAATTCTTTCATATTCTTTTACTTTTAGTAAATTCTTAACCTCTTTTATTATGTCCCAAGACAAAAAATTCAAAAGACCTATATCTATGTGATGTATTAAATCATTACAATAAATATAAAGTCTATCTGAATATAAATATCCATCACACCCTTGAATGTTCTTTTTTAAGTAATTTAAATAGTCTGATTGATTATTAAAATCAAATGGGTTTATGTTATTAATTTTAGTTTTAGATATAATGTCTTCAATAGATTCAAAAACAAACGATTTTATGTGTTCTTCAAAGACTTTTCTTTTTTCTCTAGGTGAAAATGTCCAATAGACATTTTCTTTTATTTTATGGTTTAAAATGGTTGCCCCCATTTCTTTAGCTAAATCATACCCAACAATAATCTCAACAATACCTTTATCAAATGACATTATTTCTGTCATATAAGGTTTTATTAAGTTATTATCTTTGGTTGTAATTTTAATTAACACCATTATTATTTTTCTCTAAAGATAATCAATAATTTTAGAATTTCTAGTAATACCAGTTATTTTTTTTGCTAGTGTGGTTACAACTTGGTTTACGTATCTTTCAGTGTTATTTTCACTAGGTGGTGCGTAAATGTATATAAATTGTTCTATTGTTAGATTAACACCTTTACCACCTATACATGATAATGAATCTGGTACATTGTTATTACTTCTATACGTTATACTTGCTTGTTTACACCCATTTGTCACCGTACTAGGGTACCCACCTTTAGCCCATTTTAATATCTTTTTTTCTACTAAAGCTTTAGCCCCTAACTCAGGTGTACTAAATTTAGCGAATCTTTGTTGGCCCTTACTATTAACTGGTTCTATTGTAGCACTAGGGTCTAATGTACTAAATTCACCACTACTCCACACTAAATTACCGGGATTGTTATTTCTAGATGGTCTGTTAGTTGAACCTTTTTTATAACCTTCTTTAGTTCCAATAACTAAAGCAAATTCGTAAGCAAAGGTACCTTCCTTATATTCAGCGGATTTAAGTACTTCAGCTAAACCAGCACTAGCTGGTAAAGATTTTGTGTTGTTTGGGTTGTCTAGGTTGGGGTTATTACTTGAACCACCAGAACTATTAAATGAAGATAGGTTACCTCTTTCACCTTCAATAGCTTCTTCTGATAAAGCTAAATCTAACAAACTTATTGGGTCTGTAACTGTTGGTATTGTTATTCTAGGTTGTCTTAATCCTGTAAATTCAGTTTCTACTTTTTGTGATGTTATTTTATGTTTTACTGAATTAATGAGATAGGTACCCCTATACATTGGAACATTATCTAATTTAAAATACATTAAAGGTTGTATTGACATGTTACCTAAACCAGATACGGTACAGTTATAAGCTCTAGTTAAATAAACATCATACAAACTATTCCCTTTACCAACTTGTGAAGGTGAGTTTCCTTTTTTAGGGCTAGCTAACCTATCTATTATTTCTAAAGATTCTTGTGTTTCTTTAAATTCTTGTTGGTCTAATGTTAGGGTTTGAAAGTGGTTTTGTGCTTCTTGTCCGTATCTAACTTTAAAAATAGCTATTCCTTTATCATTTGAATTTTTAAAATCTTCAGGCCAATCAGTGGAATCTGTTAAGTCAAATGAATCATCAGAATATTGGCTTTCTTGTGTGTCACAATTATTACTTTTAGTGTTGAGGTCTTTTAATATTCTAGAACTACCACCAATATAAACACAATTAAATATTGGTCCTGATTTAATTTCATCTATAAAGTCTAAAGATTTAAACATTTCAGTTAACTTTTCATTAGATAAGTTAGCTGTTGTTAATGGTATATTGGCTGGTGTTGGCCAAAAATCAAAGTTATTTTTACTTAAAATTCTTGAAGTTAGTTGGTATAGTGATTCTGTCGGTCCTTTACCCCCACCACTAGTTAACTCACTTAACATGTTAGTATCTATAACAGCTTTACCACCAACATTATTACCCGCTCTATCAACAAATTTAAAATGTTCTAATAAAGTTCTATCATCATTTTTACCGTAATTATTAAAAAAGTAACCTCTTTTACTAGTGTTTTTAGTTGAAGAACCACTATTAGAAATCCATTTATCATATATAGATTTAAATGAACGATACATTGATAGTTTAATGTCAGAATCATCTAAAGCTATATTGTCTAACGATTCATCTTCCACTTCTTGGTCTAATAAAATCTCTTCAATATTTTCTTCGGTACAAACATCTAAAAAGCCTTGAGCATAAGCTTCTAACTCTTCATCTGAAATATAAAAGTTTTCAGTAAAATCTTCAGGATGTATCGCAGCAAAGGCCTTTGGTGTGGAAGAAACAATTACCGAATCTTTTTTTTCAAATAAGCTTTTAAACAAAGCATCGTGTGATGCTGAAGGACCTTTTGAGTCCCTTCTTAAACCACTAATTCTAGCTGGTAGTTTTGTTTCTGTGAAAAAACCATTTTTTACACTCATTTTTTTTTATTTTAAGTTGCGTGGAAACCACTATTTATGTAATTTTCGTATATAGAATCACCCTGTGATATGTTTTGTGGTATCCCAAAGTCAGCTGAGTTTAAAAGTGTGTAATTAAAATATCTTTTAGGTACTACTGTCCCTTCTGCCATTAAAGTTTTAAGGTTATCTGGTATTGAGTCACTTAAGAAACCAGCACAACTACCACAACCTCCTTTAGATTTTAACCTTATTTTAGCTGTTGAGCTTCCACTTTTTTCGTTTTGGGCTATAAAATAGGTTATATAAATAAATTCAGCGAAATCATCTGGGTTTTTAAATACCTGACATCCCGCTGACCAACCATTAATTACTTTACCAGCATTGTCGTAAGGTCCAGAAGGGTGCATATTATCTCCAGGTGTATCTACATATAGGTATTTAGTATCTTTTTCTGCCCATTTATCTTTATCCTTGTCTCTATAAACCAATATATTGAAATCGTTACCGAGGATTGAGTAATTGTTTATGTTTTCACTTGCTCTATGTCTACGATTCCTATAAGCCTTTATGTATTGTCCTTCAGCAATAAGGTTTGCTCCTAGTTTTGAGTTTCCACCTAATGCTGTAGAACCAGGTTCTGTTGTGATAACCCAAGCTTTATAGGTCCATTTTTTACCATCAAAAGATTCTGTACCTTTAGGGTCAACATAAAATACACACATAAAATCATCAAAAGTATTTGCTTGTTGTGAGAAACTTCTAATACCAACAATGTTAACCTCAAACTCACCATCTAGTACCTCATAGGTTTTATTTGGTTCGTACACACCATCTGTTATAAGTTTTTCTCTTACTTCTGAAAATGGTTTGTTACTGTATGTATTACCTAATTTTTTACTATTAAAAACACCTTTCTTCTTTTTCATTACATTAATGATTTCACTTAGTTTTGGTGCGTCTTTAGGTGGTAAAGATTTTGTTGGTACTAAACTATTGGGGTCTATATCACCAACGATTATCGAACCTGGTTCACCATCAGAACCACCAAATGAAGATAGGTTACCTCTTTCCCCCTCAACAGTACCTTCAGATAAAGCTAAGTCTAATAAACTTATTGGGTCAACAACTATTGGTGTTTGTACTAATGGTTGTCTTGTTCCCTTAAACTCTGTTTCTACTTTTTGTGGTGTTATTTTGTGTGTTACATTTGTTATCATATAAGTACCTTTAAACATAGGTACGTTATCTAGTTGGAAGTACATTAAGGGTTGTATTTGTAAGTTACCTAAAGCTGAGACTTTACAAGAATAACTTCTTGTTAAGTACATATCATATATATTATTACCTTTACCTGATTGTGTTGGTGAACCACCTTTTTTAGGGTTAGCTAAAGCGTCTATAACTAATAAAGATTCTTGCGTTTCTTTAAATTCTTGTTGGTCTAACTCTATTTTAGTAAAATGATTTTGAGCTTCTTGTCCGTACCTAACTTTAAAGGCTGTTAAACCTCCACTATCACTAATGTCTGTTGGGTATTGGGTTGGGTCACTAATATTAAAAGAATCATTTTTATATTGAAAACTTATTTTATTATCTTTATCACAACCAGACCTAGGTATATCTAGAGTTCTGGAATTACCACCAATATAAACACATAAAAATGTTGGTGATGGTGTTACTTCGTTTATTTTATCAGGAAAAGCTTTAAACATATCAGCTAACGGTTGTGTATCAAAACTAGAATATTGAATGTAGGTTGGTAAAGCGAAAAAATCAAAGTTATTTTTACTTAAAATTCTTCCAGTTAGTTGGTATAGTGATTCTGTCGGTCCTTTACCACCCGATGTGTTTGTTAAGTCTGATAGTGTAGCTATATCTATAACAGCTTTACCACCAATATCAGCAGCTCCTCTGTTTACAAAATTAAAGTGTTGAAATAGTGTCCTCTCGTCTTGTTGCCCATATTGGTTGAAGAAATAACCATTACTATCACCTATTTTAGAGTTAGAAATCCATTTATCATATATAGATTTAAATGAACGATACATTGATAGTTTAATGTCAGAATCATCTAAAGCTATATTGTCTAACGATTCATCTTCCACTTCTTGGTCTAATAAAATCTCTTCAATATTTTCTTCGGTACAAACATCTAAAAAGCCTTGAGCATAAGCTTCTAACTCTTCATCTGAAATATAAAAGTTTTCAGTAAAATCTTCAGGATGTATCGCAGCAAAGGCCTTTGGTGTGGAAGAAACAATTACCGAATCTTTTTTTTCAAATAAGCTTTTAAACAAAGCATCGTGTGATGCTGAAGGACCTTTTGAGTCCCTTCTTAAACCACTAATTCTAGCTGGTAGTTTTGTTTCTGTGAAAAAACCATTTTTTACACTCATTTTTTTTTATTTTTTATAATTAACTTAACTATTAAGTACTAACTAGTACCCCACCAACAAAATAATTTTTATTGTTTTTAGTTTTTATAGAAAAGACTCTTTTCTGTTTTTGGCTTTCAAATATGCTTTTTATTTTTAATTGTTTAAAATTACCATCTTTATAATATAAAATTTTATCATTAACATTTAACTTTTTTAACGACCCTAAATGTTCTAATACAACATTTTTATCTGTGTAAACAGACCATCCTTTGTTAATCACAAAATATGGGTGGTCATCGGTAGAGTTTAATTTTAAACCATTTTCTAATTCAACTATAATTAAATTATTTACTATATAATTTTTAGTTTCAATAACAATACTCTCCTCAATATTTTTATTTTCTAAATTGTAAGACATTATACTCTGACCCTTAGTTATTTCTTCTATATTTATGGTGTTACCATTATTTAAATTTATTTTACTTCCTGTAACAAATGATGTATCTGGTTCATAATAAGGGCTACCAACTTCTCCGAAATTATAGGTGGTTCTGTTGAATAGACCAGAGATTTGGTTAAGACTATGGCCATAATTAACTAACCATGGATTCTTTTCATAAAAATTAATCTCATTAAAATTACCACTTACTTTTTCAAATGGCTGGACAACCTCTTCAGTACCTTTATTTTTGTAAATAGTCCCATTTTTTATTCTTATGAATTCATTACCCAAATACCCAGTATAACCTTGTTGTCCGCCACCAGAATCTGCCCATTCTGTGAATAACCTTGTAGTTTTGACAGGATTTTGTCCAAGTTTTAGTTTTTTATTAAAATTTAATGTGTCTAATTGTCTTAACCATTTATCCCCACTTTCAATGGCTTCATTAATTGCCCAATTTTTAAAATAATTTATTAACTCTAACTTAAATGAGTTAGGTAAAAACATTAATTCTTTACAGTTTTGTTTTAAATTTAAATAACCGTTTTTGGTTAAACTTGGTGAGTTAACGTTTTCAATCGTTTTACCATCAACCGTTACCGTTCCCCCAGTAGCGGTTCTTCCAAAATATGAAGTATCCAACAAAACTAAAGTTGAGGGAAATTGGTTTGAACGATAATTCCCAAATTCATTCCAAATATTCTTAAGAGTTCGGTCATCACGTATTGGTGAATGAATACCGGAAACAACACTACTACCACTTGCTAGGTCATCTTTTATTTTTTTGTTACGTAATTTAACCCAATCTCGTTGGCGCTCATTATATAGAAAAAATGGTAGTTGGTCTTGTCTACATTGGTCAAATAAACCTAATAAAACTGGGTTTTTTTCAGGTATGGGATATTGGTCAGGGTAATCACTATCACCGTAGTAATCTAGTCCATTGGCACTTATCCAAGAAACACTACCATTCGCACGGAGGGTGGGGTTATGTGTTTTAAGCCAAAAGCCCTCATCTTGATTGATGTCATGGGTTAGTGGTGGGTAAGGAAGTCCATCTACAGGTAATCTGTCATCGGATAACTGACCACCTAACGTGTTTTTCCATGGTCCTATTGGATTTCCTGCCATTAAATGGTCTTGTTGTACATTTCCATTTACTAATCTAAGGTCGTTTGGACCACGGGAAGATTTTCTAAAAGGTGCTGAGTATTGACTTGGTCCACCTGAATCTGTCCATCTATCAACCCCTATTGCTGGGTCAGAACCTAAATATCTTCTTCTATAACTTGATGTGATATATTGGTTTACATTAGGCCATTCATCATTATTAAAGGTTGCGTCTGAGCTCGAGGTATACCAATTACCACCCCAAGAAGTTGGTGCGTCGGAAATACTGGTTGTTATTGTGGGTATAACACCGTTTAATTGTCTAGGTTTAGATGTTGACGTGTGAAAAAACCAAACAGGGTCACTCATATCGTTTGTTGGTAAAGGTATGTTATTGGTTCCCTTTCTTATATTTCTACTGTCGTTGAGTCTATTCCATCCCAAATTTTCTAGACCTCCTGTTGGTAATATTGCGTTTCCAGAAGCACCCCAATCATAACCTAAAACGTACCCTTCAGAAGCTCTCCACAAACAAGCCCCCAACATTAATAACCAAGCTTTAGGTGTTTCAGCTACTACGTGTGTGTGACCAAAACAAGAAAAAGAACCTTCATCCTCAATGTTATTACCGTCATTAGGTGTAAAATAACCTGTTTTTGCTTGGTTAAGGGGGAGTGGACCGTCAGAATCGAAATTTTGGGATGGGGTAGTATGTCCTAACCCCATAACCGCTAAATAAGCTAATGGTAATACATATTTAGTACCATCCATTTGTTCTCCATCATCATAGTAACTATTACATCCCCACCATGTTGAAAAATTTCTTGTTACGTTTACTGCACTCTGAGTGTTCATTTTAGTTGAAAAACCGCCATTAGTAATTGAGGATGTTGGGTTTACTCTATTTAAGCTTTTACTAACATTCTCAAATTCAGCTATAAATACGTCTGACCCGTAGATTGGGTTTTTATTTGCTGGATAATTTACTGTCCATAATGGAGTCTGAACAAAAGCGTCAGCAGAACCCTTGTCATTGTTTGAGACGGTACTAACAAAATCAGTAAACCTCGACACATCTAAAAACAGTTGGTTTTTTACTGAAGATTTTGAACCAGGGTCTGTAAGTTTGGGTTTAGTGGCTAAGTAGTTAGAACTATATAACACTCTACTAGAACCTAAGTCGAGGTACATAACACCTTCATCTCCCCATTTTTCTGATAAGTTTTTTTGTGTTAAATAAAATAATGGTGCGTGACTTTTTATATCATAGGTTAACATGTTAAGGTTTTCATCTAACCCTAAAGATACTGAATCTGCTGCTTCACTATCTATCTTGTTATAGTTATTGGTGAATACAACAGTATCATCACCACTAGCATCACTACCTCTATAATAAGGTGAGGGTTGTTGGTCATCATCAGTGGGTTTTTTGGTGTATTTAGGTTTAATTTGTAAGGTACCGAAAGTTAATGCGGTTATGTCACCTGAAGTATTTTCAGATAACGTCTCAGAATCTACAAGACCTCCACCTCCAGATGATGAATTACTATTTGATTTTGGTATACCGTAATTTTTACCGTAATTGTCATTTAAAAAACCATCAGAACCACCAACCAATCGACCTGTTTCAGTACTTAAACTAATTGTTCTATTAGTTTTTTCGGAATCGGGTAATAACCTAACACCACCAAAAGGATTTTTGTGGGGGTTAGCACTTATTTCAGTATTACCAATGACTTCAGAATAGTTAAGTGGTATTGGCCCTTTTAAAGTTAAAACTTTATTGTCTTTAACGTATGAAAAATGACCTCCCCATATTTCAATTTGTTTGTCTATATATTCTGTCGCTGGTGTACCATCATTTATTTCAGCTGTTGTTGTTGATTTCCAATCTGTAAATGATTCTTCATTGAAGTTTGCGTTATATTTTTCTTTTAAAGCTTCTTTAATTAAATCTTTTAACCCTGAGGCATCTTCCAGATTTAATTTTGCTCTAATTTCAATTAATAAATCTGTTTGACCATCAGAGGCTAATGTTTGTAGTGCGTTAAGAGCGTCCACTCTACCCCAAACCCTCATCTTTTTTCGGGTTGTTGGGCTAATTTTAGTAGCGAATGACGACATAATTTTATCACCACCACCAACCCCAGTTTTTGGCTCAGCTATTTTCCATTGGTTTGCAGTAAAATTAGTAAATGCATTACCATTTGAGTTGTATGTGGTATTTCTTCTATTAAACCCCTTACCATTGTATCTTCTGGTATACTTGAAGTTACTATTGGGTGCAATTACCCTAGGGTTATCAACCAACCTTTGCGGGCCAATCTTAAAAATATCTGTCCCGTTTGCGGCAGCTTCTTGTACGGTTGTAAACCCAAAGTCTGTGTCTGCATACTCTTCATCATCGTCATTATAGTCTGTGTTTACGTCTACTCCAGTAATCAAGTCTTTACTTCTCCCATTAGTTTCAAAATTAAAACCCCAACCATTATCAAAACCTAACTGTGATTTCCACACTGTTAATGAATTAATCATACTATAGTCACCTAGTAGAAAAGCGTTTTCACCCGCAACACATAAAAAACTATCAATTAACTCATCCACATTAGGAACACCATTTTGTATACCTATCCATCTGTTTGGGGCTTTTTCTTCACCAAAAGCATGTGTTTCAAAAGCTGTTATTGGGGCGTAGTCGTCAAAACCAGGTTCTCCTTCTAGTTCTGTAATTTCTAAATTCTGTAAATCAACCCTTAGTTCTGTTAAAGCAATAATAAATTCTTCAACAAAACGTACTTCAGGCCATGCAGCAAATTCAGGGTTTTCACCTGGAAAAGTTTCTTTATCACCAGAATCATCTTCTGTTCCATCAGCTTTTGGGACTGTTACATAATATGTTGGCCAAGGGTAAACTTTTTCTTGGGTTTGTGTTGTGGATTGAGCTCCACTTTTATTTTTTAAATCTAATAAACTACCAGCACCACCAGAACCTAAACCTACTTGGACATCGTTTGTGTCATGATATCTTTCAGCGTCATCTGAACACTGAGCTAATAATTCTAAAAAAACTTCGGTGTTAGTTGTTATTACAGCGAAAACATTTCTAATACTAGGCCAAAAACCTAAAATCGCTCTTACCGCATCATTTAATTGTTTTTGTACTTCTTCTCTTTTTGCTTTATATTTTTCATCAATTACAACTAAAGCTTCTTCTACTGGTTTTAAAAGTGATGTCCATATATCAATACTATATTCATCAAAATCAGGGAAGTCAGAATTTTCTTTTAATTCTGTACTTAAAAAACCAGAACAATCATTAGCTATATTACTATATTCTATTTTTGGTGCTGAACCTTGTTCTTTATTAATTAAATAAACACCTTCAGTAACACTTAATTTCACCCCAATACGACCACTACCAAAACCTTCACTATCTGGTGGTGTTGATGTTGATATGTATTGTTTATTTAATGTTGCAACATCTTTTATTCTTAAACTTGTATTGGTCCCTTTAGGTAGTCTTATGTAGTATAGTGTTTTTCTTTCACCTTGAGCTCCAACCCTAACGCCAGACGTACTACTTATTGTTATCACTTTTAATAATTCCCTAGCGTACTCTTCAATAACACTTTTAAGGTCTTGTAGTTCATTTCTAATTCTAGCGAGTTGTGATACCTCTAATACTTGTGTTGTATTCTTTAATTTTGGTAGTTCTGTTTCTAGTTTTTTAGATTTTACTATTAAGTCAAAAATTGTTAATGGTTCATCTTTGTTTAAACCATAGTAGTCATCATTAAATTCTTCTCTATCGACAGTGTTGGTCCATTTGTTTTGTAGTACTTGTGGTCCGTTAAAATCACCCCTCATATAATTAGCGGCTAAGACATAACCCATAGGTATGTCAGCTAAGAAAGCGTAGGTATAACCAACAAACTCACCTTTAGATTCAAAATTACCTGTTTCTGAATTAAATTTTGTATTAAATTTAGTTAAAGCTAAAGTATATGTTACAGGTCTACCATAATAACCTTTTACCGTTAGTTCAAATGTTGGGTAGGGTAAATGGAAAAATATTGAGTATGGTGAGCAAGGACCTTGTTCAAATAGAGAAGCTCCACGAACATCAACAAAGTCTATTGTTATTTGTGGCATAAAACTAGACTTAAACTCAATGTTTATATTAGTAATACCAAAAGCACCTAAGTCTGAACCTAGTGGTTGTGGTCCACCACCAATATTTGTCCAATCAGTGTCAATGTAATTTTTACCAGTTGTGTAAGTAAAATTAGTTTCACTTTTAACATTTCTTAATTCGTTTTCAATTTCAACAGTTGTTCCTTCATCGGTTAAAATACTTCTACCTTTACTTTTAGCCACTAATTTTACATAAACAACTAAATCTTCATGATTAACTATTTGGTCTGTTGGGTTTGGGTCGATGTATCTTACACCGTTTTCATTAGAAATTACAGCTGGTTGTGGTCCTTGATTTAAAGCCATTTTTTAACTATGTGTTTGAGTATAATCTTTTATATCTATCAACTTGTTCTTGGTATCGCTCCAAAGACTTTTCAAGTGGAAATGGTATTATTATAATTGTATTTTCCGGAATGTCAAACTCTAAACCACCAAATTGTGGATTTAGTTGTAAAATTAACCAACCGTGGTATGGATTACCATAATATTGTTGGCTAAGTTTATCAAATCTAGTTCTACTATCTGTAACAACTCTTTTATCACTATCTTTAGCTCTCATCTTTATAAATGGTAAACTTGTCATTTTACCATTTTCTCTAAAATCTTTATATCTATCGTAATATCTTGCCATAATTTTTTATTTTTAACATAACCCTTCTTCGGGTATATCTTCTAGAAATACAATATTTCCATCTTGTGGTTTATTACAAACTAAAACTTTAAGTGTTTTAGGTACAGAATATATTTTTTCACTTAGTTCTGTTGTACCTTCCCCTTCTAGTGTACTTTCTATTGTAGTTATTCCTCTAAATTTATATGTACCAGGTTCAATAGCTTCAGAGTAACTAACACCATTGTATGCTTGTCCTAATAGAGAGTTCTCTCTATCAACTGGGTCCCATAGTGTAACCCATTTTCTTTTGGTTGTGGTAGCGATAAGACCAGTTGGTTGAGAAGAAGTAAGAAAAGAACTTCGTTTATATTCTTTTACAGTCCCGTTTGGATAGGTAATCTCAAATTCTTTTAAAGATTCTTGATTACTAAATAATGCAATTAATAGTGGTTTTATTTCACCTCTGTCTTCACCATTATACAATGCTTGTCCAAGGTCTACTGAAGACACCCCACCTTTGTTAGTTAATGTTGAGTTAATGTAGGCACCAAACCCAAGCGTAAATGCTCCAGCTCTTTTATCAGCTTTCTTTTTAAACTCTTCTTCGATTTGTTCTAGTTCTGATTGTGAAAGCTTATCTGTTTCTTGTTCAACAATACCTTCATCATCTTTTTGTTGTTTTTTAATATTTTCTTCTGGTTGTGATGGTATTGGTGGTTGTGGTTCGTCTTCAAATTCACCTTTACTATTTAGTATTTGGTTAGGTTTAATGTAAGCACCAAACCCATATGATTTATAAGTACTAGTATTATTAATCTTATCATCTTCAATTTCAGTAACCAAACCTGATTTAGAGTCTGGTTTATTTTTTTCGTATTGTTGTACTGAATTATATATTGTTCTAGGGTTGTATAATCCTGTATTAGCGAAAAAGTTAAACCCAACAGCGTTTTGTAGTTGTGAAACAGGTCCACCTAATGAAGAACCACCAATAAACTTAAAGTTAAGGTCAACATTACATAACATAGGTTGTACACCTATACCTTCAGGGTTTAAATCCCATTGTAGTGGGTCAAAAGTTAAGTTAACTGAATCTATAACTATTTTAGTGTGATAAAAATCACCTATCCTTAATACACATATAGGTGGTTTACCAAAAGAAAGGTTTCCGGGTTCTTCATCTGGACCTATATTAGGTCCTTGCCTTGTACATTGTTTTAAAAAGGTTAACCTAGAGTTAAAACCTTCAGGTGTCATTGAATGAAAAGCTGGGTGGAAATATTTTAGTTTTTCAGTTAAGGTTTCATAAATAAAACTATCCTCTTGTTTCATTTTTTCAAAATAAGAACATTCCCATGCCATATACCTACTAGCTCTTTCAGCTAATCTTTTAGCTAAAGTTTCGTCTCTTTGTGACTTTATTTCTGCTGGTGTTAAATCATCTATATCACGTACTGTAGTTACTGTTGAAGTAGAACCTTCTCTGTCTACTACAGTCTCAATAACTTCTTTATTGTCAACAGTAAATATATCATCTATTTCTTGGTTATATTCTAATGATATTGTGGAGTTTCTGTCATCCACAGCTGTTGGTACCGTAACGTCAGGTGTTAACCCGTCATCTTGACCTTCATCCCTAAACTCTATAATATCTCCGTTTGGCCCTCTTGTTTGTGATAAGTTTTGACCCACCTCACCAGTAGTAGAAACGTCCCATCTAAGTTCACTATTTTTCCAATTAGTTTCTTGTGGAAAATCTCTTGTTGAACCTAGTTGGTATGCAGGTATTCTACCCGTTTCACTTTCAACAGCCAACAATAGATTATACAGATAGTCTTTAGTTGTGTTAGCTCTTTTTTCACCTAATTTTTTATTTTTAGGGGAAACACCCGCATCACTTGTTTTACCAACAATTTTTATTTTAAATCTTTTACCGTCTGGTGATATTAAAAAGTTAGCCATTTCTACTAGTTTAGCTAAACTTTCTTCATTTCTAGTTAAACTTAATTCTGACGCTGCGGTTGTAGCTGTCATACTTGTGGGTATAGTACCTCTTAAATAACCATTAGGGTTTGCTCTATACCAATTTCTAGGGTAGTTAGGGCTCTTTTCGGGTGAAGGTGGTGTTAATTCTGTTTTTAATGTTGTACCTATGGTGTCAGCATCAAATCTATAAGCGTTTCTAAAATAGAATTTAATTGGTCCAGGTGGTGCTGGTGGGTTTGGTACTTCTTTTTTAGGGATTACATTCTCTTTATATGTTGTTTCAATTTTAATTTCTTCTATGTCAGTTACAGGTAGTAATGGTATAGCTTCCTCTAGTGGGTATTCACAACCAGCAAAGTATTTAAATAATGCTTCTTCACCTTCTTTTCTATTTCTAATATCGACCATATCCATTGAGTGGTCAACTATTATCTTAAAAGAAAGTGTACCTGTTCTTTCGGTACTGTTGTATGTATATATTGGTTCTCCTCTGCCTATTATCTGAGTACTATCCCAATTAACACTAGAATTATCGGTAAAATTAATATCATAAGGTGGGAACCACATAATTCTACCACCATTAGGTCCTTTCTCACAAGGTGGTACCTTTAATAAATGGTCAGTATTTTGCCAAGCTAAATTTTCAATAGATAACATATATTTTTGTATAGCTGGGTTACCAACTTTTAACCCTGTTAAACCTTCTTTATCTGTACCAGCGTAAGGTGCTACTTTAACAAAACCATTATTACCTAAAACACTTAAACCAAAGTCAGGTCTGGTTAATGAGTTAAAACCACCTTCACCATTGTTAGAACCATGTCTAACTAAATCATTAACTTTTCTATATGGGTTTCTAACAGACCATGAACGGCAATAGAATGTTTCATCACCTTCACCACCAAAAACAGTATTACCCATAGAGAACTTGTTGTGTCTACCTGTTTTAGCATCGAAGTTGGTATCATCGTTAACGGCACCAATAAACCTAGCCTTATCTTTTTGACTACTAATTTTTGAGTCATTTACTAAATCTTGTGTATATTTTAAAAGACCTCTCCTAAAAGGGTTGGTGTTTTCACCCCAATACATACCCCTTCTAAATGGTTGGCCATCGTTTTCAGTACCTGCTGGTATGGTTCCAGGGAAAAATTTAGTATCTACGTCTGTAGGTATATCTGTACCTATCGAACCTCTATCTAAATTAATTTTAAAATCACCAAAAAAACCAAGATTTAAATCTAAACTAGTCGGCGTTCCTTTATAGTTCCAAGTATCCATTGGTTTATTGGGTAACACGTCAAATCCGTACTCACTATTTTTAACTAGGTCATCTTTTGTTGTAATTGGGTTTTCAAATTCTTTTGGTGTTAGGTCTTTTTCTGGTACACCTACACCTGCTTGTCCAGCTATATTACTAATAATTTTACCTACTTGTTGATTTAATCTATCTACTAAAGGTTTTTCTTCTTGTATAAGTGCATTAGATGTAAATTCTTGTTCAACGTTGTCAGTATACTTTTTAGGTTGTGGTGCTTGTCCCGCACCAAAATTTTTAGCTAATTTACCACTAGGTTCTTGTAAAATTGGCCCGTATTTATTAGTACTTACAGCATTAAAGATTAAACTTTTAGTGCCTGCTCCTGTAGATTTCATTAAGTCCTCGTAGCTTTCTGGACCATCACTATCACCCCATTTACCAAAAGCTCCGTCAGGTATTGGACTTGTGGGTATTTCTACACCTATAGCATCAGTAACAAAATTCAATATTTTACCACCTACGGTAGGTCTAGTTGTTATATCATAATCTTTTAATATTAAATCTTGTCCAGCCAACAAACCAAAAGGGTCTAAATTTAATTTACCTAATATTTGGTTTTTTGCTTTAAGTTTTAATCTATTAACAGCTTCTTTTTTTCTTCTTTCTTTTGCTAAATCATTTAATTCTGAATCAAAATTAATTGCTGAACCTGGACCTAAGTTTAATTGGTCATTTAAAGCGAAATTTTTTAAAAAGTTTTTTACGTCATCACCACCTGAAGAAGTTGGGTATTGTTTAAAACCTGTTTCTTGTGGTACCAAACCGGGTTCATTATAAGGTTGTATCACAGCTGGACCATATTCATTAGTGCCTACATTTTGTGACGGGTTCTGATAACTTATGTCAAACAAACTTACATCAAAATTACCAGCTAAATTCCATTCATCAATACTACCAGGATTAGTTATTGGAGAATAGTTAATATCTTTTTCTAAACCTTTTTCATTAAAACTACTAGTAAAGTTACCTGCCGCTCCATCTATCAATTCAGGTGGTAAATCTTGTAAATTATTATCTAGCAAATATTCTCTGAAATCATTAACAGTTGTAACACCTAAAAAACCACTTGAAAAGTAGTCGACATTAAAGTCATTTGGGTTTATAGCATTTGGCATATTTTTAAACTTTTTTTAATAAATATTTACATATTCAAATTTACTTATCATTATTAGCGCAAATAACTGCTTTTATAAATAATTAATCATATAAAATATTAATTATATAAATAAATAAATAATAAAGCTTAAAGCTAGATAATTAAAGATTAAGGCTTACCACCATTTTTACCTTTCTCCATAGTTTCCCATATCAAATCTTTAAGTGTACTTAACATAGGTTCTTCCATAACCATTTGAGCTACTTTACCACCACCTCTAAGTTCTATATCACCACTAACTTCTAGGTCACCGATATTAATATCAATACCGCCACCAAACATACTCCATAGAGACATTGAGTTGGCTAAATCTTTAATTGCTGACACTTTATTCATATCAACATTATTAATAGCGGTTATCGCTGCAGCTACTTCTCCAGCATCAACATCACCAAAGGCCGTTTGTATCTTATCCGCAGTTTCTCCTAGAGCGAAAATACCTAAGAATCCACCCGCTAAATAAGCTATACCTAACGCAACTAAAGAAGCTGCTAACGCGAATATACCAATCGAGACACCGATTAAAGCGGGACCTAACATTAGTAAAGCTCCAATATTATCCATATTAATTATACTAAACATGTTGGTAAAAGCATTGACTATCATTGAGATACCTTCAGCAGCTAATTTAACCGCGTAACCAATCATTATCATAGCTGCACCCATTGCTAATACTAAAGCAACACCTGCCCAACCAATACCACTAAGACTCAAACCACCAAATAAAGTCACAGCAAAAGCTAATGCTAATAAAGCGACAACCATTAAAGCAGTACCCGCAACACCACCTTGAGCAAAAAATGTGGTCGCAACACCTAAAGCCATAACCGCAACACTTAAAGCTACCATAGCTGCGATACCAGGCCACGCAGAAGAACCAAAACTATTTAATATTGGTTGCATTAATTTTAATGAGAGACCTAACACAATTAAACTAGCTCCCGCAAGAACTAGAGTAGCCCACCCATTCTGTAGTTTTTCAAATTCTTGTAAAGCTTTGGCAAATACAAATAAAGCAGCTGAAATTGCTAAAAGAGCTACCGCACCTTGTAGGAAGTTACTAACTTGACCACCCGCAGACTGACCCATCGCTTGTGTACCTGCAGCACCCCTACCAGCACCACCCATACCTGGTGGTGGTTTTGGACCCTGAACTGGTGGACCACCCCCACCTGGTGTTTTTCTTTTAAACAAACCACCTATACTACTACCTAATTTTTTGAGTCTACCACCTTTACCAGCTGTCATATTAAATCCAATACCTAATTGAACACCTCTAGCTATCCATTGTGCGGCTTTAAAGACTAAATAAGTCGCTAAAATACCAGCTGGTCCTAAATACTCTAAAACTTTTACCAACACTGGCAGTACAGTATTAGCTAAGTAACCAAACACCTTTTCAAGTATAGGTCTTAATTTTTCATCTATACTTTTTAATACTGGGTATAACTGTGTTATTAAAGCATTCATTTGGTTTCTTGCTAATTCTTGTGTTGACTGAGCTCTTTTAGCGGCAGCTTCATCGGATTCTTTCTTCTTTCTTAAATTTTCCGCTAACATTGCTTGTTCACTAGCACTAAGGTCTTTTAAATTTTTAAATTGTTCTTTACCTGTTGCTTCATCTACACCTACCATTACTTGAGCTTGACCACCTGAAGTCATTGTCGCAATACTACTTAAAAATTCTGCATCATCACCATCAACTTTGAGAGCATCAGAAAAAACACCTTGTTTAGCTGTTTCTTTTGCTGTAGCAACTAATTCTTCAAAAGGTATACCTGTGGCTGCAGCAGCTTCTTTCAATCTATCTAACTGCATAGCACCAACCTCAAAAGTTTTTGATTTTTTATCAAATACAGCGACAGCACCCGTTGCATCTATTAAACTTTTAGCAAACTCTGTTGGGTTGTTTCTAGCCTCATACATCATTTTGAAAGGGTCTCCTAACTTAGCTAAACCACCACCTAATACTTGTAGGTTAGCAGCAGCATCTATAGCTCCTTCAGGTCTAAACACTTTATCAGCGAAACCAGCAACCGACTCCATACTAATATTGTATTTTTCAGAATAAGCTGCCATTTTAGCCATACCTTTAACACCACCCTTAAAGTTTAGTTTATTAAGCATTTTCATGTTAGACTGAACCTTTTTCATTACCTTAGAAGTGTTAACCCCCATTTTGTCAGACATATCAGCAATTTCACTTAAAGCTTTTGTTCCCGATATAGCACTGTAACCAAAACGTTCCATCTCACCAACAAAAGTAGCCATTTCAGCAGCACCCATACCTGTTCTCATAGCAAGAGCACCCATAGCAACCAAAGCTTGTCTACCTAACATGGTCTGTCTACCTGTTTGTTCAGCGAAATTTTTCATCATTTCACCAGCTACCTCACCTGATATTCCCATCATCTCTAAAGAAGTAGACGCTTTCAAGGCAGCTGTTTGAAAATTAGCCATTTGGTTTACACCTACACCTAAATTAACAGATACCCTTCTAGCGGCACCATCCATCTTAGAGTAACCTTCAAGTAACTTAGAAAGTAAACCACTTTGACTTTTTAAAAAACTTACCGCACTATTACCAATAGTTTTAGTTATGGAGACTTGTTTTCTAAGTAGTTTTAATTGTTCTTGACCTTGTTTTAATTTTTCTTCTTCTAAACCAATCTGTGATTCTAGTACTTTACGTTCTTCTTCACTAGCTTGAGCGGACCTTTCTTTGAGTTCCGCGATAAGTTTTGATTTGTTTTTTATCTCATTTGAGATATTTTTTATAATTTTAGAAGAGGCTTCCCAATTTTTAAAACTAGCATTAACTTCTTTAGAATAACTTTCAGCTGCTTTTAAGTTCTCAAGATACTTATCTAGATTTTTAGGGTCTACAGCCATTTTTATTTAGTTAATTTTAATTTTATATTAATACCATCTTTAACAAACGGAGCGTTAGGTCTAGCGATTGCAAAACCACAATTTTTAAATTCAGAACCAACACCAAGGAGTTTATCTAAACTTTTTACATTTTTACCATTATCTTTCAATGGTATGTTTAGGTATATATTTTTACCTAATTTTGTTTTACCTAACTTAATCATTACCTTTTCGGTGTCGTGTTTCGCTTGTAAAGTTTGATTTTTTAAATCACTCAATAACTCAACAATATCGTTTACATCTTCATCAAGTATACCAGCTTTTTTAGCACCTTCTTTAATTTCATTAATATACTTCTCATCTAAATTGTAACTTTCAACACGTATACCTGATTGTACTTCACCTTTACCCATGATAATAGAATCTGTATTAATTTCTGAATCTTGGTTTTTTTGACCTTTTTTCATTCCTTTTATAAAAATTCTATTAAAAATTAATTGAGCTTTCTCTTTTTTATCCTCTTCTTTAAGTGTACCACCAACAACCTCATTTAAAACATTAAATAAAGTAAGTTTAGATTCTTTTTTAGAACCATAAAATTTTTTCCAATAATCGTTAACCTTATCTTTATCGTAAGATATTTTATAACCATGAGTTTTACCACCAATTTTAACAGGAACAGCGAACCATTTTTGAGCTGTTGACATAAAATCTTTAATATTTTTATCTAAACTATCAATAACTTTATCACTAATAACTTTACCTGGAAAAACAATCGACCATCTTTTATATTTGTCATTATTTTCTTCTTCCATTATAGATTGTTTAACTGTAGACTCATCAACAGATTCTTTTGAATACTGAATGTTAAACTCAGGGAAAGCTTTTTCTAATCTAGACATAAAATTTTTAGGGTAAGATTTTCTTAAATTTGATATCATCATAGAATAAGAATCTCTACCAGCTTTTTCTCTAAAATCTTTTAGTTTGGATTTATCTTCTTTACCACTTTTTACCGCTCTTTGTATCTTACCATATTCTCTAGCTTCTTCGGGAGATTTAAAACCGTCACCATATACAACAGAACCCTTGTAGTTACCAAACGTATTTAATAATAATCTAAAGATTTCATTTCTATTTTTACCTGAAGAAATTTCTTTTGGGATTGGAATCTCCTTAGTATCATCACCACCTTTATCATCTTCTTGGTCACCTTCACTACCTTCAGTAGGTTTAACATCACCTAGTTTAAGACCTATTGTATATTTTTTATCTAAAATTAATCTTGGTGATACCTCATTAGTTACCTTGTCATTAATATTAATTTCATCTGCTTTAAAAAACAAAAAATCACTTGTAGGTTTTTCACCGTTTACATTTATTACTTTAAATTTGTAGTATTCTTTTTCTACATTACCAGACTTTATTTTTTTAAAAGAGTCTGGAGCCAACCAAATAGTAGCGTTGTAAGTTTCTTCTTTTAAAGTTTTACCTTCTACAGAAGATTTTTCACCCATCCAAGAAACGGGGACACTAGGACCCATAGATTTATACTCAAAAGTAACTTTAAAAGGTTGACCCATAGAGGTTAAAGGGTAATAATCAACACCAACACCCATACCAACTTTAGCAAAGGCAGAATCTAAATCATCATCTCCCGCTCTAGCAATAGCTTGTAATTCTTCATCACCAACACCAGATAAGTTTTTTTTAGCCTTAGTATACCCTTTCTTGTAGAATAAAGGTTCGTTTTCGGTTAAGTAGTTGTAGTTTTTTCCCATTAACTATTTTATTCATAAATATGCCTTAGTTTATAATTATTTTCTACGACCTTTCGCTTTTTTGTATTGTTTTTGTTCTTCTTCCATTTCTTTTTGCCACATATCCAAGAAAAGTCTTCTTTCATACACTGGTATGTTTAAAGCGTCCGTGTAGCTAAAACTCATATGTTTAACTAAGTAATAAATTTGTTGTAGTATATTTTGTCTATACTCCAGCGTTAGGCCAAAAAAAGTTTGGTCCAATGGTAAAGACACCTCGAAAGGGACCAGATGGACCCTCCACTTCCACATCAAGAGCTATCCCTGGTTCTATTTCATCTGAGTATTCTCTAAACTTAAGAGAGTCGTAAGCCGGCATAACCGCGATAAATTTTTGTATGTAAACAGGGTCTCTATTACCCTCAATCTCCATTATCTGAGACTGTAACCTATATGTTAAAGCGTTACTTACTTGTGATTTTGTAAGTTTAGACCTTTGTTCACTTTTCTTTGTAATAGAAGTTTCATCTGCTACTGTTAAAAGTCTAAATTTAATTTTTTTCTTACTTCTAGGTAAATCAAAAACAAACTCGTTATTTTCATCAGGCTGTATTGTTAATTCTTTTGTACCCAATTTAGATAAATCAATCTCTGTTTCAAACTCTTCATAAGTGTCAGGGTCGGTCATTTTAACAGGATACATTTCACCATAACCAGTTGCTCTTAACCAAATCATAATAGCATTTCTATCACCAACTAACATTGAACCAATTGGAACACCACTATCTTTAATTTTTCTTTCTATTAAAACATCTAAAACTTTACCGCTTCTAATTAGATTTGGTGAGGTAAGTATATTTTCATCTGATGCTGTTAAATATTCAACTTTAACTGTTGAGGGTTTACCAGGGTACAAAAGACCTTTTGATGGTAATTCTAATACATCAAAGGGTGCTTCAAAGGCAACCGATTCATTTTTATTTTCATTTTGATTTGACATTGTAAAACTTTTTTTTTAATATTGCTTTATTATTTAAACTAATTTTAAACCCTTTAGGTTCAAAGTAAAGTTTATTCATTACAGCAAATAAATACTTTAATTTATTTTTTTTTGACAAATAATTTTGCCAACCGAAAATAAACCCTTATATTTGTAGTATGATAATTAAAAAAGATATGGAAGATAGAAAATTACAGAGACTAAAAGAGGTATTATCAGTACCAACACATTCAAGACAAGAGGACTTGATGATAGAATATTTAGAAAGAACTTTGTCCGAAAAAGGATATGAGTATCAAAAAGACGCTATCGGTAATATTTACGTTACTAAGGGTGATACTGAAAACTTTCCTTGTTTTGTGGCTCACACAGATACAGTTCACTCTGTAAATCTTAACCTTAAGGTTGTTCAATTAGAGGAAAACAATAAAATTATCTTAACGGGTATAGACTCAAAAACATACCAACCATCGGGCATTGGTGGTGATGATAAGTGTGGTGTTTTCCTTTGTCTGGAAATGTTAGACAAATTAGATAACGTTAAGATTGCTTTGTTTGTCTCAGAAGAGATAGGTTGTGTTGGTTCAAAAGAAGCTGACCCAGAATTCTTTAAGAATGTTGGTTACGCTATCCAATACGACTCTCCTAAAGGTGACTCAATGAGTATGTCTTTAATGGGTAAAGAGTTATTTGGAACTAAAACTAACTTTGGTGAAAAAGTAAGTCCTTTAATATTGGAACACGGAATCACTGATTGGGCTAGACATCCTTACACTGACATTTGGCCACTAATGGAAAAATTTGGTTTCTCTTGTCTTAACTTAGCGGCTGGATACCATAGATACCACACAGCAAATGAGTACGTTGTTGTTGAAGAAGTACAAAACGCTTTTGAACTTGGTTTAAAGTTACATGAGGTGTTGGGTGAAAACTTTTATGAAAGACCCGAAAAAGAAGAAAAAACATTGTTAACATCTATTTTTGGTGGGTACGGTTATTCAAGTAGTGAACCTTTAAATGAAGACACGTCAGAAGATGACCTTTATTTTGATGAGGAGGAAGTTGATGATAGTGAAAAAGACATCGTAGACATTAATGATAGTTATAATGTGGGTGAGTTTGAAGACTTTTGGGATTACGAAGATTTTAATGGTGGTTACACAATACAAAAGTTTGGTAGTGATGACTATGATGTTAATTTTGAATGGTAATAAAAAAGGGACCCTAAAAGGTCCCTTTTCCATATAATATATGATAGTAGTATCTTAAAATACTGAGATTGCTCTATCGAATCTAAGTGTTGTTGAAATATCAGCGATATCTGAAGAAGAGTAATCTAAATCTCCAAAGTTTGCTGAAGTAACCATAGTTCCTTGAAGAATCCATTTCTCAATTACAACCCCAGTTGGGTCTAACATTTCTAACTCAACATCTTTTTTATAACCAGCTGCGTATCCTTGTCTACCTGTTACAGATTCAGAATGTAAACGAATCCACTCCATTAACGCTTGTGTTGCTGAAGGACCAATAGGGTCTCTAAAAGTAACATCAATTGTTTCCCACGTAAATCTACCTGCCACAAAAGTAGAAGTATTTAAAAATTGAATTTCAGTTTCTTCCATTGTGTAAGTAGGTCTTGCTCCACTTGATACGAACCATTCCTGAATACCCAAAGGTGTTGGGAATCTAAATATAAACCTATTCTTCTTCTTTGGCTCGTAAGGAACAGGCATTCTCATTAACAAATCTGCCATAATCTATTGTTTTTGTTTTTGTTTTATTATCTTTAATTATAAATATGCGACAATTTTATTTTATTTCATTAATTGTCTTATTCTTGTTATTTCTTCACTTAAAATATCTTCACCCTCAACAAATTGGTAGTCATCGGATTTAGTTTGTTTGTATTTTTTACCAGAACCACCTTTACAACCATACTTTTTACAGAAAGCTAAAACAGCTTCTTTATTGTATGGTAACTTTTTACCTTTAGCCCCATAATACATCATGGATAACATCTCCATAAACTGTGGTAAATTTTTCATTAATAATTTTTCATCAAAACCTGCGGCGTTAGCTGCACCACCCATATTTAACTCTGTAATTAAATCGTATCTACCATTTAAAGATTCACCAGCTAATCCCATAGCCTTCCCTCTTTCACCTGGTCTAGATACTTTAGCTTTTTGTCTTTTACCTATATCAAAATCTTCAGGGAAACCTTTTTTCAATTTAGAGAAGAATGAACCAATACCTTTTCTTGTGTTCCTAACCCATTTAATTAAACCTTGATTTTTATTACTTTTTACTTTTGACATCCAGTCACCAGTATTAATTTTTTTAGTAAAAGAACCTTTCTTTTCTAGATGTTTATGGAAAGCACTTAGATATTTTTCTTGGTCTACTTTTCCTTGTCCTAAAGCGGCGTCAAAGAAACCTGAAGGTAAAACTGTACCTTCTTTTAAATTAAGACTATCCCATAAACTCTTACCACCAGGTAAAAAGTTTTGAGATAAATAAACCAATTGCATATTTCTATTACCCTTTAAAAAGTCTGTTGGGATGTCGGGTATAGGTGGTGGTGTAGTCGGGTCTACAACACCTGTAGTATCACCTTCAGGACCTCCACCCTCTTCACCTTTAGGTTCGTCTATTATTGGTTGATTTTCTTCTGTTGGTTTAATATCTTGTAATGATTGTAATAAATCGTCTAGAGTTTTTGCTCTTGATTGTCTTTGACCTTTTTCTCTTAGTACTTTAACTGTAGCTCCAGCTAAAACCAAAGCTAAACCTATCGGACCTAAAACCTTACCTAAACCTTTTGCTGTATAATAGGCGGCACCTGTTTTAACAGCTGTTTTAGTTACATATTTAGTCACCAATGTAGGAACACTTTTAATTAGAATACTCCTAAGAGAAGTACCTGCTTTTACACCATATAAGGTAGTGTCTAAACCTGAGTCAGGGTCAACTAATTTACCCGTACCAGAAGCACCAGCTTTAAAAAACTCACCCATATTATCAACACTCTGTGGATTATCTACCAACGCGTGTAAACCTTTAGCAGCATCTTCAGGTCTCATCATAACACCACCCTGTTCACAAAGTAAATCAATACCCTTGTGTGCGTCACCACCACCTATTTGTTCTAACTGTGTAATAAATCCCTGTGGTGTAGAGTTAGCGTCTACAGGGATACCTGTGGTTGTGTTTAATAATTTATAAACACCATCACCAGGTTTAACAGCGGTTAAAACCTCACTCTTAGTTTCTACAACATCTCTAACCTGTTCTGTATCTGTATATGTAATATTTTCTTGAAATAAACTTTTAAACCATTCAGTGTTAGCTAACCAAGAGTAAGCACCCATAGCACCACCAACCATATTAAGGATAATTGGTAATCTATTACTAGCTAAACCTTTTTTACCCATCCTAGAAGTCTCAAATTCACCACTACCAGAAGTTTTACCCATCTTAGCGGACTGTCCTGAACCACCTCTAGATGGTTTGTCGGAACCTTTTTTAGCACCGAAAGCCTTATCCATTACCTTGTCTTTAGCCTTTGTGATACCTTTACCAACCTTACTAATACCTTTTCCTACAGCTCCAGCGGCTCTTTTTAAGAAGTTTTTCTCATCTAACATTTGAACTTCTTCTTCGGTTAAGACATCCCATTTTAGAATCTCTATTTCTTCTTCGGTTAAAATATTTTCTTTACCTTCTTCAGATTCCATTGTGGTATAAACACCAGCTAAATCAACATCTAAATATTTTTTAACTATTTCTCTTAAATCTCCAATAATTTCGTTGGCCGCATCAATTGGTAAGTGTCCCTCCGTTCCAGGTTTTTTTTTGGTTGCTTCAATAATAGAATCATAAAAAGAACCCATTGTTATAATACCCCTTATAAAAGTCATTCTTTTTTTATCGTTTGGAAATTCAGGTGATTGTTTTTTTACCTCGTTATCCAAAGCTCTAAGTAACTTATTAGACTCTTTGTTTAATATTGCTCTTATTTTTTCTTGAGCTGCTTTTGTAGTTTTATTTTTACCTAGTATCTTTCCACCAGCTTTATATCTACCTAATTTGGATAATCCGTATTTAATACTTTCCCACGCCCCTTCATTGATGACTTCTGTAGACTCATCAAGTTTAGTTAAAGCGTTTTCGAATTTATTGTTTTTCATATAAATCTTTATTTATAAATATTAGGGATGTTGCAAAAAAAATGGGATTTTTTAAATCCCATTTAATTTTATTGATTAACCGTAATAATTTTACGCAGTCCAAGTAATAGTTATGCTTCCAGCAGTGTATACGTTATTCACAAACTGAAGTCCAAAACCTATAGTTTTTCCTCCGGTTATATCTGTTAAAGTAAATGTTTTAGGGGCTCCTTTCTTTGTTGGGTCCGTACTTAATCTAAAATCAACCATACCAGTATTAACATTTAAATCAAGAACGTTTCCTGCACTATCAGTCTTCTTAGTCATCGTAAATGCTTTACCACCGCTAGTTTCTACCAAACGATATGACCCATCGGCTTTAAGGTGGACTTCATTTTCACCTAGTATAGTATTTAACAACTCCTGATATGCCTCTCTTTGATTCTCTATTGTATCTGTAGTTGTTCCAACCCACAATCTTTTAAAAATTTCTTCAGATTGTTGGATACCGTAATTACCCCTTGGTAAGTTATTATATATTTTTTTATACTCTTTATCATCACCATCTTGTTGTAGAGTAACAAAATTTTCCCATGTTTTTAATCTAAAAGCTTTTCTTTCAGAATTATTTAAAGCGTCTTGGTATCTTTGAGCTTCTCTTTCATTTACAAATAATGTACCATCTGAAGCTTGATATCTTCCGTCTGTTTTTATTGCCATTTTTTTATTTTTTTTTTACTTTTTATTATTTACTTACTTCGCTCCATCTTCAATGCTCTGTATTAGTTTTTTTGTGTCTTCAGGTGTGTCAACAATTAAACTAGTTAAAGCGTCATACACATCATTTGTTCCAAAAAATTCACCATTAACCATACGATAGTAACCATTAATTTTAGTTAATGTATTAGCGTTTTTTTGTAGAATTTTTGTTTGTCTATCATATATTACTCTAACTTTGTCACCAAAATCTATTTCTTCCTGATGTTCTTTTGCTAATTTTTCGTCTGTAAAAACCCTACCGTCACTAGTGATATACACTTCCACTTTTTTTATTTTACCATTTCCGTCTGCCATTTCTTTTTTTTTTAATTTGACTTATTATCTTATTATAAATATTATTAAATAAACAAAAAAACTTAAAAGTATGACAGAATTTGATAAATACGCGATTAACCATATAGGGGTCAATCCTAACACACTACACGGATACCAAAATTTACAATCAGCAATACCAATGGTAACCAACTCGGTAACACCTACAATCATTGAAGAAAGACAATTAAATGTTGCTGCAATGTCAGTTTTCGATAGGTTAATGATGGATAGAATTATATGGTGTGCTGGTCCCGTAGATGATAGAATGGCGATTACAGTTCAAGCACAATTACTTTTCTTATCACAACAAGACCCAAAAAAAACAATCACAATGCATATTGATTCACCAGGTGGTTCAGTTAAAGCTGGATTGTCTATGGTAGATGTTATGTCTTATATTGACGCACCGATTCAAACTATTAACACAGGAATGGCAGCATCAATGGGTTCTGTTCTTTTAGGGGCTGGAAAAAAAGGTATGAGAAGTTCCTTAAAACATTCAAGAACTATGTTACACCAATCTAGTGGTGGAGCTGTAGGTAATATACAAGACGCTCGCATTAGTATGAATGAGTGGGAAAAAATTAATCAAGAATTATTTAGACTTTTAGGTGGTTATTGTGGTAAATCAGCTAAAAAAGTTGAAAAAGACGCTCAAAGAGATTTATGGTTAAGTTCTGAAGAAGCTTTAGACTATGGTATTATTGATGAGATTATTGGTTAAATAAAAAGAATAGGGACTTAGGTCCCTTTTTTTATACTTGATTTATTTTGGTGTTATATTCTACTCCCGCCTCATCAAAGTAAGTAACCCCCCAATTTTCTATAGTTGACTCATCACCAGTACTTTCATCCCACTCTAAAATACCCATATCACGCAACTCTTCATATAACCATTCTTGTAAAAGGTCCAATTTAGCATCATAACTAAAATCTTCATCAGCTTCCTGATTAGCTAATTCTCTTTCTATTTCATTATCAGCAATATAGTCATGATTACCATCTAGATATAATTCAGATAGTTTATTTACACTAAAACGACCACTAGCATTAAAACCATTCTGTAACATTTTAACATATCTTGTTAAATTATCAACACCTTGACTGTCGTTCTTAAAGTTATGCCAATTATCCGCCCAAACTCTAGAATCTTGACCATGACCATTAGTCCAATGTAACCTAAATAAATTTTTTGGGTTTCTTTGGGTAACTGGTTCGGTGATTTCAATAAAAGAAGGTACCTCCCTTATCCAATCAAAATCAGATTCTCTTAATATTTTTTTAATTATCTGTTCCATCTCCAAGGTCTACTTTGTTCTCTATATCTTTCTAAATTTCCTTCCGTCCATTTTTTATAATTAGGGCCAATATAATATTTTAATACACCATAGGGACCTTTTTCCGTTCTAAGTATGCCTGAGTCTTTAATACTACCCCACAATTGAGTATTGTAACCTGGGTAATAATCAAAATTATGAACTTCTTTATAGTATTCTTTTGCTGTTGAACCAGGATTCTTTTTAATATAATTAATAAGTTTATTAACTGTTGAATTTTCTTTTTGTGGGTACTTAAATGTAAAAGTAGAAGAACTATTAGCTGGAACCCAAAATACTTTATCACCTGAGTCATAATAAGTTTGTTCACCCTTTTCCCACTTACGTTTCCAAGAGTAGGAAATAAGCATATCAATTATTTTCCCGTACAAGTAATCGACTAGTTTTTTCGTATCTAAAGATTCGAATAAATTTTCTCTAGTAGCGACAAATTTTTTAAACGCATCCCTATTTGTTGGAACATGTCTCATTGTGTTTCTACCATATAATTTGTAAAAATTGGTGTGGTCCATCATAACCTCATTATAATCTACTTGGTTACCGTTTTCATCATGAAGTTCTAATTCAATAAGTTGTTCCCAACCTGACATCGACTGACTCCCAAATACATAACCACTATAAAGAGGGTTATCCATAAATTCTTCATATTCTTCGTCTATATAATCATAACCAGTAAAATTATTTAATGAAAACCAAAATGTATTTGTTGAAGCATCTGTTTGTAATTCACCAATACCACCATTTAACCTAACCACCTGTTCATTAGGTAAATCTCTTTCTATTTTCGCCATTAAATCTCTAACGACACCTTCTTTAGTCCACTTTTCTTGTAGTTTACTAAAAACACCTTCTTCATCTTTTTCTATTGATTCTAAAATTTTATTTTCTTTATTAATAGCGTTAGCGTAATAAAGCCTAATTTTCATTACCATTTCTTCAGGTAACAAAGGTAATACATGGTTTATGTTTACCATCTTATCACTAGAATCATAAAGTGTAGCGTCCTCTATTCTTTTCGCTGAAAATCTATTTTTTTTCTCGTTCCATTGAAATAACCAATTTAAAGCTACCTTATACATAACATTATCCTCAATTGTGGGTGAAGATTTGTCTATTATATAAAATAAAAGAGCGTCATTGGTGTATTGTTCGAAATAAGAACTATCACCTTTTGATGTAGTACACCATTTTGTTCCTGAACCATATGCACATGAAGCTTTGTGTGATTTTGGGACCACAACTCGCCATCTAGGTCCATCATAAATAACGTCTTTTTGTCCTTTTAATTTTTTATCTTCAACTTTTCTTATCTCTTCTTCTGTAGCTTTTTCTATAACAGAATAAACATTAGATAAATCTACATACTGACTACCTTGTGGTGTCGCATACTCTTTAGAATAAATGTCTTTATTTTTAATAAGATTTCTTTCTGCTAATCTATGGAAGTTTTGAATTAATGGTAGAAGTTGTTCGGGCTCTAAACCATAACCACCACAACACATATTATTTAAAACAAATTCTAAGTATTTCGGGTGTGGCAATTCGGATTCAATATGTTCTACTACCTTGTCAAAATCATCCTCCA
>JAAHTH010000094.1_pt1 | contig 65819 bp, 85 predicted proteins | sample 6116091 | NCBI WGS metagenome assembly JAAHTH01 (sample SAMN13939990, study PRJNA603662) | sponge metagenome | isolation source: marine sponge | host: Mycale hentscheli | place: New Zealand | collected 2006 | reverse complement strand
TGGAGATTATACCGTAGATAGTTTAAAGTTTGGCCAAACCACTTTGTCCGCAGAAGATATCTGGGATAATTTTTTACCGGGTCCTAATTTTAATCCACACGACGATCCTGATTATCCTGCTGAGGATGACAACTTGCCGTGCGATTCGAGTTTTGAAGATGGTAGTAGTTGTAAAGGTTCTGCAAGGACAGGTCCAATGCATTGGTCCGAAGGTTATTTGGGCAAGGTAACTGCTTGCCGAGATTGTTGGGACGCAATACTGCAAGACTTAGAGGATAACTTTACTACTTCTGATGAGGTAGGGCCACACTGGCAAACACCGACGGGTTTCGAAGAATCTTTTCAAGAAGAAAATGCTTCAGAAACGTTTGGATCAGAAAACCAATGGATCGTAGACAACCTGACCATGCTATTAACACAACGAGCCCGGACGTTGTCAGAACTTATTGACGATCTGGGAATCCGTGGGATCACAGTGGAATCTAATTTAGTTCGTAATCCTAACTTTGTCAGAGTTGGGAAGCATGTTCCTGCAGTTTGGGGACTTTCTGGACAGGATTATAGTCGAAAGCATCCTTATAATGCTATTTCACCAGCCGCTGGACGAAAACAGCACCTGAAGTCGATGTTTGAAAAGTTAGATCCAAGAGAGTTGGACTGGGACGACGATGTTACATGGAATCAAAAGCAACCTGAGCCTGATTGGGCAGATACAGTAGAGTGGAACGCTGAGGAAATTAAACCACGTTGTCCGATCTGTTTCGGATTTATTCCTAATAATGCTAACCCCGGTGCTTACCCCGGTGCCTTAAGCAGATATGACAATGCTACCGAAATATGTTCGGGTTGTGGACAAGCCGAAGGAATGTCAGGCTTATTTTTAGGATCAGTAGATCAAGATAAAATAGAAGATATGGAAACCATTACAGATCCATGGCTACGACATACTTATCTTATCAATTTGGTAAAAGATGCTATGCCTGCAGCGTTTCGAGGTGAATAAATGTCTTATGAATCTATCAGTCTGGTAGAAATGGATGATTTCTTAAGGCAACGCCGATTTAAACCGGTCGATCTCTACTTTAGACGTCGTCCTGTAAAGGAATGGGTCTACGAACGCCGACTTCCTCAGAATGCTAATCATTTTGTTAGGGTATACACGACGATCCAAAGATACGGTGGTAAGGCTGATCAGTCACGAGATGTTGGCAAGGATGCTATTCGAGTTCAGGTTATTTATCGAGATGAAAAAGGTGAGACCCTCGTCTCGATGCCAAAAAGAGTTAACCGAGTTAGCACATGGAGAGATAACCTTGACGATCGTCTAAAAGAAGTAGCAGAATCATTACCTAAAGTTAAAATGGACAGCCGTGGCGAACCAATGACCTTGCGAAAGAAACGTGGTAACCTGTTCTGGGGTAGTCGTGATTATCCGAAATATAAAGAAACTCAAAGATATGGTGCTGAGGATAATACTATTGGTGGGGTAGCAGTCTTATATCCTGAAGATTCACAAGTCTCTGGCGTAGTAAGATTTCAACCAGTAACTGATGGTTTACTAATATCATACCAGATTAAGGGACTAACTGATGGCAAGCATGGCTTCCATATTCACGAATATGGTGACCTTACTGATGGGTGCACTTCGGCCTGTGCTCATTTTAATCCTGATGGTGCTACCCACGGGGGTTTGGAAACTAAGGTCCGTCACTTTGGCGATCTGGGAAATATTGTTTCCAATAATGGTTTATCTAAAGGTTACCTGTTCTTAAAGAACGGCTGTCTGGATGGTAGTAAATATAGCATCCTCGGTAGAATGATTATTGTCCACGCCGATCCAGATGATCTGGGCAAAGGTGGAGACGAAGAATCTCTGAAAACAGGAAATGCAGGCAAGCGTTTGGCTTGTGGTGTTATCGGCTTAGCCGATCCTAAAGAAGCCGTCGATAAAAAGGCAGAAGAGGTAGAAATGCTTTTGCACCCTTATCATACGCCAGACTCACAGATTAATCTCTTGGAAAAGTTTCCGAATGCTAAAAACTTTGGTGCTCTACTGAACCAACAGTCCATGCCTGAAGGGTTTGAAGAGGTGATAGTTTTGAACTCTATGGAGGAATTGTTGGAACAGAAAACTTCACCATACCATGGCATATATTATATTAATTTCCCTTTAACCGTCTATCGTGGGGTTAATATCCATGGCGATAGCAAAGAGTGGACTTGGCAAAGGTGGCTGGAGGGTGATAAACTGGGAACTTCCACTAACATGGGTGTTATTGATAGCCAACCTACTACTCTCAACATACAGGAAGCGTTGGAGTATGCTGGTGCCAATTACTCTTGGAGCGTAAAGAATGACTACGCCCCACAAGATTTTGAGTTATATGCTATCCAGATTCAAGACTATTTCGTTATGTTTCCTCGTCTAAGTCAGCGATCGGAGCACAGGAATTGTAATCCTGTGTATGAAGAAGAAAATTATGTTAATCCACATTATGGAAAACATACATATAAAAGATTCATCAGTTGCGATAATCCTCAACATCAGGTAGAAACTCCTGTTATCTTTATTCTCGGTGGTGCCAGATATGAAGATCTGGAAGTAATTTGGGATTCAGATGCAAACTATTTTTCCTTTGATGCCGAAGATAAGAGAGAATGTTGTAAATGTCAGACCCAAGAAGGTTTGGCTACTGTTCAGGAAGGAACTTATTGTTATGATTGCCTGCCTATTAACTTAGGGGCCGAAGATAATTATGATGCTACTTATGGCAAGAAGCAGGCTAAGATCCGACGTCGTTTAAAGAATAAAATCATGAAGCAGAACATTATGGGCACTGCTGCTAACAAGTGGTCCGCTCGAAAGTCACAAGAACTTAAGCGTCAGTATGAAAAGGCTTGTGAGAAAGCAGGCTTAGCATCCTATAAGGGATCGAAGACTGCCAAGCAAGACGATCTTAGTAATTGGAGTAAGCAAAAGTGGACCACGGCCAGTGGCAAGAAATCTTCCGTAACTGGAGAACCTTATTTTCCTGAAAAAGCAGTAGCAGCCTTAAAAAAGCGGGGTTTGTATGCTAAGGCGAAGCGACAAAAGCAAAAGGCTAACAAAGCCAAGAAAAATGCTCGTTATAGTGATGATATCAGAGAGGTAGTGGGGCAGTTCCGTGCAGAGGATATAAATCAAACTCGAAATAACACTATAATCAACTTACTGTTAGTAGAATGGATTATGAGGACTAATCAAATATACGATTCTCTTACGATAACAAAAGGGTTGGCAGATTACATAGATAATTCACCATATGATTTCGTAAGACATATGCAAAACCAAGATTTAATTTCGTTGATGCCATCATCGAGAGCCTTAGTTCCGGCTGACTTTCTCTACTATCTCAAAGATAAAGACCGTGATCATTGGGCAAATATGAAGTCACGGGCGATTTCAAAAGAACGTTATCAGATGGTAAAAGAACAGATATCTGAGGATGTATTCTGGCTTAGCGATCATCATAAGGTTAAATATTACCAATGGTTGCCCAAATCTGCTATCAATTACCAAAACATATAAGTAGTTGACCACATCTACAAGGTTACTATGTCGTGGGAAACATATGACCCGAACCCTGAAGACCCAGCCTTGGGATCTTTGGTAAATCTAATATTGGCAGTAGTGGTTACCTGCGCCTTAGTGGCCCTTTGCAGTCTAATTTAAGGACAAAATGTATATAAGGGTGACAACCCTAACTTAGCATTATGAGCAAAGGAAACGACCGTCATCAGAAGGCATTGGCGATTCTCCGTCGAGGAGGCGTAGTCAGACAAAATAATGATCTGTTTGTAGTAGCAGGTAATTCAGGATCGGATTGGAAAGTAACTGTCTGGGATGACAAGCATATTCAATGCTCTTGCCCTGTTAGCAAGATTAAGCGACAAGAGTGCCATCACATTATGGCCGTTAAGAGTTATCTGGTTTCGGCCCGAACTGGTTGGAGAATGTGGTGAGGATGTCTGCTAAGGCTACTAAACTACGCCGTCAAATCAGTGTGATTAAATCTAAATATCCTAAACTGCGTAATACCCAAGTCTGGGAACGACACGATCGATTGGTTGCCGAATTGAAAAGGTTGGAATCTGACGGGGTTTGAAGCCAAAACACCGCAACACTTATATACTATGACTTTCTCGGAAGATCATGGACGAACTTAAAATAAGGATCGAGAGCGAGGAATGGATCTACGAAGAGTGGATTATTCACCGAAATGCTTATAAGGGTAACAACAAAGAAGAACATATAGGAGAGTGATATTATGGGAAGAAAAGGACACGCATGGGTAGACAAGAGAAGAATCAACGCATTGGATTTGATGGATGGCCGAGCATGGCTTACTACCGATTTAGCAGAAGAGTTGAACAAGCATTATCGTCACGAGATTCGACCACGTTCGATTTACAATGTGCTAAAAGGCGACAAGCGTTTCGTCAAGATTCGTGAAGTCAAGGTAGATTCTGTGGCTCGCACTAAATCACACACAGTTTGGTTGTTTGGTCGTGCTGACCGATCCTATGATGCCAGCCACCCTTGGGCGGCTAAGAAGGATGTGATGGTATGATTAGTGGTAGCACAATACGCCACGCCAGCACTTGTATGGATATCGCTTTGGAAATGTTTGAAGATGGAAACGATGCCAAGGCTTTAGAATATATTCAAAAATGCCTCGATGATCTTAACTCTATTGTGGGATGATACTATGATTAACTATCAAGGTAGCACCGTTTGGGTGGTTATTGTTTCGGCTAACGGCATTCCCGATCAACCAGATATCTTTAGTAACAAGCAAGCGGCGATCGACACCTTTAGCACTTATGTTAGAGAACTTAATGGTGACCTCTTGAAAGTAGATTTCAATAATAAGGTTACTTACTGGTATGATGATGATCCGAGCGAAGCCAATGTTAGCATTCGTATGTATGAGGCAACGGTTCGACACAAAGAGTGATACTATGAAATGCGAAGAGTGTGGCAATCCATGGTCAGTTCGTTTGGATCGAGGTCAGACTGATGATCTCGAAACGATATGGCTATGTCATGAATGCATCACTATTCAATACGGACAGTTAGTGGTTTTAAACTGACTATAAGTAAATTGCGAAAACTATATATAGGTAATAACAGGAGGATAACATTATGGAAGAGAGAAATCAAGAAGTAACGATTCAACAGGACATCACGGTTTGCATGGATTGTGCAGGTAGTGTCCAAGAAAACAGGAATGGTGAATACGAATGTTTAGATTGTGGTTTGATTCAAGGTCAGGCTATCGACATGGGTAAGGATTACCGAACCTTTGCAGATGGATCTGGTGCTAACAATGAACGCCACGGTATGAAGAAAACCTATTTGCTTCACGATGGTGGACTATCTACTGATATCGGTCGAGGCAACAAAGATGCTTTTGGTGTTACCATTAAGGGAGATTTCCGTAAGCGATTGTATCGTCTGCGTATGCACCACCAAAGAAGCCGAGTCCAAAAGAGTAGCGAGCGCAACATGGTGCAAGCCCTGTATGAACTCCAGCGATTGGCCAGCCATATGGGATTAAGCGAATCGATCCGTGAGCAAGCCGCATTTATCTATAAAAAGGCTGCGGAGAAGAAACTGGTGCAAGGAAGATCTATCGAAGGCGTAGTAGCAGCCAGCATTCACGCTGCTTGCCGTGATAATGGTATTCACCGCACTCTTGATGAAATTGGAAGGCACAGTCGTATTGGTCGAAAAGAGATCGGACGCACTTATCGCAAGGTTAAGCAAGAATTGGGTCTTAAGATTAAGCCCGCTCAGCCATCAGGCTTTGTATCATCGTTCTGTAATAAACTACAAGTTCCGCAAGTGATCGAAAGCGAAGCCTTTTCGCTACTCGGTAAGCCTGAGATTCGTCAGGTAGCAGCAGGGCGTAGTCCGACGGGGATTGCAGCCGCAGTTGTGTATCTGGCTTGTATGATGTATCCAGAGAATTATCGCACTCAGCGTGATGTGGCTCAGGCTGCGGGTGTTACTGAAGTTACTATTCGCAACCGATATAATGAGATCTGTGATGTCTTAGGTCTGGATCGCCGTGTGCTTGGAAAGCAATAATTACAAATAGGTGGTGGCGAGATAATCGTCATATGTGGGAGTATACTACGGCTATCTTGATTTTGATATCGTTATGGTTGATTTATCGATTAAATAATATCCCTCCTGTGATTGAACAGATCGAAACCATTGTAGAAGTTGAAAACACGGATCGGTTGTTAGAAGTATCACAACGTTTGGGACAACAACAGCAAGATCTTCAGCATTCTGAGGATACAGTAAGACATCTTAGTCATCAGGTAGCCCAACTACAAACCCAATTAGAATCCACAGCACAAGAAGCCAAAAAGCAGAAAGGTCGTGCCGCCTCGGCCCATACTTCTAAAGGCCAGATCCTTGAAAAGTGGGCACCTTTTGTTGATCATCCTGAAATCGATCCTGAGTGGGAGCCTGAAAACTGGTCATTCATGGGAAATCCTATTGATTACATCGTCTGGGACTATCGATTAGATAAAACGGCTAATTTAGAAGAAGGTATGATCTACATTATGGATGTTAAATCTGCCAAAGCACAACTAAGCACCAAACAACGTCGTATTAGGGATTTGGTGAAAGCAGGACGAGTGGAATGGCGAGAAATTAGGTTGGATTGAGATGAACGTTGGATTCAAAGATCGGGTCTTCAGAGGCATAGGCGGGATGACATTATTAGTAATAGATTTCTTAGCCAGTGGTTCATGGGCATGGGTCTTTTTAATCATGGGTATCTGGAGTGTAATCACTTCAGCCTTGGGTTGGTGCCCCTTTTATCGTTTAGGTGGAATCGATACCTGCCCCATACCTCAAAAGTAATACTATAAGTAGTTGGAAGGGTAAGTTTACGTTATGTTTCTGGATCAGTTCGAAGAAACAATAGATGAGATCGGCTTTTGGGCTCTCGAAGCCATTCAAACAGGAATCTCTGATGTTAATATGGAGATAGAAGCAGGAACTCGACCACTTGAGGGTTCGATAACAGTGAATAAGGTCGGTGGCATTATTACGATGAAGGGATATTTATCAGGACCCACAGATGATAATAGTGCTACTTTTATGTTTATGGACTTTGATTTAGAATGGATCACAACAAATAAAAAAGGTGAAATTGCTAACTATCATCAACGACAAGTCCAACTTAACCTTAATAGCACTGATCAGAGGACTTTGCTGAGGCATAGAAGGCAGGCTAAGCAAGGAATTATGCCTATGGAATATCACCAAAGTATGAATAGAAAAACAATTATTGGAGAATATTATGATGATGGGGGTGTAGTTTATTAATGATGTAACCCAATGGGAGAGTTCCCAACAGATGGTAGATCTTTTTGAGGATTTTGGTATGGATCCCGAATATCTTTTTTCTCACGAGATTGATCCCGTGGCAGGGTCTTGGTATGATAGTGAGGATGGGTCCACCTCTGCATTTTTTATTTTGGAGGCATTCGCCACGAATGAAGGCTACTTGGTAATGAAAAAGATTGAGAGTGATAAAAATAATTTTTTAAGGCTTTTTGTTGGTGGAACATCGTTTAGTAATGTAGTGGGTGCGAGACCTTGGAGGTGGAAGGACAATCCTCGGAATGTTGCCGCAGATTTCTATGCTGCTTTAGGCCGAGGTGATAATAATAGGATTTATTTCGATAAGGGGTGGATCGCATGGTTCCCAGAAGGATATAGCACCATGACGTTAGTTGAGTTTTACGAGGAACCAAAAGATGCAGGCCAGTTCAAAGTCAATGGTGCAATATATCACGGAGAAAAGGCTTTTGCCAGACTGCAGGTGTTAGAAGTTGATGAACTTGGCAGTCCCGATAGCATTAACAGGTGGGAAATATGAGATTTAACCGTTCGGCCGATTCATTTCCTCGCAAGGGTGGTAACTGGTTAACTTCTTCAGGAAACAACGATCATAGAATTGTTCATCTTGTGAAAAGACCCTTATCTGTCACAAGCAAACGACGCCAGAAACGTGGATGGGTATCGACTGGAGGGATTTATGTTTGGGATGGTAATACTATGACACCACTCCCAGATCGATATGATAGCGTATTTTTCAGACCACATGTTTTTTACGGTAATGATAAACACCAACTTTATGCATCTGGAATATCCTACCGTCCTATCGGTTTAAGATTTATGAGTGATGCGGATGACGAGGTAGAAACCTTTTTTATAGATCCCAAGCAGTGGAAAGTTGCCGGGGTATGGGAAGATACGGAGTTTGATAGCAAAGATTGGCACAGCCACGCCAGTAAGCAAGATATGAAAAAGATTTTCGATGATTGGTCGTTACCAAGAAATGTTGATAGAACACCCGGAAAACCAAATAAGTGGGTTTTTAATGAAGGCAGCCCTAATCGATGGCCGGGAATAAAAATTGATGGCACAGATCACTCCATCTGGTTAGGTGATGACAGATCCGTTAAACAGATGTTATTTACCTTAAAGTATACTTTAGGAAACGCCTACGATGCTATCAATAGTAAAATTATATTGTCATAGGACCTTTCATCTTTAACAAAGCGATTTCTTCTTCGGCACGGCGAACTAAATGTTGCTTTTCCGTATCGACGACAGTATCGTATCTCCAGACACGATCGCCAGACTGCATCATAATGTCAGCGATCCACCAAGGTTGGTGAAGGGTGGGTGGTGAGAGTTCCGCCCATATTTCTATCATAACCAATATTAGATTATTGACTATTTGAATCTTTGGGGTAAGGTATAAACAGGTGATAACGGTATTTACGGGTATGCGATGTCGCAAATGCGGTAAATACAAACCTAAGAAAGTTAAGGAGTTGATGGATCGCTTAATGAAGGGAGAAAGCCTTTCAACAAACGAATTGATGGCCCTTCAAACAGTGGATGAAACGTGCAGTTGCACTCAGATCTACGCCTTTCTTCCTTTGGGAATCAATTGGTCATCCTCTAACCCTCGCTGGTGGTAAAGGTATATAAGGGTGATATCACACAGAGTAATTTGAAGAACCACTGGTGATATTATGGTAAAGATTGACGTTAAATGCAAAGAAGGATACACAGCAAAAGAATGGAGCCGAGACGATACTCTCGCTTATTTCATTAAAGGCCCAACTACGGTTGGTAACGACAAAGGCGACATTGGTCGTTTCGATGTTCGTGGCAAGTTTGCTGGCAAGTTCAAGGCAGAATACGGTGCTCGCAAGCGTTTCGGTATTCTCGAAGGCTCAAAGGCTTCGACAAATGCGGTGGTAACACTTACTACTCCTGACGGCAACTCGATCCACATCGGTGATGTTGATGCTGGTAAAATGACTACTCAACAGCGCATTACTCTTGGTATGTGCCTCAACAATGCTACTACTTTGGTAGCCGCACAAATGGATGCTGAAAATGCACCACAGAAACTTGTATCTACCGTGTTCGATCTCGCTGATCAACTCTATGCGGAATATAACCTGCGCTACAATGAGGAATAAGCATGGAAGTGCGTTTGGATCTCGGCGGCAGCAGGGTGTTAGTCTTTAGCGACTACTCAGATACTGCTTTTATGAAGGTGACTGTTGAAGAAACCAGCGGTGCATCTACCATTACTTTGGGACTCGTCAAAAGAGACGATATCAAGCGAATGGGTAAAGCCGTCTAAGTAAGAAGATATAAGTAGGTGATACTGATAACTCTACCTATGCTGGATTTGATTAACTTCGCTCGACAGCAAGGTTTGGAGATTTCACCCGACCATTTGATCGAGAATCCAGTGCCTGTATCTTTGGATGAGGCCCGCATCTTAAAAGCCAAGTGGGCTCTTCGTTGGAAACTACGAAAGTGCCGGGGTTGTGAAGCCGCATTTGATATTAGCGAGGGTGGATTATATTACTTATGCCATGAATGTGTTGAGGAGGCGAAACAATGAAGGCTATTAAAGATGTAAGATTAGGATTTAAGGATCAAGAAGTGCTGGTAACGGCAGATATTGAAATGGAAAAGGGTGATCAGGACGATCTTTATTTCGTGATGTTCAACATCTTGGATAATCCGCTTCGTTTTGTAGTAGCAGTAGCAGGCAACTTTATGGACTTTTTAGAAACCAAGGGTTATCAACGTCAAGAATTAAAAATATGGTTGGAAAAGAACCCTCAAAAGTATTTGGAAGCGATTGTGCAGCACCAAGTTGAAATTATGCAATCGGCTAAAGAAAGGGTTAAAGTAACCTTAGATAGTCAGGCTAATGCGGATCAGGCTCGTTTAGTAGTAACTTCGATGTTGGCCAAAGGCCACTTTAATCAAATTAGCACTTACCGTTTCCCTGATGGCACTGATGATTCTAAACTTCAGAAAGTGCCTACTAAAGATATGGAACGAGATTTAGGAGTTATGCTGGAAGTCATTAAAGACTGGGATAACTTTGACTATGATGTCTTTATGAAAAAGATGGTGGCTAAACATGGATGAAGAACCAATAGGATTGCGAGAAGCCCTTGAGCAAATGAAAGCAGAGGGAGAACTTCCTGATGGATTTTTGTATCGCTTAATCGTGGTCGAAGGATCGGATCTCCAGCCTTTTAGCACTTCTATTTATGGACTCACAGTTAGCCACGGCATGGAACTTAATAGATCTTCATTTGAAAAGGATGAAAAGACCTTCCATGTTTTCGATCTGATCGGTTTTACTGGTTTTGATAACTTGGCTACCTTGATGGAAGAAACCGATACTATTATGGGTCAAATCATAAAGCAAAGCCGAGACGAAGGTTTTATTAGTAACGCTTCCTTAGCAGTGCATTTTATCAACCGCCCGTCAGAGGACGATGATCTGTTTTAACAAAGTATATAAGGGTGATACCTCGCACCTATGATTACATAAAACTGCCAATTGAGGCAGCATAAAGGTGATTAAATGACTGACTTTGACCCAATACAAAACTATATTTATAGCAAGCGAAACGGCGGACTGCGAATCTCTTTGGGTGGCTTAAACCCAACGGGCGCATCCTGTGAAATAACCAACGAATACGGTAACTCGAAATTAATTGGCAAATGCCATCGACAAGTCTGGTATAGTAAGAAACGTATTCCAAGAACCAACACTTCTGATGACATGAGTTTTATTCGTTTCGGGGTTGGAGATGCTGTGGAAGAAGAGTTGCAAAAGCATTGGCAGAAGCAAGGTATTCTTTTGGCCGCTAACCTTAAAATTAAAGCCCCGATCGGGGTTTGTTCCGATGGTGAACAAATCGACATGAGTGGTGAAATCGATGCTGTCCTGAGAATGGCAGAAATGGACGATGAGGGTCGGATTCTATCTATTGATACTGATCAAGCCGTGGCTATTGAGGTTAAATCTACTCGGGGTTATTTCAGCGAAAAGATGTTGAAAGGCAAAGGCAATAAAATGTATCCTGTGGGATACCCTAAGTTGGAACACCTAATGCAAACAGGAATGTATCTCCATACTCGCAAAGTAGTAGAAGATACTTATGGCGTAACTATCCCTTATGCCGTTATTGTTTATGAAATTGTAGACTCTTGTTCTACCAATCAATTCCGAATCGAACTTAGTAATGGTTATGATGGTGAAATCTTGGTTAAGACGATGGATGGTCAATTGATTGTTCCTCAAACCGATCCTATGGAACAACTTAAAGATCCAAACGGTAAAATGAATGTTCCTATCAAGGGGCTTAGCATTGAGAACATCTTGGAACGCTATGTTCTATCCTACGAGAAACTCAAGGCCGAGACACCACCTGATCGTGATTTCAGCCTCAGGTTTAGTGATGAACTGTATGAGGAATTAGATAGTCAAGGTGAACTTACTAAGACTAAGAAAGCCGCCTTCAACAAAAGCCATCTTGCCCCTGTGGGTGATTGGCAGTGCTCTTACTGTGATTGGAAGGATGAGTGTTATCCTTTCGGTGTTTTAACGGAATTAGTAGAATCTGGCGGACTCACTAAAGAAGATGCCATGAGAGAATTAGGGTTCTGATACTATGAAGCGATGGATCTTGTGGGGTCGTGAACTCCATACCGAACTTCATGATGACATTTATGTGCAGTTTATCTCTAATGTGCTCTCAGCCATAACAACAGCAGGAATGATTGGGTTATATCATCTTATCTTTCACGTTTGACCTGTCACCAGACGGGGTTTGATCGCAAGGTCATTGAAAGCCTCATAGGGAAAGAATTACCTTAAGCGTAGATAATTTATGGTAGCAGGATTGCCGAACTCATAAAGTTCCCATTCCCACAATCCATGCGGTTCACCATAGGTTTGGTATATTCGTAAAACGTCAGGATCACCTTTTCTCGTCATCTCTATCACTGTGGCATATTGCCATTCCTTAGGTGGGGTAGGGCTACTCAAAGATAGATACGGTTTTGTCTTCCACCATACCTTCTCACCTGCTTTAATGTTTTGGTTAAATGCTTCCACCACTTTCATCTCATACTGTTTGCCATCATAGCCTTGGAACTTGACAAGAGGGTCCCAGCCCTGAATAGATGGATGCCCACGACTTTCCACGTCACCACGGGGATCAGATTCCCATAAATCTCCGTCGTCTGCTTGTGTGTCGCCTCGCCAAAAAAGATGGTCCAAGAACTCCTGTAATGTTATCTCTGCGAACTCGTTGTTCGCCATGACGATATTCAATGGATAATTCACCATCTCGAACAGTTCATCATATTCCATAATTATGCCTCAGTAAACCGTTCCCACAATAACAGCGATATCATCAGGTTTGCCACCCATCCATTCTGCTAACGGTGGTGTTTCCGATTCCCAATCAAGATCATCAGGATTACGATCCGCATAAAGTCCTTCCACGGCTTTCTGTCCGAAAGGAGCCCAGCGTTTATCATCGTTAGAGGCTTGGTAAGCCGCAATAGTTAATTTCTGAGCCATTTCTTGGGAATCAACACACGAACTGAGAAGGGTATTAATTTCTACATGATATAAGTTGTCCCATAATCCGTCGGAAGCAATAACAATTATATCTCCCTGTTTGATAGGAATGCTACCTCGATCGGCGTCAGCAGGTATTTCCGCTAAATCAGAACTAAGTTGATAAGGGTAATTAAAACCCAGAGTTTGCTCAGCCGTCTCGAAGAATATTCTACCGTTACGATAAATGGCTAAGCCTGAGTCGCCTAAATTAGCATACTGCAGTTGATTGTTTTGTTGATGTCTAACCATAATGGCGGTGCAAGATCCTTCGATGTTAGTGTCTAAGGTTTTTTCATAGGCTTGTTCTAAAACCGTAATCAAATCCCCTGAATCGTTTATGGCTTGCTGTGAATTAAAGGCCATGGCTTGTGCCCATAGTTTTGGATCGACTCCTTGATCAGCCCATCCACCAACGCCATCAAAAACGGCAGCAACAGAAAACCCCGCTTCCTCTACAAAAAAGTAAGCATCTTCTCCTCCCTTTTCTGCCTTAGCAGGGTGAGGGATATAGAAGGCCGCCCAGTCGATAGCCATCATATAGATTATTTAGATCCACTGCTATTTATAGATTGCTAAAGTATAAGAGGGTGGTGATCATAATAAAAGGTATGTTCGTTCCCGTATCGGTTAAAGGCAATTGCTATCCCTATCGTGATATTTTAGCAGGAACTTATGGCATGAAATGGAACAAGGCTCGACGATGCTATCAATCGCAGATGGAGATTCGTGGGCGCAAGATTGTTAACTTAGAACAATTCTGTAATCACTTTAATTTATCGATGTGGGTTTCAGGAACACCTGTCAATTTTGCTGAGCAGGAAGAGGAAAGCGATTTCATTGAGCAAAGCGATTTTGATGATTCTAATTTAGGTAAGATCGGTGGTCATCAGATTCCTGAGGAGGCTAATGCCACAGGCTATCAAGAAATTGTGGTAACAGAAGACTTCGATCCACAGTGGGAAGTAGCAGAGTGGTTTGAAGGAACACGTTTCGATAACCCTCGGCAAGAACAGAAGCAAGTCATACCTGAGATAGTTGAGGCCGTAAAAGCAGGATACAAAAATATCGTGGTAGAATCACCAGTGGGTTCAGGTAAATCCGCTATGGCGATGGCTGTGCCAAAGATGTTTGATAGTCGAGCATATGTGGTAACGCCCTTGAAAGGATTGCAGAAGCAGTATTTAGACGAGATGCCTTTTATGAGATCCGTCATGGGCAAGGGTAATTATGCGTGTGCTTTAAGCATTGAATCTAATTGTCGTAACGAGGCTGATGCTGAGCGAGCATGGGAAGCCAAGCAAATAGGTAATGAGAAGTCACAATCTTGTCAAGCCGATCTGGCACCTTGCAGCACGATTGGATTTAAATGTGGAATGAAACTTCCAGTTAAAAATCAGCAAGTAGATTGGTCCGTATCTGAAGATAAACTCTGTGAATACTATGGTGCACTTCATAAGGCACACCACAATAGATTCTTTGTGGGCAATACCAGTTACTTAATGCGAATGAACTCCAGTGGGATGTATTTACTACCTCGTGACTTTATTATCTTTGACGAGGCGCACACTTTACCATCGACGCTATCGGATTATTATGCCTTTTCAGTTTCAATTAGAAAATTAGAAATGCTATTGGATATTCCGAGTTTCAATGACATTATGGCAGCACCTGAAGTAAGTCAAACGGGACTAACTAAGAAAAGAGAAAACATGTTGGCATCGTGGCATCCTGTGAGTAGTAAAGATACATGGGGCTTTCCACGGATCGGTAGCATTAGAACTGATACTCCTGTTGATCGTCAGAAGATGGGTGCTAAAGTCTGGACGATGTATTTAGAACGTCTTCGTGATGCTATCGCTCAAAGGATTAAATCCTATGATGAAAGAACTGTTAGAATGGCTAATAACACTAAAAATTATCTATCTCGGCTGATTGATAGCCTAAAAGCAGAACCAGAAAACATTATCTGGCAATATGATGACGAAAAAGAACCAATTTTTGTTAGTTTCAAACCCATGGACATCACCGATAGATCGGAAGAGTTGTTACTAAACTTAGGCAAGCATAGGATCTTTTTGTCTGGAACTATCTCTGATATCGATATTTATTGTCGTGAAATGGGATTAAAGAAGTCTGAGACTTGCTATATTAAAATTGAATACAGTTCCTTCCCTGTTACCAATCGTCCGATCTTTACCACGCTAAAAGGTGGAGATCTTAGCCGTCGAGGTCGTCGAGAAGAACATTATCAGGCTACGGCGATGAGAATAGTTGAAATTGCCAAGCAGTTCCCCGATCAAAAGGGACTAATCCTACCGTATACAGATGAGTTAGAAAAGAATATCTTAGAAGCCGTCGGTAAGATAGACAGAAATGTGGCGGATAGAATAGTGACTCACACAAAGAACCCGACAGAACGTGATCAGGTGTTCGATGACTTCACTAAATCTAAAGGCAATCCTATTTTGGTATCAACCTATGCTAACCAAGGCTATGATGGTGGTTCCGTGGGATTCTTGGTAATTCCCAAACTTCCTTTCCCCAGTCTGGGAGATGTGCGGATCGCTAAGAAGTTGAAAGACAATCCTGATTGGTATACTATGCAGACTGGCGTCATGCTAACGCAAATGCTGGGACGCATTGTGAGAAGTCCCAAAGATAGGGGTAAGATGTATATTATCGATCCCTCTTTTGATTACCATCTGCGAGCGCAGCGTGATGGTAGGAAACCTCTGAAGACATTTTTGCCTGAATATTTTCAGGATGCTATCCAGTCGAATCGTGGTGGCGGGGCGTTCCAAACAAAGTTATATTAAGGTAGCATCGCAAGTGATTATTATGAAGATCGCAATTGCGGGGCAGATGGCTTCTGGTAAAACCACTTTGGCAAATAGTTTAGTCGAAAAAGGTTATACCAAGGTGTCATTAGCAAGTAAAGTCAAGGAAATTGCCAGAGATTTATTTCATATGGAGGTCAAGGATCGACCACTATTACAAAAGATTGGAATGAAGATGCGTGAGATCCGACCCTCGGTCTGGATTGATTACATTATTAACTTGGACGATGATTTGTTGGTAATTGATGATGTCAGGTTTATCAACGAAGCCACAGCCTTGAAAGCCGCTGGTTGGACAGTAGTGCGACTTGATATCACTGAGAGTCTACAAAAGGAACGACTACAAAATACTTATGAGGATTGGGAAGTGCATTGGAATAATCGTCAGGATCCTTCAGAAACAGAAGTTAGTCAAATTAGGTCTGAGGATGTTGATCTGGAGTTGATGGCTGGCCCTGATGCTATCGAGCAACTGTTTAACCATCTCAAAATCTAATGTAGTCTTCTACCCTACCCTGATTATCGCAACCTTGTGGGATATTAACGTGATCTAAAGTATCTTTAAATCCACAAGTAGGGCAGCCAATAACAATATGTCCTGCTATAATGTTACCCCATGCATCTTCACCATTTTCTAAATAATCAAGATACTGCATCTTATCATGACGACATTTTTGACCTGTTTCCCACCATTCTTCGGAATCTTTATCCCATTCTTTGAGAGATTTTACTAAATGATGTCGGTAAAAGGATTGATTGCGACCTCGTCCTTTGGCATCAAGAGTAGTAAAATCACAGTTGCGACATTTAGCAGAGAGGGTGGCAGAACTGTTGCTTCGACCTGCAGTGTCGCCCGGATAATAAGAAACTAATTCGATATCATGTTCTAATTTCGGAGAGATATAATAATCGTCAGGGCCATAATCAATACCTTCGTAATCCCCACGACACTTGTTTCCGCAGAAGTTTCTCATACCGATCGCCGTCATGACCTCAATCTTAGCAGGCTTAGGACAGAGATAACAGGTTGGATAGGACTCGGCAGACATGCTTAAAGTATCTTTAGTAATCATAGGTCCTGAGACGGGGAGATATTCTCCTGCTATCTCGACAGACCAGTCTTCTTCAGGATCTACTTTATGCCATTCGAAAGTAATAATATCTTCTACCATAGAAGCGGGTAGTTCTTCATCAACTAATTCTGATAGCATCATGTTCTCCCAACGCTTTTTAGCACCACCAGTTCCATAGTGATCCTGATCGCCCGCTTCAGATATCACAACAATGTGGTTTCCAATAAATGCCCCTTCGATATAAGCCAATCCGATCTCATAATGGTAAGGAATGTTTTTCTGATCCAAATCTTTAGAAATCATAGCGGCGGCTTTACCACATCCACCCCGTAGCCAATAATTATCATCTTCAGTCTTTTTCGTGATCCAAAATGGAACGCTGCTGTATGATTCACCTAATATGTTAGCGTGGTTGATAGCATCATGTTTTGACACAGGTAGATTTATAACTTTAGTAAATCGTGTTAATCGATAGTGAGGATTTTCCCCTGTGGTAGCATCGAATAAATCATTTAGGGGGTAGGTATCATAGGTTCCTTTTTTACCATAGGACATGACATAGTGGCCATCCATAACTACGGCATCCCAACTGGCACTGTCAGGATTATTTTCGCCCCATTGAATTGGATATACCCAAAAAGTGTGATCGAGATCCATAGTTCCAACAACTTGACTTCCTAACCAAGTCATCATAAAACCATTAGGGTTATCTACAATCATCTCTTTTATTTGATCAGCATAATCATGACCTAACATTACTTCAGCATATACATTCCCATCACCATCTAAAACACCGAAGGCAGTGTTTTCTTTTAATAGCATTTGGCGAGGAACTGCAGCGATCCATTCAGGATTTTCGACATCCTTATAAGTTACATTGTTGATAGCAGTATTATCCTCTGAGTAAAATAGGCCTGCTTTGTGTTCGTAATCAAAATAACTTTTATCTCTAACAGCCTCTTGGTATTGTCTTTGACGATCCTCACTCCATTCGAATAGTATTTTTAAGGCTTCTCGATCTTGATCAGTAACAGGATTAACGGGAGCGACCATAGGATCGAACCAGATGATATCACCCTCAGAAGACATGCCTTTGTTTTCAGGCCACAGATCTCGAACGTAATATCCCATTTGGTAAGCATGGCGCAGCATAGGAGTCAGACCTCGACGTCCTAAAGGTTCTTCAAAATCTCGTGGCCCTATTTTACTAACTCGATCCATAAGGATGATGGCATACTTATCACCATATCTAAAATTGCTTTTTATAGCCGCATAGTCAAACTGTTGTGAAGGTTTTAGAGCCTCACTAATCTGTGTCATTATTTCAGGAGTCATCTCTCCTGTAAAGGTGTAGTTAATTTGAGGTAAGCCGGGGGTTTTGAGATCTTGCTTTTGCTGAGCCTCTAATTCTTCAAAAAATTGAAATTGTAATCGATTCATATGACTTAGCATATCATCAGGAGCATCCAGATTAAAAATCTTGATAACTTGATTGGGGTCGGAAGGTGATGAAAACACAGCCCCTGCCGATCCACGAGCGATATAATCGCCAAACATTAAGCATATCTCCCAACATTTGTGGACCAATTGTTACCGATAACATTCGAGTTGGCGATCTCATACAAAGTTAGATTCTCCAAAGAAGGCTCTTCGGCACGATACCACCCTAAGGAAAGATAATCAGAGTCGGGATCAAGTGGTCCGCTGGGCACACAATACTGACCCACTACCTTGAGAGGTTTTAAATCATCGTAGTATTCTTCATAAGTTTCAATGTATTCATCATGATTCATACCACAAAGCATCTCTACAAAGTTCATACTATTCATAGTATCCATCTCGGCAAATGCTCGGGGGCTGGGCATCATACTAACGACAGGATCAAAGAAAACTAACTCTCCATTGGCTCGGCGCAGATAATTATCTTCATTACTAATAATATCTCTGACTAAGGTAGCCATGTTATTCCACATCCAACCATGGATTTCACGTTGCCATGTGGCTTCTTGTTCTCTTTCGATAGGATCGGCTTGCTTGGGAAGGTATTCCATAATAACATAGTTAATTTTGACCTCTTTAACTTGATGGGCTGTGAAGATATTAAGTAATTCATCAGCCTCGATAGCATTTTCAGAATCCTCGCAGGCAGAACAATAGTATATCCCACCATCAAGTTCCATGCTTCCGCCACAGCAGATCGGCATTTCTTTGGCCAATTGCTGATCAATTAAATCAATTATATCATGATAACCTATTCTGGCAGAGTCAGCATCAGATACTTTTGGCATCCATTTGGGAACGGATCCTTTATATTTCAAAAACCGCTTCCAAAACTTAGTGGTGCTATCAGAGGCTAAATAAGTCCAACCGTATTGCATCATCCAATCGCTATCTTTTAATTTGCGTTTTAGATATTGCACTGGTTCTTGAGATGGCACACGAGGCATAATTTTTATGATTTTATCTTCGTGTTTGTGCTTAAAGACCATGCCTGTTGAGGCCCATGCGATGGGTTCGCCAACATCAGAGAGTCTAAAGATGATAACACCCCTTAGTTTCGGAGGTCGTCGATCACTTCAATAATCTTTTGTTTGTTACGGTTAGCGACAAATAGTCCGCCCAGAATAAGTGCCACAGAGGCCATACCACCAAAGTTTATCATGCTAAGTTTCTGACTACTAAATCCTTCTGCACCATAAGCAGGCCCTTCGAGGTCCATAATTCCCATAGCATTATATTTTCCTAAGGCTTCTTGGAATGCAAACCAGTTGACACCCGCTTCATTGACGAGTCTACCATCAGGAGCATTAGTGTTTTGACCTGTTTCGGGTGTGATAGCATAAGGATCGACGCCGGGGTTTGATTCCTTCATCGCAGCCACAATAGTTTGAGTATTAGGGAAGACCAAGGTTCTAACACGGTTGTGTATAACCTTTTTACCCGTAGGCTTGCCATTGACATCTTTTTCGATCTGCTGGTGTGGGAAAACAAGGAACTGCACAGTGTATTCATTTTTATCTCGGGCTTCACAATACTCTCGACAAATATCAGTGGAAGAGAAATACTGACGACCAGTGTAAATCTTACCATCCTTTAATGGGTGACCGTGGATAGTCCACTTCTTGTCGTAGAGTCCTTTACGGAGTTTATCCTGTGCCATCTTGGCTTGAGGGCTAACCTTGATAGCAGATTCGCCACCATAGTCAGGAAGTCCAAGTTGATACTGTCCATTATCATCAAGATAAACGTAAGACATCCACTCTCGCTCTTCGTTAGTATTGTCAGAATACGTCTTCATTTCTTGAAGGGCTTCTTGCGTAAATCGATTAAACTCTGCTTTCCATGTCATAGATATCCTACCTTATCGCCCCTAACTACTAAAGGCTTTCCTAATGCGGATGCCATAGTGATGCCTTGGGGAGTTGTTTCTATTTGGGTGGGCCCTACCTTTTGTTGTATGACCTTATACCCGATGCCGTTTTTATCTAAAAGAGTCATTAAACCCGTAAGGTCTGACATGACACCTTGAAATCTGTGGATCTGAACAAAGGTTCTGCCAGCATCTCCAGACAGTAATTGTGATTTATCAAATGATCGGCGTTCACCTGTAATGATATCCACTCGATACTCTAAATGAGCATCGCCTGAAACCGTTCTTTCGGATCGCTTCTTTCGAGCACGGCGACGGCGAGCCTCTTCCAACATTCTTTGTAGTTCTTCAGGATTGGTTGGCATATTAGGAGTATCTAATAAATCTTGCATATCGCTCGGAATAGCCTGCTCATCAAAACAATCTAAATTGGCTTTTAGCAAGGATAAGAAACCTTTGGTATTACTTAGAGGCCTTACCTTTAGCCAATAACCGTTGTCTTCTAATAGACGAACTTGGGAATTGATGCCAAAAGAATTGTCAAGAGTTGGTGGGAGTTCATAGGTGAAAGCAGCCCATTTAGCAACATCTTCTGGTTTCTGGGGCTGATCTTCGCTGTGTAAAGTATATTTCGGATTTGATGATAGCATAGATACCTGATCCATTTCGTCCTCTTCGAGAACTATTAGTCCAAGAGGTTTCTTTTCACTAAGCACTGATATCATCACAGGAACTTCTTTGGCTTGTCCCATCATGGCTCCAATCATAGGATTCATTAGACTGGCATAATTAAGTAAGTTTTTATAAGTTTCTCCAGCAGTGGGCGCAAAAACACCGTCAAGATTTACGACAGTGCAGATTTCTCCTGCTGCTAAGTCATCCATAGTGCGATCGTATTGTTCAGAAAACTCATCACGAGTAGATAAATCATCGATATCAAGATCTGGATAATCTTCTTTGGCCTTATTCATTGACTCGTCTAATTTATTAGGTAGGGGTGATACTTTCATGCCATCTGGATCGCCCATCTCGGAAAGCATATCTTCGGCTTCCTCTTCTGATGAAAACTCGGCAGGAGATCCATTTTCGTTAGATAAAAACTCACCCGATTCTTCTTCTTTAATACCCCACTGCTTTTCTTGATTACGTTGTTTCATCTCGTCTTCTAACTCTCTCATTTGCTCTTCTACGGCTTCGTCTCCTGCGTTTTGAGCAATATCAGCAATATCTTTAGCAGCGTTTCTCACTGATCCAGCATCGTTACGATCGTTAACTTCTTCAGCAGCATCTTCAGCCTTGTTAGCAGCGTCTTGTAGTTTATCAGAATCCTGATTATCGAAGGCTTCGTTGGCTTCTTGCCTTGCTTCGTCTGCTAATTTTTGGGCTTCGGATTGATTGCTTGGTGTCGGGGAATCAACATCATCATGAAGTGACTCGGCCTGATCTTGAGTTATTTTGCCTTCTTCCAGAGCCTCATCGATAGCATCGTGAGCCGCATCTTTGGCACGAGACATGTTATCATTATCTTTTTTGGATCGTGGGTTACCGACATCTTGAGCCTCTTGAGCAGAATCTACGGCACCTTGGACATCCCCTTCATCTCGGGATGCTTCGGCTTGGTCAGCACATTCTTCGCATTGTTCGCTGCATTGTTCTTGCTGCTTTCCAAAATCTTCGGTGGCTTGCTTATCAGCAGCCTCTTGAGTTTCCGACATTCCTTCTTCGCCAATGTTGTCAGCAAGGTCATCGATAGGAGTTTCCATACCAGTGCCATCACAATCTCCGCAGATTTCACTTTCGCCTTCTCCTGATCCTTCTCCACCTTCTCCACTTTCGCCAGAGCCCTCTCCGCCTTCACCACCTTCAGAACCCTCGCCTTCGCCATCGCCGCTTTCGGATTCACCAGAGCCTGAGCCATCGCTTTCGCCCCCTTCGTCTGCGCCGGGGCCTGATCCCATACCTGTGCCATCACAAGTTGAGCATTCGCCACCTTCGCCACCAGATTCACCCTCACCATCTCCTTGACCAGATTCTCCGCCTTCGCCGCCTTCGCCTTCGCCCGATCCTTCTCCTTGAGCATCTCCACCTTCTAATGTTGGATTGTGTGGGCTTGGAGGTCCACCGCCGCCACCGGGTCCGGGAGGTCCGGGTCCGGGAGAGCCACCGCCGCCTCCGCCTTTTTGGATATCATCGAACTCACCCTCATCACTGCGTTTTCCGCCTTTAATGTTACCATAACAAGTAGTGCGACCCACAGCGTCTTGTGGTCCTGCTAACTCTACTTGATTTCCAGTAATGGGACCTGCACTACGATTATAACTAATGTTAAGAGAATTGCCAATTTGATTCACGATATAGTAATCACCAGCCACATCTTCTAATTTTTGAGCCCACCAGTTGACATCATCTTGATCACCAACTATAAGTAATTCAGTTATAGCATCAGGATTACCAGTATAAGTAATAAAAGGAGCAGGTATGCTATGACTATCATGATTTATCATCCAATCTCTAAGATCGCATAAAACAGAGGTCCATTGGTCCTCCAGATAGATAACAGGCTGAGAGCCTGTGGTTCCCACAGTTCCCTTAATAGGATCGATCATAGCAGCCACCATGGTTTTGATTGAGGGTCCCAACTACTTATAGTTTTTCGTTATTTGGGATTCTCCAAACGTATATAAAGGTGATGTCACACATCTATAATTAGCCCCGACAACAATTAGGGGAAAACAATGGAGATGAAAATTATGACCAACGCAGATGAAATAGCAGCCTTTATGGATGAACTAACAGCAAACCGACCAGCACCGGCTTCCCGTGGGCCTCAAACCCGCTACGAAGTTCTCAAGCCACAGTTCGGAGAAATCTACCGCAACTACGCACTTGTTTCTTTTAACAAGGTAGATTCCGACCTCAATGGTGAGAACTATTGCCTTCGCATGGTGAACCTTGACACAGACCGACGTGAAAAGATCTACCTCGGTGGATATGAACGCAACGACTTTGAACGCTTTATCGCTCAGAATGACATTGTCACTGACGGCGACGACGGCAAGAAAGTTTACAACCTTCCAGTCAAGATCGACTTCCTTCGTGCTCAAGAAGAGTCCAAGAAGAATCCGGGACGCAAGTTCAACACCTTCAACGCACTACCTCGTGGTGCAATCGCTCGTGACGAACTCCCAGCAGTTCCAGCAGACCAAATCGTGGACGCAGACGCTGAGTGAGATTCATTCTCTACCAGCCGACTCCTTTGAGGGGTTTTTCCGCAGAGACTGAGCGCAAGCAAGGTCAATGACGCAGGATACCTTTTAAGATCAACTTCGAGTCCACCACGCTCTTGTCTTGGCTTGCCTTGGCTTGGGATGGTTAAACTCGGGTCTTGCGATAACGTCTTCTATGACTTTTATGTCGGTGTTGCTTCGGCGCACGAAGGCTCACTTGTGCTTGATCAGGGATAATTTAGAACGGTGGGGACCTTGGGTTCACATCTTTGGTCGCCATCTGCGCCCTTTAGTTCTGAGGCGGATTACTCGAAGTTAGATATAGGTGATGGCATGAGGGATTATTATGGATGCTCGACTCACTACTTATGTGAAGTCTTGTGTTGATACCTATGAAGATGATGACGCTTCAGTAGAAGGAATATATCAATCCAAGATTCACTCACGACCTCGTATGGGATCGGGGATCTGCATCAAGATTGAAGATCTTCCTCTAACTAAACCACGCAAAGGTTCGAAAAAGAACATCTCAGTTCTCGATCCACAGCAAAAGGTGGCAATTCACTTTATTGTCAGTGATGGCAGTAGTGCAGTCAAATGTATGTCACACAATGGTTTGGGAGTCTTACCTAATGGCGTTAAGGTTCATACCTTGACCCGTATCCTTGAAATGCTAACGGAATCACAACGCAACGGCTCTATGGTCGGTATCGCAGGCTCATATCAATTACACCAAGGCGAAAAGGTCTTTGTAGTTGAACATATGTGGGCAAAGGAAGATAAGAAAGTCAGTCAAATGTCTGATCAACAATTCCAAGGATTCCTTAAAGCCTGTAAAGATGCCGGGGTTAGACCGATCGATGTTTTGTGTTCTGATGATACTATCTGGCGACACGTTTACGCTGCTGACGCTATTAAGAAAGCAGTAATGCTTAATTGTCTCAGTCCTTTTAGAAAGCAAGATATGATTCATATTGCTGTTATCACCAGCATGGGTGAAGGCAAAGACCATTTAATTGAAAACATTATTCAACCTTTAGTTCCTTGTGCTGTTGCCTCCAGTGGTAAACTCTGCACCATTCCCGGATTATTTGGAGCGATGAGTGGCGAGGATCTTAACTCCGTAGAATTGGGTCTAATCGGTAAAATGAACAACGAGCGGATCGCTGTATCTGAGTTTCAAACATGGAGTTCCGAGGTCTTTGGAGAACTTATGAATATGTTGGCTAATGGTTATTATACTATGCAGAAAGGACAAGTCGATGTTACTCGTGAAGCCGTGCTAAATATGAGTTTCTGGGGCAACCCTGAAAAGTCTTACAGTGATAAAATGGATAAGTTGGCCATGCTCGATGTATTCAAGGAATATACTTTCCAAATGATTAGTCGTATGACCTTAATTTTTGCTCAAATGTCTTTGACCTTTGGCGATGATAATGCTGACAAGTTTGTTAAGCGTAAAATCATGGATGCCATGACAGGTAAGTTTGAGACCCCTGAGGCTAAAGCCAATCTAACTATGTGGCGACGATTCTTTAGAGAATATCTTCGTTATGTTAGCCGTATGAGTCCTAATATGGGTGTTATGGAGCAAGGATTGTTTGATATGATGCAGGAGATAGAAGGCACACAAGATTTCAAAGCCGTATTTTTGCAACGATCGGAACGAGAGAATCGTAAGTTCCAACAATTCATTAACTTGTGCAAAGGATTGGCCCGACTGAATGGGGATCAAGAAATCACTGCAGATCATCTTTACGATGCTAAATGGTTGTTTCAAAAATCATTAGAAACCTTAGTTAAAAACGTGCCACTCAACCAAGATTTGTTAGAGGCTGATGGCAAGGTGCAACATATGTATTCAATGCTACTTAAGAACTCCGACAATGGACACTATGATTCCTTGTTGGTGGCTAAGAAACGCATGAGTGAATTAGGGCATAGCCTCAATGATACCTTAAAGGAGAAATTGATCGAAATCGGAGTCATGGATGTTATCGATGGTAGAGTGGTGCTTTACGAACAGTAACTATAAATAGATGGTGGGTCCAAGTTTGAGCATGAATGCGGTAACGCTGCGGAAGTGCCGAGTGGCACAACGACTCATGGATCGAGATGATCTGGGCCTAACTGCGGCGGCTAAGCGAGCAAAAACTACTTCACGCACTCTCAAGAAATACTTTAATGATGTTGGCGTTAAGATCCGTCGACATGGAACGGGACAGTATCGTTTGGTATTACCTCCAAAACAATTAAGCGAAAAGTTTCTCCGAAGGATGGCCGACGGGGATTCTGCTACCAAGGCTGCCAAAGCCCTCAACACTACGGTAAAGAAAATGAGGTATCAAAGATTGCCTGTTCAGACCCCTGCGGGAGTAAGATATTATCCGATTATTCGTAAGGATTCAATTGGAAAACGCTGGTCACCTAACTTTAAGTGGGTATCCGAAAACTCGGTAGTAGTTTATGGTTATTTGTTAGGTTTGGGAGATACCATACAGGGCCACGACACCCAGATCGGGCCGAATGCTAAGGCGACAGCCGCCGATCCTAACTATGCTGACATCTGGTGGCAGGTTGATTTTAATTCTTTTGATTCTACTTTGAAAGGGAAAAATCTAATTGAAAAATACAAAAAACCAATTGTAGAATTATTAAAGCGGGAACTACAAACTCCTGCTATTAACAACGCTGCTTTAGTAGCCTTATTCGGAACTAATACTAAGGTATCATCAGCAGCAGCCTTAGCAGGTAGAACAGGAAACTTCAAATTAACTGAATTAGAAAATCTTTTAGAACGCTATGATATTCACATGGATGATCGACTCAACAAAATTAATATGGGTGTCGATGATAGTCAAGGAACTCGTGGATCTTGGGTCCTAAAAAGAAACTTGGTTTCAAGTGGTGGCCGATCCTCAGACGGTAAGTTCCAAGTTATGTTTATGAGAAAGTCAGGTCTCACTACTTATCCCTCAGCAGGTCCAAAGACTGTGAAGTTAAACTACTCTTTAGCCAATGAATGATGCACGAAGGGCAAAAGTCCATATAGTCGGACGGGGATTAGAAACCATAGTCATGCCGACAGAAATAAAAAACCAAACTTGCGAAGTGTGTGGAGAAGCCGCCGTTTGGAAAAGTCGTTTAAGTCCCATGGGATTTGTGAAATCAGATCGTAAGTGTGGTTATACTCGGTGGATCTTTTATTATTACTGTAAAGAACACCTTCATGATGCTAATGAGCAACTCTGGTCACGATTAAAACCGTATCGATTAGGCGTATAAATATAAATAGCAGAGAGAGTTATTATAACGTATGATTAACTGGTCCGACGCATTGTCGTTTAGTGGGTGGGATATTAAACACCCATTCTGGAATGCTCGGGAACTCAAGGAACTAAAAGATTTTCTGACCAATCTGGGATTGTTAGGTAGTCATGATATTTTGGCTGAGGGTTTCGAAGACGAAGGCATTACATATTCTGAGGGGACATTAGTTCTCGAGCCGAGCGATCCCTTCGCCTTTGCTGATCAATGGGTATATGTATTGGAAGAAACTGTGGGCACATCACCTCAGGGATTCAATTATCCATTAAATCGAGCGGATCAGTCCAATGCTAAACAAGGATATAAAAACGCCATTAACAATCAAAAGGCTGGAAATGAGTTTGTGAGCATAGTTAAAGAGATGTTGGAAGAAACACTTTATGAGTATGGGGATTCACTGGAGTGGTCTTATCGTATAAAACCATGGGCCTTTAAGGTAGTTGAGGCGATGGGAGATATAGGTTCAGAAACAAATCAAAATGACGCTATCGAGAACTTCGGGACGTTATCGTGGACGATCGACATCGATCCAATGGGGATCTATAAGGACGTGGAAGAATGATTAACTATTCCCAACTGCCTGAGTGGATGAATAGTAACATCTGGATGGAGAAAATAATGCTATCAGGCTTAGAAGGCACTTATTCTATGGTAGTGGATAACAAAGGGTATATTACCGACACTCGACTTTTAACAGATTATAAGGGTAACAATTTACCTGAGGGAACACTTTGGCTCCCGACAAGCAGATTTAGATCACAGTTTCGTAAACTCTGGGAGGATTTCTCTATGGATACCTATGTGAATAATAAATTACAAAATGGTAAGGGGGTTGCATTCACCACTCGTAAAGAATTAACAAGTATATTAAAATCGGCTAACATAATGACTGCGGGTTGGGATGGAAATACAAAAGTTGCAGAGGAAGACGTGTGGATCGGGACAGATCAATCATATGAAGATCGAACTTTTGATCATCCTTACCTTTACCATTATAAGTTTCTGAGTAATAGACATATAAAGGAGTTAACTGATTCAGTAACCGTGTCGTTGTATCAAATCTATGATAACAAAAATAATAAGGTCCAAATTATATTTAATGTTACTTATCCATTTCATGCCATGAATGAGCCAGAGTGGAATCCAAAAGCACAAGTTCCTTTCTCGGTGCTATTTGGTTAAGAATAAACTACACAAGCCCAAAGGATCATTATAACGGCTAAGATAACTAAGACTTGACCGTCCGACCAAGGTTGTTCTCTTCTTGGAACGGGCATAATAAATAGTAGGGGTCACTACTATAAGTAATTAACTGAATAAGAAGTGGTGCCGCCCCTGACTTGCGCCCACACGCCAGAGGCAAAGACTCCCTTTCCCCAGAGGTTCGATGAGCCTCGGAGTCTAAGCACCAAAAGATAGTGTGTGCGCTCACCTATATATAACTTTACTCATGGGCTGCTAACCAACCCACAGGACGATCATCGCTAAGGTGATATTTGCCTTCATTATCTTTTGTAACAATATTTTTTAGAAGATAAACTCGTAATAAACCGCCCACAGTTCTATTGTTGGCTGAAAACTCCCAACGATTAAGAATATAGGCTAACTCTCTGGCATGAAGTGGCCCTCGTTGCCGAAGGGCTCTTAGGAGGCCCCAACGGGGCTTAACCTTTCTTCGGCTGCTGAGCATAGCATAATAGCAATCACGTCCGCAAAATCTTTTCGATCCATTTTTGGTGGCATTAGCATAAGTTAGTTCCATGGCTGTGCCACAGTAGTCACATTCTTGAGGTAATTTAGGATAAACCTTTTGACCAGTATGATGTTTATTAACTGTGCCATCTTTACCAGTAGGATTTACCTTTTCCATATTTTCACCATAGAAACGCCGACAATAAGAAGAACAGTATAATCCTGTATCCGTATCATCCTCGACGAAATCATTAGATCCTACAGCGTAACGATCACACTGACAAAGTCTAAGACCTCCATTTAAGATTCGGTTTTTCTTTTCAGCCATAAGTAATATGATTGTGAGGACCTACTTATAATATTTTTCCAAAGGTATATATAGGTAGTATCTATAAACGAGTATTATGGCCCTTGAACCTGAATTGATGTATGTATTAACGACTGTCGGCGGATATCTCGCTGGTGCAGCCACCTCTTGGTGGGTGCAGAACCGTGGAAAGGTAGTAGACTCCTTGCAGGATGCTGCTGCTGACGCTATCGATAAGATCGAAGAAACCACTGGTATTGATATTCCTGACAGTATTGAAGATGCTATCGAAGACGCCGTCGACGATGCTGTGGATCGGGTAGAGGATGCTGTTGAGGACGCTGCTGAGGCTGCGGAAGAGGCTATTGAAGCCGGGGATTTGGAAGCAGCCGTTGAGGCCGTCACAGACTCGTTGGAAGAAACCGTCGAAGAAGTCAAGGCTGACCTTGATGTCGCTTTGGATGACCTCGAAGATCTTACGGTGGCAGGACTTAAAGAACGTCTGGTAGAACTTGGATTACCGACCAAAGGCCGTAAAGCCGATTTGATTGCTCGCATCACAGAATATGTGGAGGGATCTCAATGAACTGGAAAAAGATTGGATTGATTTCAAGTCTCACTTCTATTTTGGGTAGTATTGCTATCTATGCTCTGCACGATCACGATTTGGGTATCTTTGTCGGCCTTTGGGCTTCGGCACTACTCCTGCTTAGCGATCGTATGGCTGAGATGAAAGAGTAATCTAAGGATTCATTTCTCGGTTTAACCACGTTTGTTCAATGGTTTGTTGAACTCCGTCGCCATCAGTCCATGTGGCATACCAATAGAAATCATATTTAGTAAGGTTGTCATGAGTAAAGTTAGTTAAAGTCATATATCTAACATCGTCCTCATAGCCTTGAATATAATTCACAGTCTGGGTGTAAATTAAAGGCTGGGCACTGGAATTACTGGAGTTAACATCATAGACTAAGAACTGCACGGTAACGTTATAGCCATCCAGATCATTGGTATTGGTGCCACAATCTAAATCATAGGCTACTGAAGCATGAGTGCTGTTAGTGCCGATTTGAATATTAAATAGATTTATCTCACAGATTTCAGGTTCTGGTTCGACAATATCAATACCCCACATGAGGATCTGTTCTATTTGACTGTCATCCTCAACATCGTAAACCGTAACTCGGGGTGTCCAACTGTTACCGATAGCAACTCCATCAAAGGTATGGCTAAAGTCTTGAGCCTCCGATCCATCGATAGAAAAGTAAGTAGAGTAGTTAGCCTCGTAGCCATTTTGGAAGAGTTCTAAATCTATTTCTACGCCATCGCAACTGTCAGTGGGAACTACACGGAAGGCTACTAAGATAGCATCCTGTTCGGCATCGTTAGCAACATGACCGCGATAATGATTGATGATTTCTGCATCGCAAGGTTCATCAGGTTCGTCAGAATAAGATACAGTTACCCAATCAGTTTCTTCATCAGCGATGTCACAATACTGATCACAGTTTTGGTTTTGTAAGATAACTACGTTAGCCTTCCAAACAGCATTTCCAACTTCATTAAAAGTATGGGCATAATAATTACTACTGGCACTAATGCCATGTTCATGTAGTAGAGAATCAATACCTGTATCTTGGGGTAACAACTCTATTTCAATATCCCAATCACTACAATCCGTGCCTTCATGTTGGGCGATGTAAAAGATAACTGATACCGAATCATCAACAACACTTATTTGTAAGTTATCTATATCAGCATCACAAGGAACTGAGTCTGGGATCTGATCCACAGTTACTGCAGTAGTCATCTCACAACAGTTGTCTTCTTGACCAATAATCCACCATCGGAACTCTACTTTCCAATCACCATCTTCGACATCACGCAGCAAATCGTTATCATCTTGATTAATGTTGAAGTAAGTCATGCCGATGTCTTGAACATAATAGTTATTGTTAACAACAAAATAATCTTGATACTGATCGTTTTTGTAAAGGGCTAATTGCATTTCAATATCGGCCCCACAATTATTGTTATCTCGATACTCTACATAAAGATTTAAATCATCAGCATTAGCACTTAGAACTAATTGATTAACGACAATATCATGATCGCAAGTTTGACTTTCTATGTTTATCAATGCACTTGGGCCACTCCAATGACTACCTTCTAAGTAGTAGTCCACTTGAACTCGATATTCTCCTTCAGGAACATCAGAAACATAATGGCTTATGCTATACTGATCGTGGAAGTTTTCATAGGAAGACCACAAATCATAATCATTACCTGTGGCATCATCGATGATTTTAATTTCAAAGAATCCTTGTTCCATGTGTCGGTTGCACTTGTTCCAATCGTTAAAGATAACATTTACTTCTATATCGTTGTTAAAACCTTCTCCATTAGCATCAAAATCACGAATGACGACATTGTCCCAACGCCAGTCTTCAAAACAATCTGGTGGTCCGCCACCGCCCCCATTATTATCTTCCCACCAACAAGAACCATCGTCCCACGAAGCATCTGGATCGTAATTAGCAGCATCAGCAGCCAAACAACCACCATACTCTACATAATCAGTGTCATCTTCATAGTCATCATCAGATCCTACGAAGTCAGTAATACCAATTGCCTCTAAACTGCCACCTGTTAATAGTAAAAACACGGGTGCTAAAGTAAGCAAAATCTTTTTGATGTTATCGGCTTTTCTTTGAACGCTATCGATAGCACGATCAATCAGATCGCCTTCTAAAGTGCTTTCTACCACGACTTCAGTTTTATTGTCAGCACCATTTAGCACTGTGTTTTCAGAAACCTGATTAGAAATATTTTGCACCGTAGCAATAAGTTCCGCAGCCTCTTTAAGTTGATCAACCAAACTACCATCCTTTCGTTGTTCATTAGAGAGATTGACGACCCCATCATCTAACAAATCTTCTAAAACCGATTCATAACTTCGGCCAGTGCCTTCAGCAATAATCTTGGCTTTTTCTTTCAATTCTTTCATTGAAATCTCATCTATGTTGGTCATTTATTCACCCTTTAGTTTTTCAATGTCTTTACTCATTTTTCTTATCTGGGTCTGAAGAGAGCCGTTAGCATCTTGAATGGAAGGTGAGGTAACGGTGTCAACTAAAGGAGGGTTTCGTTCCATATCGGCTTGGTGCTTAACTCGGATCTCATTCATTTGGCGTTCGTGATTGGATTGGGCTTCATAATCAGCGATCTCTTGTTGCTTCTCTTGATTCCATGTTTCAATGATTTTAGTAACAATTAACAGAGCAGGTCCACCAATAATTGCCAGAATAGAAACGTAGTTTTCTGCCGATTCTAAATAAGTTGGATCGTAAGCGGTTAAAACGAAGAAGCCGACAGCAAGTAATACCCATGCATAGACAATCATCAAACCAGTTTTCTGCATCAGTCTATCATTGTTAGATTTAGATCCCATACCTTTACTTCTATTGTTCGACTATATCTATTTTTGCTAAACGTAAACTATAAATAGCAGTCAGAGTAAATAATTATTATGTCACTCTCTGAAGACATCGAAACCGAAGGACACAAAAAAATATTTGGCATTCCTGAAGATATTGCTATGGTTTTAGCAATCGATGTAGTGCTGATCGCTTTCCGTTTGCTGGGTTACCTAAATACCAAACAATTCGTGGGCGGTAAGGTAGCAGGCACATCGATCCTAATTGGCTCTCACTTTCTTTGAATAAGCAAAGTATAAGAGGGTGCTCGTCCCACTACTTATCATGGCATTGGCGAAGCGTATTCCTGAAAGTGATTATCGTCAAACGCTCACAGATGAGTGTCATCGTGTCTATGATTTGATTAACCAAGCCAAGGCTAAAGGCTACGATCCAAAATTGGAGATCGAGATTCCAATGGCTTCAGACTTAGCAGAAAGAACACAAAAGTTGTTGAAGTTTCTCCACGAAAGAAATACTGCAGCACAAATCAGAGAATTAAATATTACTCATGATGGTAATCGAGAGGTTATGGCTTTAGAAATTGCCCGTATTGTCTGTGCCGAGTCCTATCTTTATGGTGTCAAAAACACTTGTGATTCTTGCGGTGGAACAGGACAAATAAAAAGAGGCAAGTGGGGAACCATTGATTGCGATAGTTGTGGTGGGGCAGGATATAGTTTAAGTTATAAATCAGAAGTTCTCACCAATAGTATCAAAGAAACCTTAGAACAATTTGAAAGTAGTGACAAAAAAGGTGATCGGGTTCGACAAGCAGTATGTATTTATCATGGTATCTGTGCAGGTTTAGCAGTGCTAACGGAAGGTATTCTGGTAGCACCCTTGGAAGGAGTAGTATCTTGCCGTATTATGACTAATGATGATGGATCTAATTGTTTAGCCGTTAACTTTGCAGGACCAATCCGATCCGCAGGTGGAACGGGTCAAGCCCTGTCAGTGCTAATTGCAGACATTCTTAGACGTGATTTTGAATTGGGAACGGCAAAATGCTTGTATGAAGAAATCGAAAGATACAAAGAAGAGGTTTCTATTTACCGTGGTCTACAATATCGACCTTCAAATCCTGAATTGGAGATTTTGGCAGGCAACTGCCCTATTTTCGTAGATGGAGAGGGTGTAGGCAAAGAAGTGACAGGTCAAAGAGATTTGAGCCGAGTAAAGGACAATAAAGTTCGAGAGGGTGCCTTATTAGTTATGTGCGAAGGATTAGTGCTTAAAGCCCCTAAGATCCTAAAATATGTTGATCAGTTGAAACTTGATGGCTGGGATTGGTTAAATCAATTTCTTAAGACTAAAAAAGGCAGTAGCGAAATCAAACCTAATCCGAAATACATGGCCGAAGTGTTAGCAGGCAGACCTATCTTTGGTATGCCTATGCAAACAGGAGGGTTTAGACTACGCTATGGAAGAAGCAGATTGGCGGGGTTAGCCACCACAGCCTGCCATCCTGCCAGTATGAAAGCAACTTCAGGCTTCGTATCGATCGGCACACAGTTAAAATATGAACGACCGGGTAAAGGAACGGTGGTTACTCCTTGTGATACCGTGCAAGGGCCTTATGTTCAATGGTTGGACGGATCGGCTCATCGAGTGCAAGATTCAAAAGAAATCGAGTTGTGTCTACCTAACGATATTGAATACGCTATTGAAAAGGTGTGGGACTTGGGAGAACTATTGGTTCCAATCGGAGAGTTCTTGGAAAACAACCATCCGTTGCTAAAAAGCCCGTATGTTCCCGAATGGCATGAACAACTTCTCGTAGAGAAAGGAATGTCTTTCCCCAAGGATTTCTTAGAGTCCATCGCTCAAAGTAAGATTTACCAAGTGCCACTTCATCCTGATTACGTTGCCGTTGGCTGGCAAGACTTATCGGCTGAAGAAGCGCATACGCTGTTAGCAGGACTATCCATAGATCGGGATGGTGAAAAGGTCAAATGTCCCAAAGAATTAAGAGAGTTGGTGTATCGACTTAACATTAACATTGATAGTGCTGGGTGTTTGTGGGGGCCAGAAAGTTATCTGGTGCTTAACTTGCTATCTAAAGTGACGGCGAAACCTGAATGGCATGATGGCACAGGTTTGGATTATATTAACCATTTGGCAGACTTTGAAATCAAGCCAAGGACTACTTATCGTATTGGATGCCGTATGGGTAAACCAGAAGGTAGTAAAATGCGTGATATGAAGCCCAGCAGAGCCCATTGTTTGTTCCCGATAGGCAAGAGTGGGGGAATGACTAAATTGATCAATAACGCGGCTCCTAAAGACGAAAAGGTAGGTATCTCTTCTCGATTCTGTCCAAAGTGTAAAAAAGAAACCCATAAAAGTTATTGTAGTGACGGTCACGAATTAGTAGAAACCAATTTCCATGAAAAGAAATGGCGATCGGTGGGTATGAAAGAACTCTGGGATGAGGCTCTGGATCAGTGTCAAGTAACAACTCCTCCTGCTACTAAAGGTGTCGAGAACGTTAAAAATGCAGAGGGAGTTACCGAACCTTTGGAAAAAGGAATCCTTCGTGCGAAACACAATGTCTCTGTTTTCCGAGACGGCACTATTAGATTTGACATGGTGGATATTACGATGACTCACTTTAGGCCTCGGGAAATTGGCCTATCTTTAGAAAAGGCTCATCAGTTGGGTTATTTAGCAGAATCATTGGATGATACTTGCGAATTGTTTACGCAGGATGTGGTTGTGCCACAAAACTGTGCGGATGACTTAGTAAGAGTCTGTCAATTTACAGATGACTTATTGGAAAAGTTATACGGTTTAGAGCCTTATTATAATGTTGAGAAGCCCGAGGATCTTATCGGTCAGATGATCATGGGAATTGCTCCGCACACTTCTGGTGCTATCTTGGGAAGAATTATTGGTTTTACTACTGTGAAAGGTCACTACGGCCATCCTTTTTATCATGCGGCTAAGCGAAGAAACTGTGACGGTGATATTGATGCTATTATTATGCTCACTGAAGGATTACTTAATTTTAGCCGTCAGTTTTTACCCCGAAGTCGTGGTGGACAAATGGATGCGCCTTTGATTCTTACCATGGGCATTAACGGAGCGGAAATTGATAAAGAAGCCTTAAACGTAGACACTTCTTGGAATTACACTAACGCCTTTTACAATCTTACTTGGTCGGAGATACCTCCAAATCCAAAAGAAGCCTTAAAGACGGGGATTGAGATCGCAGAGGATCGACTCGGAACTGCTGGGGAAAGTGAGGGATATGGGTTCACGCATGATACCACTGATTGTAATGAAGGCCCTGCTTGGAATCCTTATAATGATAAGTCGTTTACGCTGACCATGCGTCAAAAGACGATGGCTCAATTCGCTTTGGGAGAGGTGTTATTAGGTGTCGACAATCTTAAGCAATCGGCTAAATTGATCGATACTCACTTAATCAGAGATATGCGAGGTAACTTAAGAGCCTTTGGACAACAAAAAGTGAGGTGCACAAAATGTGGTGCCAAATACCGCCGAGTTCCTATTAGTGGCACTTGTATGACGATCTCAGGTAAAACTACCGATCCATTTACAGGTGAAGAAGTTGAAGTTCAGTGCCCCGGTAATTTAATTATGACGGTAAGCCATGGCTCAGTCAGCAAATACGATTCTTTAATGGGCGATATTATTGCTCGTTATGGGTGTGAGGATTATATTAGCCAATTATATTCATATGTTTCTTATTGGGTCGAGCAAACCTTTGAAGATCCCAGCAGAGGAAAACAGCAAACCTTATGGTGATACTTTATATACCCTTGATACGATTTGGAACCATGGGAGTAATAAGAACCTGCAAAGAGTGTAACGAAGAGTATTATTTTACGGGTGGAACGGTGTTCTGCAAACCCGTTTGTAAAACTATTTGGAGTAAGATCCGAGATATGAAAAGACGAGAGGAAAGAAATAATTATCCAAACATGGGATTGCGTTGATTGGTTTCTTCGGGCATTTCAGGAGGATCTTCGGATTTTTTGACTACTTCAGCAATCAATTCTAAAGCGGCTTTGATTTGACGAACATTAGTCGACATGATATCTACTATTTCTACCAGATCATCAATCTTTTTATCGACTCCAGCGACGGTCGCCCTTTTCTTGGGTGTGGGATCGCTCATAGTATCTGATTAGGTGTTCTGCTATATAACTCTTCGTGAAACTACATATAGTTGACACGATAATTCTACTTATGGGAACTGTGGACCCTAATAAAATCACCAACGACATTGGTGATCCAGTTTTTGTTAAGGATAGTATCAATTATATTCTCAACAAGGGAATTACGACCTTGGGATCTGGTATTCTAAAGACCCATCCTACCCGATCTGAACAGTATGTAGCGGTGGTGCTACCAGAGCAAACTGGCGCAGATGTTCCTTTGGATAGTCTGAAAGCCATAATGAATCAGTGGGAGCCTAAGCGTTCGAGGCGTGATGATTATGATATTTATTTCCGAGCAATACCTTTTGCATCAGGGCATGGATCGGCCAATCAGCCTGAAGGACGGTATGATATCGATTTTGTGTTAGCCTATAATCCTTCTGCGCCCAGTCTGTATCTTTTTAATTCTCCTTCAGAGGGTGAAAACATAGATCGGTGGGATAATATCCGTGTCTTTAAGGAAAATCCTCAAGATATAACTGAGGAGATAGAATCAAAATTGGGACAGCCTCACCGTTTGACGAAAGAGGATTGGGAATCTGACAATATAATGTATGCATTTAAAGATACCAGTATTAGATTGATTTTTTTCCTGTCGGGCTTGAAATACCGTGCGGCTATCAATTATCAAGAGGTGTGACGCATTCAGAAAACTGTTAAAACCAAATATGGGACCGAAGTTCAATCTATGAGCGAAGCCCAAGTAGAAAATTGGTTTTGGGAGCAAGGTATTCGTTGTATTTATGAGCCTCAGATCGTGATTGGTGATGAGGAGTTCCTTCCTGACTGGGTATTACTCCCTCAGAATGGTATCGATAAACCTGTGATTATAGAATACTGGGGCTTGTGTCGTGATGATCATACCTTGGCCAAGTGGGCTTTAAAGAAAAAACCACGCTATCTGGATCGAAAACAATTCAAGGAAAGTATATATAACGGAACCGAGCATTATTATTATGTTGGGGTTTATCCTCAAGAGTTAAATCAACTGGAGGTGACATTATTTCAAAAATTGCAGGACTTGGGTTGGTCGCCATCGGGATCGGAGTCATAATGACTTGGAGATCGTATGGGGCAGAAAGATTATACTATCCTACGGATATTGAGGGGTCTGGAGATATTATCACAGGCGGGGCACCCGAATACAATGAATTGTTTTTAAATGGGGTGTTGCCACCAGAAGTCTTGAAGCCAGCCCGTGGGTTAGGATTAGATTTCTCGGACCAGTGATTTTATGTTGCCAAAAACACAATCTGAAATGTTTAGTAAATCTTTGGTAAATAAGATGGTTTTAATGATAGTGCCTAAGGAAATATTGCCTAATCATGATGTTCACCCGGATTATGAAAATAAAGATGGTGTGCCTCCGTTACTGGATCGTAATGGAGATGAATGGATGCTAATGGGTATTTTCTTGGTTAAAGAGGATGCAGTTTTTATAGGTGACGTGGATGCTGAGGGCATACCGATGATTAACGATGATCCTGAGGGAGTTTTTGTAGAAGCGGATATGTTTTCAAAAGATATTTGGGATCTGGGTGTGTTACGGGATTTAGTAACACAAAGCGATGATGAACGAACGTTAACAGATATCCAGTCCGATTTCATTGTGGAAGCATACAAATGGGCTTTTATCCACCCTTATGAATTGTATAACACGTTCTTTAGAAAATCTGCCATCAATTATCAACAGATTCTGTAACTTCAGGAATTGTGATTCCCGCAGCATCGAAAGCATCAAAAATGCTAAGAAGGAGTTGTGTGCCTTCACGACCTTTAGCCGTAACAGTTTGTTCAATCACTTGACGGATAACAATCCAGATATCTTCAGGTAGGTCTATTTGCACCATATCTAATTGTTGGGTGACTACCTACTTATATCTTATCATGCATAAGTTAATCTACCGGCTGCAGTTTGAGCATCGGATTCTATCCACCAAGCAACACCGTCTGTAAAGATGGTAACGGCTCCAATAGCCGTAAAAAGAATCATAGTAAATACGCCATTGAGTGGGGCGGCTGGAAACTCCACAATTGCCCGATTTCCAGTAGTATCAGCACAATTAATTGTCCATCTTGATCCCGGTTGTAATCCTGCGACAGCAGGGTCGGGCATAACAATAGCATTTGTTTGTGCTGGATCGGCTTGAGTAATGATGAGATAATGAGTTGATCGACAATCGCCTGCACCACCTAAAGTAAGAAAATCATATGGTCCGGCTGCCAAATCAACAGCGGGCATAATAATGGGTGACGATCCTATGGCAGCACCGGGCCATGCCATGTTAGCATCAGTCAGAACAAGACCAAGGTTTCCAGCGGCTTGGCCCGTCTGAGAAAACTGTGCTGAGGACACTCTTGCAGTTCCAGTTACAAGATTTGCTTGAACAGCGTCAGTAATAACAGAACCACCAGTTTGACCGGCTGCTGATGAGCCGACAGTCAGATTGGGAGCCACGAAAATCATATCAGCACTGCCACCAAAAGCACCACCGTTATTAAATTGAACTTGAGTATTGGCACCGCCGGGCGATCCTCCACCTCCACCGCCAGAAGCGGCGATCGTAATAGCACCAGCAGCATTAGTAATGGTAATGTTAGCACCTGCAGTTAAAGTAGCAGCATCAAATAAACCGCTGGCTGTATCACCAATAAGTATCTGACCGTCGGTGGGAGCAGAACCATTGTAACTACTAATGGAGTTGCCGAAAGCAACATTTCCACCATTGGCACACAGGGTTAGGGTTTGACCCACTCTGGTTAAGACAGCGTTATTAGAAGTGCTGTTATCGGCTAACTCTATGGATGCTGTTCCATCAGTAGATACAAACTTAGCGACGATGTTATCAGCAGTAGAGGTATGAAGTGTGGCGGTTGGAGTAGTAGTTCCGATCCCTAAACGACCGATGTCATCCAGAGTCATATTAACCACAGGAGTTCCTGCTGTTCCACCATTAGCAGGGAAAGTCATAAAATCCAGATCCATACCACCATCGCTGTCACCAGCATAAGTTTCATTAGATCGCCCTACAATCCCTGCAAGGAACTTAGGATTGTCGGTAGTGAAATTGGTATCTGTGGAACCAAACTTAAGAGCAGGGGTGTATTTAGAAGTGGTATTCATGCCACGGGCCGTTAGCCATAAACCAGTCATTCCATTAGTAATAGCACTTTCACCACTACTGGTGGAAAACAAACCACCTGTGAGATCAGCATAACCACTGGTTTGAGTAGAATTACCAACAACTTCCAGAAGATAGGCGGGGGCAGTAGCACTACCCACTCCCAATTTGCCTTCTAATAGAGTGTCCATTGGGGATTGAACAGTCAATAAAGCGTTCACATCACTGATACGCATTCTTTCAGTAGGGCCTGAATCAGCACCTGTTCGGAAAATAATTACGTTATCTCCAGCCGCCGATCCGCCAGAATTGTGTATGGCTTCAATATAAAGTGCCTTTTTATTAGATTCTGCCGATTCCGAAGCAATAAATGACCCTGAAGCATCTTCATTCATCAAAGAAAGAAATTGGGTGGCTACTCCTGAACGTTGTATTCTTAACTCAGGATTATTGTCATCGACACCTACAATATGGAGAGAAGAGGCAGGAGAAGTAGTTCCAATGCCTAAACGATCGTTAGTGTTATCCCATTTTAGTTCTGTGCCTACCAGCATATCACCGATTAAAGTAGTATTACCTGAAACGTTGAAAGTAAATCCCGATACTCCCGTGGTAGTTCCGACAGAGACACGAGAATTGCCTTCATCAACTAAAAACAGATCCGTTCCTGCGGAAAGATTGGTCGTCATATGAGCAGCACCCGTAACGGTAAGGTTATAGCCGGGGTTGGTGTTGTTAATTCCAACTCTACCATTAGTCTGATCAACAACTAAAGTATTGTTAGACTCATCGATAACATAGAGAGCATTAGCCCCCACAGTTTTTTGAACGATATCCGTCATAGGATATCATAAGTGTTACAACTATATCTAACTTTCGATTATCAATCTTCAGTAAAGTCGACCGTAGCCACATAATTTCCAGATCCAGCAGGCGCAGCCACAGTAAATCTAAGGGTGTTAGCACCACCAGTTCCCAAAGCCACTTTATCACCATCTGTGCCGGGGACAATTAAGAACAAAAAGTCAGGCAGGAGTGGAGCACCTGTGGATCGAACGACAATTCCTTCATCAGTAACCATAGCCGAGTTAGCCGTAGTGCTGTCTTCTAAATAAATAGTGGCACGGAAAGCAACGTTAGTTCGAGATCCTGTGGGAATAGCGAAATCGATGTTAAAAGGGTTGGTAGCAGTATAAGCACCAGTAACCTTGCTTCCGGGACCTCCTGAAGCCGCAACTTCGATCGTTCCAGCACCGTTAGTGATAGTAATTCCCGATCCTGCGGTAAGAGTGGCTTTGGCCAAAGTGTTTCCAGTAGTATTTCCAATCAGAAGTTGTCCATTGGTATAGGTAGTTTGTCCTGTGCCTCCATAGGCTGTGCCAACCGTAGTTCCTTGCCAAACACCTGTGGCAATCGTGCCAACAGCCGTAAGAGAAGAAGTGACTACTCCTGAGCCTAAGGTAGTAGCATTGAGCACAGATGTTCCGTTAACACTGAAATCCTTGCCCGTAGCAACATCGAGTCCAGAAGAAGATGATAAAGCACCGCCATCTGACAAAGTCTGGAAAGTAACGGTGTTAGCAGGAGTGTTAGAAAGAATGTTTAATCCAGAAGAGGCGTTAGATCCTACACCTGCACCAGCAGAAGTAGAGTTAAGATCGATTAACTTGTCTTCAATACGAAGGTTAGTGGTATCAAGATAAGTTAATGTTCCATCCACAGTAAGGTTGGACACTTCTAAAGTAGCGTTAGTTCCACCAAAGTTGATTGTAGCAGCACCAGCGGCACCTACTGAACCAAACATGGTAATGGTAGCATCAGGAGCATCGATAGATCCTGCTGTCGAGATCGTTAATGGAACGTTATTAGCGTTATTCATAGTTAAAGTTCCACCAGTAGCAGCACCGATTTCAACCACTCCTGCGCCGTCAGTAGTAAAGTCAGCATCTCCGCCGAAAGCACCAGCATTGTTATATTGAATATTGGTGTTAGCACCACCGGGACTTCCTGAAACACCGGCTACGAAATTAGCACGAGTCATTTTGCGGAGAGCACCTGCAGTATCATCATAAATAAGAACTAAATCAGCATTGTCAACAGAGGTTTCGGCAGTTTGACCAGTAATGGCTTGGGATTGTAAGGCTGTGACACCACCACCGCTAAGTGTGATATCTCCAGTTACTGCTACTGATCCAAAGGCTATGCCACCATCGATTAGAATGTTTCCTGCAGCACCGGGATTAATTGTAGCAAAACCAGCCGCAGCATCTCCAATAATGACGGAACCGGGTGTGGTGATTGTGCTAACGATAGTTCCTTGAGGATCGGTAGTGACCAATCCAATATTATTTAATGAATCAACTCTTAACCCACCAGCGTCAATAATAAGACCAGCAAAGGTAGCACCATCGTCAACTTTTATAGATCCTGTTCCTGCACCATCAGAATCGATAGCGTAGGAGTTGACTGTCTGAGTAACTTTTGCCATACTAAGATATGATCATCTCAACTATTTATAGTTTCAGTCTTGAACTTCTGTGGTTCTGACGTGCGCTGCCCAGTCGATAGTAGTAGCCGCAGCCCCTGTGACAGTAATTTGTAAATTATTTCCTGCCACCGTAGCGGAGACATTCCACGCCCCTAAAGAGGAATCGAAAACAATTAAATTGAGAACTCCTCCTAAAATAGTAGCCCCTGCACCGTTTCGATTGACAGCACCCTCTAATTTAACCGTAATAGAATTAGCAGAAGCATCTTGTTTTCCAACTACCATGGCATCAAAGAACCAAGTGGAGTTATCTACCAAAGTCATCGCCCCTGAGCCGGGTTTAATAGTCATTACAGTAGGTGAAGCATCCGTAGTAGCCGCATCGAGCACATAGGACCCATGTCTGATATTGCTATTAAGGGCTGTGGGTTGTATAACCACACCACCAGAGGGAACGATCTGCAATTCTCCTGCCGCATCGGTGTAGATATCAGTGTTTTCCGTAGCATCATATTCTAAACGTAATTGGGTGGTAGTTTCTCGAATGTCTACCTTTCGAGCAGGGGCTGGGTTGCCAATACCAACACGTTGGGTAGCAGAGTCATAAATAAATTGAGTAGATCCTCCAAAAGCACCAGCATTATTGAATTGCACGGAATTAACGGGGGCGGCTGGGGTTCCTGTGCCTCCCGATCCACCTGTTCCGATGGAAGTTAAATTAAAAGAAATATTTGTTATATCGATAGTAGTATTGCTATCTGACTTTAATTCGACTCCGATTTCATCTCCTGCTGATAAATTGAGAAGTTTGGTGATCGCAAAAGCACCTGCTGATGAAGCCACATCAAAATCACGGGAAACTTCGGTGTCCGCTAAAATCAATCCATTCAGACTTAAAGCCGCAGTAATAATTCGGTTAGCACTCTGAGAGGAAACAGAAAAGGTGGCAACGGCTTGGTAAGTGCCATCAGTATCAGGTGATAACGTATCTGGATTGCTACCAGCACCTGACGCAAAGGTCATATTGGTAATTTGGCCAACACCACCAGTATTAAAGCCACTATAAGTGGCAGTTAAGGCTTGAGTAGTGCCACCACCATCTATAATTTCTCCAAAAGTCTGAGGAGTGACGCTTCCACCACCCGTGACGATCGAAACCACGCCACCGCCTTCATCAGTTAAAGTGCCATTAGAAACTCTAATAGTATTAACGTTACTAACGGTGGGATTACCATCTTGTTCTTCTACCGTGAGGTTAAAAGAACTGCCACCACCGCCTCCTTGTGTGACAAAGGTAGTTCCAGTGAACTTTTTGCCAGAAATAGCACGAGCCATAGTATTTCTTGTGTCGCACTGCTATTTATAGGTTTTCTAAATCAAGATTCTAATTTAGCACGGGAAACATCAGTGTATCCATCTTGTTGTTCAGTCCAACCAGAAAATACTGCATCTATGTTACCAGTGTTAATGGTGGTTCCACTTTGATTGATAATTCTAAAGACGATTTGACGCTCAACAGCCAGAGGGACATCGAAATCCCAAAGATCACGTTTAGGTGCGGGAGGTGCCCATTGAAAATCAACCCATTCCATGAAAAGCACTCCATCAACCCAGATCTGATAGGTTATACCTGAGGTAATATTAGCAGGGTCGTTATCAGCCTCAGCATGGCCAAAGGCACTAACCAGATAAAGTTCTCCCGTAGATCCACCAGTAACAGTTCCCGAAACGGATCCTGTTGTGCTTCCACCACCGACAGGGAACAAAGGGGTGCTGGCTGATCCGCCTGCAGATTGAAGTTGAGTAGTTGGAGGAACTTGTGGGGCTCTTGGTGCAGGGTTTAATCCAGCAATACTGCGGGCCACTACCTCGTTGAGAACGCCGTCCCCAGTGCTGTCCCGCCAAGTATTCGATCCAAGGACGTCAGCGACGTTGATAACCACGGCATCGATATAGGAATCGGTGAGAAATCCGGCACCCGCCAAAGTCCCGTCAGCATTATAGGTGCTGACTGTGGTGTTGTCTACTAATTGTCGTTGAATTAAATTGGAGGAATTGCCTTTGGAAACCATGTGCCAAGGATAATTGCTATAATCGAGAGGAACACCTGCCAATCCCACATCAGCCACAGGCCTAACAGGGCGACGATAGGTAGCAGCGTCAACACCGGGTCGCACAACTTGAGTGGCTTGATGAGTATCAGTAGCATAGGAATGGTAAGGCACAGGATGGTTTTGAACGGCTTTACCTGATTGTGCATAGCCCGTCTGAAGGGCTTTCTTGCGATATGGACGCTTGAGGTCCCTAATGTTATCACCAGTTGTCATGTATAATACTCCGATGCGCTACTATTTATACTTTCACTTCTTCCGCCCACGAATATAATGATCATCAAGACGCTTCTGTTTTTCTTGCCATTCTCGTTGTAAATCCAGATAAACTTCGTAAGTTTTAGGATCGAGACCCTCCATCTCTAAAATCTGTTGCTTATACCAATTGACACTGTCGGGATTAATAGTAATGCCTAATTTAAGTAATTGGTGGCAAATCATGGCGTTAGCACCCTCAAATAGATAATAAGATAAGAAAACTTCAGCAAAAGTCCAATATGATCCAATTTGAACTCGGTTGTTCGATCCAGATAATTCTCGTGTGATTCTTTCCGTATCAATATAATCTTCAAAAGCATACATATCTACCATGGTAGTATACTTAACATCCCATGTTTGACCGGGTAAGACATAAAAATTAGGTTTTAATGACCAATGGGGAACTTGAACTCCAACCTGTTGGGGAAAGGGTGCAGCATCTCCAGATATGCCTAAAGATTGATTATGGATGGGATCTTGAAAATAATTGGTATCTCCTACCACTAATTGCACAAAACCATTGGGTGCCATATTTTCATAATATTTCCCAAGAATTGCTGACGGGGTTCTGGTAGCCACCACATCACGACGACGTTCGGTTTTGCTGGCGGCAAAATTAGTAGTAATTGTGGGAGCCGTTTGAGTGGTGCCAAATCGAGGTATGGTAAAATTGATAGTATATACATCAAACCCTGCGGCTGTCGCAACAGGACCTGTGGCCTTAATATTAAGGGCTAAACAAGGTTCTAAAAAGGCTCGGTAAATATTAGTTAACTCCGTATCAGTATTACCAATTAAAGCAGGCGGTAGGCCCGGTTCGGTGGGCTTAACTAAAGTGGGGTCATAGTAGGCTTTGCTGGGATCTTGTATCCGATTTACCGCACCATCAAAAGTCGTGGGTTCGGGAGTAGTTTGACCAGTATAAATCAAATCCCAAATAAATACATTTCGTGCCGAATCGAGGGTCGCAAAAACTTCAAAAGTAAAATCCCACCCTGAATTAGTTTCAGTAATGGTGGGTATCGGTAGAACGCCGGGGGTTGATGACAGGTTATTGATGACTACAAATTGATCTGCAGCCACGGTAGGAAGTTGACTAATTTGTTTTCGATCCCAGTTTTTTGTCGGAGTGTTACTTTGAAATCCCACTCCTTGGATTTTCCCTGCCGATCCATAAGACGACGTAAAGATAGAAAAGGGTTCTCCTGCTACGGGCCAGTTGGTTTGCGAAAAATCATATTGGATAAATAAACCCGCGCCGGGTGCTGTGGCATAATAAACATCGTTAGCGAATTGCCAATGGTAAAGTAATTGTCTCATCGATCTACCCCCTCATTAACACGGAAAACATGAGAATCTCCCATAGTATGCCAGCGCAGAACATCTTGACGATACTTGACAAAATTGCGTAGTGAAAGTGGAATGTGAAGTTTCATAAGTTGTTGAGCAATTAGCAAATCAGGTCCATCAACTAAAAAATATCTAACAAAGGCTCGTGGGATCTGATCATCCGAAGTGGGAACAAAAGCGGTGATGTCTATCTCAGAGTTCCAAAAGACACCCCATGAAGATATAGGCTCAATAACAATGGGTGGATAGATACCGTCACGAAAGCATTCATGAGTAAAGATATTCAGACTATTGGGTTCTGGAAAGGGCACCATGTTGCCAGATAAGCCTGATATCGACGAATAATCTGGTGCTTCAAAATAATATCGATCGTTGATATAGACATTAAGATTAGAATCGGGAGGCCAACAAGCCAAACCATCCATAATTAGTAATTCGGTGTGTTTGGTATTAGCAGAAGTTTTAAGGTTATTTCCTTTTTGACCCCACATAATTTCTATGGGGTGGCCACGTTCTATATTAGGAACGACATATTGTTGCCAAGGCTTTGGCTGTGGTAGTGGTGGTTTATTCCCACCATCAAGTTCGAAACGGCCCAAAATAGGTTGTCCAATGATATAATCAGGACCTGCCAAGATAACACCATCAGGATCGACATCCCGTGGCACTAAACCTCGCCATTCATAGGCCTGACGTGTAATAGCCATAGATAAGAGTAAGCGACCTAACTATATATATCTTGATAATTGATGGCATCAAAACTTCTTCCCATGGCCAAAAAGCCTGCAGCGGAGTCTAACCACTCTTCATATTTTAATTTAAGCCATTGGGCGGGCCCCAACCTGAAATCTGGGAGACGTTGATCAAGATTAAACTCAGTTAAATCCGAAGAATCGGAGGAATAATAAGGCTCTTCGGGGTATTCAGCAAAAATTAAATACTGAATCAGATCTATTTTCTTACCCGAAACTGGCATATCTTTAGATTTTAATAATTCCTTGAGTTCAGGAACAGTCATACTATCGAAATCTCGATACGCTTCCTGCCAAGATGTAGCCATCTAAATCATTCCTCTTCTTGATTCCAGTCATAGGGTGTAAAACCGATCCACTGAGCAATCCTTGAATGTCTAAAAATGTCTTGATCGTTGATAGTATCATGTTTATCTCTTATAGTGGAGGGCTGACCCTTAAACTTAAGATACAGATTTTCTAACCATTGGGCCCGACTTTGTTTGATATTGGCTGGTGCTATGACTTCAGCGTGATTTTTAAATATCCAATAAGCAATAAGTTCTCTTTTTGTATCAAAGGATATATTATAAGGTAAGTAAGATTTGAGTTCTTCAAAACTCAAATTATCGAGATTTTCGTAAGATGAAATCCAAGATTTGGCCATCTAAATCAAACAGGGTTGCCATCGTTGTATGGGTGCATAGCAACGTTGCCTGAAAGAACCTTTTGGATAGCGAGTTCACCGATCAAATCAACGACCACAGTTCGAGTAGCCGTAGTAGCGGTCTTTACTTGAACGACAACACCAAGAGGCTGTTGGAAAAGACAAAGCACAGGGGTGCTGAAAGCCATAACTGATCCGCCGTTAGCGATGTTAGCCGCCAACCATCCGACATCGAATTGGTTAGAAGGAACATTGTTAGGTCCAACTTGGATAGAAACTGCGAAATCAGTTTCAGTGGTAACGTTAGATCCAGCAGCATCAAGGATTCGGACGGCCAAAGCGTAAAGACGAACTTCTTCGTTGTTAGCCTGATTGGTATAAACAGTCACTGTATTTGAAGTTCCGACAGCAGTCGCACCTGTAAAGGTGTGACGAGTAGTGTAAATCTCAGGTTGTGGATCTTGGTTTGCCATACTATTCACTTCTCCGCTCTACTATATAAATCTAACGCTTGTAACTTGGGTTTCGAAACTGTAAATTGGCTGGTGGAATACGCTTTTGAATGGCTAATTCTGACACTAAAGTGATTACCACGGTTCTATTAGCGGCCAAAGTTGCACCAGTGGTGCTGTTAAGTGACACTTGAACTGCCAAAGGTTGCTGGAAAAGGGCTAAGATTGGTGATGGAAAGGCTAATTGCTTATCATCTCGGAAGCAAATGACCGTAGCATCGAACTCATTGGTAGGGATATTGTTGGGCCCCACTTGGATCGAGATGCCGAAATCGACGTCCGTAGTGGCAGTAGAAGCAGGAGTTCCGTTTTCGTTTAAGATATCTACTAAAATGGCATAGATTCGACACTCTTCGTTGTTAGCCTGATTGGTATAAATGGTTACGGTGCTAATATCTCCCGTAACATTGGCAGCAGTGAATTGATGACGAGTAGTATACAATTCAGGTTGTGGATCTTGATTTACCATAAGAAAGATAGACCGTCCCTACTATTTATATCTTCACCTTTGACTCATCTCGTCCCAAATATTCTGATCGGGTTCTGGATCGTAGGGTGGTGGCAAAAAAACAGGATATTCTGAAGGCGGTGGAATAATGGGAATAACTTTTAAATCTTCACTATCTATCATTAAACCTTTTAGCAGTTTAGTTTTTGGTTTCCAGATAGTGCTACGAGTAAACCACCATAACAAAGGACTGACAATAAAAATATCGATAGCAAAAGCCCATGGTCCAATAGTGGCTAATAAAGCGTTAATAGCATCCTGAGACTCATCAGGGCCTAAAAAACCCTCTCTCCAAATATATCCAAAGAAGAAAGCGCAAACTGCCATGATCATAAAAACAGTAAAGATGCAGGCTTGCACGAAAGCATGAAAGCGAGACATACTTAAAAATCCTCATTACCGCTATAAATATCTATCGGTTAGTTGCATCAAGCAAACAATTCTGATTCATCAGACCATTCTGGTGTGGGCTCAACCTCTACTAAAGGAGGCTCTAAGTCAGGCCGATCAGAAAACAAAAAACCGTAGAGACGAGGGCCCAAGGATTCTAATTCTTTGGAAAGATCCTGTCCATTATTATCTGCCTGTTTTTCTAAAGAGTTGAAAACTTTAGTAATGGCATCTAAACCTTGGTAAAACTCAGGAGTAAAGGCTTGACGATACATCCGAGATATTTTATCAGCCGAGGATTGGGCCATCATCGCTAAAACCACGGCTCCAACGTTGGTAGCCAAAATAAATGCTAAAAGTTGATAGTTGATCCAAAAAGATGGATCGAATAACTGTGCTACGGACTGAACAATGACTGATAATAATACCACAATAATAAGCATTCCCTTTACAGAAACAAACTCGGTTTTATCGATCTCGTCCCATTCATCCTTTGACAACATGTAAATAAACCTCCTCAAATAATTCTATATGTCCGATGGACTGGTATCCATAGGAAGTAAGCGTTTCCAAAACTTTCTTTTCCCACCGACGGCCTTTATCAAAAATAAACTCTTCCAATCGAAAGATACCTTGCTGAGCCAGCATGATAAAGTCTTCGTAGTAAACAAAGGGTAGCAACTTGTTATTCCACTGAATCTCTTCGAAATCCGAGGCGACTTGGTGAACTTCAGATTCCAATTGTTCCATGAGTTGTCTTTCAAAGAAATCTTCGCCCAGTTGTCTTTTAACAGGATCTTCGATATCGTGTCCTGATGCCAGCCGATCTCGCATAATAGTCCATTCTTGTTCCAATAGACTATCCCATTTCTGCGGGTCCATAGAATATTCGGGTCCAAGTAGTCGACGGCGTTCCGTAAGATACGATTCCCTCCTTGCTGATAAATATTCCAACCAGACTTCATTGGACATCAATAAAGGTTGTCAGACCACCTATATGTATCTATTGTCTCATTAGAGGATTTTGACACCTACTACAATTGGGCAAAACACACTTGGCAGTTTTGTCAGGATTTTTTACTATTTTGTAATCGAGGACAGGAGTTATTTTACCAAGAGCAGGAGTTATTAGTTCCTTTTTGACGATGTTTAAGACGGAATCATATTTACTGAAACTATTTATAATTGCCATCTGATTTGCGGAAGGGGTAAGTGGCCTCGTAGGATCTAATTTGTTGGCTCTGGCCATATGCTTTTTAGTATCTTCTAAAAACCGATCTCGATCAAACTTGTAAGTAATACTATCACTGTCATCCTTTTCATGTTGTGGTTCAAAATACCACCACATTCGGGACGGGAAAGGAAAGATATCATCAGCACTACTGAGAGTCTTATATCTCTCTTTCTCATAGTTTGTGCCCGGCACGGCCTTGCCGGCTGATCCACTAACCCGATTTTCTAAATCTATATAATCCTTCTCGGCAAGCCCCGTAGGTCCTGTAAGGTGATAAAAAGGCCACCAAATATCCATCTGATTCTCAGAAAGAGCATAATCTTTTCGAGGTGTGGGAACCTGCTGCAAATCTTCTAAGTGGTTCTTATCGGATGGGTCAAGACGAGGGTGGGCATCAGGATCGGACCAATCCTTTAAACGAATAAAAGCGTCTTGATCACCATTCGGTCCTTCGCTACAATAATGACAAAAACCCCAATCTTGTGGATTGTCTAACACATCTTGCATTAACTCGTCAGATAATTCTCCTGAAGACCAGTCATTAAGCCACTCACCGTAATTCCAATAAATGTTGTAATAGGCCATACCTGAAGTAGCCCAATCACCAGTTTTGTTCCACAATCCGTATTGCGGTTCCCTAAAAGTTATTTTAGGTCGGCGTAAACCAAGTTTAAACCTGTTGATGTCATAATTAATAGTCAACCTAATCACACCGATTCTTCAAGATCATCAGGAGTGGTGTGTAACTCAGGATCTTCTCTTAGCCGATCCAACCACATCTCGGAAAGGATGTTACCAAAGATAGTTGTCGCCACACCCGTCATCACACCAACAGTGATTGCCAACACCACACTATTTACTTTCCCCGTGGTTTCGGTAGTTTCAGATCGCATCATAATTGGTGACTGATAACCTCCACAAGAAGTGCCGGGGCCTTGGAAACGACCGCCGATAGCACGACAAGTTTCCATGGTGGTTTCAAAGCATTCGCCATCAGGGGTCATGCAAGCACCATAATAATTACGATAAGGGGTAGATTCAAAGGTTTCCACATATTCATTTAACTGTCTATCGGTTAATAAATCCATTAAAAAATCTAAAGAATCTTCTTCAGTAGCCTCTGGATTTGAATCTAACCACTCAATATAGATTTCCAATTGATTATCGGAAATTAAATCTAAAAGAATAGAAATATCCATGATTATCACGCATTAAATATTTTGTCTTCACGATCGGAGAACTCTTCAAAGAAACCAAGGGAAAGGATTAAGAAGGGAACTCCCATGAGTAGATAATCTGATAAGTAAAATGAGCCATTAGGCCAGCCATGTTGCTTATGAGTTCTAATGACACCCAGCATAGTGCTGGTAAAGAAAGCCGCAGAACCCACGGCAGGAATTAAAAGATTACGCCAAGCCTTGCGCTTAGCAGTAAGTTCGGCCTCTTGCTGATCGCTAAAGGTTTCTTCAATAACTTCTTTTTCAACCTTGGTCATCTTCTGACCCTCCGAAGTAGATATAACCAAGAGCAGCCGCAGCCACAGCAGGAATAATCAATCCTCGGTAGGAAGTAGTGGTAGGCTCTACCATTCCAGTAATGTTTTCGGTATCGGAGTTAAAGAATCCGAAAAACTTGTTATACCAAGCCTGTGATCCTGCATTGGGTGTGGTATCAGGAGCAGTAGTTACGCCACCAGAATCTCCAGCAGGGTCGGTCTTACATCCTTGCGTATTCCAAAGTGGGTTACAAGTTCGTTGATTATACATTTTGCGTGAGAAAGAGCCGGGGGCTGAATCCGTAAGGTATTTCCAATCTTGTGGATCGGCACCAGACGAAGGTGTAATTCCAAAGATTCCTGCGATACCAGACATAGTGAAAGGAAGTCCGCCAGCACCATAAGGCTGGTAAGCATTACCTTGATCATCTAACACTGTAACGGAGGGTTGCCATGCTGTGCCAGCAGCCGTAGTCGGGGCTTTTGAAATCGGATTGCCAGAGGCATCATATCCAATTATTTCTTGTCTGTTAGCACCAGAACCAACGTAACATTTTCGACTGTATAGGCTTCCGGGGTCACAGTTTATATCATATCCAACCATCTTAATCACTCTTATTAAACTTTTGCAGTATCATTATGCTGGCTGCAATTCCCAGCATTCCTATTCCCAGAGTTACTCCTCTACTGATACCAGTAGAAGTAACGGGAGTCATATCATCGAGTTCGGTGTCAGAAGTATCGATAATTAGTTCTAATAAATCTTCAGCAGACTCTTGAGGTCCAGTGATGACCCAGAAGTTGTTTTCACGCTCGACGTTAACTTCTTCACGGGTGCCTTGCCAATCACGGTGGGCTTGTAGGCGTAGCCAGTGATCGGGTTCGATAGCATAGGAAACTCCACCCGTTTCAGCCTTTTTAGTAGGGCTCATCAGAGTGCCATCTTCAAACTGAACAGTTTTTTGTTCGGTAGGGCTGAAGCCTTCAGGAACATCATCTTCTAACTCGTCTTCCATAGCACCTTCAAGAACTTCTTCTTCATCAGAGGGGGATCGGGACTTTTTATAACCGTCAGCACCGTAAGTAATACAGGGATCTTTACCGCAGCCACAGTTTTTATTTTCAGCATCTTTGTGGGTTTCAGACGCCATGCTCATCGGGCCAATATTATCATCATCTTTTTCAGCACGGAACGGGGTGGTGTTAGCCGTAGGGGTGGCTTCCGTGGCTTCGATAGCAGTCTCAGTGCCAGCAGTGTTTTGTCCAATGACGTTACCTGACCCTTCAGGTAAAAACGATCCTTCAGAAACTACGGTTTCGGCGGCAGCAGTGTGTTCGATTTCAATTCCTAAAGCCGTAGCAACTTCTTCAGCACGGGCTTTGGAACAAGTTTTATTAAGATTGTAGGATTTATCTCCCACCTTATGAACTCCTTTTAGCGCATAACTCTTTTTCTTAACCACTGAGGTAATTTTAGCCTTCACCTTTTTCTTAAGGGGCAAACAGTAGAACTCTTCTTTCATCTAATCACCATCCAAAGGTTTGGGCTTCGTAACTTACCCGAGGGGCAAAAAGATCTTGATTGGCCTCAAAAGAAGTAATTTCTTGGCCGATAGCATCACCAAATAAACCATTGGTTCCAAAGTTGAGATTATCTGCGGAAGGGGCCGCATCAAAGTAATAATGAGCATCTGGATCGAGCAAACCTACTTGATCAGGATTTTGCTCAGCATCCATTTCTTCCTCTTCTTCATCAAGATCGGAATAGGCTGCCTGCGTGGCATCTAAAAGACGTTCATAGCGTTGCTGTTCTTCTTGAGAAGTCATACCACGAGTCAAACGACCTAAGCCATAAGACAGTGGAGCCACGCCTAAAAACATCATTAAGGGTGTTGCCGCACTACCAAGCATCTTTAATTTAAATCTATCGATACCAATAAATGCTAAAGTTGAAAGTCCGACGAACAAGGGAATGCCAGTTGATAATTGAAAAGATTCTTTTTCAACACGAGATGGCTCTCGTTCAACGGGTTCAATACCTTCACCATGAAGGATCTGATTGCGTAATGCAACGAAGTCTACCATAGATATGTTTTGTCATCACGACTACTTATAGTTTAGCCTGTAAATATCAGACTACGCCTAAAGCACGTCCAAAGTAATTTTGACCGAAAGTAGGCTCAGTAGTCATCAAAGTATAACTGTAAGCCGTCCAATCAGAACTAACTGGATCGCTGCCTTGTCCACTTTGTCCGACAGGGAGAGTATAATCAATAGTTTGTCCAACGGCTTGCCCTGCTAAGATATTTCTCTGAGTAGAGACACGAGGGACTGTTCCCCAATCACGAGCGATAGCAGCCTGACGCTGAGGTTCAACGTGGGCTTCTTTGATTTCTTCATCTTCCTCTTCTTCGGGTTCCTCTGAAGCAGGAGATGTGCGATTCAGATAAAATGCTCCGACGGCTAATCCTGCCAAGATCGGCAAAGCCATGTTAGTAAGGTTTTCCTTATCCAATAATCGGTTAAGCATAATAATCAATTGCCTCCTCTGCTATTTATAGTTTCCTGTAAGCGAAATACGCAGCACCAAGGGCTGCCAGTGTAGCCACGGGTTTAGCATAAGTGTGACGGAATCCTAAACGTTCTGTGATTGACTCGGCAGATTTTAATTCTTCGTTAAATGATGGTTGAGCGTCTTTCCACATTGATTTAATTTGACGGGATCTTGGATTCATTACTTTTTGCATCCAGTTGCGATCATATTTGTGGATTTGGGTGGCCGCCGCACCATCGGTGAAAGCGGATCGCCATGCATCATATTCAGCATCCATTTCAATATCGACATCGATTTCAGGAAGTTGGGTTTGAAGTTCATCTAATCGGTAAGATAGATCAGAAAGCATTCGGTTAGCAACTTCGTAACGAGGGTGCTTTTGCAACCCAGAAGCATCCATTTCAGCAATATCTTCATTCAAACTTAGGTAGAGTTCCAAGGCTTGAGAAACATCGGTAATATCTTCCATGTTAATATCGTTTTCAAGGTAATAGGTGAGGGCAAAAACTTGACTTTCGGCTCGCTTACGCTTGAGGCCTTCGCTGCCATCCATAGGTGTCCAGTTAGCCATTTCTCCTAATTCCATAGGATCTTGAACAGGGGCTGAACCCTCTTCCGAAAAGTAGATATCATTAGGAGGAGCAGAGGCTGATGAAAAACCACTGTCTTCAAATTGCACAATAGCATTACTTAGATTGGAGATATATTGCGACTCTTCGGCTCGCCAAGTTCCACTGGTAACTCCCATAAGGTCTTTGATGTAATCAGAGGCTTGGGATCGGTTCATAGTGCTATCAATCTTGCCACCGAGTTCGGTGATTTTGTAAATCTGACGATCGCTGATGGGATCGGAGTAAGCGTTAAACTCTTCTGCGGAATAAGTCTGATAACCTTTCTTTTGCTTAGACTGTAACTTCTTCTTGGCCATATTAACAGCCTGTTGAAGATCACGGGTTTGACCGACGTTAAACAGACGGGGGTTTTGTCCCAATCCTCCGTAGGCTCCCATAGCAGTGTAAATACCCGGAGATCGTTCCCAAACCCAAACGGAATAAAACTTGTTAGAACCCTCAGCCGAAAAACGGTTGAAGTAAGGGCCCCAACTACATGAAGCCCAACTAAAAGATGGATCGTAATTACCACGCACAGAATTAAGAACATTTCGCTTTTCACGATTTAGATCTGGTCGAGCCGTGCTGGCAGCAGCAAACTCTTCAGAACCATACCATTGTGGAACACTGTTGCCTGACATAAGTGCCGAAGATTCTCCAAAGTCGTTAGGAACGACGGGAAGGCCGGGAAGATTACTAAACTCAAAGTTCATAGTTTCCTCAGCATTCTTTCGACGCATTCGTCCTTCCATAGACTTACGCTTCATACCTGCTTTTCCGTATTTCTTGGCTCCAATTTTATAAGCCGTCTTTCGTCCGATCTCTAATGCCTCTTCCTTGGATTTCCCTTTCTTGATATAACCCTGAGCCACTTTGTTAGCCAATTTATCGAAAGCCGATTCTGCACCATACCATTGAGGAACTCCACGTCCCGATCCAAGAGCAGAGTCTCCGCCACCCGTGTTAGGAATAACTGGGAAGAAGGAATCTCCCATTTGAGTCATCTGTTCGGCGTTGCGCTTTTCACGAAGTTCGATGTTCTTTTGCTTTTTTGCGGATCGCATGGCACGAGTCTTTCGGCCGGGGCCTTTGATCCAAGGAGGCTTCTGATAATCTTCAGCGTTACCACACCATGGTCCCATTTGAGCATGGAAGATAGATTCATCCTCAGCATGATATTTAGTAGGAACGTGGTTAGCAAGTTTCTTAGGGCATTTAACATCACCATTTAGAAGGATAACATTGTATTCATCAGTGGTTCCCTTTTTAGGTTCCAAAGCACCGCCCAGACCACTACAACGGATAATAAAGCCGGGTGTTTTTAGGGATTCTACTAATTCTTGCACCATTAGTTTGAGGCTACCGGGCATAGTTTTAGAAGGTTGTGAAGGAAACTCCACTACTTGGCCATATTTAGTCATGGTTACCATGTGGACGCCCGCACGGTTGGTAGCATCCCAATTGACCTCATCGATCTTGTAAGGGCCGTCTTGGTAGGTAGCATAAAGTCCACCACGGAAGGTTCGGTGACGAGCCAAGTAAGCCGCTTCAGTGCCATTCTTTTCATGAATAGCGGGGAAGTGAGCCACTATTTTAAACTCACCTTTAGCGATTTTACCAGTGTGTTTTAATTCAGAAGGTAGGGTGGTGAGGTCGAACATAGTTCCAAAAAGGAAACCTACATCTTGAGCAGGTAGTTCAGTAACAGTATCACGAGTCTTAGCCATACAAGTTATTATACCTTGCGACTATTTATAGTTTACTCACATAAAGTCATGGGATTCTTCTTTATTACGAAGAAGATTCTTCTCTTTGGCGACCAAGGATCGCTGAGTTTCTAATTCAGTAAAGGCTTCGTTGATAATGTCATTGTTGAGAGCAGTGTCCTTTTCAGTAGCAATCATAAACGATAGGGCTGCTAATTCTCGGAGGTAGGCTCCTGAGTAACCTTCGGTCTTTTTAGCCCATGATTTATAGTTAATATCACCTTGGGAACAATTAGTCAAATACTTTTCAAAGATAAGTCTGCGAGCCTCTTTGTCAGGATATCCAAAGTTAATTCTGAGATCAAATCGACCGGGGCGATCAGCCAAAGCCCAATCCAGATTTTGAGGGTAATTAGTAGTGGCCAAAGTAATAACACCGTCGTTTTCTTCGACTCCTGCCAAACAGTTGAGGAACTCACCCAACAAGGGATGATCAGATTCTTCACGATCGATACCACCAAGAGTATCAATATCTTCGAAAACTACCAGCGTAGGGGCAAGAAATCTGGCCAATTTATAGAGGTCATCAATCTGTCCCCGATCCGTGACAGCATTACGAGTAACATAGATAACTGTGGAATCAGTTTGGTTGATAAGAATACTACAACAAAGGGTCTTACCAGTGCCCGGTGGGCCAGTTAGGAGAATACCACGAGAGGCTCTCATGCCAACATCCTTATACTTAGGGAGATTGGAAATAAAGTTAATAACGTGTCGGTTAAGGTTATCCATAGCCCCTTGTTCCAAGACAATATCTTTCCATGATACTTGTTGATTGTCCAAGAAATCAAAGGCAGCCGTCAGAGATTGATTCTTGTAAATACCTTCGGTAGAAAAATGATTTTTAAGGTTATTTTTCCAGACAGTGTAATCAAAAGGCCCGTCGGAACAAAAGTGATACATGATGTCTAATTCATAGGTATCATAAGGATAAAAGGCAATAACTAAACCGTGATCATCCTTTTTGGATCGAAGATACATCGTCATCTTATGAGGGATCTTAATTCTAACTTCTTCACCATCTTTTTTAATACGCTCATCCAACCAGATTGGTGAGGCCTCTCCTGACATACGGTTATTATAATTACTGATTCTGACAATTTCATAATCACGATTAACAACTTCCATCAGGGAGTGACCCCAACCCACATAAGACTTACTATGGTAAAAGTCACGCTTGGTTTCAACAGAATCTCCTAAGAAATCTTTTATTTGTTCGTCCTGAATATCGACGCCAACAGATTCTGAAACAAAAGCCCAGACATCACGGATTTCAGTAGGATCGAGAGCAATATCTCCAACAGGTGTAGTAATAACAAATCGTGGTGGCGGTTGGTTGGGCATATTCAGGATTATGGATACCACGAATATATAGTTATCATTTATCTCAAACAAGCCAGCCCTCGTATATTTTGGCAGATTTGATTTCATCCCATACCTTTTGATCAATATCTTCGGGTTTTTCACCAAAAGTAAAATATTTAGATCGAGAGGCTAAGTTCTCTTGAAAAACCTTTTCGGCATCATCACCATAAATATCTTTTAAGGGGTGTTGGCCTTTATTGAAAAAGCCAGTGTCTCCACCATAAACATCATCTTGTAAATCATGATAGGCACCGACAAAATCATTTTGATAGCAAAGAAAAATATTATTATCTTTTCGGATATCTCCTAACATCTTATGCCAAAGAATAACATCTTCTCCTGCAAATAAATCTTCAGGGAATCCGCCGACAGCATCAAATCTGGTTCTGCTAACGGCGACGGAACTTGGGAAAACAGGGTGCGTAGTGATAAATAATCCGTGATAACGAGGGTGCCAATCTTGATGATTAGCAAAATAATTACACAATTTATTAGACGAAAAGGTGTTTTTAGGAGTGGTAAGAACTACGGTAGTGTCCATAGGATTCCACCAGATAACATACTGATCATCAGTGGTGTCGATCGCTTTAGCCAGTTCCTCTAAATGCTCAGGATACCAGTAATCATCACCATCTAAGAAAGCCACATAAGGATTAGATCCTTGTGAAACTGCTTGATTGCGAGCCTGTGATACTCCCTTTCCAGTTTGACGAAGATAAACTACGGCATGACTATCGACGACGGATCGAAACGCAGAATAATGTTCCCAATCCGACGGGGTTCCGTCGACAAGGTATACCTTATGTTTCTTAAAAACCTGATCATCGATGGAATCTAAGCACCGCTCAATCAAGTCAGGACGGATCTTGTAGGTAGGAATGATGATATCAAACATAAGGGATAGTGATCCCTACTACCTATTTAAATCTATCGTGAAGTGCGTCAGCAACCAGATTCTGACCGATCCCAAAAGAAACGACTCCAGTTAGTGCCCAAAAAAGGGACTTGGAATCATACTTTTTGACGGCCAGCATACTATGAGTGTGATAACCAGTAATACTTGCACCAACAACAGTAAGAACCGTTCCCAGTTTAGCAGAAGTCATCCTCATCGTATCACCCAATGATCAACCTTGTCTCCGCATTTGTGTAGTCTTTCGACTACTTATGCCTCATCGAAGGGTTAGATCGGTGTTTCCTGTGAAGTGTTACCGACTTCAAGCCTGAGCCTGAAGCAAGGAACGCTTATACCAGTCGACGTTACCCGGGTTGATGCTGATTCCCATCTCCAACAACTTGTTAGCGATGAGGGCATCTGGGCCATCGTAGAGGGTATACTTCACAAAGCACTGAAGTTCGCCAAGAGCGAAGTTAGCACCTGCGAAACCATCGTTGTAGAAGGTAACCAAAGCGTCCCAGACCTGACCCGGAAGGACGTAAACGTCAGGGTAAAGGTTGAAGGAAGGCTGGAAGTTAATACTTCGTGGGTAAGGGCTTGCAGCACCGGGGATACCATCGTTAGGGATGTTATCTGGGTCGAGGAAGTAATCGGTTGTGTTGATCCTGACTTGGACGTAGGCACGAGGTCCTGCGACACCGCCAGCAGCAGCAACAAGTCCACGGACAACTTGGCCTGCGGTCATGGTAGACAGTGTGCCGAGTGTTGGTGTGGTTGCGATATCTTCGATAACGACGAACTCTGTTGCGGTTGTTTCTGCAGGCTTGGTGATGTTGTTACCAAGGCCACCGACGAAAATCGATGTTCGGTTTCCAATTACGGTAGAAACTGCGGTTCCAGTTCCACCATTTCGTGCAGCGTCCCATTCATATACTTGTGATCTCATTGACATATTTTTTCAACTCCATTGTTTGGTATTTTAAATCCCCTCGGATTATGCTTGGCCTCCTGCGACAGCACGGGAGCGTTGTTGTTGTTCGATCAAGGATCGCTTATACCAGTCAACGTTGTTTGGGTTAATGGTAACACCAAGTTCCAACAACTTGTTTGCGATAAGAGCGTCTGGTCCATCGTAAAGAGTATACTTCAAGAAGCATGAAACGATTTCAGTTGAGTCAGCAGTGGTTCCTGTGTTCGAGTAGAGAATCTGGAAAGTCTGACCCGGAAGGACGTAAACGTCAGGGTAAAGGTCGAAAGACTTCAAGATGTTCTGATCTCCAACTGCACCAGTAGTTGCAAGTGCAGTGTCGATGGAAGAAGGTGCACCACGAGGGTATGGACTTGCCAATCCCGGAATACCTGTCATATCAGTAACGTCAGGGTTCTGGAAGTAGTCTGTCGTGTTGATTCGAATCTGCACTGCACCACTTAGAAGTGGGGAAGCAGCAACGTCTTCGATGACGATAAACTGTGTGGCGGTCGTTTCTGCGGGCTTGGTGATGTTGTTTCCTAATCCACCTGTGAAAATATCATATTCACGGTTTCCGACAACTGCAACTGGCAGATCGGCGGTGGTTCGGCGCAACTGATTTGCGTTGGCCTGAAGGTTACTCCATTCGTATACTTGGCTTCTCATTGACATATTTTTTCAACTCCGTCCCAAAGGACAATTGTATATTGTATTTGTGACTATATAAACTTTTGCCTGTTTTTTGTAATTTGTAAGGTCAATCATCTTTAAAATGATCATCTAATTTCTCAATATAAGCGGAACCTATACTAATGGGTTTTTCTAATTCTGCCAGTGCATACCAAATATCACCATCTTTGTCGAACAATAATTTAACGCTTTTATATTTATTAGCCGAGTTAGCATCTACCACTACGGGTTCATCTGCTGTCCAGAAATAGGGCCGATATTGGGCGTTGTCCCAATTAGAAGGCCCAAGTTTATTATAGTATTTTATAAGTGCATCAGAGACTTCTTGAATGTTGTTAACATAATCCCCACTATGCTCTACAAAACTACCATCAGAAAAAGACGCCGTTTGAGAACACTCATTACAACTATATGGCGAAACATCAGGATCGGAACACGTTAAGAAATGAGTGTAAAGTCCTTGGGGATCATTTTCTTCGGCACTGGTATCGATCGGTTCACCACCAAAATAAAAAAGTTTGCCGACGATTTGGGGTTCTACAACCCAATCCTCACGGAAAAAATTGATGATTCCAGCCATAATGTAAATACAGTTAGACAACTATATATAATTACTCTTCTTTAGGATAATACTCGTTAGCGATATCCAAACCTTTTTTAGCACCGTAAAGCGATCCAACCGTCATAACAGTAAAAGCAATAATTTGATTGAGTTGCATAAAACGAACTCCTTGAACAATTCCAAGCAAACCGCCGATCGAACCGATCAGGGCCGTAGAGTAAACGATAGAATCAAGAGAAGTAAATCCCATCTCTTTATAATAAGCCATGGGATTGTTGATCATTAAAACCAATCCTTAGTAACCCATAGCAGAGTAAAGTTGCTTAGCCTTGGCCATATCGCCTTTGGCATCTGCGACACAGGATCGCCATGCTTGTTGCTTTGGACTTCCCGTGGTCTTTTTCTTAGGAACTTCCATTTCAGCAGCCATAGTTTCTTCAGCCGCTAATTCTTCAGCGGCTTTAGGTTCAACTTCAGCAGGTGAAACTTTACTTCCACAACCACAGGCTTCGAAATAATCATCATGTTCGGAACAAAGCAAAAGTTGTTCGGCATCGAACTCTTCAGCAGATAGATCCATAACAATAGCAGGGGTAGCCTCTATTGTGCCACCCATTTCGTCACTTAAATCTTCGACATAGTTAACAATAGTTTTTACCAGAGGTAGTTCGGTGGCTTCAGAAACCACGGGAACATCACGAGCCTTTCTAAAGAGAACGGCTAATCCGAGAGTAGCAGGAACTATTCCGAGAACACGACCAACAGTGACTGATGCACCGCCAATAACTGGAATCATTGAAGGGATGGTTGCGACTTGGTAAGAAAGAACATCAGCAAAACGAGTGCTAAAGAAACCGAAACCGACTAAAAGGAGTGAACCTCCGACGGTATATTCGTTTACAAGGGTTGATCTAACTTTGTTCATGGTATCACCTATGGGTATTACTACTTAGTGAATCTCACGATCCGTAGTAGATAGGAACGCCGTTTCCATTGTCTGGACCTGAGGAGTTTTCTCCCCAGTTGAATCCAGTTTCAGCGGCTGCTTCGTCAGCGATCATTCCGAGGAACGGAACGTCCATGCCAGCGTAGCGGCGAGCCAAGGTCACGACACCAACCGAAAGTGGCACGACATACATTAGTGTGCCAAGGTTGATTCCAACGATAGGGATTGTGTAGGATAGAACGTCCGAGAACATTCCACCGACAAGTCCAGCAGCACCGACTACTGTCAGGCTGGCTCCGATCGTCAAGGGGTTTACAAGCGTATTCATTATTGTGTTTAGCATATTTTTCATCTCCAGTTATTGGTTATTTGTTGTTTGGGTTTTCCACTACTTATAGTTTTACATTCCGAAAATGGAACCATTTCCTTCAGCACCACGGACGTGGTTACCAATAGTGGTGGAATAATTACCTTCTGCGCCATAGAATTGCATGGGCTGTCCAGCGTTGACGACGGTGTGTGATCCAAGAATATAAGATTCTCCAGCATCAGCAGTGGTCGGGGGTTTGAAGTAAGGTGAAACTTCTTGAACCATTGGATTAGGAGTTCCCACACTCATAGTAGGTTCATCGGAACGTGCCATAACTGGCGGTGTGTCCATAGAGTAAGTAGTCATAGTTAGAGGATTGACTCCTGTAAATCCTGCCATAGCCCCTTTACCCATAGTATCAACAGCAGTAACGTAATCGCTAACTGCCATTTCCATTGGATTGGCCACAGTAGTGGATTCAATCATTGGTCCGCCGAAGTCTTGATCGACTCCGCCTGTTGGAGTAGCATAGATTTGTTCAGATCCAAAGTTCTGATCAACGCCGTGTCCAAGTGGGGCCAGTTCTTCAACTGAGGAAAGAGTTAATCCGTCCATGCCACGCTCTTGCATTCGAAGAGTAGATTGTTCAAACTCCCAGTCTTCAGCGTTTTTGATATCAGAGTAAGAATGAGTAGCCGTTTCTTGACCGATTACCGATCCGCTACCTGATTGTGGAAGATCTTCAGCAGAGTATCGTCCAAGCATTCCGCCGACAGCAGGTGAAACCATGCCAGCAACTTGAACAACTGAGGAAAGAATCAAAGCCGTTCCTGCATAGTTCATAGCCTTGCCATAGGAATCAGGGCGAGATCGAGAGTTAACAATTAAGTAGCCACCGCTGAGAGCAGTAACCACAGTGCTACCAATATCAGCAGCACGGCCAAGACGGTAGAATGGTAGGTAAGTTAAAAGTCCGCCAATAAATGCTCCAGCAACTAATCCAAAAGCACCTGCGTAGGTTGATTCTTCTGTGAGAACATCAAAAGATGATTCAATATCCGATGTTACTGGTGCGTAGTCCATAATATATAACTCCCTCTTCGACTATTTATAGTTTATCATAGTGACCTGCTGTTCTTGCGATTTCCGCCAGCCACTTTTGTTGGTGGTGCAACGTATGACCCAACCGCATTTTGGTTGAATCCTTCTGCATTTCTAAATCCACCTGCATGAATGTGAGACATTGGGGTTGGAATAACCGTGTCACCCATAAAGTGATTGGACTTGAGTTTCTTAACTCCTGTGTATTCCGCAGCCAGATCCATTTCCATAACGTTGCTTTGGTTAAATGATTGTGCAGAGACAGGGGCTGTGCCAGCCATATCGGGAGCATCGTCAAAAGAATCTGTGCGTAGAGACTGACTAACAGCCGATACCACAGGAGTCATAGACATAACACCAATAGAAGCGATCTCACGCTTAAGTTCTTCTGGTAGTTGGGAGGTTTCAACTTCAGTTAGGAAACGGTGAGTAGCAGCCGATCCCATTTTAACAGCAATAACTTCTTCTCGACCACCATTTGGACGGCCCATAAGTTTGTTAATGAAACCACTAAAACCAGTTTCAGGAATATATTCAATAAGAGTCCAGCGTTGGTTAGCAGGCTCAAAGGAAACCTTAAAAGCACGACCACCATAACTAAGTTCTTCAGCCACAGCAGGTTGTAGGGTAACGACTTCTCGCTCTTCTCTTAGAACGGGCTTGGCCAAGTTGGCTTCTCCAACAGGTGAGGTAACTCCAACGGAATCGCCAAAGAGCCTTTCTTGAAGACTACCATTTTCGGTAAAACTTTTCAGTTCGTATTGCCCACCGAAGTTCGAGAGAACGCCGTGCATAGCCGAATCCATAGGACTCCTTTTCAAAGTGTTCTGGATCGCAAGGTCAAGATTCATAGTTATTCCTCAGTGGTTCTACTATTTATAGTTTTGTCCAACGACGGACTAAGTAAATCGGAAGTATCATAGCAGTAAGTCCAGTGGCTGCAATAACTCCCATACTAACTACTGGTGAAGGAGTCTTATCTTCCACCATAATGGTTTCGACTTCAACATCCATTGGCGGGTATCGAGAGGATACCAGATCATCAATCATAGTAGAAGTAGCAGGGATAAGAACTTGGACTTCTGAGGCAGGTGCCATAGTGAGTTCACGGCGAGTAGTTTCTAAATCTTCGCCAGTGTAATGAGTCTGCGACCAAGTGCTGGCAGCGATCTGAACTTTACGAGGATAAACCACAGGATCTTCATCAAGAGTAACAGAGTTATAACCAGCAGAAGCAAGGTTAGCAATTACTCGTGACAAACAAAGTTGACCCAAATGATATCCGGGATGTCCCATTGGAGGAAACATCCATTCTTCATATTCGGCAGGAACCATTTGAGCGACACGATTAGATAACTCATAATTTTGTTGTGCTGCCATAACTTCTTCAGCCGAGTAAGCAGAAATTGGTGCAGCCATTTCCTCTGGTTCAGGCGGGGTGACGGCACTATAATCTATACTTTCCCCTGCTGGTTCTGGTGGAGTTATGGGATCGGTAGGTGCTTGGTGCATCTCTTCGAGTCCGATTTCAACTTCATCAGTGATACCATCTTCTCTTTCATCAAGTTTTTCCATGGCTTGTTTAGCCTTAGTCATAGCCCCTGCAGCCTGACCTGCCATATCAGCAGCCGAAGTTGCTGAATCAGCCTCCGTAGTTGGAACGGCATCTTTGACTTCTTCTGTCACATTAGCAGATTCTTCAATCTCTTCTTTAAGTGAAGAAAGTTCTGGTGATAGATCTTCCATAATCTTTAGTTATCATCACGACTATTTATAGATTACTGATGAATGGTCCAAACAGGATCGAGGTGAGCACCTTCGAAATCCATAACGTGAACAGGCAACGGGCCGAATGAGGCTGCCAACAAATTGCTCAAAGGTTCATAGTTTTGAAAAAGATGAACATAAGGAGATACTTTGGCTTCGATAACATCCTGATCAACCGCATCTAAACCAATAAGGGTGGTTTCTACCCCATTAAGATCGGTAGCAGTAAGTAAACGGGAAACAGTATAAGCCCCATTTCGTGGATCGGGAGATCCAACAGTAAGCGTCAAGGGTGATACACGGATTCCTTCAGCCCCATGATAACCAGTGTAAACATAGCCTGTAACTTCGGTAACATCCTCAGACTGGAAAAAAGGTGGAAAGGCTACGGAATTATTACCCCAATGGATATAATCCAGAGCATCAAGATTAAAATCTGCTAAATCAGTTTCAGTAACGCCTTGTTCAGCATAATGCTTTCGGAACTTATCGTTGATGTCCATGGGGTCTGTTACGACCACCACCTATTTGTATCTATGCTTTCCAACGCTTGACGCCACGCTTATCAGTAACGATCGTCCACATCTTACCGTTATTACCTTTTTTACGAGCACCTTTCGGGAATTGTTTAGCAGAGTAAGGAGGGGACTTGCGTTTCTTAAGATCAGTGGGCCGATCCTTTTTGCCTAAAACGTATTTGGTTTTTGGCTTGGCCTTTGGCTTGGCAGGCTTTTTAACGCCACGACCTGTGCCTTTCATAACATATTGTTGTCCTTTTCCAGACATAATAGGTTTGGGCTTTGCCTTGGGCTTGGCCTTAGATTTACGAGTGGTAGTTTTCTTGGCAGCATTTTTGATAGCATTTCCTTTC
>JAAHTH010000141.1_pt1 | contig 67369 bp, 42 predicted proteins | sample 6116091 | NCBI WGS metagenome assembly JAAHTH01 (sample SAMN13939990, study PRJNA603662) | sponge metagenome | isolation source: marine sponge | host: Mycale hentscheli | place: New Zealand | collected 2006 | reverse complement strand
CCCCCCTCCCCCCCCCCCCCCCCCCCCCCCCCCCCCCCCCCCCCCCTCCCCCCCCACCCCCTCCCGGCCAATCCCGTTCACCCTGCCACCAACGCCGAAGCAAACCTTTTCGATCAATTAAATAGACGGTCGGCCACATGGTATTGCTCCAGATTTTCCAATTGGCAGACTCGAGATCGAACAAGACCGGATACTTGATTCCCTCGTGTTTTGCAGCGGATGCCACCTGATCCCGATTACGTTCAGCTGCCGTCTCCGGTGTCTGAATCCCGATCACGACAAAATCGCGATCCGCATAATCATTCATCCACGCGTTGTAATGTGGAAGATTTCTTTGGCAATTGATGCACTGGAATGCGTAAAAGTGGATGGCAACCACTTTACCCTGTAAATCGTTCAGTTTGATTGGCTTACCCTGAATCCATTGAGCATCCTCAAGAGACAATTCGGGAGCAAGTGGATAGGTCCGTCGAACCGTTCCAAAATCAAAAGCGGCACCGGTAAAGTCACTCAATCGGCGTTCTTGAACCTCTGTCAACTCTTCCTTGACGAGGGCAAGTTCCCGCTGCTTAAGCTCATTTTGCTCATTGCTACTCCCTGCCTTTGGCAGCTGACTCACCGCGTTGTCAGTCTCGCGGAAAGCAGAAGTCAGCGTCTCAACTTGCTGCTTGGTAAGCTCAAGCTTCGAGACAACATCACTCCGTAACAACATGCGAGTCCCTAGTGCTTGGCACCGCAGTTGGAGCAACCTCTGTTGCTGCGATTCTGTAAGAAAGTCTTGCAGCTGGGCATCCAAGAGCCCAACAAGCTTGCTGATCTCTCGGTCACGCGCTGACACTTTCAAATTGCGACTACGAAACCAAGGGCCATCCACACTCCGCAGAACCGATAGGACCTTCGTCTTTTGCTGGTCATTGAGTCGTAATTCCTTCTGTACCGCATCATCACGAATCATCTGCAACAAGACAGGAGGCCCCGCTGGGTTCGGCGTCTCAGCGCAACAACGGCCGCTGGCACCAAAAGTCACCCACAACATTAACACAGCAATCAACAGCGATAGGATTCTTCGTCTTATCGAAATTTCCATCCGTGCCTCGTAATCAATGAGCAAAAATCTGCATTCATGGAATCAGTCCGGAAACTCAGATTCCACCGAAACACAAATTCACTCCGTATCAAGACATATAAATCACGCAAAAATATCCTTAATGACCTCACCATGCACATCGGTGAGCCGAAATTCTCGACCGCTGTATTTGAAGGTCAGCTTTTCGTGGTCAAGTCCCAACAGGTGCAGTAAGGTCGCATGCCAATCGTGCATGTGAATCTTTTCTTGAATTGCATGATGTCCAAAGTCGTCGGTTTCACCGTAGGAGAATCCCGCCTTAACGCCACCCCCTGCCACAAAGGAAGTGAATCCGTATGGATTGTGATCGCGTCCTGTGCCATTTGCCTGAGCATACGGCGTTCTACCAAACTCACCTCCCCACCAAACCAACGTGTCCTCGAGGAGTCCCCGCTGCTTCAAGTCAGCTAACAAGCCGGCAATCGGCTTATCGACTTTCAGTGCATGATCAGCGTGTTTCTCGAGGTTCGAATGCTGATCCCAACGGGGATTATTGGTGTTATCACCATAATTGACCTGTATGTACCGCACTCCGGCTTCGGAAAGACGCCGCGCCATCAAACACTGTCGACCAAAATCGTCAGTCTCCTTTTCGCCGATTCCGTACATTTTCTGAACATGCTCAGGCTCCGCAGAAAGATCCAAAATATCGGGCACCGACCGCTGCATTTTCCAAGCCAGCTCGTATGAGTTGATCACAGCATCCATTTCTGTATCGCCGGCATGCGCATTCTTCTGGATGGCATTGATTCTTCGCAAAGCCTCGAATTGCCTCGATTGCTCATCTGACTTCAAATTCGGGTTGGCCAGATTCCTGATTCTAGCCTCCGTGGTTGCCACCCCCGCGCGGCCAACGGGAGTTCCCTGGTAAATCGCGGGTAGAAATGCATTTCCATAGTTTCGTGGACCGCCATTTCCCATGGATGGCTGCAGTGTCACAAAGCCGGGAAGATTTTCACTTTCACTTCCAAGACCGTACTGCACCCATGCCCCCACTGATGGCCGGACAAAGTTGATTGATCCCGTATGCAGAAACAAGGTAGCTGGTCCATGCGCAACACCATCAGTGTGCATTCCCTTCAGAAAGCACAGATCATCAACGTGCTGCGCAATGTTCGGAAAGAGCTCCGATACGTGCTGACCACATTCACCATACTGTTTGAACTTCCACGGAGATTTGAACACACGGTGCTTGGTAATCGTCTTGGTTTTGGCGAGAACCCGAGCATCGTCAAACGTCCGGTCCTCACCGTCATGTTTTTCCAGCAATGGTTTGTAGTCGAAGGTATCAACATGGCTGGGGCCGCCTTGCATGAATACAAAAATCACGCGTTTTGCACGCGCAGGAAAATGAACAGGTTTGGCCGAAAGTGGATTTCGACTTCCCGCACTCACCTCGCGTTGAGCCATTGACGCTGCCGCCAAATACCCAAAACCACATGCCGTTGACTTCAAAAGATTTCGTCGATTCGATCTCATGCGTTCACCCTATTTAAACTGTCAATTCAGATACCGAAAATCGATACACTGAAATAGCAATCGATAGATCATTGCCCACTGAGAATGTATTTCCTGCGGATTGTCCACCGCCAGCAAATCCATCATTACCTGCCGCTCCTGCTCAAGCGGCTCACGCCCCAAGACCTCTCGATACGCTCGGCGCAACATTTCATGCGGTTCACCTGAATGCTGTCCAACAAGGCGTTTGGCTGCATCGACCGCCTGTTCCATGACAAAAGGCTGATTCATCAACAGTAGAGCCTGGGATGCCACATTGCTGGCCATACGTGAACCACCTTGGATGTTCGGATCAGCAAAGTCAAAGACCTCAAATATCTCAGGAAGTCGATTCCGAAACACCGGTACGTAGACACTGCGGCGACGTCCTTCAAACTTGTATCCATACTCACTTGAAGTGCCTTTTTTGATCGTTGAACCACCCATTGTCAGATCCAGATTACCCGACGCCATCAGCATCGAATCGCGGATATCCTCAGCCCGAAGACGCTTCACGATACGACGCCCATAAAACTGGTTGTCCGCATCTAACTGCTGGTCTTGCTCCCCAACTCGTGTGCTCAATTGATAAGCCCTGGAACTGACAACCTCGCGTATGAGCTTCTTAATCGACCAACCATTTTGGACCAAGGAGAAAGCGAGGTAATCAAGAAGTTCAGGGTGTGTCGGGGCATCGCCAGTGCTACCAAAATTGTCAACGCTGGCCACGATTCCCCTTCCCATGGTCCAGTACCAAACACGATTCGCGATCACGCGAGCCGTCAGCGGATTTTTCTCATGGGCAATCCAATCGGCCAGCTGCACACGTCCACTTGCTTCCGTTTCAACAGACGCCAAACCCTCCCAAGCGGCCACCTGCAACACACCACGTGGTACCAAATCACCTTTTTGATGAGTCATCCCGCGAATCGCCACGTGAATATCAGTGGGCGAATCAGCATCACGTGGTGCCATCGCGACTTGCCGCTTGGGCGTCGCCTGCCTTAGCGACTTCAATTCCTTCGCCAATCGATCAACTTCTGCCTTTGCTGCAGCGGCTTCCTGCTGCCGTGCCACATCCGCCGCACTCTGTTCCTTGCTTGCAAGCTCCTTCTCTGATGCACCCGAAACCAATCTCCAAATGATCGCATCCGCAATGACCACACCGTCATCAGTTCCTTCTGTCACAAGCACCACAGTCGATTCACTCTCATGATCAAATTCGAATGTCCCCAACGGCTCCATCAGTGCATCAATCGATGGTTTGTTTTTTTGATTCAGGTGAACAACGGTTTCACCACCAGCGTGTTTTATTCGGTAGGGGACCCTTTTCGCACGGTTAGTACCCGGTGAATAGGTAGCAAATACTTCATAACTTCCAGACTCAGCAAGCTTCGGCCGATAAATGACCGACTTTGCCCCTTTGTCCATCTGTTCATCGTGAGTGTAGTCAGCCCCAACATACCGCTGCACGGAAGTCGATTTTTTCCAAGCCCCGATAACATCTGCGTCAACACTATCAACAACCACACCAGATAGAGATTTGGGATCGACTGATGCCCCACCAGCTTTACCCGTCATTCGCTTCCAAGTACGGGTGGCAGCTGCGAGTTGTGTTTCAGCCGCTTTTACTTTCTGGGCACTGGCCAGAAACACTGCCTCATCTCCTGGAGACAGTGGCAACTCGACGGTATTCCAAGCAGATACATTCGAGTGATTCATCGAGTGCGTGCTCTTTAGAATCCCAGCCAGAGCGTAGTAGTCCCGTGTTGGAATCGGATCAAACTTGTGATCATGACACCTTGCGCATCCGATAGTCATGCCCAACATTGCTTTGCCCATCGTGTCCAATTGCTCATCCACAACATCCATTTCAAGGATATCCTTGTCCTGCATCTCGTAGTTAGTTGGTCCCAACATCAAAAATCCCGTGGCAACCAATTTACGCTCACGATCGAGCCTGCTTTTTGATGAGAGTAAGTCCCCCGCAATTTGCTCCTTCAGAAACTGATCGAATGGCATATCCTGATTGAATGCATCAATCACATAATCCCGATACCGCCACGCATCAGGGAACAGGAGTGTGCGTCCACCGCCGCTTGATTCTGCGAACCGAACAACATCCAGCCAATGCCTTCCCCAACGCTCACCAAAATGCCCTGACTGCAACAGGCGGTCAATGAGCTTGTCGATTGCATCATCAGATTCATCCGCCAGAAACCGCTCAATCTGAGCAGTGGTCGGAGGCAGACCTGTGAGATCGTACGTCAAACGACGCAGCAAGTTTTGTTTTGTAGCATCACCGGCAGGTTGGATCCCCACTTTTTCGAGCTCCGCCAACACGAAGCGATCAACATCATTCTTCGACCATGTGGCGTCCAAGGTATCCGGAACGACTGGCTGCTTGACTGGCTGAAAAGCCCAGAAATTTTTCCCCTCCGCAATCGACGGGGCACCAGGCTCTGTTGTGCCTGCCATGTCATCATTTACCCGCGGGTCAAACGCGCCATCACGGATCCACTTTTGAAAGTGTTCAATCGTCTTCTTTGGCAGTTTGCCACGCGGCGGCATCTCAAGACTGATATCTTCATACCCGACCGCCTTCAAGAGCAGACTTTGATCGTCTCCGGGAACGATGGCAGCACCTGAATCCCCACCTGCCTGCCAAGCCTCGCGACTATCGAGACGTAGTCCACCTTGAACCTTTTCTGGCCCGTGACAGCGGATACAGTGCTTGACCAGAGCGGGCCGAATATTTTTTTCAAAAAACTCAATGGACGCATCCTCCGCGTATACACAATCAGCCTTCGGCAGCGTGAAGCACTGCACGATGAGAACAAAAACAATTATGAATGGAGAATTCTGCATCGTCTAAAACTGCTTTGAAGCCATGTTCAGGACTACTACTGGAGGAAGTAAAACGCCTTCATGTTAAGCAGCGAATGTGCGAGATCAGCCCAAACCCTCTTGTCATCTTTTCCGTATGCCTTTGCCTGAACATCAAGAAATTGCTGCAACTGCAGGGTTTGCTGTTCAGTAGGCACAAAGCCGTGAATCCGTTCAACCATGAGTGCTATTCGCTGCTCTCTGGTTTGATCAGGCACTGCAAGACTCTGATCAGCAATGATCCCAGCCTGGCCGATGATGAACGGATCATTCATCAATGCCAGAGCCTGAGCAGGGACATTGGAATTACTTCGCCGCCCCTGAGGACCGAAGGGACTCGGCATGTCAAAGGTCAACATGAATGGATTAAGAAAGTTGCGATAGACGGACAAGTAAACGCTGCGTCTACCATTACCGTCCAAGGGACCACTTGGCCTCGCTCCACGCCCCGTCATGAACGGCGTTCGGTGTGTAGCAACACTCGGGCCAAATGGCTTCGGTTGCAAACGCCCTGATGCTACAAGAACAGCATCCCGAATTGCTTCACCTGACAACCTCCGCACCCGCATGCGATGAAGCAAGGTGTTGGTTGGATCGACACTCGCAAGCAGTTTTTCACTCACTTCGGCATTTGCAACACTGGACTGCCGATAGGTACTGGACAAAACCATCTGTTTCATCAAATGTTTGAGTGACCAACCGCTCTCGACAAAGTCTGTCGCCAGCCAATCCAATAATTCAGGATGACTGGGTGGCAATCCCTGCGGACCAAAATCATCCACGGTAGGCACGATTCCCAAGCCGAACAGATGATGCCAGACACGGTTCACAACAACTCTGGCAGTCAGAGGATTCTCAATCGTCGCTACTCGATCAGCCAACTCCAATCGCGTCACCGCTTGTCCTCCCAACACCTCAAGGAACCTCGCAGGAACGGATTCTCCGGGGTTTTGATGACTGCCTCGAATATAGACGTGCGCATCTTCCGGCGTCCCTTGCGCCATCGCTATTACGCGGCGAACCTGCGGCATGCTCTCAGCCAACTTACCCGCCTCGCTCAGGCTTGCTGCTGCGGATGGGCTAAGCTCTGCGACGCTTAAAATCTGATGCTGCAACAAGGCAGAAAGCAGTCGATTTGATTTACCCGACTTCAGGTCCAACAATGCTTGATCGTGCAAGTCATCGAGCGTCTCAGCACTGAATTTCGATTGATCAGCTCGTCGCTTCCCAGGTGGGCCACCATCTGAAAAAACAACCTTATCGATCGCAATCGTTGCATCGCCGGGATCAATGAATTCCAGATAGCCTTTGTGACCTCTGTACTTTCTCAAGTCACCTGCCAGACTCTTCCATTCCCACTTCCCCTGAGTGTCGGTTCCCTTGTTATTCAAGAAAGTGCCGCGGAACAGCAAGGCATTAAACTCTGCCATTTGAAAGTTATCAATCACAATACGCACCGCAGCATTGGGTGACGCCTTCATCAACACATGAATGCGATCTGTTGTGATCTCGAAAGTTGGCGATCGCAGGATGCCTACCTGCTTCTTGCCAGCAATGCCACTGTCGACCGTATCAGGCGACAGCAATTCACCATCGGCAGTGAACCCCAAACCCGAGCCTGTGGGCAAAAAAGCGAGCCCGGACGTCGACCAACCCTCAGGAAATGCCCCCCCATTGAAATCCACGAACACATTTTGGTTTTCCAGGTCATAACCAACATCTGTCAACTCGTTCTTGATTACCTCATGCTTTTCAACCCAACGTTGCAGACGCGACGCATCAAGTCCCTCCGCTTCTGCAGATTTCTGCATTAACACATCAGAGACTACATCCGACTTGGCATCAGCCAGGGCACGCATTGCCACCCGATAATAGTCCCCTGAACGCTTGCCTTTCTCGCTCAACCGATCAACCGACTTCAAGTCGTTCGCTGCAGACTGCCGCAGGCGATGAATTGCCTGCGTCGCCTCAAGACGTTTCCCAGACGGGTCTAACGGATACTCCTGCCTGCAGCTACTTTGCAAATACGCACTCAAGGCGTAATAGTCAGCTGTCGTGATCGCGTCAAATTTATGATCGTGACAACGCGCACACGCGATGGTCAGACCGAGAAAAGCCTTTCCGAAAACATCGATCTGATTGTCCATAATATCTGCTTCATTACCAAGCACATCCGTGGGTGCATGTGTGGCCTCATGGAGATACCAGAACCCAGTGCCAATGATCGATTCATTCCAGCCTTCTTCTGGATTCTGCCTAGGCTCCAGCAGCAGGTCTCCGGCAACGTGTTCACGAATGAACTGATCGAAGGGCACATCAACATTGAACGCGCGAATCAAGTAATCTCGATACTCATGAGCGTGCCGCAGAGGGTAATCAAACTCATGTCCGTAGGTTTCAGCATAGCGTACGAGGTCCATCCAGTGCCTCGCCCATTTTTCCCCCAGATGCGGTGACTGCAACAATTGGTCGACAACCGTTTCGTATGCGTTCTCGCTCTCATCTTCTAGAAAGCCAGCAATCTGCTCAAGCGTTGGCGGTAAACCGATCAAGTCAAAATAGACACGCCTGAGCCAAGTCCTGCGATCTGTCTCGGGCGCGGGCTTCAAGCCCGCAGCTTCGATTTTCTGAAGAACAAATCGGTCCAAACCGGCATTCGGCCACTTGTTGTTTTCGACCCAAGGCAACTCAGGCTTGGCAATGGGCCGCCAGCTCCAATGCTCACGATAACGCTGAGCAAGGTTGAATCCATTTGCGGAGGGTTTTGCAGATTTCTTTTCGGTACGAGGATCTGGCGCGCCCATTTGGACCCACTTTTCCAAAATTGCAATGTCCTTGTCCGACAACTTTGATCGTGGAGGCATTGCCGTAACTTTATCCTCCTGATAACGAACAGCATCGATCACAAGACTCTCATCCAAGTTACCGGGAATGATTGCTGGGCCAGAATCCCCACCCGTCATCCATCCCCATTTCGAATCAAGTAACAACTCTGCTTCTACTTCATCCGCATCTTCGGAATGACATTCGTAGCAATGCTCTACAAAAATAGGCCGAACCCTCGACTCGAAAAACTCAAGCTGCTCCGCACTGGGACCATCCTCTGACATTGCCGTCACGGACCCGGACAAAAACAGGCAAACAGTCAATCTGGCGAACCATCCAACATTGGCAAGTTGACGGTACATTTGAAACATAATCTGGGAATCCCGCGAGCCGATACACAAGTGAAATGTCTGGTTGAGTCGAATCATGCGATCACCTCTTTGATCAGGTTTCCGTGAACATCAGTCAATCTCATATCTCGACCACTGAAACGGAAAGTGCTTTTTGTATGGTCCACACCAAGTAGATGGAGCATGGTTGCATGCAGATCGTGTATCTCAAATCGGTCTTCCACCGCACGATATCCCCACTCATCAGTTGCACCTACTGACGCACCGCCTTTGACCCCACCACCTGCCATCCAGACGGTGAAGCCAAAGGGATTGTGATCCCGCCCATTGGCCCCTTGTGCAAACGGTGTGCGACCAAATTCGCCGGCCCAAACAATCAACGTAGATTCAAACAGACCAGTACGCTTGAGATCTTTGATGAGACCAGCAATGGGCTGATCCACAGTCCTGCAATTTTTATTGTGTCCATCAATCAGTCCACCATGCTGATCCCAACGATCACCGTTTCCCCCGGGGCACGTCAACTCAAGGAATCTGACACCTCGTTCAACCAAACGTCTTGCCAACAGACATTGCATTCCGAAGGTTTTTGTATTGTTGAAATCCGATTCTAAACCGTATAGTTTTTTCGTTTCTGCCGACTCGCCACTCAAGTCCATGAGATCGGGGACAGCGGTTTGCATTTCAAATGCTGTTTCATAATTCTGAATCGCGGCTTCCACTTCAGGGTCTGCCCCAAGGTTCCCATTGGTCTGCAAGTCAAATTCACGAATCAAGTCGAGCTTGGTTTTCTGCAACTGGGCACTGCTTTCACTCGGCTTGATATTTGCCAATGGCTGTGCCTTAGGAAGAAACACTGAACCCTGGTATGCCGACGGGAGGAAACCAGACCCAAAACAGTCCAATCCACCTGGCGGAATCAAGCCACCATTGAGCACAACAAAACCGGGCAGTTCCTGATTCTCGCTGCCCAGTCCATAACCGAACCAAGCTCCCATGCTGGGCTTACCCTGCAGCCCGTTACCCGTGTGCAGAAAGTAGTTGGCAGAGGTGTGCTCGGAGAATTTTGATGTCATCGACTTTACCATCGCCAAGTCATCAGAAACCTCTGAGAGGTATGGAAACAGATCACTGATCCAATGCCCAGCCTCCCCTCGCTGAGAGAACTTCCACTGACTTTTGAGCACTTTACCAACTGCATCAAACTGCGTGGGAGCCAATTTGCCAATCACCTTTCGCGGGTCCTGACCGTCGTACTTATCAAGCTGAGGCTTGTAGTCAAACGTATCAACATGTGATGGCCCCCCGTCCATGTAAAGAAAGATGACGTTTTTGGCCGGCGCTGCAAAATGAGAGGGCTTTGCATCCCATGGACCAGACGCAAAAGAAGACGCAGACTTGTCGGATAGTGAACTCAACGCCACAGCGCCAAAGCCATTAGCACACCACTGAAGCATCTCTCGACGGCTTGTGGGGCGAGAACCAAAACGACCACAGTGATGCTGTAACTTCTTCGTCATTTTCAGTTTTCAATCAGAGGGTGAAATCCGTGGGAAACAGACGAAACACCAAACTGGATTCACCATCGTGGCCATGAGCGAATGCATCACTTTGAGTGATCGACCGGTGGGCATGGTGGACAGTTCGCAGGTCTTATCTCACTGCTGATTCCCATTGCAACAGTTTAGCATGAGGCAGCAGCTTTTGGTCCATCTCTTGCTGTTGAAAACCCTCTGATTTGCAATGCCGTCGGAATTTGAGGCAATTACGCAGAGGGTTTGGCGGTAGAACGCAGAAAAAACAGTCCCGTGAGCGTAAATGGCACGGCAACACTAATTTTCAGACCATTCAAGTAACAGACTTTACTTGTCTGTTGCCAAGTAAGCCGCGTAAACACGTGCCACATCACCCATGTAACTGACCGATGCGTCTTTAGCTGCCAAATCCAAGTACTGCTTCGCCTTGGCCCGATCTCCCGCAGCATCAGCATAAAGACCCAGATAAAAATTCCCATAGAAATCTGCAGACTCGCGAAGTCGCGTCTGCGGTGGAAAACTCTCCATTTTCTTAACCACCTTGTCAGTGTTCCCCGTGCTGAGCATTTGCAGCACCTCTTCCATCGGTGCGCGTGGATCATTGGGTGCAGGCAGAACTACTGCCTTGGCCTTCTCGAATGACTGAGCCTTGGCTACACAGAGAAAATGCCAAGCCGCATTTTCCACATCATTTGGATTTACCTCACGATGCACCTCAAATTGCTTGACTCCACGTTGGTAGTCACGCGCAAAGTAAAGTGCGATTCCGCGTTGCCATAGCCCGGCCAAGGCGTTCGGCTCAAGTTTCAAATAGCGGTCAAACAATTCTACCGCTTTGTCGGATTTGCCACTTCTCAAATAAACGTCACCTGCCAGTCGCAAGGTCGGAGGGTCGTTCGGCATCACCACCAGAAGCTTATCCACAGCCTCAACGGCTTTGGCTGATTCACCAGACTGCATCGCTTGCAGCGCTGCCGCACGAAGTGCAAAGGAACTCAACTGACCACCCTGTTTTATACCTGACTTGTCCTGAGTAACGGCAGTTGAACAACTGACAAGCACAAACATTAAACTCAAGGTTATAAATATCGATTTCACAACTGCTTTTCCTTCCCAAAACATCAGGTTTCTTTCTCGTATCCAGCGAAACACGCAATCAGGTTTTACACATCCAATGCGGACGCTGGCGAGACAATCTCCAGCAGTTCAATCGCGGGCTTTCGGTTGCAATGAATCAAAGCGGTCCGCCCATAAACTTGCCTGCCAACATCCAAGTGCATCAGATCAGCAAGACTGTTGCCCGCCTGAATTTTCCACAATCCACAAAGCTGTACTTCTCGCAGCACATTGTGATCAATGAGCACTCGACCCAGGGGCGTGGACCGACTCTCAATCTGCTTCCAAACATCCTCGTCCAATGCCCCGGTATCAAGACGCACAATGCCATATTGCACGATGCGGCCCGTATGCTCCGTAACGAGAGTGATTTCTCGCGAATACCAGGCCTCACTTCGGTGACACCGATGCACAACCACATTCACCTTTTCGCCGTAATGTGATTCGACCGTCACTGTCATGTGAGCGTGGTGATCAAGCAACGAATCATAGGGTGCAGGAACTTTCGCTACCGAACCAAACTCACCCAGCTGCGAATGACCAATTGGTTCGCTGTAGAACTCATTCAGCAAATCTCTGATATCGATGCGAGAATCATCGAAGGAAGCCACCTCGGTCTTAGGGTCACTCACTGTTCCTGCCGCCTAACCCAAGGGTGCTGATATACCAAGAGAAACAACAGCGGTTGTCGGCAACTCGGGTCGCTCCAATACGGTATCCACCAGAAAATAAAGCAAGCGGCGCAGCTCTTCTACATCGACCTCATCAGCCACTTTTTCGGCTCTTGCTTGATGTTTATCAACCAACTTCAAAGCCGTCTCAAAGACCCCTGCCTGCTCGTACAGTTTGCGAACCTGCATCAGTCTCTCAGTCTCAGAGAGACCGCAGTCGGATTCTGCCAACTCCAACAACCGTGCCGCATCTTGATCTGGCAAGCCTTGCAGCGCCAAGGCCCACAGCAAAGTAGGGCGACCTCCGAATACATCTCCACCCGCAGACATTTTGTTTGAATCGTCACCGATCCAATCGCCGAGATCATTCAGAATCTGGAAGGCGACACCCATGTTACGACTGAACGTCCGAATGGCATCTCGATAGGGTGCCGAATCTCCGGCCATCCGCACGCCACTGAGCAAGGCTGCTTCGAACGCAGGAGATGTCTTCAACGCATAAACTTTTAAGGCATCAAGCGGAGTCAAGCGGCGGTCTTTTCCATCACGCCACAGCAACTCCGATCCTTGGCCTTCGGCAAGCCTCATGTGGGCAACGGCCAACGTATCAAGCACATCAACCCTTGCCTCACTCGGGACATCACTCTCATTACGACTCAACAGTCGGTACCCAAGCCCAATCAAATAGTCTCCTACGTTGATTGCAGTGGGTATGCCAAATCTCCGGTGAACGGCTGGCTGACCGTAACGGAACGCATCGTCATCCTCGATATCGTCGTGCACAAGACTTGCCTTGTGAAACGTCTCGATGCTCATGGCAGCACGACGGACAGAAATCGGAAATTCGGCAATGGCAGCCTCTGCATCAGGTCCTGTTGCCCGCCCACCAGTCATTGCGTCAAACGCGGCCAACGTAATGAATGGCCGTGAATGCTTGCCACCGCGACTTAAGAAGTCATATGCAATGTGCTCGGTTGCCGAGATTGCATCCATTCCTTCAATGTCCGGCACGCCTACCGCATTCTCTCCCAACGCGACCTTGGTGCGAATGCGTGGAGCAAGTGAGTCCATGGACTCCGCCTTGAACAAGTCACTGGCGGCACGCATTAAATGAACATAACTGCGGGTAACGCTTTGAGCCGGTTTGTAAGGTGTGCGGATCATCTCATTGACCCATGGCTCATCCACTTTTGTGTTACGGCAGTCACTGCTCAACAGAGGCACAGCCATGCAGGGGATCCCCGCGAGCAGCACTTTATCAATTGCTTTTTCCAACACGTTCAAACAGGCAACACCCACGACTGCGTCGACATAACCACCAACAATGATCTTCATGACCACCGGCGACCCCTCGGCCACGAGCACCCGATACCCCATTTCCTCGGCCAAACCACGGAAATCTGCGATACTACAAGCACCACACTCTTTGCAGTTCATCCCGAATTGGTCGTATTCGGCAGGGCAACCTTCTGCATGTTTCACATAATGCGGTAACAGAAACAGACGACGTTCTGGCGGAACTGCTGCTAGCGATTCCTTCCAGAACTCGCTGCTGATCATGACCATCATCCAACCGAGATACGCTTCTGGTAAATCAGCCTCTTCCAATGCCCGCCGGGCGACTTGTTCCATCTCGTCCTTGGTCATTGGCACAGCCCGATCGATACGGGCCGCAATCTCTGCGCAGCGAGCCCGCAAACTCTCACGCAACTCAAGTGTGTCGGGCACTTCCTTGAGATGACTGGTCTTCCGACGTGCCGGTCTGGCCGCGGGAGTAGCTTCCGACGTCGGCGCTGTGTCGTTCGTGCTGAGTCCGCTGGACAAACCTATACCTCAGGAAGCGTTTGTGTATGATTCTGTAAGGAATTCGTCTTGTTCGTTGACCCTTGTTGGGCCGGTTTGTCTGCCGCAAGCTGAAGGTAGGTCCCCAGAGCACCTGTCGTGAAAATCAGAGGATAAAGGCGTTCGTGGTACCAAAGCTTGGCAAAATAAAAGCCGATGGGCCAAGGCAACCGATGTCGCTTCTGATCAACACTATCCAACAGGAATTCGACGCCGTTGATTATAGCCTGACTCATCGCTTTGGTCCCACCATGCTGAAGCACAGATTGTGCCTCATTACGGTCAGTTTCAGACATTCTGTCTCGTTTTGTATCCTCATCCATCGTCAGAAGAGACGAGTTTTTCCCGCAAAGTGCAACGGTTACCAACGCTTCGACCGCTAGTGCCGTTTCTTCGACGCTGCTGACAAACTCAAATTCCCGGAACTGATTTTTTTTTAGCCAAGGGGCGATAGACCCGCCACCTCCCCAACCGCCATCACTATTTTGGTTCTTTACCAGATATTGACACCCAGCTTGCAACGCCTTTGGATTCAATAAACCAGAGTTCGCAGCAAGCAAAACACGCGATGTTCCGTACACGGGATTCGACTCATCCGACCGATCTTGGTTCCCAAACCAGAGGGGCAACCAGGATCCATCAGGCTCCTGGTTCTTTTCCAAAAATCGGGCTCCCAAGGCTATGTGTCTCCCAATCCGAGCCTCAGTCTCTGCGACGTCATCCACAACCAGGGCTCGCAGAGCGTGCGCGGTCAAGTCGTTACTGCTGCGGTCAAAGGGCAGCTTCCCCCAACCCCTACAGAATGTCGGCCAACCACCATCCCGATTCTGTAGCTTCAACAACCAAGACCGGCCAGCTGCAATCGACTCCTCACAGCTCTGTTTTCGCTCGCCATCCAACGACGCCTTGATGTGTCCGAGCGCTAAAATCGCAGCCGGTGTATCGTCGCTGTCCGGGACCGCACCGCTTAAATCACTCCAACCCCAACCACCTGGCTCAGCTCCTGTAAAAGGATGACGTACCTCATGCTGACATCCAAGATGCCACTCCACTAGATCAGGAGTGCACCACGCACGGTCGTCTGTTGGATCAGCCGCAAGGGCATTCATTGAAAGAGAGGTGACCCAAGTTGCCAAGTTGGTATCAATCGGCCAACTACCGTCTTCGTTCATCGACTCCTTTAGAAACTTAAGCCCACGCCTCGAGACGTTGTGATTGGCCCGCTTTGTCACAGCAAGACTCATAACAACAAAGGAGGTCAGCGGTGTTGCTTCGAGATAACCTCCGCTTTGCGGCTGCATCTTTTCCAACACTCCCATGCTGCGACCAACTGCTGCTGCCCGAACCCATCGGATCGGAAAAAAAGCCCGTGGTCCATGAAAATGCCTCGCCTGACCAATCGCGACCAATGCAGGAATCGCATAACTGACGACTGGCATCTGAAGCAAACGATACATCGATTGCGGAAAGATAGCTGCTTCAAACGGTAATGCAGCAACTGCTTTCCAAGGGACTAAACCTGCAATCGCCATATTGGTAAGAATGGGAACTACGAATGTTTTATCCGTACCATATCGCTGCTTCAATGCATCCAAGCCACCCATCTGCGCAATGTACTTTTCCAGCGCAGCGATCGACTCAGAAGTCAGCGTGCTACCCATGGCCTGATCCGCCAACGCAGCAGCAGCCAGCACCAGATAGCTGGTTGCGATATTGGAATGACTACGATCTGTATCCCCAAATCCACCGTCTTCATTCTGCTGGGATTGCAGGTACTGAACCCCGGATGTAACGCAATGCCTAATCTTCTCATCAGTGATGCATCCACTGCGCAGCGAACCCACAGAGTGAATCAAGACAGAAGACATCGCGCTGATGGCCGTAGCAGTACTTAGAGCGGAGGGCGAAAGCGTCCCCGTCCAATGGTGGCCATCATGCCGCTCAGCCAACAATTCATCACGAAGTTGGTCGAGCGTAGCCCGAGTTCGTTCAAGGAGAGTTCGATTCATCACATTGGTTTTCCAACAATTCGCTCGTCTGCTTTCCCTTGGCCGACGCCCGACCAAACAGCATCCCGTGGGTCACGATACCCCCCGTCTGTGACTGCCACTTCCTCTGGCTGCCACTGCCCGCGCCGCCCACTGTCGCTGACCTGAGCTACTTGTCAAGAACCTGTTAAATCCTTCGCGAATCGTACCTGATCAGATACTCACCCTTCAAAAACGCAAAACAGAAAACCCCGCACGGCGGGATTCTCTATTGGCACCATCGCTTGCGACTCTCTTTTTTGTGAACTCCTGAGTTGCCATGACATACACTAACAGCGACAAACTTAGAGTGCAAAATACAACAACCGCCCCCCTCCTCTTTATTAACGGATGGTAACCTTTCATGCGACGACGTGAATTCATTGAAACATCTGCAGCGGGAACGCTAGCAGCCTGCGGGGTGAACCTGAGCAAGACGCACGTGGATGCGCGAGAACCCATCCAGCGTGTCGGACCCCCGCGTTTTGAAGTGGGGCTCGCAGCTTATTCGCTTCGGAAGTACTTTTCCTACAATAAGCGAAAGGCACAACAACCGTCCAAGGATGGACCAGCCATCGACATGATCGGTTTCTTGGATTACTGCGTCACACACAATATTGATGCCGCTGAACTTACAAGCTATTTTTTTCCACCGGACGCTGACCGCGATTATTTCCTCGACTTGAAGCATGCCGCGTTCATTCGTGGTGTCGCTATTTCTGGCACAGCGATTGGAAATAACTTCACTGTGGGTGCTGGGGCAAAACTTGACACTGAAGTAAGCGAGGCGAAACGGTGGATCGATTACGCCAGTTTGCTAGGTGCACCACATATCCGGTTTTTTGCTGGAACCAGTAAGCAACTTGAAGGGAATCCGAAGCGTCTTGATGAAGCAATTGAGGCCTTGAGGCAATGTATTGAGCATGCTGCCCAACACGGAATTTTCATCGGCGTAGAAAACCACGGCAATCTTACACCGGCCCAATTGCTTGAAATCATGAAACGGATTGACAGCCCATGGCTTGGCATCAATCTGGATACAGGGAACTTCCACTCGAAAACCCCCTACGAGGATCTTGAAGAGTGCATCGACTTTGCGGTCAATATTCAAGTCAAAGTCAGCATGAAAACACCGGAAGGAAAAAAATACCCCGCCGACATGGAACGCATTGGAAAGATTCTGAAGAACGGCAACTATCAAGGCTATGTGATTCTTGAATATGAAGACGAAGCACCCTATCAACAGATACCGCGTGCACTTGCAGAACTCAGACGTGCACTTTGATGTTACGTAAAAGCGGGTCGATTTGTGCAATAATTGCTCACCACACGAATGGCTTCAGGGTGTTTCACGAAACCGTGAAACTGACCTGCGAACATGACTGGTCATTCCTTGCCAAAAGCAGAGGAATATGCGTTGCCCGACCTTACCCACGTTGATTCATGGTGACTCAGGCTGCGACGTTTGCTATTGAACATTGAAGAGAGCTTCTCCCCAAACACATGTTCAAAGCACGACGACGTCTTCATGACCGCTTTATTTCCACAAGCCCTTCGCAGCTTGCGATGCATGATCGCTGTGTTGCTCATCCACGCTTGGAACTTTCCCGGCGTGGCAGCGGCAGATAAGCCAGCGTGGCAAAATGGGATTTCTACTTGGGATGGCAGAAGTTACCAATCACCAGCCATCGCAGATCAAGCTCCACAGTTGACGTTGCCCGCTGTGGACAATCGTCCACCTTCTTACACACTCCCAAGTGATCCCAGCACATCTGGCACATTACGGGCAATGTCGGCACAACACTTCGCAAAAAATCCGACTTCACCTTCGCTTCTTGCATCACCACCGATTCAAAAGCCACTTACGTTGCCTCGCGAAGCCACGAACCACCCAACCGCAAGCACCCGCACGAGTTCCAATACCCCGCTTGGGGCAACAGGCCCTGAGCAACCAGACTTCGCATATCCTGGCAACGCCACAGCACTCCGTGCATCCACCAAAGGGGAACAGGAAGCCTCAATTCCGATGACATTGTCATCACTGCCGAATGACGGCTTGGCTAGTTCTGCAAACACAAATCCCAAGTCTCTGGCATCTGAAAACGCCGACGACAACTCTTCAAAGCCGCTCCACCTCTCATCGCCAAAAATGAGCCAAGACGCTGAGGCATCCTCCAGCGAATCATTAACGTCAAAAGCATCGGGCAGTGAAGTCGATTCTGATTCCAGCCCAGCAGACACTGATGGTTCAAAAGCCTCTACATCAAGTGACCTTAAATCCGTAGCGTGGGGTTCACCAGAATCAGCACCACTGCAGACAGAAGTGACACGCTGGTATCAGTATCCACGCGAGTGGATCAAAGGCTGGAACTCTCACGCGGAATTCGGTTTAGATGGGAGTGACGGGAACGCCAACACCCTCGCGATGCAGGCTGGCCTAGAACTGAAACGAAAAACAAAGGTTTATACGCTCGGTATGGACATCAATTATCGACAAGCCAGCAGCCGCAACACAACGACCGAGCAGAACGGTCGCTTCAATGTTAATTTTGACCGCCTCTTGGGCAAAACATCGTGGTCCGCCTTTGCAAAGCACGGTATGGAATGGGACAAGTTCAAGCCGTTTGATCTACGCCTGAACCTAAACGGTGGTTTTGGTTACTACTGGATAAGAAGCGACACATCAACATTTGCAACTCGCTTCGGTGCTGGTGCATCCCGAGAAATTGGGGCTCCCATCGATAACTGGATCCCTGAAGCTGTCTTTGGAATGGAAGCAGAGCGTCAACTCACCGCGCGACAAAAACTGAAGGGAAAGTTTGATTACTTTCCTGCATGGGAGAACTTTGGCGACTACCGCCTTGTCAGTGACGTGTCATGGCAAATTCTTCTCGACGGCAGTGAAAACCTCAGCTTGAAACTTGCTGCGACAGATCGCTACGACAGCACCCCGCAGGGTGCCAAGCCCAACGACATTTACTACTCGCTTCTACTGCTCTACAAGTTTTAGAATACGAACTTCGATAACACTTGGGCGTGTGGCTAAGATGTAATCATAAAAATCCTGCAACCTGGTTTCGGACGTTGCATTACCAGGACTCGTATTTTTAACGCACAAAAACCTCAATGGTCTCATCATTGCGCGGCCTCGGAATGACGGTCTGTGCCCAAGTTGGAGGCCCCATCAAGCCTCTCACATTACGCGAAAATCCGTAGCGTTCACTTGGAAAACCGACTGCGTTCTTATTGAGCATTCCATCGTCATTTTCATCGTGAAATACCGCTATCGCAATTTTCTCTGGTAGGTCAGTAAGTGGCACGGGAACATAAACCTGCCCGCCTGCGATCGGCTCAACACCCGCGAAGACAGCATCAGCAGGACGTTCGAAAGTAGATTCCGCGCCGTAAATCGCAATTTTCATCGTACCTTTATCATTCGCCGCCCCAAGAATGCGGATGATCGCAGTTCCTGATGCTCCAACGGTGTCGTCAAAGACAGCGTCAATGTTGTCGGAATCAGGAAAACGCGGAGCTGCAAACGATAGATTCTGCTTGTAGAACAGCAGGCTGGCACCTACGAGGAAAATGATTGCAACAAAACCCAGCAACAAGTTGCCATGGTTCGCGTTCCAGGGCCCCGGCTCCTTGCCAGAGTATTCTGAGTCCGGGAGGACGGGCGAATCCTGCGTCAAAACAACACCTTTTCCAAAAAATCAGCAATCAAGTCAGCACCGCCTCAGTCTAACACTTTCCCGAACGCTGCCCGAAGGGTAAGCACTATTTTCTGTTGAACGGACTCAAGAATTTGAAGTTCCCTCGCGACGAAAACGTTCCAAAACTTCTATCAATTCCTGCTGATGCTCAAGCCAGGAGTCAAATTGACCAGCTTCATCATCCCATCGCACCCACATCTCTGACCGATCAGTCAGGACAAGCTTCAACGCATCGATAGCACGTGGAATCAAAAAGTCGCAGTTCAAATCATGATGTTGTTCACACCACTTTGCAGCCGCATTAGGAAGACCCAAACGCGGCCCTGACTTGATACCACACAACATTTCTGCACTGCATACAACGCCGATGCAAGCAAGAAAATCAAGATGGTCCAGCCCTGTCAGGTCCAAACACTTTACGAAGAAAGCGATCGGATCAGAATCATGAAGATCCTCGAGCCAATCACAAGCAATCTCGTCCTCAAACGTTTTGTAGCCCCAAGAACTCATCAAATTCAACCCGTCGCTACTGGGGAACAACCGTTGTGCAGCTACGCGGTATCAACCAACGATACCCACGGAACGAAGACAACGTGCAGAAGAAATACACAACCTTCAAGCCAGCCAGATGGATGAAGCAGCATCCGGCGGTTACACCAAGGGACGTCGCCAGGAAAGATTCGAGAATCCTGCTACGTCGTGCTATCGACCTCTCGGACACTGACACAACCGTGTCGGTTATTCAATATCCGAAAAGAATCCAACTGTATGCCGCTCAAACGGTCAATGTTCCAAAAAGCAGTTGTTCAAGAACCAGGACCTACTTGTCCCACCACCAGTTCTCGTTTGTACCGGCAAGTGCTGTGCTACAAACCTTGGAAAGATTTGCATCAGTTCGTTGCTTCTCAACCACTTCGAAACCATTGATATCGACACCACCTGATGCTGTCACAACCCATTTGCCGCCACGTCCACGAATGAAGCTACATTGCGGGTCAACGGCCTTCGGAGTGACATAACTGGAGAGAGGCAGATCATCGCTTTTCGCGGTGAAAAGGTTGAGATCAAGATTTGCCTTCTTCGCAAGACCTTCTTGGGAGATCAACGTTGCCACAATGGTCATGTCCATGATGTTCTGGAGGTCAGAGAAAATCGGCATGCGTCGTGACAACTCATCGTATTTCTTGGTCATGGCATCGGCCCATGCTTGGGCGAACTTGTCTTTCCTGCCAGTTTGGGATGCGGTCCCATCGCCGCTGATTGCATCAATTTCGGTCATCGTTTTGACACCCTGACCACTCAACTTCCAAGCCAATCCGTCCTCACTCTTTGCAAGCGAGTCATAATCGCAGGCCATCCACCAGCGAGGATTCTGGTTGGACGCGTGAGCACTGTTCTTCGCCATTTCGAGGTAGCTGTCCAAACCATTGACCTGCGAAGGAGCCAGCCCCATTGCGACGCGTTTCATTTCGTAGTCGGCCGCGACCATAGTTCGGGCGAACCGTGAATCAGTGGGAACACCGGTCAGCTGAATTGTTTGTGGCCCAAAAGCTTCTCGCATGGATGCTTCGTATACCGCTGGATTCTGTCCGGGACGCAGCGTGATACGACGCATCAGCTTCTGTAAACGCAAACGCCCTTCGGCAGTTGGCTCGATCGAGCAGCTGATCCCTTCCTGACGTGCGGTCTCGACGCTTCGCAAGGCGACAACCAAGTCGGACAGACGCATCGTTGCTCCACCCGTCACCGTGCCAACCACAAATCCGTCCGCACGGACTTTCCATGGCTCTGCAGGACCCGCGATAATGACGTCGTTCTTCTCTTTGTCCACAAAGACATATTCGATTCGCTGCAAACCAGCCAGATACTGAACATCACGTGGAATCTCGCGACCTTCCTTATTGGCCTTCATGATGGCGTTTTGAATTCCACGAAGCGAAACCATACGCATGTTGGCCTGCTTGGCGATGTCACCGGCGAGCGGGGCCCACCCCTGTTCCATGGCAGTTGTGAGTTCCTGCAACTCTTGCACGGTTGCAGTCCGCATTACGCCTGAGGCATCAATCATGACACCACCAACAGCTCGATTGCCGCCACCGAACTGTCCAGCTTGGACAGTGGTGGTCAGTGTTAAAACACCGAGGAAGACGGGGAAGAGAGAACGAAGAATAGTTTTCAAGGCAAAATCCATCGCGGTGGATCTCCGGGAGTGCTGGCGGTGTCGGACACCACCAGAAGTTAAAGGTTTTATTAGCTATAGCTTATTGTGACCAATGTTTCGCTATTTTTCGAGCAAAAACTGCCTCATGAAGAAGATACTTCACTCAAAAAACGTCGGCAACTGAAGGTTATGCGGTCTCGTCTAACTATCAACGGTGGACGGGAAATGTCCCAGATTCTAGTTTGGAGGGAGTAATAAGCGGAACAGCAATGGTCAAATTTAGGCATCAAAAGCCGATCCCACGACCTCGGAGCATGCATTTTGACCGCAATGGAACGTAATCAGTCGGAAAATCCCCCTCCTCAACCAGTGGGAGATAGGAAGGCAATGGGCGTTAAGAAAGAGCAGGGTGCCTACTTGATCCTGCGGAGTGCGGGGCGTTGGAGCGACGTATTTCGTCTTTCCGCGCCCAAGGGAGCCGTCTTGGGACGAGCCTCGGCAAATGAGATCGTCATTCGTACGGAACAGGCGAGTCGACAGCACGCTCGCGTTTTCTGGTCTGTGGACAGCTGGATTCTCGAGGATATGGGCAGTCGGAACGGTACGCTGCTCAATGGGCAGCCGATCTCGTCACCAACGCCTTTGCAAGATTCAGACGTGGTCGAAGTGGCTGGTTTCGCGATTACGTTTGCTCGCAGAATTGAAGGCGGAATCGGTGAACCCGTGCGGTCACCCACCTCCGCGAGCCAAGCCACTGACGACCAGATCACCCTCGAGATGGACCCTTCTGCCATCACCGACCGACGACGGCACAGTTCCTATCTTTTCGATCCTGCCGGTTCTGCCAAATCTGCGTCGGAAGCCAACCACGGCCACTCCAGCCGACATTTGCTGCAACTCGCTTTTTCCTTGGCACGTTGTGAGGATATGGAACAAGCAGTCGACATTGTGTTGGACTGCCTTGCTGCTCATGTGCCTTTGGATACTGCGGGGGCCTACGTATGGCACACGAACAGAACGCGTGGAAAGTCGCAGGACATTTCACTGGCAGGCACCCGACAATCAGGTTCTCGCAGTTACCGTCGTCCACCTGAGTCTTTACTGGCCTCCGTTGCCAAACAAGACGGCGAGGCAGTGCTGGCACGTAACGTCATGGGTGACGAGCAACTAGCTACTGAAAATAGCCGTGGGGAACTCGATGCTGAAAGCGTGGTCATGTCGCCCGCGAGAGATCAGGGAAATCAGCTACGTGGTGTCTTACACGTCACCACAACCGCAGGCACCCCTCCGCTTGGCTCAAACGAGCTTGAGTTCATTGTTGCGACCTGCGAAATTTTTGGCGAGTCGCTTGGGAATCTTGCTGACCGAAAACGCTTGGATCGCTCGCTTCGACAGAGCCAAAAGCAAATCAAGGAATTGCAGAATCGGCTTGGAAACAAAGTCAACATTGTTGGCAAGAGCACATCGATCGGCGAAATAGTGCAACAGATCGGCATGGCCGCTCCTACCAACGCGACTGTCCTCGTGCGTGGCGAATCAGGTGTCGGAAAAGAACTGGTCGCTGCTGCACTCCATCATGCGAGTGATCGAAGCGCCGGACCTTTAATCTGTTTGAATTGCGCAGCACTTTCGCCTACGTTACTCGAGAGTGAATTATTTGGGCATGAAAAAGGCGCCTTCACTGGGGCGACAGAACGAAAACGGGGCAAGTTTGAAGCCGCCGACGGCGGCACTTTGATGCTGGACGAAATCGGTGAAATGAGCCTCGAGGTGCAAGCTAAATTCCTCCGAGTACTCGAGGGACACCCCTTTGAACGCGTGGGAGGACACGAAGCAATTACCGTCGATGTCCGCGTTGTCGCCGCCACAAATCGTGATCTGCAGACGATGGTTCGTGAAGGTAAATTCCGCCAGGACCTGTACTACCGACTGCACGTTGTTGAGATCATCGTGCCACCACTTCGAAATCGAGGTAAAGACTGCCTGCACCTGGCTGATTACTTCCTCAACCAATTCAATCAGGAAATGGGACGTAGAATCGATGGGTTCTCAGATGCTGCCAAACAGGCTCTCCTCGAATACTCTTGGCCTGGTAATATCCGCGAGCTAAAAAATGTCGTGGAGCGTGCCGTCGTCCTGAACACCAAAAAACGCATCGAAGTGACAGACCTCGCCCTTGCACCTGCGGGGCAAACGATGCATGCGAGCAGCCAGGCCGATGAACCAGTCGAAATGACGCTTGCAGCATTGGAACAAATCCACATCGAACGTGTGCTGCGACACACTGATGGAAACAAAAGCCGAGCTTCCGCAATTTTAGGTATCGAACGCAGTACGTTGGACCGCAAGCTAAAACGTTTTTCGGCCGCACAGTGAGCCGCGCTCTATCCGGTGATAGCCGGTAAACATGAGCTCACACAGCCGTTCGTTGCTTATCACTCGCCCCCCGTAAGAACCTTGCATGGTTCACACGAACCCTGAAAGTTGCGGGATCGATCATCCCTCAAGATCGAGATTTCCGCCAAGGTCCATTCGAACGTCTCCGTTAGCGGGGGGAGAAATCCACTGACCATCATTGCCAGATGGAGCCTCGAGATCAGCCTCACCTTCCTCTGACTGGGGTTCATCACGATCATCATGACGTGCAAACTGGTCGAGCATTTGGCGTCCATTCCCGTGACGATCTCCTGTCTGACCACCAGCATCAATCGCGTTTGAATCAGCCGACTTCCCCCCAGGTTTATCTGCGGTGGTTTGCTGCCGTGTTGATTCAACGAATTGCGAATCGGCTTCACCCCCCCGTGCCGCGGCACGACCGGTCCCGGCAATCGAGGCTGCGGCAGCACTCGGATTGATGTTCATTGACTTGTCCTTCTGTTTTGAAAGCCTTGGTCAAATATTTAAAACGGCAGCCAGTTTCCCAAGCCAGTTTTCGGCTCTCTTGCAATTTCTTGTGAGTCATCCGAGATGGCGGGGAAAATCATTTCGAGGGTCTCCTCAACACCTTCAAGAGCTCGCCTCTGATAGGTCAGCGCATGCAATGGACCGCGGACATCAATGGTCCACAAGGTGTATTCCTCACCCAACGTCAGAAGTCCCATCAGGGTATTCCGAGGGTTCACCTGCGTTTGAAAGCTTACGTCAAGCTCTTGGCGATTGTCGAGTTTTCCGTAGCCTTTTAATGCTATCAGCTCACCAGAAACATTTATTTTGTCAAAGGTGATGGTTTCTCCAAAAAGCTCGAAGTGAAGTTCAGCATCCGTCAATGCTGAATAGTCTTGTTCGTCCGGCTTCTTGATCCTGAGCAACTCCATCACTTGATCCATCAGTGGCAGCTTATACAAAGTTGCATCGCGCACCAACGACCAGCCCTCGCCACGTAACATGCTGACATTGCCAAGCTTGCCAAACAGCCGCGTACGTCCCCGTAGCCTTCCAGACATGTCATTCCCGTTTTGACCAAAGTCCGCGAGGATATTCGGCACCATCGCATCGTCGAGACTGACGATCACATCAAAGTCGCCAGTTGACAACTGTACTTTGCCATCCATCTCGAGCGTGCCGCCAAACAGATTTCCGTGAAGCTTATTATCTTGCAACTCGGACTTCTTCGAATTCCCCGCAGCAACAGTATCCATCGATTTTGTTTCACGAGCAGGACTCCCCAGATACAACATCGTATTGGCAACTGAAAAAGGACCTTGAATGTTTGTCAACTGGAGATCATAAACATGCATGGAATCGATCTGAATATTTCCATTCGCAAAGATCCCACGGTCATCTTGCCTACCGGTCACTCTGACACTACCCCGCATCGAATGCACAGGGCCCACTTCGGCAATCCGGTTGCCCTCCAATTGCAATGCAATGTCCCAGTCCAACTCAGGGTTCATGTGCATCGCGTCGGGTAGTGCAATCCGCGTTGCCCCGGAAACCCCAATCGGCCCACGCAACTGCAATGCCTTCATTCCTTCACGCATCTGCGCTGGCATGGCAGCAATGAGCTCCACATCGGGTAATAACCGACTGCCCGTATGCAGATTCAACGTTAACTCCCATCTGCCCTGTGCGTTTTGGCGGCAAATCCCGTTGGCAGACAACATCGATGCATCATGTCGACCTTTCAACGAAATCAGTTTGACTGTCGAGCCATCGTAAAAGACGGATCCAGCCGTCACGTCAATTCGGTAGGGTAATGAACTGGGACGCAAGCTCAGAGTACGACTGGTCACCAGATCAGTTTCAAATTGTTTAGCGCCCAGCTGCAGATGAAGCTTGCCACCGGATCCATGCTGCTCAAGATTGACTGTCAGTTGGTCAAGACTACCTGTAGGAGAAATCGAATCCCAGATTCTTCGTGCGTCTTCGGGTAACGAGTTACGAAGCGAGTCATCCATCAACACATTGGTCGCATCGAACTGCAGCTTCAAATGAGAGGGCATTGCCGTTGCCGGCTTCCCCACTGCGGTGTTGATGGTGCCCCCAGGTTGCTGCGATTTTCCTGCAATCCGATAAGAGCCGCGGCAAACTACATCATGCCCATTGGCACTCACCCCGCTAAGGTCATCCAATTTCACCACATCGTCTTCGACCTGTAGCTTTCCCGTCACTTTGTACAACGGGTAACGAAACTTTTCATATCGAATGTACCCATCGCTCACTCGCAAATCAATTTTGCGAGAGGACCGACCATTCGCATCGGTTGTTAACAATGCTGTTACCAGATGCAGGCTACCACGAGGCCTCAGCGATCGCGTGAATGCTTCCAACTTGGACGTGGGGCCGTCCCGTGGCGACATCGACTTCAACAGGGTGGCATCAATGGGAATCGGACCGTCAGTTGTGATCGCAAAGGCCTTCTCAAGTGTGATCCCCGGCTTGACCGGAATTCGAAAAGCGCACTGCATCTGGTTCGATCCGATGGTACCACCCAGTCTTTCCGCCACCGCAATACCATCACGAACTTCAACTTTCCCAAACAGATTTTCGACTGGATAGGGGAAGCGATCATATTGGACATCCACCCCTTTGCAAGTGACGTGACCATCGAGCTTCCACTGCAAACCCTCGTGCAGCAGTTTGCCCTCAATATCTACTCGCCCGTAAGGTGAAAACTTATGCCAGTTGGCTTGCATTTTGGCAGGCAAGGCAGCAGCCAGACGCTCGTCAAGCATGATATTGCCTGCATTGATCTGTAGATCTGCATTGCACGGCCACCCGTGACCATGGATTCGGCCGCTCGTCCGCACCAAAGAATCGCCAAACATAAACTGAGAAGTTTGAATGGAAACACCATTTGGATCACATATTACAATCCCACGCAGCTGTGAAATTGGTTGTGGAATTGCCTGATGAGAAAAACGGCCTTCATGAATCGTCGTTGTCAATTTGTAGTCCAGCTTTCCAGTCGACGACCTGTGGACAGCAAAGCTTGTATCGCCGATACACTGAAGATCACGGACTTCTCTGACTTGCTTACGCCATTGCGGTGGCAAACGATCAAACAGGTCACGACTCAAATAAGCGCCTTTGACTACTCCCCGCACATCTACACCGCGGCTTGACGTATTTACCTGAAGAACCAACGAATTTGCAAAGTCGGTCGATCCACGAAATGTGATCGCGTCGTCTGTCCTGCCCTCGCCATTTGGCGTGCGAACAAACAGAACCTCAGGAAAGGTTGCAATCATCGGTCGGCTTTTTGAATCACGATCGACCAGATGCACTCGTAAACGACGGATTTCCATCCGTGGTGTGACCGGACCAAATTCCGGCATCGGCAACAATTCGCTAATCGATGGAGTACCATCCTGCAGCAACCGTGTGTTGACATGAACTCCATCCAACAAAACGCGATGCGTGTTGAGCGGTAAACCTCCGGAACCAAGCTTGCCGGTATCCAGATCGGCCTCAACTGTCAAACGCTCGATGCGCACCAATTCGCTATGTTGCCCGCCGTCGATAACCGCTAACGGATCAACAATGCGTAAATCTTCGAAAACGAAACCGATGTTCTTGTCAAAGTATCCCCGGCGAAGCGAAACCACGTGTGCAGGGTAGTGCTCTTGAAAGACTTTTAACACATGTCGGCGAGCAGTCTCACCGACAGTTTGTGGCGTCAGTGTGTAAACCACAAAAACGACGGCCATGCATACGAGCGCAGCACTTAACAGCCGCGAGAGAAGTCTCGGCTTAGCGGAAATCGGCGCATCCTTAGTGCCATTCAAACCCGAACCTTAGAGCGTTCAGTTATCGCGAGCGTTCCATCACGTCGCGGCCGGATAATAGTCCTGTCTTCAGGTCCCCAGCCAGCCCAAAAACTGCCAAAAACGGTAGAGCCACGGCGATTGCCATGGACTTTCCAGCGAAGCGGACATCGAAAAAACACTTAATGCAAGCATTGCATAGAGCGTTCCACGACGGGCAGCTGTCGTCTCAAACCAGGCCATGACCGGGGTGGCAACAAGCAACCACAAGGGCGCGAACCACAACAGCCACCGAAAACAAATGCTGACGCCACCGTAATTACGGTCGATCAATGGACGATTCAGATAAAATAAGAAGCAAACAATTGAGGCAACTGAGATCGCTAGCATCAAACGCCTGGACTCAGAAGAACCACGCACCATCCCTACCAAGAGCCCTACGGGCACCAACAACCACAAGGGCGTCAACGAAAACAGCCCGTGATGGCCAAAGGTCATCTGGGCGAGATAGACAAGTTTGGAGGATTCACCCTTGTCAACGCCACGACGTGCTCCATCTTTCCAGTAGGTGTTGGGATACTCATACCAGTCATCCCACCTTGCAACCGACCATCGATTACCTGCCAAAAGCAAGGCAAACTGACGCTCGTCACTCCTTACAATCCAGCGTGCTGCCTCATCGGATTCACTGACCTGAAGTGCATCGTTGCTGGCAATCAAGCCCGCCTCACTCAAACACGTTCGAATCTCTCTCACGATCGCTTCGTCAGGTTCAGTGGAGTCAGTATCCGAAGCATCGAGCACGGCAATCGTCGGACCATTTCCCCGATGGGCATACGGAGGACGCAGACTTTGGTGCGCTAGCCAATTCGTGCCAAAGAAGCCTAGAGCAACGACCACCACCCCTGCCACGAAAGGCAAGACGGATGCACGATTGGCCCAAGCAAATAACCCAAACCAAAACACCAGCATCGAAACCGCAGGCAGTTCATTGGCTGCCGCGAACGCCGCCCCAGCACCAGCCAACAGATACAACAACTGCGAACGCTTCTGTGAATCACTGCCAGTGAAATCCATATCTTTCGGCGTTCCTGTTTTCGCGCCCCCAGAAGCATTTGCCTCGGCATTCAAGGTGCCAATTCCACCAACAGTCACCAGATAAATCCAAGCCACCACTGCCGTGGCGGTAGCAGCTGGCAAGTGATTATTCAAAGAGATGGCAAACGGCAGCAGCATCGTCCCAAAGCAGCATCCCAAAGCAGCCATTCGTTTGGACCAGTCATTTTTCCCAATTCGTTCGATACACCCCATGGTGGCAAAAAAGAAGAGAGCCAAAAGAGGCAGGTTGACGAGCGTTAGCAGAATTCTTGTCAGGTAAATCGGCTGATCTGTCAAAGTCATACCCGTGACAAGATTGACAACTTTGTAAATGCCGGCGACTGCAGTGGGAAACAGCGGTGGTTTACTGCTGTAATAGTGCTGCTTGTCATCAGCTCCCAAGTGCCGCACTTTATCGATTGTCTGCCACGGATAAATGTGGCGACGAACCGGGTCTGCGATTTGAATCTGTGAGTCGATTGCATAAGTCCCATGCTCCACGAGTGACGCAACGGTACACCACCGACTTCGATCATTTGCACTCAGAAATGCTGTTGTTCCGTCACGACCTGTAACAACGGAGATGCGTCCGGCAGTCAAGGCCAGCGCTATCAAAGCAAACACCAGGTAGGCAGAGCGTCTTGCTTTTACGTCACACGCGGCTTGCTCGGTCATGAATCTTTCCCCTGCGGATCATCACCGGCCTGACTGTTCGCGTCGTCGCGTATTCCGGCAGAATGCTCTGCAATGCTAAACGTCTCGTGTGCTTTATGCGTTCGCGCAACAGTCAATTCTGCTAACAGACCTGCAAGCACGAACTGCGCCCCAAGCAAAAGTGCGACGATGCAGTAGTAAAAAATTGCTTTTTCATGGAGGTGCACGGGATCAAAGCTATCGATCAATCGCGAGAGAACCCACCACAGTGATAGTGACAAAATACCGACCCCACCTGCGGTGAAAAACAGCATGCCTCCCACTCCGATGAGATGTAGTGGGCGACTTGAGAACCCGGTCAAGAGATAAATGGTCATCAGATCCAGAAAGCCCTTGATCATTCTTGAGAAGCCGTACTTCGAATGACCAAATCGCCGAGCGTGATGTTCGACAACAATCTCACTGGGTTTAAAACCTCGAGCAGCAGCTAAAACGGGAATGAAACGGTGGCGTTCGCCATACAGTTCGACCTCGTCAAAAACTTCCCGACGGTAGGCTTTGAAACCACAGTTGTGATCATGCAGTTTTACGCCGGTAAGTCTGCTGACCAGCCAGTTGAACACACGGCTGGGTAAAACCTTGTGCAAGGGATCATGTCGCACCTGCTTCCAGCCACTGACCACATCAAAACCTTCCTCCAATTTTTCAAGAAAACGCGGAATCTCCTGCGGGTCATCCTGCAAGTCGGCATCCATCGTGATCACGATTTCACCTGTACAAACCTCAGCACCAGCGGAAAGCGCGGCTGCCTTTCCGAAATTACGACGAAAGCGGATCGCTTCTGTGCCCACATGGGTCTGGACCAGTTCCTGCATGACTGTCCATGTGCTATCGGTTGACCCGTCATCCACAAACACGATTTGGGCTTGAATCTGATACTCTTTACAGACGCTCAGAATGCGGGAGTGCAATTCTTCAATCGACTCAAACTCGTTGAGCGTTGGGATGATGAACGACACTTGACGGGCTCGCTGTTGCACTTTTGTCTCTCAGCTTGGATGAGAATGAGGGGTCGCGTTGCTTTCGGCAGCGGAACGTTCAGTCGTTTGATCATGTGAATCAGCTCTGACCGCAGTAGTGTGGTCAATTTTCCTGCCCTGCTGATGAGTGCCGGCATCAAAACCTCGCGGCGGGCAACTCGAGTATTCGAGAGGTGCGAAAATCAGACACCCGATGCACACTCAAGGCGGGGCCTTCATTATGCCCATCTGTCAGTGCTATACCAGCGGCAACCTCGTGCTGAGCGGTTGATGTCTGTGGATAAGTTGGAGTTCAAGAGCCAATTATTTTCGTGATCATCCTCGCTTTACCCGATTCCCACCCCCGAAGCTCAAGATGCTGTTCACTGAACGGATTCTGTAAAATGACAGCTGTCAACGTATTGAACACTCGCGACGGCATGTTGAGTGGTTTATAAATTGGCGTCCCAGTCACCCTCAAAGCGTTGTTTTGACGCTGGCACCTCTCTCTCAGACAAGTTGCTGTTGGTTCATGAACACTTCAGACTCACCCTCCCCGCAACGCCGGTTCAATACCAGGCTGGGCCTACTTTTATTTTTAGTGTACCTGACTTTGTACACCGGATTCGTACTGATCAATGCTTTCGCTGCGGACAAGATGGAAACCATCGTTCTAGCAGGACTTAACTTGGCAATCGTCTACGGCTTTGGGCTAATTGCATTCGCTCTCGTGCTGGCCCTGATTTACGGCCTGCTGTGCCGCAGAGACCCTGCTGAAGATATCGCGTCAGGTGAAGCAGCTGCAGCACAGGGAGATTCCAAATGATTTACGATCCCGCCCCGCTGGCTATTTTCATTTTTCTGGGCTTCGTGTTTGGTACCGTCGGGCTGAGTTTCTATCTCGGCCGCAAAGCAAAATCATCCGAAGGGTATTTTGCAGCGCACGGTCAGATTCCGTGGGCTGTCAATGGTGTCGCCTTTGCTGGTGACTACCTCTCTGCGGCATCATTCCTCGGCATTTGCGGGATGATTGCGGCGTATGGTTACGATGGATTTCTGTACTCCATCGGCTTCCTGGCCGGCTGGATTGTTGCTTTGTTTGTGATCGCGGAACCCATGAAGCGACTCGGTAAATTCACATTCGCAGACGCTCTGGATGCAAAATTCAATTCGCGGGGCATCAAGGGTGCTGCAGGCATCAGCACACTCGTTGTCAGCATCTTTTATCTGATTCCACAGATGGTGGGTGCAGGTTCACTAATTCAGCCACTTCTGGGCCTCCCCCATTGGGTCGGTGTAGTGATGGTCGGTGTTGTGGTCATCATGATTGTGGTCACTGCGGGCATGGTCTCAACGACTTGGGTCCAGTTTCTCAAAGGGTCACTGCTTGTCATCTTTAGCACGGTTCTGGTTGTCATGTTGTTGCAAAAAGGCCTGACAACCGACACAAGCAGTTTCGAAACCATTGGGCCACTGAGCGAACAAGCCCTGAAGCAAGACACAATCGCGGGCCGAAAGGTGATCCCCCCCACAGGCGGCTGGTTGAGTTCTGCCAACAAGAAACAGGAATTCATAAGATTCGTGCCCAAGGATGACAGGGCTGGATATGACATTTTCCATATCGATGACATCCCCGGCTCGGATGAAAAGCTACTGAGACAAGCACAGTCGGTCACCGGTTCAGGAAAATCCAAACTGATTGATGGCGCCCCCAACGGTCGTGGCGTCAAAGAACGGGAATTGCAACCGATCGGACATCTTTCCAAGCTTCCGGGAGGAAAAACCTCGACAGGTCCTCTGGGACCAATTTCTTTTTTCACGACGCTTGGAGACAGTGAAGTCGTCCTGTGGGGGAACACCACAATCACGAACCCGGAAGGTCCCAAGACAACGGTTTACTACCAAAAACCAACCGCAGGCAAACGTGTCTTGCGTCCCGGCGAACATCCAAAATTTGCCGGCATCCGCGGCGATAGTTTTGGTGACCGGCTGAACTTTCTTGCGTTGATGCTCGCATTGTTCTGTGGAACTGCCTCGCTGCCTCATATCCTGATTCGCTACTACACCGTCAAAGATGGTTCAGCTGCACGCAAGAGTACGATTGTGGGAATCGCCACGATCGGCTTCTTTTACGTCCTGACGCTTTATCTCGGATTAGGAGCGATGACCAGCGGTGCGCTCGATCTGACAGACACCAACATGTCCGCCCCCCTACTAGCAAGAAGCATTCGCCCTTGGCTCTTCGCCGTGATCTCTGCAATTGCCTTCACGACCGTCTTGGGTACTGTCAGTGGTTTGATCCTCGCCAGCAGTGGCGCTGTTGCACACGACCTGCTAATCGGTGTCATGGGCATCAAACTATCCGGAGAAGCTCAAGTCAAAGTCGCAAAAATTGCGGCCGTCATTGTCGGTGGAATCGCGATCATTCTGGGTGTGCTCTTTAAAGAACTCAACGTAGGCTACCTGGTCGGATGGGCATTTAGCGTTGCCGCCAGCGCAAACCTGCCTGCCCTAGTCATGCTCCTTTTCTGGAAAAAGACAACCAAGGAAGGCATCATCGCCAGTGTGTTGGTGGGAATGATCAGTTCGCTCGGATGGATCCTGCTATCTGCAGACACCTACAAATCGGTCTACGGGCTGGATCCCAATGACGCGATTGCACCGTTCAGCCAGCCAGGAATCATCACGATTCCACTTGCTTTCATTACTTTGATTGTCGTCTCTCTGTATTGCGGCAACAAACAGGATGAGAATGCGAGCAAGGCAATTGGGTAAGCGTTTGCAATGCTTCTGACTCGTTTCGGCAGTGAATTTTTCAATCGTAGTGACTGAGCACGCCACCACTCGGGATCTCTGCGCTCGCACGAGCGTTCTCGGGCAAACGACCATTGCAAGAAACTCGTGGGCCGTCGCTCAGCGAATGAAGCGACGTTCAACACCCAAATCCTTCTTAGTTGATAGCAAAAAAGCAAGAAGCGAATTTGGTTGCTTTTTCCGGTCAAAAAATCTGACTTGGCCTGAAATCCTAAAATTTACTAAACTCTCGGGGCTATGTAGCCGGGGAAGCGGCTTGTTCGATGGGGATTCACACGAAGTGAAGTCCATCGAAATCGATTGATCAGCGTATCAAACGCATAGAACAAGTCACGAAAGACTTGAGCGGAGACAGGTGTTCGGCAATAGGACCGCAGGGAGGGAACCAATGCCAGGCGAGTCGTTCCGATTCATACATGCAAGCGATTTTCATCTGGAAACGCCATTGGGCGATCTGGATGCACTGCCCCCTCACCTACGTGAGGCCATGGCTGAGGCTCCGCGTCAAGCGGCTCGTGCTGTGCTTGAAGCAGCTTTAGCTGACAACATTGATTTCCTTGTGCTATCGGGTGATCTTTTGAATCCGCAAGCAGCTGGGCCACATGGCATGTCAATGCTGCTGGACTATTTTGAGCAACTCAACCGCAAGGACACACCCGTTTTTTGGTCAGCCGGCTTGACCGATGATCCGCAGAAGTGGCCAGACTCGGTACCTCTGCCGCCGAACGTTACCTTGTTCCCCAAAAACCGCGTGACGGCGATACCGGTTCAACGTGGTGGACGTTCCATCTGTACCGTTGTGGGCCGAAGTAGCGATGGGCACCGGGTGTTACACGTCCCCAGCTACCGTATTGACCCTACCGAGGATTACACCGTTGCGGTTGGCTATGGTGACGCGGATGCCGACGCTTTGGCTGAGGGACGTTTTGATTACTGGGCGCTTGGTGGCAAACACAACCGGATAGAAATTGAAGGCGGCGCAGAATCAGCGGCTATCTACTGCGGAACACCACAGGGCAGGTCACTTTCGGAATCGGGAGCCCACGGTTATTCGACAGTCGATGTGGATGGTGACGGAACCACACGAGTGCATACCGTCGAATCAGATACTTTCCGTTACTGCAATATTGAACTCGACGCTTCAGAAATCGCAGCTGTTGGAGGCATCCGCAATCTGCTAGGCGAGCGGATTGCACGCTTGCAGCACGAGAACGGAGATCGCCACCTGTTGATTGGCTGGGACGTATCAGTCGCTTCTGGTGAGACACTTGCGTCCGTGGGTGACACCGAGGAATTACTGCAGTGGGTACGACGGGAGTATGGACATGGCACCCCGTCTGCATGGACAACCACGCTGACCATTCGCCCTCCAAGGCAATACCCGACCTCATGGAACGATGAAGACACCATTCTCGGCGACTTCCTGCGTGCCTCTGACAAACATCGAAAACTTGACGGTCGCGACTTGAATCTCATGCCAACCACCGAAGAACACGCGGGTCTCAACAGCACAACAACCACTTTACTGGCAGAAGTCGCTGCATCTGATCGGATGGATGTATTCGACCAGGCAACCCTGTTAGGTGTCGAATTGCTTCGTGGCGGAAAGCCGAACTTGGTGCACAAATCATGAAAGTTAAAGACATTCAAATCGACGGATTCGGTGTTTGGACCGGACTCTCGGTAGACTCCCTTCCTGAAGGGATGACGTTGTTTTACGGCCCCAACGAAGCTGGTAAGACCACGTTGATGCAGTTCGTGCGAGCGATGCTGTACGGATTCACAGACGATCGCCGTGAAAAATATCTGCCACCCGTGCATGGTGGCACCCCAGGCGGTGCGATCCGCGTCAGTGGACCCGGTGGTGGTTATGAGATCAAGCGTCGGAGTCAACTCACAGATACAGGATCAACTGGCCAATTATCCGTCACGGGGCACGATGGCCTCAGCCAAGGGCAACACCGCCTTAGCAGCCTGTTGGGACAAATTGATGAGTCAATTTTCACCAATGTGTTTGCAATCGGAATGCGGGAACTCCAGGAACTGAGTACTCTCGATGACACTGCTGCCGCCGACGAACTCTACAAACTTTCCAGTGGGCTTGATCGTGTATCACTCGTTGATGTGCTGCGCTCTTTAAGAGATGGTCGCGCGGATCTAGTTGGGACCGAAGCGTCCGCCAATGAAGCAGAAGCTGCCAAACTGCACGGCCTGATCACCAAACGGGAACAGCTTCGCGATGAAGTTCAGCAACTGACACGAGGTGGTCGTCGCTGGAGTGAATTGGCATCGCAGCGGCGAGCACAGGTTCATGAAATCGACCAGCTTGTTGAGCGGATATCGGGTTGGGAGCGTGAAGCTCGTTGTGTTGAAATTGCATCAGGAGTTTTCGACAAATGGCAAGAACGTGAACTGTTGTCTCTGTCGATGCAGGAAATGGAAGAGGATATCCTCTTTCCTGAAGAGGCTCCCTCACAATTGGTGCAAATCGAAGCCATGATGGAAGAGCGGCGCGGGAGACTTGAGGAGGTCAAAAGCAAGCGGCGTGCTGTACGAGAGAAAGCCGAGCAACTGCCGGTCAGTCGACGCCTTCTTGATTTACGGAGCCGAATTGAGGCAGCCGCTGAGCAGGCAACATGGATCGAAGCGTTGGAAGAACAATTAGAGCGTCTTGATCAACAAATCGAGCGAGCTAAAAAACAACTTGAAACCGATGCTGATCGGTTGGGCATGGACGACGAAGATCGCGAGACCCTGTTAATGGGGGATCTTTCACAGCTACCTGACCTATCCAAGCAGACAATGAGCGCATTGTCCGGCCCCGCCAAACAAGTCAAAGAGCAGACTTTCCTGCTGAAGCAGGCACGAACAGACACGGCAACCTACAAGGAAAAGGCTGACAAACTTGCCGATTCACTCCGCGAAACACTTGAGCGCGCAAACGCCACCAACCTGCAACAGGCGATCCGTCAGAACACAGAAGTGATTGCTACGCTTCGACATCGCATGCAACTTGGCGAACACCTCGAAAAGCTAAAACGGCATTACCGGGATCTTGAGAGGGAAACCGTTGATCTGACAACCGCCGAAGCCCTGCCAGTAGACCGACTGGTGCTGCTGGGCGTGCCATTCATCGTGGGCGGACTGGGGCTGATCTACGGCATGGCCAACGTCTTTGGAATCACGTGGCTCGTTACCAGGCCTGACCCGACATGGGGCATGCTGTGCATCCTATTCGGATTCATGAGTTTACTGACGTATTATTTTGGCAGGGAAAATGGTCAACGAACGACTTCGCGTGACCGCGAGGACTGCGAAAGGCAAATTGATACACTCCGGCGACAAATCCGGGAGGTTGAAACAGAGCGGAACGACATTGATTCCACGTTACCAACAACAAACGAGTCGTTGGAATTACGAGTCCGCGACACACAAAACCTGATTACGGAGCTCGAAGCGGCGTTACCGACTTACCACCATCATGAATCCGCACTGCAGTCCTACAAAGCAGCTCAGGAACGAGCGACAACTGCTGTTGATGGGCTCAGAGACGCAAAACGTGCGTGGGCTGCCACTCTTGACCAACTCGGTCTGAGTGACTCAATGTCACCCTCAAGTGTCCGCAGTCTCAGTGATGGCTATGAGGCTATGCAAACCAGCCGGCGCAGACTCGATGAACTCCTGAGTGAGAAAGATCAACGTCGTCGCGAGCGTCAAGCAATTGCCAAACGCATCGAATCCCTTTACTGCGAAGTGACGGCAGAGGACGCCATCGAGAGTGGCGAACAGCAAGACAGTGACTACGCCGAACTAACACTGCCCCAGCCTCACGTTTCACACAGCACACCGTTGGACAAGCTGAATTACCTGCAAAGTGAGTTATCGCGACAACATCACTGGATCAAACGTCGCCGAGAACTGAAAGAACAGGATGTGCAGTTGAAGCGTCAGCAAAGCGGACACCGTCGCACCATCGAGCGAGGTGAACAACAGCGTCGCGCTCTGTGGGCCAAGTGTGGCGTCGCAACGCCTGAACAGTTCTACCAAATGGTTGACCGCAAGGCTCAGTTGGTTGAGATGAACAGGCAGCATGACGATCTGGACAAACAGATCAAATCAATGATTGGAAATCATGTTAGCTATGAAGATGTCGAGTCTGCAATGGAAGATGCATCAGCTGCAGATCTTGACCGGCGTTGGGAATCTCTAACAACCAACATGACTGAAACAGAAACGAGAGTGGCACAACTGCGTACACAACAAGGGCAAGTCTCGCAGGAGATGAAACAACTGGGAGAGGATTCCCGGCTCACTGTGGCACAACTGGAACTTGGTTGTATTGAACGGCGAATTGAATCTGCCGCCCGTCGTTGGCAAACCCTCTCCATGGCAAGCTGTCTGCTTGAAGATGTTTGCAGCACTTTTGAACGCGAACGCCAACCGGAAACACTTCGCGAAGCATCCACCTTTCTCAATCAATTGACCGACGGAAAATACACGCGTGTCTGGACACCTCTGGGAACCAATCAATTAAAAATTGGTGATGCTGATAACAAATCAATTCCACTGGAAGTGCTCAGCCGTGGAACGCGTGAGGCTGTATTCATCGCCCTCAGGCTATCTCTCGCAGCAGCCTACGCAAGACGCGGAGTCATGTTGCCACTGGTTTTGGATGATGTGCTGGTCAACTTTGATCGGGATCGGGCCGTCTGTGCGGCAAGAACACTTCAGGCGTTTGCCGAACTCGGACATCAAGTGATGATGTTCACTTGCCATCAACACATCGTTGATATTTTTCAAGATATCGAGGTTCAAGTTCGCTTGATGCCCGCGCAGGGCTCACCGGGAAGAGCCAGCATCCTGGAACCTGAATTAGAACAGGAAATAGAATACGAGGAAGAAGAAGACGAGGTTGCCGCTGAAGATGAGATCACCGCGGAACCAATGGCTGAAGAGCCAACACTCGAGGAAACTGCTGAGGAAACTGCTGAGGAAACTGCTGAGGAAACTGCTGAGGAAACTGACGAGGAAATCACAACCGGCCCCTCTGAGCAAGAGCCTGCTGCAGTACCTCAACCCGTTCCTGCACCAAGCGTCATCTACGTCGAACAACCCAAACGAAAATCACCAACCCTCGCGAAAATCCAAAGCCCCCAACCGGAACAGCCACCCGCACCAACTTTGGGCTGGGCGTGGTTCGAAGATGAGGCCGAAGCCAATGACTCGGTAGAACGACTGGAAGAAGTGGAGGACGCGTTAGCATCGATTACGGGTGGAGATTGGCGAGAAAACGACCTACTGCAATCTCCTGATGATGTGCCGGAGGAGATTTGGAACCGTTCCGGATCATGGTGGGGAGACTCAACACATGACACGCCCGAATCGAGGACAAGCTTTGATCATTAATGCTGATGGATGAAACCACTGCATCTGAACCAATACCGATTGATCAGGATCGTTATAGACGAGCAACCACGAAAGCAGGCTTTCCCGCAGAAACGCGATCTCGTTGTGATCAAAAAAATGGATTAAAGATCAACACTTTGAGTGCCTTCTCTACCTTCCACTCCACGGGTGAAATTCATGCTGCGTCAACTTCTAAGACTTTTCTCGTTCAGACGCCAAGAACCAACCGTCATTGCAAAGGAACCAGACAGCGTGGTTCTTTATGCTGCTGTTGAAAATGCCCCACAGAACAATTCCTGCCGGAGCAATGCGCGATCAGCATTGAGTCCAACAATCCTACCGAGTGCTCGGCCGTTACCGCACCACCGAGAACGGCTCCTGTCAATGCAATTAGCGCATGCAAAACTGTGCGGCACTCGACGATGCCAACGGCTTAAAGGCATGGGAATTTCAACAACCGGAGATTTAGCTACGGCAGACTTGGCAAACCTTGCCACCCAATTTGGTGCACCCAAAAAAGCTTTGAAAGTACTCAAGCAGTATCGCCGAGCAATTCGCTTTTCAGCATCGGTCCCCGGAATGATGCCACGAGACGCATTGCTATTAATCAGCATTCACCGTCGAAGCGTGCGAGGATTGGCTATGGAATCACCAGCAAGATTGCATCGCGACTTAGAACGTTTCGCTGAAAGCACCCAAGGCAGGCAGCAATTGCGGGGCAGGAGAATCCCCAGCACACGACGCCTAAAAAAATGGATCTCTGAATGCGAAACGGCAGCAAACCGTGCACGTTTCCATGCAATGGTCGCTTAAACGCAAGACAGGGCAACCACACCAACACCCTGCCTCGTCATATGGACATCAAAAATTGAATTTCGACTTTATTCAAGCGTTTGCAAAAAAACTGCAGCCTTGCAATGCTGAGTTTTCAAACAGAAACAGCTAATACAGCAGCAAAAATTCAGGTGCCACTGAGACACCGCTCAAAAGTCTCTTCCGGCACCGTCTTACTAGCCTCGTTAACCGAACTGACACCTAAACCACGAAGGTGACCTCGGCTATCAGGAAAAACGAAAGAGTTTCGACTCAAATCCCAATGCAACAACTCACGGTGGCGTTCAACGCCCTACAGAAACTGACAGCACGAACACCGTTTGATCCGTCAAAGTAAAAGAAGAATGTTTGGAATTTTGGAATTTTGGAAATTCGAAACCTGAAAATCACCAAATTTTGGGAGACCCAAATCCCTGAGTCATCACCGTTTCGGATATTGGCATCCCTTGTCACCCACCCTCTCTCATGAACCCGAATAACCAAGTCGCCCAAGACCAGCATTCATAGTACCAACAGTTTAAATCACTGAAAGAGAAATCGCTCCCGCACTTCTCTTCAGCAACTCATTTCGTTCATGTCGTTGCCATTTCTGACAGCGGGCTGTTGTCAGCCCCTGTGTACGGGCAACTTGCCCCCGGACGCAAAATACTGGCAGGTCATTTTTGCAGGGCATTATGCGAAGATGAATGCAATTCTAAAAGACAGATTTTGTGAAAGAATGCATCGATTCGAGCAACACCTGCAGGACTTCCAAAGCGGTGGATGTTTTCGACGCAAGTGCAATTAAGCTAGGGAGCATGCTTATTCATGGCCAAGACATTCCCTTGTGGCTTACCGTGCGGAGCGTTGGTTTCAACAGATTCAAAAGGTGCCACCGTGAATAAAACCTTTTTTGTTCTGAGAGAATGTGCAGATCAGTACGAAGCGGAAACCATTCGCATTCGACTCGCGACAGAGAAAATCCCCGTCCTGATTACAGGAACGGATCCCAATGTCGCATTGAGTCTGGGAGGCGCACCTACGTCCCGGCCTGTACGAGTCGAGGTGATGCGTTCTGATTTGGAGCGTGCTGACACACTGCTTAAGCAGGATCACTTGCGAGCGAAACGAGATGACACCTGGATATGCCGCCGCTGCCATGAACAAAATGAATCAACGTTTGATGTTTGTTGGTGCTGCAACAAAATACATGCGGAAGCAACAACAAATGGACGAGAAAATCTTGACTTGGGAAATCCTGAAGCTACCGGCAAGCCGCGAACTCAAGTGGACCAAAGATCACATCAACCTCAATTGAAAGCCGAAACAACAAGCATACGGCAACAGAAATCGCTCATTCACAAACAACCACTGATCACTCAAACTGACCAAGTTGAAGAGAGACAAAGAGAGTCGCTATCGCGCTGTGCGCGGTCGGCTGTCGTGGGACTTTTGCTTTACCCACCTGCTCTCAGTTTGTACTCAATTTACCTGCTACTGAACCTTGAACCAACGGTCTACCGCAATGCCGATACACGACTCCGGGTGTTGAGCATTTGGATTTTCAATGCAGCCGTAGTCAGCTTGGGAACCACACTTTGGTGGTTGCTGTTTTTTCGTTAGTGAGTTGACAAACCCGCGCCAGCTTGCGTTTCCAACACACCCTAACCTTTTACTTCTGGGTTCCATACTCATTGCGACGAAAATACTCTCGAGGAAAATCAGCTTTCCCTGACTCCTCGGGATGGCGCCATGGAAATCGCGGTCCTCGATCCTCCAGCAGTGGTACTTCTCGCCCATCGCTTTCGAATAGAAGTTTCCAAAGCCGCTTGTTCAAAGCAACAATTCGTTCAGCGTGCTCAGGTCGCTCGATCAGATTATTCATCTCTTTCGGATCTTGTTCCAAATCATACAGTTCGTCCCGGTCCCAAAGACCATGACAGCGAATGTACTTCCACCGCCCTCCGATGATTGCGTGCAGCGTGGGTGTGTGGGGATAATTGCGTTCCCAATAGTACTCATAAAGCAAATCAGGCCGTTTCAACTGCGAAGGATCCGCCGCACACAAGGCAGACCAAAAGCTCTGCCCATCCACCTTTTCAATTGGTCGCGATGCAGTTGCATCAAGAATTGTGGGCGCCAAATCAATGTTGCCGACCAGCCCTTCGAACCGAAGTCCCGCGGGAATCTTTCCTTTTGCCATCATCAGCAACGGCACCTTTGCGCTAGCTTCGTAGGCAGTGCGTTTGTCGATCAGGCCATGGTCTCCAAACTGAAATCCATTGTCCCCCATATAGATGAAGAGTGTGTTGTCCAAAAGTTCTCTGTCAGAAAGGTATTTGGTCAGGCGACCAACACTGTCGTCAACCGCAAGCAAAGATTCGCAATAGCGCCGGTAATATACTTCGGGAGAGAAATCCTCGATGTTGTACCCAAAGTCCGCACCATGCCTGCTGTTCCGCTGATTGCGAACCCACATCGGCAGATTACCCTTCTCCATTTCTTCAACGGTAGGAGTGCGAATTGGCAATTCGGCATTGTCGTATCGCCCTCGATGACGATCAGCTGGAACAAAATCTGCATGAACTGCTTTATGACTCACATACATAAAAAATGGCTTGTCTGACTGGCGTTCATTCAACCAGGCAATCGCATAATCCGTTAATTCATCTGTGATATAACCCTTTTGCGGAACACGCTGTCCATTGACGTTGAAACCATCGTAGGTGGTCTGAGGCACTTCCCGCGTTGTCCCATGCCCATCAGGCCAATAGGTCCCTTGACCTTTAAATGCGACCCAGTGGTCGAACCCACGCTGACGATCATCGATATCGCCTCCCATGTGCCACTTCCCAATGAATGCTGTTTCGTAACCGGACCTCTGCATCTGCTGCGGAAAGAAAATCAAGCCTGGATCTACCGGATGATAATTGTCGACGACTCGATGATTGTGAGCGTATTGCCCGGTCAGGATTGATGCCCGACTGGGTGAACACAGCGATGTAGTGACGTAAGTGTGCGTCAGCATTGCGCCTTGCGATGCCAATGCATCTATATGCGGCGTTTCAAGAAACGGGTGCCCTGCGACCCCAAGGCAATCAAAACGATGATCATCACAGAGCACAAAGACAACGTTCATCTTTTCACTCTGAGCGATCACGTTCGTGCAAGGCAAAACCCCGGCCCAACTCAGTAGCATGAGAAAGACATTAAAACAAAGCGATTTAAAAATCATGTGGTTTCTACAAACTCGAAAATAAGATTCTGACTCATAAAAGCGAGGCGTCGCTTCCACGATTCAGCAACTACGCCGAAGCAAATGCCTTCGACACTTAAACAAATACTCAACGTCCTGAGAAATCACTTTCCCGTGAATGCAATTTCCCCATAACCACGTTGCTTGGGGCGACCTTTGGGTCGAACAGTACCATTCCATACCCCCAATGCCGCCTCAGAGCACTTTCTGATAGACGATTAGGCGAGGATTCCCTGCACTCGATTGTACTCTCGATCCTTGGGCCCCAGACGCTGTCCGGTGTGATAGGCCTCAAGCATCGTATTATAGACATCGATGCCTTCTTTCCCGACGTCTAAAATCTCGCCGGTTTTGAACCGACCATTGGCACCTGAAATCGCGTGGAATACACCAGACAACTCCCGTTTCACATCGGCGTGGCGACCGTCACCAGATTCGGTCGAAATAGTAATACAAGAATTCTCTAGGATTGATTTTCCGTTTGCCTCTTGAATACCATCGAGCCGACTCAGAAAGTATGCGACTTCCCGCATTTTCATATGTGCATGGGCCCGCAGCTGCTTATTTTCTGTCTTGGGATTGAACTTGTGCCACCACTCGTGACTACATCCCCCCGCCCCACTCTTGTTCAACTGCTTCGCATCATCAAACGAGTAGACATGCTTACCGTTGTAGTGATACTCCCCTGTAACTCGCAAGCGTTCACCTGCCGCCAAAAACGTAACCGATCCGAACCTGGCACGATCCAATTCGATCGCTAACGCGTAGAGGTCGGCCATCAAACGCCACTCCCTCACAAGGTCATCAATCTGCATGTCGATTCCTTCTCCACCCGGATCTGCATGGCCACCATGTGCAAGACTCGACCTTGCCGGCATTGGCGGTGAATCAGGGCCCGCATTTTCCATTTCGAATGCTCGCTGCTCGAACTCTCGAATCCGCTCCAAGTGATCTGACACACGCCCCCGGGAAACGCTTCCCAACGGTGAGCCATTGCCTGAATAAAAGCGATACTGCTCCACCACGGAGTCGAGAACACTCCTCCTTAAACGCCGCTTGCGTGCATCACTTGAATCACCTGTTCCCTTGATCACTCCAAAGACGCGATTGAAAAGGTCGCGTGGCCGTTCTTGGATCGTTGCGGCAACCGTTCCATCCTCGTTGTAGCTATGGACATAGCGACTTACGCGACTACGCCGAAAGAAAGTTCCACCGATCAAGGTTGGAACCATACCCGGCGGCATTCCTTCCGGATGAAAACTTTTGCGGATCACTTGATCCATCGACGCGCCGCCTGCTTTTGCTTCGCCATCCGGTGGTGTAGCGGTGAATGCCCCACTCGCACCATCAAAATGTGCGTTGATACCCGATTCATCACAACGCACCTGATCAACATTACGCATGATCAGCAGCTTCTCACTCAGCGGCTTCAGTGGTTCCAAAACACCATCAAAACCTTCCGTTTGTAGCGGCGCAGGAATCCCCAGTCCAAAAAACACATTAAATGCGCGTACTGGAACTTGTGATTCCGTTGCAGCCGCTGCAGGAAGCATCATTTCTTCCAAAAGCGGCAAGCCAATCAGAACGCCACTCGCTCCACGGAGCATCGTTCGACGGGGAATTTGAGTCGGTTTCATAACAGTATTTAAAAGTCAGGATAACGAGGATTGAGGAGCAAAGCCGAGACAGTCCCGGCATTTCCCCAGAGTAACAGAATTGATCCGACAACTGGATTTCATTCCCGAACCTGCAACCGGAAAACTCTCATGACTAAGTCACTGGTCTGGTTCTGGCTCGGTTTGTGTGGTCCGCACAAGATCACTGAGCACAATTGCCATTACCAAACTCTGATAAGTACCCCCATTCTTTTGTGAAACTTCATGGACTCTCCGCAGACTGGCGGCATCGCTTAAGTTCAAGGGCCGCCCTAACACAAACTGGCTGACCTTCCGAGTCAGACATTCCTTGACACGATCACTTGCGGCAAGCAGATCCATCATTTCTTCCGATGTTTGGTAGGTAGTCGATTTTGCATCACCAGGAAACAGGATCTCGCCATCCTGCCGCAATTGATTGCCATGCTTGTCGACCATCTGAAAAACGCCGATCCCGTCATAACGTTCTAAGCCAAACGCCAGCGGTTCAAAACGAGCATGACACCCACCGCAAGCTTCACTTTGAACACGTTCCGTTGCGATCACTCGGTGCGTTTTACCAGGACTTGTTGGAACGGGAGTAATATCAAGTCCAGGTGGTGGATCACCGACTTCACTGAAAAGCAGATCACTAAGCAAAAACAACCCACGAGTAACCATTGAGGCATCATCTCCTCCCATGGTCAAGACACTCGCTTGTGTCAGCAAGCCACCGCGAGAGGGAACCTCTGAAAGATCATAGCGTTGGATCCCCGCTCCTGCCTCTGCGATCCCGTAATGTTTTGCGAGCTGTGGTGTCAGGTGGGTAAATTGCGCATTCAACAAATCAGATAAAGGCCTGTTCTGTTCCCAGACCAGATCCATGAAAAAGTCGATCGTTTCCTGACGCATATCACCAGCGAGCGAATCTTGCCAATCTGGAAAACGCTGTCGATCTGGCCTCATATTGTTGAGGCGATCAAGATTCAGCCATTGAACAATAAACTGCTCGGATTGAGCACGAGCCTTACGACTTGTGAGAAGTCGCTCTACCTGTTGACGTATTTCTTCAGGATCACTTAATTGCCCTGAATCTGCCGCTTGCAATAAGGTGCCGTCGGGAGCCGAGCCACACACAATGAAGCTGATTCGGGATGCGAGTTCGTAATCGCTGACCGGCCAGCGCGTTCCATCTCCCAGCTGATTCTCTATGCGATAAAGAAATCTCGGAGATTGCAGCATCGCCTCAAGTATCATTTCTACAGCCTCAGCAAAATCTCCCCCAGCGCTGACCACAGTAGTTGAGATCCCACGATAAAGATCGACCTCCTGCTGCGTGAGTGGTGCACGCAGAACCCACTTACCGATATCGGCAACCAATTTGCGCATGTTGTCATCCGTCAACTTCTTGCTCTTTCCGAAACGACGGGCAAACTGCACAGCATCAACTTGCCCGACAATCAGAGCAGCCATTTGGGCATAGGCCTCTACATGCTTCAGATCAACATTCAGATTGTACGCCGTATTACGAAAGCCATCAGCCCGCTGATCCCTCGGTAAACACTTCACGGCTTCTTGCAATACATCCACCCCAAAGATCTCCTTCACAGTCGCCACATACTCAGGAATCGTCAGACGCTGGACCCAATTGCCGTCCTGTCGCACGTGCCGATAGATTGCAGGATCGACAAAGTCGATGTTCCAAACAGCACCGTCAGCTATCCACTTTTTTACTGCCTGCTTCTGCTTGCTACTAAGCGCAGGGCGATTGTGAGGCATCTCACTTGACTCGACCGACAGCAAAAGAAGACTTTTTCCAGGCTGCCCGGCAACGAGTGCCTTACCCGAGTCGCCTCCCCGAAGAGCCATGTCCTTGTGCGACAAATCGAGTCCGCCCTTATTTAAAACCGAGTCATGACATTCAAGACAGTGGTTCGAGAGGATAGGCGCTATCGTGGTTTCAAAGAATTCCGGACGACTATCGACAGCAACTGCCATCGAACCCCGACTACCATCGTCAGGCCCGTTTGCATGCCGTGACACCACCTCACTTTGACGCCAAGCACGACTGTAAATAGCAACCCAATGCAAGTCTCCTAGCCATGGGCGATCGCCTGACAATTCATTACCAATGGCCAACCGATACTGATCATTCCAACCGTTGAAATCACCAGTGATACGTTCCCGTTGATTGAGCTCACCGTTGACATAAACACTTACATTGCCTGCTGGGTCACGCGTATACACAACGTGCGTCAGTTCTTCTTTCAGGATACGACTCTTGGATGTCACAGCGGGAATGCCATTGAGAGAAGTTTTTGAGGTCCGTAACCTTACCTGAATACTGTCATTGTCCTGGCCAAGAGTAAAATTCCTGGCCCCTGAATCTCGTGAAAGCGTCACAATACGAGCAGGGCCATCCTGCTGTAGCGTTTTTGGTTGCAACCACACTTCAATCGTGATTGCCCCCGTCCTCTGGATCGCGTTGACCAGTCGTTTCGCTGCAACTTTGCTCTCAATCTTGGTCGCCCCGCGAATCGCAAGTACGCCATCCCCAAGTTTCACCTGACTCATTTCCCCAATCTGCAGGTCCAGTGCAGGAAGCTTACCTGAACGATCAGGAATCTCATTACCGTGGGAACCACGAAAATCGTAGAGCACCTGAAGACTATTTTCCCCTTCCACATAACGCAAAGGCAAGGAGTCCTCAGCACGCAAGCAACCAAGCCCAGTAAAAGCCAAAGCAACGAGAACGCAGGCAATAAAAAACCGGCGCGTCACAAACATGTTTTTCAAAACTTGATTCCAAATTAATGCCATCAACAGCACTGCCCAAAAACAAAGCCATCGCCTCGCACTTAAAACCAAAGCCGAGGCCGTCGGATACCATCCTTCGAGCGGCTAGTCTAACTGACAAGTGTTAGCACTGCAGGGTGACGCAAAATTCCACGCAGGAATATGGCTGCCAGTTACACACCAAGGGAAAACCGCCATGTGCCGAATGGCACGACACATGCTTGCCGTTTTGAGACAGCCTCGTCCTCAAGTTGACTTGCAGCACTGTTGCTTGCAGCACTGTTACTTGCAGCATCACCTGCCATTCCCACAAATGAACACTGGGATAACACTGGTGAAATCCCATGCGATACATCCGTCCAAAACAATTATCTTAACCGTGAGCACATCTGCGACAGCGAACCATACAGAAGAATCACACCGATCAAAGACCGTCCACTGAGATCTGACAAGTACCGTTTCAGGAACAAAGGAAAAACCATGCCCTTCATCGATATCAAATCCATGCCAGCCACAGAGGTGTGCCCAGGATGCCGACTTCGAACACCCCACGGAAAAAACCTAATGCTTTCCTACTTGGAAATGGATGCTGGTGCGGTCATCCCACTTCATGACCACACGCATGAGCAGGCTGGCATCTTGCTGGAAGGTAAGCTGAAACTCACGATTGGTGATGAAACCCAAACACTCGACTCGGGGGCCATGTTCTTCATCCCCGCGAACGTGCCACACCAGGCAATTGCACACGATGGCCCTGCAGTCGTTCTCGATGCATTCAGTCCGATTCGCGAGGATTATGCAAAGCTGACGAAAGGAAACAACCTCAGCGTCTGATTCGCATCCACATCGCTACGGGTGCGTTCGCCCTTGGGCGCAAATCCAACGGCAGCGTTGAAGTTATCAGTACAGAAGTTATCAGTACAACTGTCAAGAAATGACATTTCGAGACACAAACACTCTGCGTGTGACATCCGGAGGATCGTTTCTGGTGCTCCATTCACCCTTAGTGATGTGCAGAGAAAATCAAGCAACTGACTCAGGCACGGGGACAAGAAAGCTACCCAGGAACTCCCGAGATGGACTATACTCGAACTTCCAGCCTGCCTCGGTCGTGACCCACGCTCTCTTGTTAGTCCCACTCGTGAACCGCACCACCCTTATCTTGTTTTGCATTGTTGCCACGGTACATGGCTGCTGGGCGGTTAGCATTCATTCACAGCAACCGGCTGCCCCTGAATCTCGGTCTGCGACAATTAACTATCTGACACAGATAAAACCACTGCTTGCAGAAAAGTGCTATTCGTGTCACGGCGCATTGAAACAGGAATCTGAACTTAGGCTTGAAACCGTCGCCTTAATGTTGACCGGAGGTGATAGCGGTCCCGCCGTTCAACCGGGCAATCCCGCGGAAAGTTTACTGCTGCAACGCATCAGCATGACAGACGATGATCAAATGCCACCACACGGCGAGGGATCTCCTCTAAAGCCGGACCAAATCAAAATACTCCAGCAATGGATCAACGAGGGCTGCGATGCTCCAGAAGAACCCGTGCCTGTGAAACCGGCAGACCACTGGGCGTTTCAGCCGCTCGTAGTTTCAAAGCAGCAATCAGATACAGCAGGCAACCCTATTGATGTCCTGTTATCAAAAAAGCGAGTTGAAGCGGGCATTCAAACCGCACCGGCTGCGTCCAGGCGAACACTGATTCGCCGCCTGTACCTTGATCTAATTGGCCTTCCGCCTACGCAGCACCAGCTCGATGACCAACGTCCAACCACTGAAATCATCGACGAACTTTTACACAGCCCACAACATGGTGAACGCTGGGCACGCCACTGGATGGACATTTGGAGATACAGCGACTGGTACGGGCTTGGAAAGCAATTACGAAACAGCCAAAAGCATCTTTGGCACTGGAGAGACTGGATTATCAATTCCCTCAACAAAGACAAAGGTTATGACCAGATGATTGTTGAGATGCTAGCAGGAGACGAGGTAGATCCAGAAAACCTCGAATCGATCACTGGCACTGGTTTCTTGGCTCGCAACTACTACCTTTTCAATCGTACCACCTGGCTCGACAGCACAATCGAACATACGAGCAAAGCGTTTCTCGGACTCACCATTAATTGTGCGAAATGCCATGACCACAAATACGATCCCATAACCCAGCAAGATTACTACCGTATCCGTGCAATCTTTGAACCGCACCAAGTCAGGCTTGATCCACTTCCGGGAGAAACCGACTTCGAAAAGGGAGGTTTGCCGCGCGTCTTTGATGACAACATCAATCGTGTCACGCACCTTCACCAAAGAGGCGATCCCCAGTCTCCTGACAAAACCATGCCAATTGCACCGGGTGTGCCGGCAATACTGGCCGACTTTGAACACGAAATCCAGCCAATCAAGCTACCACGTTCCGCATACTCACCTGGCACACGACCTTATGTGCTGAAGGCCCACCTGGAAAAGGTGCAGGCAGAGATTGGGACAAGCAAGAAAGCCAGGACCGCAGCCGAAGCTCGTCGCAACAAACTGGCCAGCGAAGCTGAAATAAAGTCGGTGCAAAAGCTTCAGACATTTGAATTCAATGATGACTTCACAACACTTGACTCGACCAAATGGCAACTGATTGGAGATGGATGGAAGCATCGCAAAGGCACCCTCAGTCAAACCAAATCGACGCGTGAGCCTCAATCAGCCCGACTGCTAATCGATCCACCAAGCGATTTCGATTTACGTTGCAACTACACCACAACCGGCGGCAGTACTTACAAATCAGTCACCATCCGCTTTGACCAATCTGATGACCCAGGGTACGCAAACTACGTCTACACGAGCGCCCATGCTCCCGGCCCAAAAGTGCAAGCTGCCTATGAGCGTGACAAAAAGTCGGTGTATCCCACAGAGGGACGAAAAGCCCTTGCACTCAGCGTTGGGCAACGCCATGAACTTCGTTTCGCAATCCGAGGCACATTGGTGAATATCTGGGTCGATGGTGAGTTCATGCTTGCTTATCGGTATCCGAACAGACGCAATGGCTTCATTAGTCTTTCTGGATTTGATGCGACTGTTGATTTCGATTCAATCCAAATTAAAAACTTAGACAAAGGTACCACGCTAACACAAGCAGATACCAAGGCTATCACAACACTCAATGAAGCTGAGCAAGCGGTCAAGATTGCTGATTCCCACTACGAGGCAACGCTCGCTCGCCAGAAGATGCTTAAAGCCATGCTTCATTCGACCGAGGCGGATCAACTGCAAAAGCGTTCTCCGACCGAACTTCAAATTCTTGCAGAGACCGCAGGGCAACGGCAGGCAGAGTGGAAACTCGCGTTACTCAAACACGATGCGGCAGTGAATGCATCGATCCCAAGTGAACTTGCCTCGATCAACAAGAAGATCGAACAAGCGCAAAAACACCTCGCCGAGCTGAAAGAATCACCCATCCATTTCACCCCGATCAAAGCTTCGCTCAAGGCACTTGAATCACCTGCCGACAAGGAAGAAAATTACCCTGCGACTTACTCACCCATCAGCACGGGTAGGCGACTCGCATTTGCGAAGTGGATCACTTCAGATCAGAATCCGCTAACAGCAAGAGTTGCGGTCAACCATGTCTGGATGCGACATTTTGGTCAGCCTCTCGTCGACTCAACCTTTGACTTTGGGCTCCGTTCATCAGAACCAATTCACAAGGATCTGCTCGACCTGCTGGCTGCTGAATTCATGCATTCTGGCTGGAGCTTCCGACACCTGCACCGCCTGATAGTCTCGTCACAGACCTATGCTTTAAGTGCCTCAACTGCAACGGTATCTCCTGACAACCTGACCAAAGATCCGAACAACCAGTTTCTTTGGAAAATGAACTCACGTCGAATGGAGTCACAGGTCATCCGAGACAGCGTTTTATTCTTAGCCGGTGCGTTAGATTCCACGATGGGTGGAGCATCGATCAATCCTAGTTCAGAAGCACGGCGCCGCAGCATTTACTTCAAGCACTCACGCGACCAGAAAAGTAGTTTCTTGGAGACGTTCGATAATGCTGACATCCTGCAATGCTACCGCCGATCGGAGAGCATTGTTCCGCAACAGGCACTGGCACTTTCCAACAGTCGCCTATCGATCGAGATGTCAAATGAAATCGCCAACAGACTGCACCAACAAATCAAGCCACACACGACGTCTGAATTCATCGAAGTCACCTTTGCATTGATTCTAGCGCGTCCACCCTCAGACTTGGAGACAAACGCATGCCAGAAGTACTTTGTACAAATGGGAAAACTAAAGCAGGTATCGAACTCTGCTCAAATACGCGCTCGGTTTGTGCAGGCAATACTTAACCACAACGACTTCATTACCATTCGCTAAGGTTTTCTCCTGAATACGAAATTTCTTGTCCAACAACTTTAAGCATCCCGCACATGAGAACCACCCACACGCAAACCGAAATGCATACCGACCTGCAGCGTCGGCGCACTTTCTTGCGATCCACTACAGGATTGGGTGGAATAGCTCTGCAAGCACTACTTGCCAAGGACCAAACGGCCAGTGCAGCACTGAGCAATTCAGAGCCGGACGGCCAACCTCACTTTGCACCCCGCGCAAAGAATGTAATTTGGCTCTTCATGCGGGGCGGCGTCAGCCATATGGAGAGTTTCGATCCTAAACCAGCTTTGACAAAGCATGCAGGAAAGAGCATTTCCGAGACGCCCTTCGCGGACGTGCAATCACCTGAGAAACTGAAAAAAGTGCGTGTTGTCGTGGTGAACGATGCAAACGGCCAACAACGGAACAAGATTTATCCCCTCCAAGTTGGTTTCAAAAAGCACGGCCAAAGCGGAATCGAGGTCAGCAACTGGTTCCCCCATATTGGCTCTCGAATAGATGACATTGCGGTGATCCGGTCAATGTGGACCACGGATGACAATCATGGCGCGCAGGTACAATTTCATTCCGGCCGACACATGTTGGATCCCAGGGTTCCAACGATCGGTGCATGGGTCAACTACGGACTGGGGTCTCTCAATGAAAACCTGCCGCAATTCATTAGCATGGGCCCCCGTTTTTTTGATCGAAGCGATGGCCATTACCTTGGCCCAGCCTACGACGCAGTGAAACTGAAAGTCGATCCAAAAAATCCTCTGGAATTCGCCCAACCCGAAGGAGATGTCAGTCGGGCAGAGCAGCAACTCGGTTTTGGATTAGTCAATAAACTGAACAAAATCAGCAGCCGTGATTATCCTGGCGACCCTGCATTAGATGCCCGAATCAAATCCTATGAACTGGCGTTTCGAATGCAAACAGCAGTTCCAGATATCATCCGGTTCGATCGAGAGACAGCCCCAACCCGCAAGATGTACGGCTTGGACCAGAAGGAGACGCGCCCATTCGGCGAGCAATTATTGGCTGCGCGACGTTTCGCAGAAAATGGGGTGCGGTTCATTCAGATCATGCATGGTGACGGAGCGGCTGGTGCGTGGGACCAACACTCCAACCTGAAAGCAAAACACGCCGAACTTGCAATGCAAGTCGACCGCCCAATCGCCGGCCTGTTGCAGGACCTGAAACAACGTGGAATGCTTGATGAGACGTTGGTCGTATTCGCAACCGAGTTTGGAAGAACCCCGGGATCACAGAGTTCCAATGGTCGCGACCACCACCCCCATGGATTCAGCGTATGGATGGCGGGAGGCGGCATTCAAGGTGGAATAGCTCACGGCAGTACCGATGAGATAGGCTTCCATGCGGTGGAAGCACCTCACTATGTGACCGATGTCCACGCTACGCTGCTGCATCAATTGGGTTTACATTCCCATCGGCTTCACGCCGCGGGTCACCAAAGGCTTGAACAGGACATTGGGCACGTAATTCACGGCATCCTAGCCTGATTCCCAAGCATTTAGGGCGTGATGCAAATCGCACCGAAACCTATGGTCACGCAAGTGGTTGGTAACGAGTAGACTAAGCCTTATCCGTTCCGCTCAACCTTTAGCCGAAATCATGCATTTGGCTGTCAGTGAATCGACCGCATTACGTTACCAGCAGTCCGATCCGGACGTGCGTCTAATGCTGCGCGTGCGTGATGATGACGCAAGTGCCTTTGCTGAGCTGATGCAGCGTTACGAGGGCAGGTTAGTCAGATTAATGCACACCATTGGCCCACGTCATGATTTGGCAGAGGATCTTGCTCAGGAAACCTTCATGAGAGTTTTTCGGGCCAGAAAAACCTATGAGCCAGGTGCAAAATTCTCAACATGGCTATTCACGATAGCAGGTAACGTTGCTCGCAATGCCGCCAGATCTCTGGGACGAAGAAAAGAAGTCAGTGAAGTGGACGCCCCCAGAGCCGAAGACTCACCGAGCGGGCCTCAATTGCTGGCAGCAACCGCCCTCGAATCAAGCGGAATGATGCCTACAAGAATGGTTGAAGGTGACGAAAGAGCCAGCGTGGTTCGCGCTGCAGTTTCGGCCCTGAGTGAGCGACAACGTATGGCACTTATGCTTTCGCGTTTCGAAAACATGAGCTATTTGGAAATAGCGGAAACCATGGATCTGACAACCAAGGCAGTCAAATCATTATTGAGTCGTGCACGAGTCAATTTAAAAGAATTGCTGCAACCATATATCGACTCCGGACTAATCAATAGCGAGATTGAAAAAGTAGACTTTGAACGCGCACAGGAGGAAAGGTGATGAGCGCATCAACTATTTCTGACAATGCTCCTCTTGATCCTGATGATGAATTGCTGGTCGCCTATCTCGATGGTGAGCTTCAACGACAGGAGCAATCTGATCTTGAAAATCGCCTACTGAAAAATGAGAAGTTGAGATCACGGCTTCAACAACTGCAAACAGGCTGGGACTTGCTTGAAGACCTGCCTGGCTCGTCACCTAGCATGAAACTGGTTGAATCCACTCTTGAACTGGTTGTTGCCGACATACTCAAAGACCAGCCAGTCATTGAAAACAACCGAAAACAGTGGCAACTGCCAGTCGTTCTGCTAGTGCTCTGCAGCATCACTGGCCTAGCAGCTTACTTCGCTCAAAGCACATTAAGATCCAATGCGTATCAGCAGGAACTCGAAGACTTGGCCCTGGCCGGGAACTTGAGCGCCTACAACTATGGCGGTGATCTCAAATTAATGCGGCAGCTATCGGCTGATAAAAATTGGGCACAAATGATCTCCGCCTCCAAAGAGATAGGAGACATCAACGTTGATAACGCCGTCGATCAACTGACCGAAGCCCCCGCCGCAGAGCGAGAAGTCGCCTTGAAGGCAATGACACTTGAGCAGATGGATCAGCTCAATTCACGCTGGGACCAATTCAACCGTCTCAATCAATCAGCCCAAAGCCGAATACGTCAGACAGCTGCAAGTATTGCTGCACAACCCGATGCAGAGCTCTTGCTCGAAACCATGCAGGTTTATGCAATCTGGCGACAAACTTTACCGACAGAATTACGTGACCAGATCGAATCAAGTGACCCGGCAAAGCGCCGGGCGGCAATCAAACAAGCGATCGACCGCACTTACTTCACTATATCAAGACGCTCGAGCATGCGACTGGATGATGAGACCACCGATTGGATCAACTTTTCACTTGGAGTCATTCTTCAAGAAAGACTCGACAAGGGTGATGCTGTCACAAAGGCCTATTATGACGACCTACGCTCCCTCACGAATGTGTTCCGAACTGCGGAGGACGCCAAGCAGGCAACCATTGCAACCATGGTGATTGGTGCCTCACGCTCAAAAAGCCCAACCATAACTGAGCAGAGCAAAACAGAGAGTCCCAAACGCCCCACTGCAGGTGATTCAAAACGCACCTTACCCTCATCGCAATTCTTCTCTCGCCTAGAGCGGCCATCCCCTCTTAGTCGAGAAGAACTGGACACGATCAAACTTCCGTTGCCAGACAGTGCTCTTGAAATGCTTGGTGTCGTTTCCATGGGTAATCCACTGACAGAACTGGTAACACTGCGTGTCTGGTGTGAAGAAGCGTTAAGAAGGAAATACATGCAACGTTTCGAAGACAACTTGAGCCTTGAAGAACGCTACAACAAACTCCCATCGGAACGCAGAAATCGAATTGATCTCTTGTCTCCCGAGAATTTCCTGCGTGAAATGTCAAGGCCAAGTCGAACACCTCGCTAAAAGCAGAGCCTCACAGCAAGCCCACCTGCTAGTGTCCAGCTAGCGGTTAACAGCAGCCCGTTCTCAGCACTGTCTCAACTTTTTGCTTGAGATACACAACTCTATTTCGATCGCCGCAAGGACTTGAAAGGTTACAGAAGCGTCTTCACCATGAAAGCAGCTTATATTGAAAAAACGGGTCCTTCAGATGTAATCCAAATTGGTGAGATCCCAGCAGAATCGCCAAGCTCGGGAAAAGTTCGTATTCGCGTGCACGCGGTTTCTGTGAACCCAATCGATACTTACATCCGCAGCGGCGCTGTAGCCTCTGAAATCAACGACCGCTACATCATTGGGTGTGATGCAGCGGGCATCATTGAGTCGGTTGGAGAAGATACACAGAACTTCAAGATTGGAGATCGCGTCTGGTGTACAAATCAGGGTTTACAGGGCCGCCAAGGAACCTTCGCTGAACTCATCTGTGTTGATGAGGACTGGTGTTACCATCTTCCTGATGAAGTCAGTTTCGAAACTGCAGCATCTTGTGCCTTGGTCGGCATGACCGCTCCCTTGGGTCTATTTCGCGAAGCGAGGCTGCAGGCTGGGGAAATCGTGCTATGCATTGGAGGCACCGGAGGTGTGGGATCGATGGTCGTCCAGATGGCCAAAGCGTACGGTGCAACAGTACTGGCAACGGCAGGATCTCCGGAGAAGCATCGTCGACTGCTGGAACTGGGAGCGGACGTAGCAATCGCTTACAACCAAACCGCAATCGAAGATTCTGTTCTTCAGGCGGCACCTAAAGGGGTCAACGTATTTTGGGAAACGCGCCGAGAACCGAACTTTGACCAAGCTATTGAATTGCTTGCACCCCGTGGTCGCATGGTTCTAATGGCAGGCCGGGACGCCAAGCCAGTGTTCCCCGTTGGGCCTTTTTACGTCAATGAATGCTCTTTACATGGTTTTGTCATGTTCAAGGCAACGGTACTTGAAATGAAAACTGCCGCCGAAGAAATCAATCGATGGATGGCAAACGGTAAACTGCAACCCAACATCTCGCTTCAACTGCCCCTGAGCCAGGCTGCCGAAGCACACCGCCAACAGGAAGCCGCCACACTTCGCAACGAAGGGAACCTGAGTGGTAAGATTGTCCTGACACTCACAAACGAAAATTAGCAGTCGCGGTAATGCGAAAGGAGTGTGAAACGCGTTACTGTGAACGCCCATGATAAAAATTCCGTAACCGGGTCCCAGTCCGCTGCCTTCTAGCAAACCTCCTGCAACACCTCACTCGAGTCCTTGTGATTTGCGAGATTAACATGGCAGAACGCCTCCAGAGCAGGCTGGTGACGGGTCAAAGCTTCAATGATTCGGGTGTCTTGCTGTGGTGGCGGGGCGGATAATGTGAGTTGTGGTCAAGTCAGATAGTGGGGCAAGGTTCTGAGGTCGGTCAACCCAAAAAAAGACACGCTCTTGCGAATTACGGGCTCACCCCACTCCAGCAAGTCAGAGTGGAAACGCCGAAATTCAACGACGGCACTGACGTGGCTCAGAGTTGTTGGTGTAGCGTGGCGAACTGAGAGGCTGCTTGCACTTAGCGGCAGCACCGGCAACCAGCAGATCGCCCATTTTGCCCACTAAAAAGTCAGCACAGAGACCTCCAAATCGCAAGAGCGTCAGCCGCACAGAAATATGATTGACGGCTCGGATTCAGACAGAAGCTCCGAAGTTCACTCTCCCGCAAGGGCATGAAGCGTGGCGACGTCGTCAGGCGATCAGCTCATGGATTACTTCACCACCAAATTGTGATAACTGCTTGTAGCGGCCACCATGAAAGTAGGTCAGTTTGCTATCACTGAGTCCCAACAAATGCAACAAGGTCACATGCAAATCACGAATGGGATGAACACACTCAACGGCTTCGGCACCAATTTCATCAGTGGCACCGACGATGGTTCCTCTTTTAGTTCCACCACCCGCCATCCACATATTCATTGCATCCGCGTTATGCCCCCGCCCGAGTGAAGTAACACCACCACGATAATTATTATCGGGCGTGCGGCCAAACTCACCTGTCCAGACGACCAACGTGTCCTCCAACAAGCCGCATCTCTTCAGGTCCTGAATCAACGCTGCAATTGGCTTATCAACACTTGCGATACGGGACGAGTGGCCGCGTTTCAAATAATCATGACTGTCCCAACCGCCTGAAAAGATCTGCACAAACCGCACACCTTTTTCAACAAGTTTTCGAGCCATCAAGCACTGACGCCCAAAGGGCTCAGTGACAGGGTTATCCAGTCCATACATTTGCCGTGTCTGCGTTGTCTCGGTTTTCAGATCCACGATATCTGGAACAGCCGTCTGCATCCGATACGCTAGTTCGTAACTTTCCATTCTGGCGGCCAGAACATCATGCTGCTGATGATGTTCAAGATGAGCGGCATTGAGCTTAGCTAATTCATCCAGCGCTCTTCGCTGATGATCGCGAGTTCTAAAGGAAGGTGGCTGCAGATCCAGAATAGGAGCACCTTTACTCCTCAGCCTCGTACCTTGGTAATACGCAGGTAAAAACCCATTCGACCAATTGGTTGAACCTGCTTGCGGAAGCGCCAACTCAGTCATCACAACGTAACCAGGAAGATTCTGATTCTCACTGCCCAGACCGTAGCCAACCCACGAACCAACGGATGGATCCTCCCCCAAGCGACTTCCTGTATTCATATGCAGCAACGCTTCTGGATGGTTTAGCGACTCTGCCTGACAACCACGGTAGACGCAAAGTTCATCGGCAACTTCTTTGTTTGCCAAGTGAACGAACTGATCACACATATCGATTCCCGCCTCGCCCACTTTCCGACTTTCAAAGGGGCTTCCCACATAAAACCTTTTACCTGTTGCGAGTCCCGACGTCCGCTTGGACTCGGTCACATTCAACCTGCTCAATTCGGGCTTAGGATCAAACGTATCAATGTGGCTGGGGCCACCTTCCATGAACAGCATGATCACGGCTTTTGCCCGCGCAGGGTGCATTGGCGGCTTGGGAGCGAGTGGTCCTGCAGGTGACTCCGCACGCACCTCCTGATCGAGCAGATCTGTGAGAGCCACCGCTCCCAAAGAGGCACCTAATCCATACAAAAAATCTCGACGGCTGGAATGATCCATTAAGCACATGCTTCGCATCGCGAGGAAAGTCTGGCAAAATTCAGTAAACGTAAACAAACTCGTTCGAATTGAACAATAACATCGCAAGATCAGCCAAGGCCCGGACTTCAGCTGAAACACTGGCCGACTTCGTGTCCGGCACATAATCTTCGAACACAGGCAATATCTCATCAAACGTGAACGTTTCCCCCGTAAACTCTTCGACGAGCGAACGAGTCACACTTCTCGGGTAAACCGTAGCCTCAGGTTCATGCTGCCGATGGTATATCACCATGTCCTCTACATAATCGGTTAGCGACTTCAGTTCCTGCGGATGCGGCTGCCGCCCATAAGCAAGTTCGAAAGCATTCATGATTTGCAACTTCGTTCCCGAATGTTGAGCCTGCAAGCGTTGTGCGAGTGCGATCGACCGGTCAGTCATCACATCACTGTTCATCAGTGTAAATGCTTGAGGTGACACTGCAGCCACATCACGCACCTCACAAGATTCATTAGGATTAGGCAGGTTCATGACCTCCATGAAAGGATCGGCCTGTCCTCGTACACGATAAGCATAAATCGAGCGTCGATTACGTTCCTGGGGGGTCCGCGAGGGCTGATAAGCTGGTGCGATTGAAAACTGAATCATCCTGGGTTCCAACGCAACCTCAAGATTGATTTCAGGCATGATTGGCACGCCCCCCATTTCAGGATTCAGTTCCCCTGTCACCAACAAAATTGCATCTCGCAATTCCTCAGCGGTTAAACGTCGGGGCCTAAAACTTGCCAACAACTGCCCGGTTGGATCAACAGCTCTCAACTTTTGAGGGTCCGGGTACGTAGTAGATCGCCGATAGGTCTGAGACATCACAATCAATCGGTGCAATGGTTTTGAGCGACCACCATTGGCAAGAAATTGCCTTGTAAGCCAATCAAGTAACTCAGGATGAGTTGGCTGATCTCCCTTTGCCCCAAAGTTATTTGCTGTTCCGACAATTCCTGCGCCGAAATGATGTTGCCAGATCCTGTTTACGAATGAGCGTGTCGACAGGGGGTTCTTCTCATCTGCAATCCATTTTGCAAGAGCCAGGCGGCGTCCCTCAATTGCGTCGTCAATGGCGAACGGATCCTGATCAGTTCCGTCTCGCACCGGAAGCCCGCATGCACTTAGCACCCCAGGTAACACCGGATCTCCCGCAACCTGATGATCTCCACCAGTGAAGATAGTAGTGGTCGGCTTCCATCGAGCATTCCATTTTTCAGGCTTCCGCAACTTTCTTCCATTCTGATTTTGATCGGGACCATTGAAAACCGTTTGAACCATGGGTTGGTACCTTTCTTTACGACGCTCCCAAATCCATACGTCTTGCTCTCGGACCTTGAGCCGACCTTTTTCCATCTCGCTCAAACCAACGTGACGAGGTGGCTTTTGATCCTCTGGATCTTTTCTTCTCGCATTCACCCCCTTGTAAGGCAGGTCGTGCTCCTTGTACCAAGCTTTTGCCGCTGCCTCCTGCTTGTCGACCAGTGCCTGACGCTTTCCATCGGCAAATGCATGCAGCCGATCAACCAGCTTTTGCCCATCCCGAAATCCTGCAGTGTTCTCTTCTGGCAGAAACGCTGCTGACATCTCTGCTGGCTGGGTCCCGGCCAAAGCAGCATAGAATCGGTAATAATCACGGGTTGGAATTGGATCAAACTTGTGGTCATGGCACTTACAACACCGCATGGGAATCGAAAGAAACGACTGTCCGATACTGTGCACCACATCATCTCGATAAAGTTGCCGTGCCTCATCCTGCGGAATCATGGCTGTTCCCCACGGTCCCATCCGCAGAAAACTCGTCGCGATGATCGATTCCGTATCCCCTCGTCGGTATTCGTCGCCTGCAATCTGCTGCAGTACGAACTCTGCGAACGGCTTATCTTGATTGAACGAACGAATGACATAATCGCGATATCGCCACGCGTTAGATCGCTCATAGTCATTCGAGAAACCTGCAGTGTCGGCATAGCGAACGACGTCCAGCCAATGCTGTGCCCACCGTTCCCCATACTGAGGGCTCGCCAACAGCCGATCAACCAAATCGCCCCATGCGATCTCGGGATCCACTTTCCACTCTCTCATGAAACGATTGACTTGCACCACTGTCGGTGGCAATCCTGTCAAATCAAGCGTCACACGTCGAATCAGATCATGCGGCTCCGCCTGTGGTGCGGGCGCGAGCTTGGCATCGCTTAAACGAGCATTGACGAAACCATCAACCGAATCGAAATCAAACGTTTCACGAAGTGGCTGAAACGCCCAAACATCACTTTTCTCATAACGACGATAAGTCCAAGTGTCGGAGAGCCCACCACTGGTTTTGATCAACACACCTTCATCATTTTCAGGGACACGCTGTTCTGCTATGAGTATCTGCTGCTGCACCTTTTCATCCGGCCATGGCGCACCAGCCGCAACCCAACGCTCAACAACAGTGAGCTGCTCAGCGGTCAATCGGTCATTTTCTTTCGGTGGCATTTCCAAGCCATCCCATCTGACAGCCTGAATCAATGTACTGCCGTCCAAATCACCTGGCATCACGCCAGGCTCCCCCGACTCGCCTCCTGCCAATAAACCAGCACGTGCACGCACATCCAATTCTCCCTTGATGTCGTCCTCTACCGCACCGTGACAGCCCAAGCACTTGGACTTCAACAACGGCAACACTTTCAAGGTAAAGTGCTTTTGCATATCAGTAGCATCACGTTTCTGATCAAGCTCATGTTCCTCATTACTCACCTGTGTCTTTGCTGGTGAAGGTTCTTCGGTCTGGGCTTGGGTCTGTCTTTCACCTAGAAAACAAACGCAATGACAACAGATCAATGCGGCAACCACCTTAGAACACCAGTTCGGTCTCATTTGAAGCATTTTATTTTTAAGGACAATGCAGTAAAGTTCTGGACATTAACGGATGGGTTATCCCGACGCAAATCAGGGTTTGCCTTGGACGAATAGGTCACGGATTTCCTCAGGTTTCAGTGCGGCCTGAAAGAGCACAAATTCATCCATGCTGCCATTGAGGTTGCGGATCGCAAAATCAGCCTCAGGTCGAGTCGGCGATGACCAATTTCCAATGGTTGCCTTGCCCACGCAAGTTTGGTGGACAAACAACTCATCTGGTATCCGCTCTTCATTCAGTTTCTCGCCGTTGAGAAAGTGAGTGGTGGTTTTTGTTGCAACATCGTAGGTCGTGGCAAGATGCAACCATCGCCCGCTGAGGGAAGCGTCCCAGAACGGTGGTGAAAGCACTTTGTGGTGACCCTTACCTGGCCCCCCTCCCAAACGGACAGAAAAAAAGAACTGGCCCGTATCCAGTTTTTGCCAGTGTGGCTCACCTCGCAGGCAACTATCGGTAAGAAAGAGCGAGTTGTACCAACGATCAAGACTATCAATTTTGACCCAGCAGGCAAAAGTGAGCGATCCAAATTGCCCAGGAATATTCACACGCACCCGATCACCAGGTCTTTTGAACTCGATTCCGCTTTTTTGTGGCCAGCGTCCAGCGACACGCTTAGCACCAACAATGGCACCATCGAGATCTCGGTTCTCCGGGACTACCGAACTCGCAATTTTCCGCTTCCAGTAGCGATCCTGTTCCATTGAATAATAGGTAATGATGCGAGGATCTTTCCGCAGTTTCATGGAATGGTCCAGCCAACGCTGATATCGACCCTCTTTCTGATTTCGAACACGATCATCGAGCGTTTCAAGCCCGAGGAACTCATCCGGCGTCAGCTCTGCAGGTTCAACCACCCCGCTGGCGGCATGAGTGATCGCGTTGCCCGCAGTCACAAGACGTTGTTCGCCGTTTGGCTGATGCAACTCCACTTCACCATCGAAGACTTGCACGTCAGCCTCACCTTCACTGACCGCAACGCCGAACTCAGTTCCCAGATCCACGACTCGTAGATCATCAGCATGTATCTGAAATCCTCTAGCAGCTGGTGGCACCTGTGCCCGCAGCCGCCCCGACTCCAAGTGTGCAACCGTCGATGATTCCAGGACCAATCTTGCAGGACCTTCAAGGATCACCGTTGCTCCACAGAAGAACTCGATTTGGGCGACACCACTCTCCAATCCGACGACACCAGCAGACAAAGCATCGCCGACTGTCAAATGCTTCTCTGATTCTTTCCATGTAACATCAACCAACCGAGTTACTAGAGCGATTCCAGCCGAGGTGGCTTCCTGTTTTTCTGGCAATGCTTTAATTACTGCAGGCTGCCCCCGCTCTGCAGATTGCAAACGCGACTCAACAAGCAACCAGCGCCCCAGCACAATGCAAAACAGAATCGAGGCGGCAATGACAAGCAAAACACTCGCATAACGACGAGGCGTCACCTCACCTGAGTCTGCCAAATCCTTCAAGACCCCAGAAACATCAGCTGTGTCCTTGTCAGCTCCGGCTGGTAGCAGCATGTCTGCCTGACTCAAAGCGAAGGGTTCAGCTTCGTTTCCTCCGTGTTCAGCGGTGGACGAAGCGATTCCAGCGTCACCATCCAACTGTAAAATCGCGCCGAACATCTGCCTCTGGACGTATAGTTTCCGCACCTCGGGACTTGTCCGCAACAAGTCTTGAAGCTTCGTGGTTCCCGTTGCATCAAGGGTTCCGTCTTCCCAGTCAAAAAGCAGACGCTCAAATTCATCAATTTCCGGTGATGCCAACTTCAAGTCTCCTGCATTCGACGGTGCATACAATCAGCAAGCCCACGGCGCAATCGGAGCAATGCAACTTTCACTGCATCTGCTTTGCGTCCCACCGACTTTGCAATCTCGGCAATCGGCATAGCACGATAATAACGCAACTGCAGCAACTCCATCTTCTCACGCGGCAAATCGCTCATGCACCTACGCAAAGCAAGTCGCATCGTTTCAAGTTGATCAACCTGCCGTTCTGTCTCGTCCGATAACGCCGCAACCAACTCCGTATCCAACAAGCACTTATCTCGACCTTGGTCGCGCACGTGCGCCAAAACTTGAAATCTGGCGATTGCCAATGCCCACGGCATGAAGGGAGCCCCCTCACGAAACTCAGCCTTCTTGCGCCACAGGACGAGATTCGTCTCCTGCACCACGTCCATCGCTCTTGAATGCTCACCAAGCATCGAGTAGGCATATCCAAACAGCCTTCCCTGACACTCAGTCAAGTGCTGGACAAAAATTTCGGTCTGCTCTGTATCGCTCATGTAATATCGCTCGCGGAATCTCCGAGTGTAAGGAGTTACCAGACCCACTGCGAAGGTTACGCGAAAAACCGAAAAACTCTCTCTTCGCGGCCATACACAGCAAACCGAGTGCACAATTGGCGTCCAGGAAAGGCACGCGTTCTGCAAAAACCATCAGAATGTAAGGAACAGCTCATGCCAAGCTTCTGAGACAGCGTCACGGTGACTCAAGCACCATCGCGATCGCATTCCCTTCGGATGTGTGCGACAGGCAGAGAACGTGATTTGATGACATTGCTTTGGGCGCGTCACGAAATCCTACTTGTGCGTTTGTTGCTTTCAGCTGCACTGTTGGCGGTACTTGGCGTTTCACCAATGCCAGAGTTCCCGCAACAAGATCGACCATTCCACTAGCCGCGCCACTGTGCCCCAGCGATGCGATCGTAGCAACAACAGGAGCGTCGGGAACCACCTCTTCGAGTGCCGTACGTTCGGCCAAATCAATGACAGGATCCCCCATCCCGTGCGAAACCACCAAACCGACCTGCGAAGCTTCGATCCCTGCATCCGCCAGAGCGGTGACCATCGAACGCTTCATTGCCTCTGCTGAGCCCCTGAGTTGTGGATCTGAGTTGGATGACCTCCGGCCTGCTCGCATTCCACCCGATGCGATGAAGCATGATGCGTAGGAAGCAATCCTTGCCAAAACGACTGTCTCCCGTTTCTCTGCGTCCTCGCGAAGTTCAAGAACAAGTGCAGCCGCGGCCTCACCGCCAACGACTCCCTGCGACTCAGGGTCATGCGGTCGCGAACTTAGCTCCACTGGATCTGCAACAGCAGCCAGAGGCAAATCAGCTCGATAGTTCATGCGTGTTGTGTTGATGCGAGTGCCAGTTGCGCCCGCGATCATCACCTTCGCGGCGCCACGCTCAAGACAGGAAATAGACTCGACCACTGCTGCCATGCCCGATACGTCACCTTGCACCAGCGTATTGTTTGGCCCATGGGCGTTCATCGAGATACCAACATGACAAGCTGGCATGTTGGGTAGATGCTTCAACATCCATAAAGGGGTGACCTTTTTCATTGCAGCACCACCGAACATGGCGGGGTCAAATTTCCCATCCTCGGTCACACTCGCCTTAATGGCATCCTCCATCTCGACAGGCGAGCCGTAAAACATCTCACTGCCAAAGACCGTTCCCACATCGGCCGGCTTCAGACTGCCGGTATCGCTCAATGGTAGCTGAGCATTCAGGCCTGACTGCTCAATTGCCAAATGGGAGGCTGCAAACGCTGTCTGTATCTCCCTACACATCACTTTTAACGACTTACGCGGACGCACAAACTGCTTGGGCTCAAAATCGACGACAGGTCCACCGATCCAATGCCCCGTTAACAAATCCGAGGACGACGGCACAGCACAACCATCAGTACGGTTGGCCAGTGAAGTGATCCCAGAACGCCTCTGCAATAATCCTTCAAAGAATGCATCGCCACCGATGCCTATAGAAGACACCACTCCCAATCCGGTTATAACAACGTTGCTGCGGGGCATTGTGAGGATGGAGCGAAGAAGTGACGGGGTAAAACCCAAAGTATGATTTGCGAACGCACGATTGGATAGGTAATCCACCACAAATCATGACGATAGTGCTATCAATCGTCTAGCAGCGACCGATCGTACAGGCGATGCACCTTAGTCTTGGTGGCCCCGCCTCGCTCAATCGTGCCCCGAGAAAGCTGATTACTCTCCAACACCCACGAAAACTCGCCAATCTGGATCCCAAAAGCAATGGCATCTGGCAAGACTCGCGCCAGTGTAACAAGCCCCAGACCCCATTTCTGATACTCAGGCAGCACATTCGTGCTGATCATACGAACCCGATCAATCGAATGCTTTTTCGTCTTGATGTGATACCAGCCGAACGGGAATAAGCGCCCGTTGATTTTTTTGATGAGCTGATTGAAGTCCAGGAGCCCGAAACCAGCCCCGACAGGCTTCCCGTCAATTTCTGCGATACTGGTTAACTCGGGGACAATGAGATGTTTTAGACCTTTGCCCTGATGGTCGATCTCCGCCTCACTCATGGGGACGTAACCCCACGTTTGCTGAAGCGACAAATTGTAGATTTCGAGAAAAGATCTTACGTCAGCGGTAAAATTACTTCGATCAATTGGCCGGCAATTTACCTTGAATCGACGGGTTGCCTCATCAACAACGAACATCAATTTCGGATCAAGGTCATTCAATATGTCGATATGGGCATCGTAGCTGTAAAGATCCTGCACTTTGGTGAAGCCATAACCCTCGATCAGGCGCGCATAGTAGGGATGATTGTGGGGAATCATGTACGTAGGCGGAGTATCAAACCCCTCCACAAGCAAGCCACACTCATAATTCAGGCTTGGATTTACCGGTCCTCTGACATCTGTCATTCCCTGGTTTCGAAGCCACTGGGACGCGGTTGAAAACAGCTCATTACTGGCGTCAATGTCGTCCGCACACTCATAAAAGCCGAAGAAACCCCGTTTCTCTCGATAGCGACGATTATGCTCATGATTGACAATAGCAAGCAAACGTCCGACAACCCGGTTCCCACGACGGACAAGAAATGCTTGCCTGTCGGCCTGATCATAGAACGGGTGAGGTTTAAAACCCACCATTTCACGACGAACTCCCCACAGGGGTGGAACCCAGCAGTCGTCGTTCTGATATAAGTCCCGCTCCAATTTCAGGAACGCTTTTTCATCTCGCCGGTTCAGAACCGGTTCACATCGAAGCACATCATTCATAATGAAATCATTTTGCTGACGGTCCAATATCCGATTAATTGCTCCACGCAGGCCATGTCAGCGTTGGCCTACCCAAACCGTCTGGTTCGAAATCATAGAGTGAATGGATGAGCGAGTCTAAGCCTGTCATTTTTCGAAGTTCTGCCAACCCAACCCTACGTCACTTGATCCGGATGCGGGACAATCGTTCTCGGCGAAAAGCAAATCGTGTGCTCGTTGACGGATGGCGTGAAACATCTCAGGCCATTCGAGCGGGTATGGAATTATGTGGGATTTATGTCCCCGAATCGCTCATTTACGGGAAAAACGATGAATTTAGAGACTCAACCCAACCGGTAATGGCCTTTGCCCAAGACCAACAAAAGCTGAATTGGGTGGCTGACTCACTGATGGAAAAGATCAGTTACGGGCAGTCTGCGAGGGGTGTTGTTGCGGAATTCATCAGGCCCAGTGCTTCCCTAAAGTGCCTGTCTTTGCCAGAAAACCCTTTAATTTTGGTCCTAGATGAAATTGAAAAGCCGGGAAATATTGGGGCGGTGTTCCGATCTGCTGACGCTGCCGGGGTCGATTGCATTTTTCTGAGTGACTGTGTCGATCAGTACAACTCAAACTCGATTCGCAGCAGCTTGG